>Ga0208824_1000061_pt1 | contig 114849 bp, 104 predicted proteins | sample AD_JPNTR3_MetaG_FD_184447 | JGI IMG/M metagenome (GOLD analysis project Ga0208824, IMG submission 184447) | Active sludge microbial communities of municipal wastewater-treating anaerobic digesters from Japan - AD_JPNTR3_MetaG (SPAdes) (version 2) | ecosystem: Engineered > Bioreactor >...
ATGATGCTGGATTATTTCATATCCATATATCTTATATACTAGGGCTCTTACTATCCGCTGGAACGGGTAGAAATTTCTTTGCATATCTCCCCTTCATCTTCTTCTCCCTGGTCATCCCTTATTTTACCAATATCTGATACCTTTTCTAAGACCATTGAGGTGTTACCTATGTATCTCAACTTCTGCAAGGTATGTTTTATCTTCTAAACTACAACAACTTTGACTGAAATAATAAAATATGTTTTATTAGACAAAAGAGTTTCATCTTAAACCAGGAGGCAATATTATGCCTGTAGAATTTGATTTTAAACCAGCAGAATTCCTGCCATTTAAGGATAAAAAGGTTATCAAAAGAGTAAGAAACATCAAGAAAAAGGATATCTGTAAGCATACAAATAAAAATTTCAAAATTCGTGTTATAGAAGATCAAACGGCTTTTGTCTTTGCCTGGGCGCTTCATATTGTCAAAGGAATAAAAAAATCCCTTGAACAAGGAAAAAGGCATGTAATCATTCTTCCTGCACCCAACCCCCAGTATGCCCTTGTGGCTGAGATAATCAATCAGTTAAATATCTCCTGTACACATGTGCATACATTTAATATGGACGAGTATGCCGATGAAGAGGGAAACACTGCACCGAAGGAATGGAAGGGTGGATTTCAGTACTGGATGTGGCATGATTTTTTTAATCGTATAAAATCAGAATTAAGGATGCCCGAAAAACAGATACATTTCCCATCCACAAAAAATGTAAGATATTACAGCAAAATGATTGAAGATCTCGCAGGTGCGGATGTTTGTTATGGTGGAATTGGATGGAGTGGACATATCGCATTTTTTGAACCACATATTGGGGCTGATTACATAGATGATATTGATGGATATCTTGAACTTGGTTCGAGAATAGTAGACCTTTATCCAATAACACTCTGTCAGAATAGTTTGTTTGCTGATGCTGGATGTTCTGGAGATATTGCAGCATGCCCGCCAAAAGCAGCAACAATTGGGCCAAGAGATCTAAAAAATTCAAAACTTGTCAGTTTCTGGAATGGCTTTTCTTATGGGGATGTTTCATGGCAAAGATTTATCTCCAGACTGGCAGCACACGGACCCGTAACACCACTTGTCCCTGCAAGTATACTTCAGATTCTCAATAGTGAACTTACCCTTTCAGGAAGTGTTGCAGAGGATTGTAAAATAGAAACAGGTGAAAGAAAAACACCAATACAATTTCCAGAGGAATGAGATGAAAAATTTTTTAAGGGGAAAAATCATTGATATACATTCTCATGCAGGAATATCCATTAAGGCATATATGAATATGGAATATCCATACGCAACAACCATTGAGGGAATTGCTTTCAGACAACAGGTGTATGGAGTAGATGTTAATGTGGTTTTTCCCTATTCTCCTGACCTTTTCTTTGACCCTGTATATTTGAAAAAAGGCATATGCAGGATTTCAAAAAATCCAGTATCCTCGGCACCATATTTAATTGAAAATGAACTTCTCTTAAAAGAGGTTTACGAATTTTGCCCTGAATACGAGGGCAGGTTCCTTCCTTTTATTTCAGTTGATCCTGTGCGATGTGTAAAAAAACAGGTAAAAAATATTCTTGAACTCGAAAAAAAATATAAGATATATGGCATAAAGATTGTACCTGTGGTATGTCAGTCAAGCATTCTCGGATTACTTGATGAAGGAAAACAGTTTATCGAAATTGCAAAAGAAAGGAACTGGCCATTTTTAATACACACCACTGTCCATCCAGTTGAGAATTTTTCACATGCAAAACTTGTTTTCAGGGTTATTGATAAAAACCCTGATATAAAATTCTGTCTCGCCCATTGCATTGGATTCGATAAAAACTATCTTCAGGCAGCAGACCAACTTGAAAATGTCTGGGTTGATACGTCTGCACTAAAAATACAGGTTCAACTTGCAAAAGAAAATAATCCTGTGGCTGCTTCACCAGAACAAAGATTTGACGCTGATTATAACGACCATAAAAAGGTATTAGAGGCCCTTGTAGAATCGTTTCCTGATACAATCATATGGGGAACAGACACGCCTGCTTATTCTTATATCGCAAAAAGAAAACAGGGAACAGGTAAAAATTCCTTTGTTGATTTATGGCTTAAAGGCACATACAAAGACGAGGTTGAGGCATTGATGCATCTTCCTGAGCAAAAAAGAATCAAAATTTCAAATACAAACAGTATGGAGTTTCTTTTCGACAGATGAGTATACTTTTACCCTATGGAAAGCGCTTTATTGAAATAAAGCAGCAAAAAAACATCACTGTATTTGAGCCGCATTTTGCAAAACCACTAAAAAACCCATCAGAAAAAATAAAACAATCTCTGAAAAAACCATATGGATGCCCGTGCCTTGCTGAAATTGTAAAAAGAAGAAAGCCACGTAGTGTTTGCATTGTTATATCAGATCATACAAGGGCAGTCCCGAGTAAAATCATTCTAAATGAAATTATTAAGGAATTAATAAACTCAGGTATTAATAAAAAGGGTATCTTTATCCTTATTGGTAATGGTACTCATAGACCAACGACAGAGATGGAAAAATTGGAACTTGTCGGGAAAGAAATTCTTAAAGATTTTTTTGTTTTTGATCACAAGGCAACAGATAGTTCAATGCTTATCCATTTAGAAAATACAGATTTTTATGTTAATAAAAGATATCTTGAGGCAGATCTTAAAATAGTCACAGGAATGATTGAGCCCCATTTTTTTGCGGGATTTTCAGGTGGAAGGAAAGGAGTATGCCCTGGAATCGCCGGGATGGAATCAATAAAAATATTTCATGGTTTCAAGTTTTTAGAATCCCCCTATACAAAGCCAGGGAATCTTCAGAATAATCCCTGTCATATCTTTGCAACTGAATTTGCAAAAAAAGCAGGTGTTGACTTTCTTGTAAATGTTACTATCAATAAAAACAAGGAAATCACAGGGGTTTTTTCTGGAGAGATTGAAAAAGCATTCTTCAAAGGGGTTGATTTCTGTAAAAAAACAAGTACCTGTTATACAGAAAAAAAATATCCAGTTGTCATCACAACAAATGGAGGGTATCCCCTTGATATAGATTTTTATCAATCAGTCAAAGGAATGGTTACTGCACTTGAAATAGTTGAAAACAATGGAATAATAATATGTGTATCAGAATGCCGAGAAGGCATTGGAAGCAAAGATTTTAAGAGGATTCTTTTAGAAATGAATACACCTGAGCAGTTTATCAAAAAAATTAAGCAGCCAGGGTGTTTCCTTGATGTTCAATGGGGAGTACAACCATTGGTCCATGTTTTGAGAAAAGCCAAGATTTTTCTTGTTTCAGGCCTTTCAAAGAAAGACGCCCAACTGTGCAGATGTATAAAATTTTCAAGTATTAATCAGGCGCTTTTAGAAGCATATCGTCAACATGGGAAAAATGTAGAGGTTGCTGTAATTCCAGAAGGTCCTTATACATTGTTTGAATAGAAAAGGGGAAATATGAATGATTGGGGATTTGATCCTGATTTTGAAAACCTGAGAAATACTCTTTTGTGGAAGAAAAATTATCGTGTGCCAAATATGGAACTTGTCATAGATAGAGAAATAAAAGAGGCATATCTAAAAAAAGAAGTAAAAACAATCGAGGATGAGATTGAATTCAGGTATCGCGCAGGATATGACTATATCTGGATAAGCAAAGGTATGATTGATCCTGCTGGAACAGTAAACAAAGAGTTTGTTTCAGAAGAATCTTCCAGACATTTTAAGGGAAAAGACACTCGGGTATGGGCAGAAGAACACAGTGGAATTATACATTCAAAAAAAGATATTGAGCAATTCCCATGGCCAGAAATTGAGAAAACAGATTTTTCCGAGTTTCTCATCGCAGAGAAAAATCTCCACGATGGAATGAAGATTTTCGGGGTCTGCGGTAAAATTTTTGTGGCAACATGGATGCTTTTGGGTTTTGAGAATTTTGTATTTCTCAGTGTGGATAATCCATCTCTTGTTGACCACCTTATCAATACGATTGGTGAAATCCAGGTAAAAGCATGTGAAAAAATGATTGAGTTTGATTGTGTCGGTGGAATATGGATCCCTGATGATGTGGCTTACCACACAGGAAGTATAATGCCGCCTGTATGGTTAAAAGAAAAAATTTTCCCTTTTTATAAAAAAATGTCCGTATTGATAAAAGAAGCAGGGAAACTTTTTTTATATCATTCTGACGGAAATCTTTTTGAAATGCTTGATACTATTATAAATGCAGGATTTAATGCCATTCATCCAGTAGAACCAGAGTCAATGGATATAGCAGAGGTAAGAAATCGCGTGGGGAAAAAAATTGCACTTATTGGAAATATCTGCGTCCATACCTTAGCAACAGGAACAAAAAAACAGATTATTGAGGTTTCAAAAGATAGAATTGAAAAATATGGCAAACAGGGTGGGTATGCACTTGGGTCGAGCAATTCAATAGCAAACTACGTGCCACTTGAAAATTATCTCTCCATGCTTGAAACAAATGCAAGATATGGAGTCCTAACAACCAGATAGGGGCGAAAAATGGTTAAGATTGAAAATCCGTCGAGAAAAGAATTTGATAAGGTTATGCAATTCCTTGAAGAGTCATATGACCATTCAAAGGGTTTTTTCTGGCTAAATTATCCACAGGTTCTTTCAAAGGAAACAATAGACTATGATAATACCTTTATCATAAGAGAAGGGAATAGAATTGCCTCGCTTGTGGGTATTTATCCTCAAAAATTATTCATTAACGGCAGGACAACAACCATCGGTGGCATAGGAAGCGTATCAACACATCCTGATTTCAGGAATAAAGGATATATGAAAACTTTAATGGATTTCTGTATTGATGAAATGAAAAAAAGGAAATATTCTTTTTCGATTCTCGGTGGAGATAGACAACGTTATAATTTCTGGGGTTATGAAACATGTGGTTCAAATCTGGTCCTGACATTTACCCAGAGGTCTTTTGAAAAATCAGGCATAACAGAGATAGTTCCTATTTTCAGGTACGATGGCTCTGAACAGATTATAGAAGAAATAAAACAGGCACACATTGAACTTCCCTGTTATATTGAAAGAAGCAATTCCTGGTTTCAAAAGGTATTCAATGAAAAAATCCATACCCAGGTCTATTACACAAAAAGTAAAAATGGTTTTGCATATGCTATTATTACGGGCGAAAGGATAGAAAGAAGAATTGTTGAGATTGGCGGCGAAAAAAATCTATGGTCTCCTATGGTTTATTCTTTGTTAAAAAGATGGAATATGAATGTTGTGAATTTGTATTTCCCGAGTAATATTCAGGAATCAAGTATCTTATTCAAGCATGCCGGAGGATTCAGAATTGAACCTTTTTTTATGGTAAAGATTCTTTCCTTTGAGGATACAATTGCGTGTTTATTCGGAAGAGATATCCAGTGTGATTGTCTTCTAAAAGTATCCGAAACAAAACAATTGTATGGAAACCCTGATAAAAACAAAAAACTGATTGAATTTGACGAAAAGAAATGGGTAAGAGTATTTTTTGGCCCTCTTATAAACGAGGTGCCAGATTGTTTAAAAAAATATATTCCATCACAGTTTTACTGGTGGCTTCTTGACCATATCTGAAAAGTAGGTGTCCATCATAATTTTTCTTTTATTCAGAAAAGGGTAAAATGTGATAAAGGAAGGATTATGGAGATTAAGTTTGTAAAAAAAAGAGATGGTAAACTTCAGGAATTTTCTGATAAGAAAATAACAACTGCTATCTATAAGGCGCTCAAAGCCACAAAAAAAGGTGGATTTCCTCTTGCAAAAAAACTTTCCATTGAGGTAATCGATGTACTTAAAAAAGAAAAATATATATGCCCATCTGTCGAGCATATACAGGATATAGTTGAAAAAATTCTAATGAAAAACAATCTTCCTGAGGTGGCTCGTTCATATATTGTTTATAGAGAAAAGAGAAAACAGATAAGAGAAAGCAAAGAAATATTTGGCGTGCAGGATAGATTAAAGTTATCTCTCAATGCTTCGGGTATCCTTAAAAAAAGATACCTACTGCGGGATGAATCAGGAAAAATAGTAGAAAACCCGGAACAGATGTTCAACAGAGTAGCAAAAACAATTGCAGAGGCAGAAAAAAATTGGTCAAACAGTGTTTCAGAGTATCAGGAAAAATTTTATGAGTTAATGCAAAGCCTGCAATTTTTGCCGAATTCTCCGACACTTATGAATGCAGGCACAAAACTTGGACAATTGTCAGCATGTTTTGTTTTGCCTGTGCCTGATTCTATAGAAGGAATTTTTGAAACATTGAAAAATATGGCACTTATTCATCAAAGTGGTGGGGGGACAGGTTTTTCATTTTCAAGTATTCGTCCAGAAGGAGATATTGTCAGAAGCACAATGGGCAGGGCATCTGGACCAATTTCCTTTCTCGAAATTTACGACAGTGCAACAGATGTAGTAAAACAGGGTGGAAGAAGAAGAGGAGCGAATATGGGAGTACTTCGGGTTGATCATCCTGATATTATTGAATTTGTCACCTCAAAAAGAAAAAATATTCTTACAAATTTCAATATATCTGTTGCAATAACCGATAGATTTATGAAAAAAGCAATCGCCCGGGAAAAATTTGATCTTATAAACCCGAGAACAGGCAAACCTGTAAAAAGTATTCCTGCAGACGAATTGTTTGATATAATCTGCCAGTGCGCGTGGGAAACAGGAGATCCTGGTTTAATTTTTATTGATGAAATTAATAGAAAAAATCCAACCCCTGAAATCGGTTCTATTGAATCTACAAATCCATGTGGTGAACAACCACTTCTAAATTATGAGTCATGCAACCTGGGTTCAATCAACCTCACAAAAATAATTGAAAAAAACACAATTAACTGGGAAAAATTAAAGGAAATTGTTCAATTATCAGTAAGATTTCTTGATGATGTAATAGAGGTCAATAAATACCCTTTCGAACAAATACGTAATATAACACTCGGTAACAGAAAGATTGGACTTGGGGTTATGGGATGGGCAGATATGCTTGCTGAACTTGAAATAGAGTATGGAAGTAAGGAAAGTATCAAACTTGCTGGAGAAATTATGGGATTTATCAATAAAACTGCCTTTGAATATTCTGTTAAACTCGGAAGAGAAAGGGGAAGTTTTCCAAATTTTTCAAAGAGTATCTATACAAATAAAATTGACTGCCTTCGAAATTGTACAAGAACCACTATCGCACCAACAGGAACAATCAGCATCATAGCAAATTGTTCAAGTGGAATTGAACCATTTTTTGCTATTGCTTATATAAGAAGGATTTCTGGCGGAAGTATGTTTGAGGTAAATCCTATCTGGGAAAAGAAAGCAGATTCACTGAACCTCTTAAAACCAGAGATTATGGCAGAGATAATAAAAAAAGGGTCTGTTAATAATGTAAAGGGCATACCAGAAAAAATGAAAAAAATTTTCAGGACTGCCCTTGAAATAAAACCAGAACTTCATCTTTTGATGCAGGCAACTTTTCAAAAGTATACTGATAATGCTGTTTCAAAAACAATTAACCTGGCCGAAGATGCATCAATCAAACAGGTTAAAAATATCTTTACCTCAGCGTATAAACTAAGGTGTAAAGGAACCACTGTATTCAGATATGGAAGTAAGCCATCACAGGTCCTTTATCTCGGCGAGGACTTTGCCGAAGATATTGACTATTTAAGTTTAGGAGAAGAATTTGCAGGATGCTCCCGTACCACCTGCAATTTCTAACAGTGTCCTGATACCCAGATTAGTGTCTTATTTTTCAAAAGGATTCGAAAATACTGCTGCATCTCCAAGTTCTTTTTCAATTTCGAGAAGACGATTGTATTTTGCGATTCTCTCGCTTCTACAGGCAGAACCTGTTTTAATCTGGCCGCCTGTCATTGCAACAGAAAAATCAGCCATAAATGTATCTTCGGTTTCGCCACTTCTATGGGAAATAACATATCCCCAACCAGCCTTCCTGCACAGATTTATGGCTTCAATTGTTTCTGTAACTGTTCCAATCTGGTTAAGTTTTATAAGTACAGCATTTGTTGCTTTTTCTTTTATCCCGCGTTTAATAAACTTTGTATTCGTTACATAAAGGTCGTCCCCAACAATCTGAACACTATCTCCTATTGTCTGCGTTAATTTCTTAAAACCTTCCCAATCATTCTCTGCAAGCCCATCTTCTATTGATACAATGTTGTATTTCTTTATCCAGCCCTTATAAATCTCTATCATTTCATCGCTTGTTTTCCTGCCCTGCTTTGATTTTGAAAGATTATATATGCCGTCTTCGTAGAAAGAACTTGCGGCTGGATCCAGTGCAAGGGCAATGTCAATACCTGGTTTGTATCCAGCAAGTTCGATTGCCTTTATGATTACCTCACATGCCTCGTCATTACTTGAAAGATTCGGGGCAAATCCACCTTCATCCCCAACACCTGTTGAATATCCTTTTTCTGAAAGGATTTTTTTCAGAGAATGAAATGTTTCTGCTCCGTATCTTAGTGCCTCTGCAAAACTTTGGGCACCAATAGGCATTACCATAAACTCCTGAAGGTCAACACTATTTTCAGCGTGTTTCCCGCCATTAAGAATATTCATCATTGGAACAGGAAGCCGTACTGTACCAACTCCTCCAAGATACTGATATAAAGGAAGCCCCGCAACCTTTGCTCCTGCCTGTGCGACAGCCATCGACACACCGAGTATGGCATTTGCCCCTAATCTGCCTTTGTTTGGAGTTCCATCAAGTTCAATCATAACCCTATCTATCTCTGCTTGCCTAAATGGATCCATACCGATAATCTTTGGCGCGATGATATTATTAACATTATCAACTGCTTTTAGCACTCCCTTTCCATTGTATCTTTTTTTATCTCCATCCCTTAATTCAACTGCTTCGTTTTCTCCTGTAGAAGCGCCTGATGGGACAGAACTTGATACAACAACACCATTTGAAAGAGTACAAAAAACCCTTACAGTCGGATTACCACGTGAATCAAGAATTTCAATTGCACTTAATGAAGAAATAACTGTTTTCATATATACCTCCGGTTAGGTTTTTGCGAAACTGGATGTTTATTATTATAAATCCTAATCCAGTCGGTTTCAACAAACCCTGGTTTTTACACTCCTCTTAATCTTGCTGCGGCAGAAACTCTGTTGATAGCAATCATCAGAGCAGACATTCTAAGGGATATATTCTTTTCTTCGGCTATACAAATTATATTATTGAATGCCTTCTCCATCAGGTTTCTTAATCGAACATCAACCTCTTCTGCTGTCCAGTAGAATGATTGAGTATTCTGCACCCATTCAAAATAAGAAACACTAACTCCGCCTGCATTTGCAAGAATATCAGGTATAACCACTATGTTTTTGTCCTCGAGAATTCTGTCTGCTTCCTTTGTAATAGGGCCATTTGCTGCTTCACATATTAGATTTGCCTTTATTCTACACGCATTTACAGAATTGATTGAGGACTCAAGCGCAGCAGGAATAAGTATATCTGTTTTAAGTTCGAGAATCTCATTGACAGAAATCTTTTCTGCATCTTTATAATTCATCACACTTTTTGTTTTATTTTTCACTTTTATTAGTTTTTCTACGTCAATACCCTTTGAATTATAAATTGCTCCTGTTGAATCGCTTACTCCAGTAATGATAAAACCCTCTTTTTCAAGAAACATTGCAGAGTATTTCCCAGCATTTCCAAAACCCTGGATAATAACATTTTTTTTATCAACTGACTGTTTCTTGTGCTTGAAATAATTCAATATTGTAAAGTAAATACCCCTTCCTGTTGCCTGGTTTCTTCCTTCGGAACCACCAATTTCAAGAGGTTTTCCTGTAACAACGCCAGGGGTATATCCTCCAGATATTCTTGAATAAGTATCCATAACCCATGCCATTGTCTGAGGATCAGTATTTACATCAGGGGCTGGAATATCCTTTGTTGGTCCTATTATGCAAGCAATCTCTGAGATATATTTTCTGGTCATCCTTTCAATCTCACCAGAAGACATTTTCTTTGGACTGCATTTAATTCCGCCCTTACCACCACCAAAAGGTATGTTCATAACAGCGCACTTCCATGTCATCCACATTGAAAGTGCCTTTACCTCATCGAGGTTAACATTATGATGATATCTTATGCCACCTTTTGTAGGACCTCTAAGGGAACTATGCTGGGATCTATATCCTGTAAAAATGTGCACATCTCCATTATCCATACGCACAGGAATAGAAACTGTCATTACTCTTTCTGGCTCTCGCAATAAACTACAAAGCCAATCTTCAAGACCACTTAGTTTTGCTGCTTCGTCAAATTGATTCTGTGCTACTTCCCACGGATTATCCATTTTTGCCTCCTAAAGAATTTAAAAAAATCCTTGGGGCAACTTTGCCGGTAAAATTGGATGACTTCCCTGTCTCCGAAGTTGTAGCACCATTGCTACGGTTAAATATGAGATAAAATTGCGGATAAAAGATTATAGCATACATAAAATAGCAATACAAGTTATCTTATCAGGAACTACCTAAAAATGGAAATATAAACAGATCTTATTGGGTGAAAGTGATATTTTTTATGGTTTATTTTTCTCTATAAATCAGAATAGAGATTATAATTTTCTTTGTTAATGGGAACAGTATATTTGTATTTATTTTCCAATTCACGAAACTTCTGGTGATTAGCAATACCTTTCTCCAAAAGGAATCAACTCTTGACAAATTTTCCCTAGACGTTCATATAGCAGGATAGCAGCGGTTGGTATAAAATAATAGACGTGAACAACCAACCCGTGCTGGCGCACAGATTCTGTAAGTGTCTGGATGAAAATAAGACAGTCATCATTATTTCTGAATATTGCGCCTTTTTCGTTACCACTTGCATAAATATGATACACTGTTTCTTCGTATTCAACCCATATAGGTCTATAACCGTTTTAGATTTTGTCAAGAGTCAAGAGTTGACCCCGTTTAGTTTATTTATAATAAAATTTGAAAAATAAAACCAGAAGAAGAGCAACTGTGCCACACCACACAACCAGTAATTTCTTCATTCTCCTGATGTTGTATATTGATGCATATTTCTTACGATAATACTCAAAGCCGAAAATAAGGGGTAAGATAATAAAAGAAAAGAAAAGAAATAAAAAGAAAAGAAATAAAGCAATTGCTAAGAAGCCCGGGCCTGGTTCGATTGGAACATAATCACCGAAATGAAATTCTGCCCTCATGATAGGCATAAAACATGGAGAACAAAGAGCAAAAATTCCAACAATGAAAAACAGCATAAAAGGAACCAGAATACCGATAGAAAGCAAAATAAACCACGATGTCTCTGCATGCCTCCATGCATCCATCAACATACCAATAGAGAAAATATAGAAAAAAACAATCACTGCACATATAAAAATAAGAAGACATGAGCAAACAATATCAAGTATTTGTTGGATTATTCCTCCTTCCATTGTTTTACCTCTATTGTATGAGATGAATTCCTGTTTTGTCCGAGCGAAATGGTTGCTTCAATTGTTTTTTTTGCTGGTGGTGTACCAACCTCCCCAGTAGAAAAAATAAGAAATGTATCATCCTCGTTTTTCGTAATAGAAATCATACATCTACCTTCGCCAAGAAGCATCTCTTCCCCGGAATAGATATCCCCATATTCTTCTAATTCGAGAAGTGCTTTTTGCATACCTGCCTCAGCAAGCCAGAAAGCCATTTTTGAAAATTCTCCTTTTTTTATCTTACTCCATGCCATCCCTATGTTGGCTGTGAGTGAAAAACTGAGCACTAAAAGAAACCCGAGAAAAGCCACAACACATATAAGTGCGGCTCCCTTTTTTTTATGATTCATTTCTGTTCCTTACACAAAGAAAAAATTCCCTATTCTTAAAAATTTTCCCATCATTATCAGGAAGTACATATACCCTTATAACATCAGGAGAAGAAACATCGTAAACAAAACGAACATTTGAAAAAAACCACTGTCCCTGTCTGGTAATACTTTCATCACAAATATTCAATTTTATGATAACTTTCTTTTCTCTATAAAATTTATAAACCATAACTGAATCTGGGTTCATCAAAACCAGGGTATCCCGGGATGTCTTGAAATCCTTAAAATCAGGAAGAATCTTAGATGCATTTCTTACATCAGAGGCAAATATATCTGAAAAACATTGAACATCCTCGAGATATTCAGCGTATACATTACTCCGTTTTATAATTCCAAAAGAACCATAGTAAATCTGAAAAACAAAGTTCAGTGTAATAATAAGTATTGCAATATAAACAAGCATTTCTATGAGGGTAAAACCAGTTTTATTTTTCATTTTTTCTTAATGTTATAAGATTAAAATGTTCATTTCTGGTTGATTCCTGCCAGGTAAGTGAAACCTCAATCATTTTTAAACCATCTCTTTCAGGATAATCAGAGATATTTATGGTTCCATTCCATCCCTGGAGATATTTAAGTTTTTCTTTTATTTCCGGGGAAAATTCAATGGTACCGTTTTCAGCATACAGAGAAGGAGATGAACAGATAATTTCCATTTGACTTTCTACAATAGCGGCTGCCCTCTGCATAGAATATGCGTTATTCAATACTGCAATACCCTTTAAGAGCACTTCATAGGTTGAATCAAGAAGTATTACCCCTATTCCGAGTGCTACAACCAGTTCAATCAGAGTTAATCCAGTTTTATTTTTCATGTCTGTGAAACCAAAATAACACGGTCAATCTCTTCAGGTGTTGTTATTCCTTGTTTAACCTTTTCAAGCCCATCATCAACAAGTGTACGATTGTTTAATTCCTGTAGAAGATTTTTTAGTTGTGAGATTGAGGGTTTTTTCAGTATAAACTGTCTGAGACGATCATCCATTAGAACCATCTCACTGATAACTGTTCTACCAGAATATCCCTGATATAAACAATTGTTACAACCCTTACCCTTCTTAAACACCCATGAATTATCTGAGAGTTTTAACCGGCTAAGAATATCGTGTGAAGGCAAATACTCAACTGCACAGGACTGACATACCTTCCTTACCAATCTCTGGTTAATCACACCTGAAATTGCTGAGGAAAGAAGAAATGGTTCTATATTCATCTCGAGCAATCGAACAAAAACGCTTACTGCACTGCCTGAATGAATTGTTGTTAAAACAAGGTGCCCGGTAAGACCCGCCTCCATAACCATCCTGGCTGTTTCTTCATCCCTGATTTCTCCAACAAGGATTACTTCTGGATCCTGCCGCAAAATTGAACGTAGAGCATCTGCATAAGTAAAACTGGCATTTGAATTGACATGTGTCTGGCTTATGTTTCCAAATGTATATTCAACGGGATCCTCGAGGGTAATAATATTACACAGAGGCCGCTTTTCGAGTATTTTCTGAATACAGGCGTACAGCGTTGTTGTTTTTCCGCTATTTGCAGGACCTGTTAAAAGAAGCACGCCTTGAGGTTTTAGTATAAGATTCTCGAGGGTATTGCTAATATCCTGAGAGAAGCCAAGTTGTTCAAGTTTAAACCTGATATTACGTGAATCAAGAATTCTTATAACCGCCTTTTCTCCATATATTGTTGGAAATGTTGTAACCCTTAATTCAATAGGTTGACCCGAAATATGAATACTTCCATCCTGAGGAATATCTCTTCTATACACAATCAGATGAGAAAGTACCTTTATCCTCATAAGCAATCCTTCTTTTAATGACACAGGAAGATCAGCAACAGGATACATCATTCCATCAATCCTGTATTTAACAGAAACTTCATTTATATGAGGCTCAAAATGAATATCACTTGCCTGCCTTACAACTGCCTGAGAAATAAGAAGGTCGACTACTGATTCAATACCATTTGTTTTATCTGAAAGTAAAATGTCCTTCTCTCTTTGTAATTCATCAGGCGTATAGGCACGTTCGAGATAGTCGGTCTTCCTCTGTGTTTTCTCTGATAACTTCTTTTTTCTCATCAGCATATCACATTCCTTCAATAATACTATTGGCAACATCTATCAATGAGCCAAAAACCACCCTACAGGTAATCCAGACATAAAGCCCCCCTACAAAAATAAAAAGTGGCTGTATAATAGAAGCAAAAATACCAATCCTCATTTCAAGATCTGTTTCTCTAAATCTAATAAGATTTGTAATGGACCAATCAATTCCTCCTGACTTTTCACCTGTTTTTATAAACCATAATTCAGAATCAGAAAATATTTTCATAGATTCAAATGCATCTGAAACTGTTCCTCCGTTCTTGAGAATCTGGATAGCCCTATCAGCAGTGGCTTTTCCTTTATTATCAAGCACAGCGGATGAATTCTCAATAGCAGAATCCAAAGGAAAATTCGTTTTTATCATTTCCCCGAGAATTCGAAGAAAACTCAATATCTGTGCCTGATTTCTTATAGAACCAATGGGTGGCAGGCAAGAAAAAATCCTTTGGAATAGGTGTTTTTTCCTCGTTAAAAAGTGAATGATTGTACAGATAAAAATACTTCCTATAAAAAACGCTGATACCCATAAAGTAACCTGCAATATCTGTGGATTAAATGATGTCTGGTTAAAGGATGTGGGGACATTTAATCCTTTAATATCGTTTATCAGCCAGGTAAAAACAGGAAATATCTTAAACTTCATAAAGGAAACAATACAGAGAAAAACAACTATAGTGAGAAAAAGAAAACTTCCAGGATACAGAATATTGGCCTTAAATTTATTATGCAGTTTTTCTTCTATTTCAAAAAATTCCGCTGATATATCGAGGGCTGTTGATAAACTGCCAATTTTTTCACTGGCTGAAATAATTCCAGTAAAAACCTGTGGGAATACAAGAGGATATTTTGAAAGGGCATTATTGAAAGATTCTCCGCGTTCAATATCTTCAGCCACATTAAACAATGCCTCGCGCAGAGGAGATCTTTCCATATCAGCAGAAATTAAAATCAAACATTCTGATAGAGAAAAGGATTTTTTAAGGAATGATGAAAGTTGACGAGCGAAGAAAATAAGATCTGATGATGGGGTTGCCCTGCTTCTGACAGTTAAATCAAGAAATCGTAATTCACGGTCAATCGCAATAGGACTGATACCTTTGCTCTTGATTTGCTCAAGGGCATCAAAAATACTTTTAGATGAGACCCTGCCTTTGACCAGATGTCCATTCTGTTGCCTGCCAAGATATTTATACATAACAATGAATCAAGAATACATAACGCCCAAAATACCGCTGATCCCGGCTCTAACAGCCAGTATAGCAACTACAGCAACAAGTAGACCTATGCACAAAATTATGATTGGTTCTATAAAATGGATAAAAATGTCTATCTGTCTATCAAACTCGTGATCATAAAAATCTGCCAGATAGAAAAGTCCTTCCTCGAGATCACCCTTTTTCTCACTGACGCTAATTGTCCAGGCAAAGATATGAGGAAAAATCGGGTAATTAAAAAGAATATCCGTCCATCTCTTGCCCCCAGAAACCCAGCGTTGCATCTCATCAGAAGCAGAATTAATCTGAACACTTCCAGAAGATGGCCCACTCATACATAAGGCATCAGGAAGAGAAATATGGGAAGAAAGCAACATCGCAAGATTTCTTGCAAATCTTGATAAGGATGCATACCGCAGAATTTTTCCGTACAGTGGAAGACGAAAAGAAAATTTTTCCAGAGAAATACTCATCTTACGTTTTATAAAATGCTTGGCAATGAAAAAAATGCCGACAATCAGAATAATAGCAACAAGGACTTTAATCCAGTGATTATATAAAAATACAAGAAAAGTAAAAAATTTTGGTATTCTTCCTGATGGTAGAAAATCACGAAATTCTAAAAAGGAGGGAACAAAATTCACAACAATGAAACAACCTAAAATAATGCCCGCCACCAGAAGAATTGCAGGATAAATCATAACCTCTTTAATTTTTTTCTGCAGTTTATTCATTTTCTCTGAATATATTGCAAGGTCCTGAAGAATCTCTGGCAACCTACCTGAAGATTCTCCTGCCTTTATCATTGCAATATAAACAGATGGAAATAAATCAGGATAACGCGAGAATGACTCAGTTATTGTTTTACCTGATTCAATGTCTGTTGCAATACTATTAATAACTGAAGAAAGATTTTTCTTTTTTATGTCTTTTGCAAGATGTCGCAATCCAGGAACAATAGGAAGGTTTGTTTTTAGTAGATTAACAAGTTGCTGGTTAAAGAAAACAAAATCATCTGAAGAAAGACCTTTTTTTACATTCATAGTTTGTTATGGTAATTATTACCTTTCACAAAATATGCTGTTAACCGAATTCTTCAGTTATAGATTACCCCTACCCCTATACTCTGTCAAGGACGCTATATCCCTATATGAAAAAATTCCCTTTTCAGTAATAAACCCTGAGATTAACCTTCCAGGGGTAATATCAAAAGCAGGATTATATACATTCACATCTTCAGGAGCAACCCTTATGCCCTTAATATGGGTTATTTCTTCTTTATTCCGTTGTTCAACAGGAATTTCATTTCCACTTTGTATAGAAAAATCAAAACTTGAAAGTGGTGCAGCAATATAAAAAGGAATCCTGTGGAATCTTGCAAGAACTGCTATGGAATATGTTCCTATTTTGTTTGCAGTATCACCATTTTTTGCAATCCTGTCAGCACCAGTTATTACCATATCAATTCTTTTCTGCTGCATAAGAAATCCAGCCATATTATCACATATCAAGGTACAATTTATGCCTGCTTTTTTCAACTCCCACATTGTTAATCTTGCTCCCTGAAGTATGGGCCTTGTCTCATCAACAAAAACCTCAATATTCTTATGTTTCTCTGCTGCAAGATAAATAGGAGCCAATGCTGTCCCTATACCCGAGGTTGCAAGTCCACCTGCATTGCAGTGAGTAAGAATCCTCATCCCACTTTTAATAATTGTATTGCCATTTCTGGCTATAGAGATAGAACTTTTGATATCCTCATTAAATATTTTTCTACATTCCTGCTCCATCTTTTTAATAATTTTTTCTGGTGAAAGATGCCTGTTTCTTAGTGCTATATTATTTAATCTTTTAACACCATAAAAAAGATTATATGCAGTAGGACGACAACCACTTATATAATGCGAGGATTTCTCTAAGATATTGAAAAACATTTCTTTATCTTTTATTTTTGCTTTTTTCACTGAAAGAAGAATACCGTACGATGCTGCAATACCTAATGCTGGAGCACCTCTTATCTTTAATGTTTTTATTGCATCAAAAACATCCTCAATTGTGCACAGTTCAATGTATTCTTCTTTTTCAGGCAGGAGTGTCTGATCAATAATCTTCAGTTTATCTTTTTCCCAGGAAAGGGTTTTAATAATTTGTTTCACTTTTAGTTTAAGGAAATATTTCCTTCAGGTAAAATATCTCTAAGTGCCTCGAGCAACTCTGGAACAATAGCAACCTGAAATCTGGTTAATTTTACCTTAACAAAGCCACTATCTTCATCACCAATAACAATAAAGATTTGAGAGCTTCCTCTATGGCTGTTGAAGATATCCTTTATCTGAGAAAGAATATCCTTTGGTGTTTTTGTGCTGATTTTTATAACAAGATTTTTTGTATGCTTTTCTGATATTGTATTCAGGGTAGCCACATCTTTTGCGATAATCTTACTTTTTTCTGATCTGTGTTCTATCTTCCCCTTTATAAAAACAATATTGCTTATTTTGAGTATACTCGAGATACTTTCATATACCTGTGGATAGAATACAACCTCAATCTTTCCATATAAATCCTCAAGTTCTCCAACAGCCATTTTTTCTCCTTTTCGACTGGTCATTATCTTAAGATTCTGCATTAAACCTCCAAACCAATACTCCCCGCCTTCAACAAGTTTACCAGTTTCATTGCTCCAGGCATCGACAAAATGAGAAAGTGTTTCCCGGCAATTTTCGAGAGGATGCCCTGTTCGGTAAACACCGAGCATTTCTTTTTCAAATGCAAGTAGTTTTGATTCAGACCATTCTGGAAGTTGAGAGATTGCCTCGTGTATTGCAGGCGACTCAAAATTTTCAGTTCTCGAGAATATTGAAAGTTGTCCGTCTGCATTAATTTTCTGTATTCTCGAACCCTGTTCAATGGCTTCATCCATAAGTGCATACAAATGTGAACGAGGCATCTCAAATGAATCGAATGCACCTGCTTTAATCAAACTTTCAACAACCTTTCTATTAATCAATCTAAGATCAACCCTCTGACAAAAATCAAATAGTGACTTAAATCTTCCCTCTTTTCTTGCTTCAAGAATTGATTGTATTGCTCCCTGGCCAACATTCTTTATCGCGGATAACCCAAATAATATGTCATTTCCGACAATTGAAAATTTTTCAATACTTTCCTGTATGTCTGGTGGTAATACCCATATATTCATCTGTTCCGCTTCCTCTATGTATTGTCTTATTTTTTCTTCATTGCCTATTTCACTATTAAGAAGCGCTGTCATATATTCAAGAGGATAATTTGCTTTCAAATAAGCCGTCTGGTAAGCAAGTATTGCATAACTGGTGCTATGAGATTTATTAAAACCATAACCAGCAAACTTTGCCATGTTATTAAAAATCTTCTCAGCAAGTTCTGGGCGAATCCTATTCTTTTTTGCGCCACTTAAGAATTTTTCCCTTTGCTTTTCAAGAAGTTCAGGGTTTTTCTTACCCATTGCCTTACGAAGAATATCTGCCTCCCCCATTGAGAAATTACCAATGACATTGGCTATCTTCATTACTTGTTCCTGATATAAAATAACACCATAGGTGGGTTTAAGTATTGGTTCAAGAAGTGGATGTTCATATTTTATTTTTGTGGGATCTTTTTTACACTGGATATACTGCTCGACCATTCCACTCTGCATTGGTCCTGGTCTGTAAAGAGCAAGAATCGCTATGATATCTTCAAAAGATTTCGGCTTGGTACGCTTTAACAATTCCCGCATTCCATCACTTTCAAGCTGAAATAGTCCAATCGAATCACCACGGCACAACATCTCATAGGTCAAATAATCATTTTCAGGTATTTCCTTTATATCTATTCCTTTATTAAGTCTTACAAGATTTATGGTTTCATCAATAAGAGATAGGTTCTTTAGCCCGAGAATATCTATTTTCAGAAGCCCGATTTTTTCTATACTGGTCATCTCAAACTGGCTTGTCGTTTCACCCCTTGTTCCACGAAATAATGGAACATATTTGTAGATTGGTCTATCTGTGATAACAACGCCTGCTGCGTGGGTTGAAGCATGCCTTGCTAAACCTTCGAGAGAAACAGAAATCTCGAAAAGTTTTTTTATCCTTTCATCGCTTTTTATCAATCGGTTAATCTCTTCATTCTTTATTAGTTCTTCTTTTAATGATGCCCCTGGTTCAGAAGAAATCAGTTTTGCAATTCTATCAACCTCGGCAAAACTCATTCTTAACGCTCTCCCGACATCTCTTATAACCACCCTTGCTCCCATTGTACCGAATGTTGCTATCTGGGCCACGTTTTCTTCTCCATATTTATGTCTGATATATTCAATAACCTGATCTCTTTTTGTATCCTCAAAGTCAATATCAATATCAGGCATAGAAATTCTTTCTGGATTTAAGAATCTCTCAAACAATAAATCATATTTCAGTGGATTTATCTCAGTTATACCAAGAAGGTACGCTACCAGACTACCAGGGCCCGAGCCACGGCCAGGACCTACCTTTATATTTCTTTTTCTTGCCTCATTTACAATATCCTGTATGATAAGAAAGTACCCCGCAAAGTTCATCTTCTTTATAACATCCAGTTCGTACCTTACCCTTTTAGTAATATCATTTTCTACATTGTTATAATCCATATTAAATTTTTTTTTCAATCCTTCTAAAACAAGGTTTTCAAGACACTGAGCATCAGACATTCCATCCGGAAGTGGAAAACGCGGTATGTGTTGACTGGAAAAATCAATAGATACATTACATTTTTCATAAATTTCAATAGTATTAAGCAATGCACCAGGGACTTCTGCAAAAAGCATCTTCATCTGTTCAGGCGTTTTAAAATAAAACTCTGAACTTGAAAATCTTAATCTATTTTCATCCTCAATGTTCGTGCCTGTTTGTATACACAGAAGAATTTCATGCGCAAAACAGTCGTCCTTTTTTAGATAATGGCAATCATTTGTGGCGACAATCTTTACACCATTTTTCTTTGCTATCTCCAGGATTTCTTTGTTTATTTTTGTTTGTTCCGGGATACCAATCTCCATCATCTCGAGGTAAAAATTCTCTTTACCAAAAACATCAAGATACCATCTTAAGCTGTTTATTGCCTCATCTACATTGTTAGAAAGCAGCCACTGGCTTATTTCTCCCTGCATACAACCACTTAATATAATCAGACCTTCTGAATGTTTTGCAAGTAGTTGCCTATCGATTCTCGGCTTATGATAGAACCCTTCAAGATAGGAACGGGTAGAAAGTTCAAGCAGATTTTCATATCCCTTGTTGTTTGCTGCAAGCACAGTCAAATGATAGGATGCCTGATTTTTTCCGGTTGTCTTTTTTTCAAACCTGTTGGTGGGTGTTATATACATCTCAGAACCAATAATCGGTTTTATTCCATTATTCAGAGCACTTTCATAAAAATGTATTATTCCAAAAAGACCGCCATGATCAGTAATCGCAAGACCAGGCATTTCAAGGTAGTGTGCCTGTTTTGTTACTTCATCTATGCGGCACATCCCATCAAGTAAACTATATTCTGTGTGAAGATGCAGGTGAACAAAATCCTTCATTTTCCGTTGATCGCCTGTTTTTTAGCAACCTGATAGATTTTCCCTTCTGTTTTAATGGATGGCGCAATTGCAATCTCAACAAGTTGCATTTCTTTTATATCCCTCACACCAAGGCTTGCCATTGAAAGACGCAATGCGCCCATCAGGTTTTGAGATCCATCATCAGTCGTTGAAGGTCCAAAAAGTATCTGCTTCACTGGTCCTGATGTTCCAAGTCGGATTCGTGTGCCCCTAGGCAGATTTTCGTCAGATGTTGCCATACCCCAATGATAACCCTTTGCGGGTGCCTCTTCCGCTCTTACAAACGCAGAACCAACCATCACCAGGTCAGCACCGCATGCAAATGCCTTACAAATATCACCGCTTGTAATCATTCCACCATCTGTTATTATTGGAACATACCTACCAGTGCGCTTATAAAAAAAGTCTCTCGCAGCAGCACAATCACTCGTTGCTGCAACCTGAGGAACCCCTATTCCAAGTACTTCACGTGTTGTGCAGGCAGCACCAGGTCCGATACCTACAAGAAGTCCGGAAATACCTGTTTCCATTAAATCGAGTGCAACCTGGTATGTTACACAATTTCCGGCTATAACAGGAATCTTTAATGACAGGCAAAGTTTTTTAAGATCAAGGGGCTTATAGGTACTTGAAAGATGTTTTGCTGTTGTTACTGTTGACTGAACAACAAAAATATCAGCACCGGCATCCTGAACAATAGGACCAAATCTTTCTGCGTCCTGAGGGATTGAACTAACAGCGCATAAAACCCCTGCCTTTTTAATCTCCTGTATTCTTTCAACAATAAGTTGTTCCTTGACTGGTTCCTGATAAATTTTCTGGATTAATGCTGTGGCTTTATCTGAAGGACAGGAGATAATTTTTTCTATAACCGCGTAAGGATCTTTGTACCTTGTATATATTCCCATAAGATTAAGTACTGCAAGTCCCCCTGCTTTTCCAAATGCAATTGCAAAATGAGTATCTACAACTCCGTCCATTGCGGCTGCAAGAATTGGAACCTCAAGCCGTTTACCTGCAATGTCAACTGAAATATCAACATCAGCAGGGTTTAATGTAATACCTCCTGGCACAAGAGAAATATCATCAAAACCATAACATACCCTTGCTTTTCTTCCTCTTCCAATCCACATACCCATAAAAACCCTCCTTTATTTATCCTTTGCCTGTTTCAGGTTTAACAAAAGTTCTATGTTTGAACGAGTTGTCCTTAACCTCGATATCAAAAGTTCCATTGCTTCCACAGGATTAAGAGGAGCAAGTATTTTCCTCAACAACCATATCAGTTGAAGTTCATCAGGATCAACAAGAAGTTCTTCCCTTCTGGTACCTGATCGATTGATATCAATCGCAGGAAATGTCCTCCTGTCAGCAAGTTTTCTATCAAGATTTATTTCCATATTACCTGTCCCCTTGAATTCCTCAAAAATCACGTCATCCATCTTACTGCCGGTATCTATCAATGCAGTTCCGAGTATTGTTAAACTTCCACCTTCTTCCACATTTCTCGCGGATCCAAAAAATCTTTTTGGTTTATCAAGGGCATTTGATTCAAGACCACCAGTCATAATCTTTCCACTATGAGGAACAAGCACATTATGTGCCCGGGCAAGACGGGTAATACTATCGAGAAGTATTACAACATCCTTTTTGTGTTCAACAAGCCGTTTTGCCCTTTCAAGTGCTATATCTGCCACCTGGACGTGTCTATCAGGCGGTTCATCAAATGTTGCACTAACAACCTCTCCTTTTACAGATCTTTTCATTTCTGTTACCTCTTCAGGCCTTTCTCCAACAAGAAGCACAATCAGATGAACCTCTGGATTGTTTGTTGCAATCGCATTGGCTATCTTCTGTAAAATAACTGTTTTTCCTGCCCTCGGCGGAGAAACAATCAATCCCCTTTGTCCTTTACCTATGGGACATACAAGATCAATAACCCGGGTTGTAATCTCTTCACTAACAGTTTCAAGAATAAACCTTTTATTGGGATGAATCGGGGTTAGTTCTTCAAAAGGGATTCTATCCTGAATCTTTTCTGGCTCTTCGCCATTTACCATCTCAACCTTAAGAAGTGCAAAATATTTTTCATTTTCTTTTGGGGGCCTTATCTGACCTGAAACAGTATCTCCTGTTTTAAGTCCGAACTTTTTAATCTGAGAAGGTGAAACATAGATATCATCAGGCCCTGGCAAATAGTTATGGTTTGATGAACGAAGAAAACCAAACCCGTCTGGAAGAATTTCAAGAATACCTTCACCAAATAACATTCCATTTTTTTCTGCCTGCGCCTGCATTATTCTGTAGATCAATTCTTCCTTTGTTAAACCGCTAACTCCATTAATTCCCATATCCCTGGCAAGCCGTTGAAGCCGTGATATCGCAGATTTCTTCAATATTGCAACATTTAATTCTTTAATTTCTTCAGTCATTATAAATACCTCCTGGTAATGTCTTCGATAATCTTATTTATCTGTTTTTTTGTATCCTTAAGTGAACCTGAATTTTCTATGATAAAGTCAGATAGCATTTCCTTTTTCTTGAGGGGCATCTGACTTTTTATACGTTTTTCAATTTCTTGATGGGAGTATTTTTTTTCAAGCCGTTTTTTTATCACCTTATATGGTGCGGAAACAGTGACTATAACATCAAAAAGATTCTCGCTTCGGGTTTCAAAAAGAAGTGGTATTTCAACTACCACTGCAATTTTACTATTTCTTTTGTATGTGTCAAGTTTTTCTTCTAACTTCTTAAAAACCTCTGGATGAATAATGCTATTGAGACGTTTTCTCGCATCTGCAGAAGAAAAAATCAGTTCTGCGAGTTTCCTTTTGTTTAACTTCCCATCTTCAAAAAAGTAATCTTTACCAAATTCCTCTTCAATCTTCTTCCTTATTCTCTTTGTTCTCAAAAGATGGCTTACTATAAAGTCACAGGAAATAACTGGGATTCCCTTTTCTCTAAAAAATTTACAAACTGTGGATTTTCCTGATCCAAAAATACCTGTTAAACCAATGCGAACCATTACTAAAGATTCCAGGAAGTTAAGTATTTTTTTTGATATGAAGATAACCTGTCTATTTTAATGCCGATACTTTCAAGTTTAAGGGATGCAATCTTATTATCAATTTCAGATGGTACAGGGGTATAACCAACAGACATTTTATTTTCAACAAGATATTTTATACTCAAAAACTGGCCTGCAAAACTCATATCCATTACTGCAGATGGATGACCTTCCGCGCATCCGAGGTTTACAAGACGGCCTTCTGCAAGAAGATAGATTTTTTTTCCATTTTCCATCATGTATTCTGTAACAAAATCCCTGACCTGTCTCGTTTTTTTTGACTGTTTCCTGAGTTCTTCAACGTCAATCTCAACATTAAAATGGCCTGCATTAGCAAGAATGGCACCATCCTTCATTTTTTTGAAAACATTTCCATCAATAACCTTTGCATTTCCGGTTGCAGTTATAAATATATCCCCAAAGGATGCAGCCATTTCAACCTGCATCACCTGAAATCCATCCATCAACGCTTCAAGTGCCCTCAATGGAGAAACCTCTGTAATTATAACGTTTGCTCCAAGACCTTTGAGGTTTTTCGCAATCCCCCTGCCACACCATCCATATCCGCACACAACAATAGTTTTACCTGCAACAAGTATGTTTGTCGCCCGCAGGATACCATCTATTGTAGATTGTCCTGTGCCATAGCGATTATCAAACATATATTTTGTCTGTGCCTGATTAACGCCGATGACAGGAAAAAGAAGTTTTCCTTCTTTTTCAATATTCTTAATCCTTGTGATACCGGTTGTAGTTTCTTCAGTAGCACCAATAACATTTCCTGCAAGTTCTGGATTGTTGTGCAAAAATACTATTAAATCTGCACCATCATCAATCACAAGATGAGGTTTTTTTTCTGCGACCTGCCTTATGTGCCGTGCATAGGTTGCACTGTCTTCTCCCTTTATTCCAAAAACAGATATTCCATGTTTCTTCACAAGACAAGCAGCAACATCATCCTGAGTACTCAATGGATTTGAAGCAGTTAAAAAAACCCTTGCACCACACTTCTCAAGCGTAATAACAAGATTGGCTGTTTCTGTTGTTATATGAAGACATGCTCCTATCACAAGATTCTTAAAAAGATTTTTTGACTCCTGAACTCTAATTGTTCTAATAACAGGCATTTCACGAAGAGCCCATTCAATTCTTCTTTCTCCTTCATAACTTAAACCAATATCTTTAATATCACAGTCAATTTTTGTTTTCAGAATTCCTCCTTAAAGAGCCCCAGAAAAAAGTTCGACAAGATCTGTTTTTTCCCACGTAAACTCTGATTCTTCTCTTCCAAAATGTCCATAGCACGCTGTTTTTCTATAGATAGGTCGTAAAAGATCAAGTTTCTCTATCATCCCTGCTGGAGACAAATCAAGATTTTTTCTGATTATATCAACAATCTTTTCTTCTGGAAGTTTTTCACTACCAAACATATTCACCATAATGGAAACTGGTTGTTTCTGCCCTATTACATATGCGAGTTGAATCTCGCATGTACTTGCAACCCCAGATGCAACTATGTTTTTTGCAAGATACCTTGCAAAATAAGAAGCAGTTCTATCAACCTTTGTTGGATCTTTTCCAGAAAAACATCCACCTCCATGTTTTCCAAATCCGCCATATGTATCAACAATAATTTTTCTTCCAGTAACCCCTGTATCTGCCTGAGGCCCCCCTATGACAAATCTTCCTGTTGGGTTGATAAAAAGTTTATAATCAGGAGCAAGCAACTCCTTGGGTATAACATACTCTACTACTGCCTGTCTGAGATCATCCTCTATTTTTTTCTGGGAAATATCATCATGCTGTGAAGAAAGAACAACTGCAACAACCTCAACAGGCCTATTATTCTGATACCTGACTGTGACCTGAGATTTCCCATCTGGTCTTAAATAACTGAGAACCTTTGTTTTTCTAACCTCTGCAAGTCGTCTGACAAGAGAATGCGCAAGCATAATAGGCAGTGGCATTAATTGAGGAGTTTCATTTGTAGCGTAGCCAAACATCATTCCCTGATCTCCTGCGCCACCTGTGTCAACACCCTGGGCAATATCAGGCGATTGTTCCTGAATAGCAGTAATTATTGCACTTGCGTCATAGTTAAAGCCATAAGCCATATCAGTATAACCAATCTCCTTAAGAAGATTTCTAACAATTGATGGTATCTCAACATATCCTTCAGTTGTAATTTCACCTGCAATAAACAAAAGCCCTCTGGTGGCAAGGGTTTCACAGGCAACCCGCCCTTTTTTATCCTGCCTCATTACATCATCAAGAATAGCATCTGACACCTGGTCACAAATCTTATCAGGATGTCCTTCTGTTACTGATTCAGAAGTAAAACAAAATTCTTTCATATACCCTCCATTAGATTCAAATATGAATTACTCTACCAACGAAAGTTCTTTTTTGAGATATGATATTTCTTTTATTTCAGTGGGATCTACACCATTCAAAATGGCAAGATAAAAACTTACCCAATCACCAAGAATTATTAGAGAAAAAATTCTCTCAATGGTACTTTTTCCGTAACTATTCAGTTTCTGGATATTTAAAGATTTTACCCCAAGAATTTTTGAGGTCAAGTCCATTCTTAATTTTACACGTTTGTTATCACCTTTATCATAAAAGAAAAATATAACACTATTTTTAACAACAAAATCAGGATAATTCCATGCCATGATTTCATTGTGGTTCATCTCAGGAAAATAGTTTACAGATGCAATATGTTTGCTATTTTCAGAAAGTTGTGTTTTCCATCTTAAAGCAGAAGGTGAAAGTGTATTACCAGAATAAACCACAACATTCTTATTGTGAACTAAATAAGCGATCTCCTTGGCTTTATTATCCTGTATTTTATCAATCCCATAATTTTCCCTACAGGACAAAGCCATGTTTGAAATCTTTTCTGAACTACACTGTTTTATGACCCCAATGGTATAAAGCAGTTTTTCAAGTGGAAAGAAAAGATAACCCAAACTACAGCGTGGAGGTTGACCTGATGGTATTTTTATATGTGGCATCCCACAGGTAGAAGCAAGTTTTTCAATCTCTCCGCCACTTGAAATAGCGCATACTGTGGCGCCTCGAGAAACAGCCTGTTTATAGGCACTTATTGTTTCTTCTGTATTTCCTGAATAACTTACTGCAAGCACCAATGAATTTTTTCCGATAAATCCCGGGAGACCATAATCTCTATGCACAATAAATGGCACAGAAGAATCCATCTCAACAAGAATTTTTAGTATGTCTCCTGCTATTGCGGAACCACCCATACCAGAAAGAATTATAAAATCGTACTGTTTTTTCTTGATTGAAGGAATTTTAATACATCCTGCTTCTTTACACTGGCGATCAAAATTTTCAATAAGACCAAGCATATTGCTTTTATCAATTTTTTCTATGGATTTTCTATCATTGAGTATCATTTTAGTATTCTTCTATGTTTTTTTTAAGGAGTTCAAAAACTTCATTATGAGACGAAAAACAAAAAGCCTCTTTGGCAATTTCCTTTGCCCGTGAATATGGAATTTTTCGTATAAGTTGTTTAACCTGTGGAATCACAGATGGTGCCATACTGAGTTCTTTTATGCCAAGTCCTATAAAAAATATAACTGTTTCAGGTATTGAGGCTGTTTCACCACATACACTCACGCCAATCCCTTTCTTTAGTGCTGCCTCAACTGTCATATTGCATAGTTTAAGTATCGCAGGATTACATGGCTGATAAAGATAAGAAACCTTTTCATTAACCCTATCGGCTGCAAGAGTATATTGAATCAAATCATTTGTTCCAATGCTAAAAAAATCAGCAAGATTTGCAAATGTCTCTGCTTGAAGCGCAGCAGAAGGAATTTCTATCATAATTCCAAACGGTAGTTGTCTGAATTGTTTTTTTCCCTTTTTTAATTCATCTGTTACTTCTTCAATAATTTCTCGGGTTCTTTTAATTTCTTCGATTGTTGAAATCATTGGAATTAAAATCTTAAAATTACCATGAACCCCGGCCCTCATAATTGCCTTTAATTGTGTTTTAAAAATATCCGTACGGCTAAGACAGAATCTTATTGCCCTCCACCCTAAAAATGGATTTAATTCCATTGAGGACTGAAATGTAGAAACAAACTTGTCTCCCCCTATATCAAGGGTTCTTATAACAACCTCCCGGTCTCCCATTATCTCTGCAACCTTTTTATAGGATTCGTACTGTTCATTCTCTGATGGAAGATCTTTTCTGTTTAAAAATAAAAACTCTGTTCTGAATAACCCTATCCCTTCTGCACCGTATTTAATAGCGGTTACTGCTTCTTCAGGCAGTGATATATTTGCCATCAGATTTATTTTCATTCCATCAGGTGTTTTTGAAACAAGTCTTCTGGTAAGATAAAAATTTTTACGCTGCTTTATGAAATTGTCTCTTTTCTTTTTATATTCTTCAATAACCTCTGATGTTGGCTCTACAATCAAATATCCATTTGTCCCATCAAGAATAGCCATCTGACCTTCCTCTATTTTTTCAAGAACATTTTCAAGACCAACAACAGCAGGAATTTCAAGCGCCTTTGCCATAATTGCAGTATGAGAGGTTTCGCTCCCGATTTCTGTTGCAAATCCTAAAACATATTTTCTGTCAAAAGAAACTGTTTGAGATGGAGATAAATCATGGGCAACAATGATGACTGGCTTATCAAAGAATTTTTTTTCCTCTCCCTCTCTTAAATACGAAAAAACCCTTTCCGCAACATCAAGAAGATCCCGTCTTCTATCTTTTGTAAGATCTTTATCTGACCTTCCAAAAAGCGTCAACAAACTCTCTATTGTCTTGTGAAATGCATTCGCCGCATCTATCTGCTCGGTTTTAATATTACGAATTGTTTGTTCCTTCAAATGTTTGTCTTTTAAAAACATTAGATGCACAGCAAAAATCTCTGCGTACTTCTCGCCGATAGTAGACGAAACCTCTTTCTGGGTTTCAAGAATATCTTTTTCTGCATTTTTTAAGGCATTTTCAAAGCGTTGGACCTCAAGAAATATTTTATCTTCAGGTATTTTTTTTTCTGGCGGAAGTAAAAATATATTTCTCAACACAGCAGCCCTTGCAATGGCCACGCCCGATGATACAGGTATTCCTGTGAAACGTTTCATAATGACTATCCAATATTATTAAGCCTGTCCTCATCTTCCTTTATTATCTGGTATGCTTCTTCGGGTGTTTTACTCATCCTCAGATAATTGCGGAAAACCTTATCTTTTAAAAGACGTGCTATTTTTGCCAGCGCCTTCAAATGAATTCCAGTCGCTCCAGATGGTGCAAGAACAAGAAATATAATATAAACCGGCTCCCCATCAAGGGAATCAAAATTTATGCCTTTCTCTGATGTCCCGAGCGCACATACAAGATTCTTAACCTGATCTGTTTTTGCATGGGGAACTGCTATCCCCTGGCCTATTCCTGTTGAACCAAGTTTTTCCCTCTCGAGAAGTATATCAAGAACCTGTTTTCTATCCTGAATAAGATTATTTTTTTCAAGCACCTGTAAAAGTTCATCAAGCGCTGCCTGTTTTTCTGTTGCCTTCATCCCGATAATAATTTCTTTCTCGCTAATAAACTCACTTATTTTCATATTAATTCCTCCTCTATAGGTTCACTCATTGAAACAGGACTGAAAAAATTTTTTCCTGTTTTATTTTTTTTGCTTCGTCTTTTTTGATGTTCCTTACTCAAATAAATCTTAAGTTTATCAACAAGTTCTTCCAATCCTGCATTAAGATTATTCGAATTTACCTTCATAAATATTTTTGACCTGCGGTATTGTATTTTTGCTTCCATAATAAACTCGAATTTTTCTTTTTTTATAATAAGGGTTATATCTGGTTCTCCTTTAAAAAACCTGTTTAGTTTTGAAAATTTTTTCTCTGCAATTTCTTCAAATCTATCATCAACCTGAACATGAACAAGCCGCAAATTAAATGCCATTTTTACCTCCTTTTGTTAAGGGAGATTACCTGCAGAAGAAAAAACCTTATCCTGTGTTTCAATGCGAACAAGAGTTAAATCCGGGAAATAATATTTAAGAATTTCTCTATATGTTTCTCCCTGTTCAGCCATCTTCTTTGCTCCCCACTGACAAAGCCCAACTCCATGCCCATATCCTTTTCCTTCAAACAAAAAATTAGTTCCTTGTTTTCTAACTGTAAAAAGGACACTTGGTAAACTTTTCTCGGATTTAAAAGATGTTAAACCATTTATTGTCCTCATTCTAAAATCATCTGCTTTCATAATTCTACTACTCGACTTTCCTGAAAATTCAATCTTTGTTGCACGTCCACTGTCATCATACCCGAGAATTCTTATAGATAAAACGTCTATACCAACGATATCTTTCAGATCTCTCTGTGTAAAACTTTTGCTCCAGTAATAAAATGGAGTTTCTGAACAAAAAGGATCTTCAACTCCCTTAAGAAGTGGATAGTTTCCTCCCCATACATCTGACGCAAAACTCGTATGTCCACCACAACAGGCATGGAAAAAGGATGGAACAATATTATATTCATTTTCACTGTTCTGTCCAGCGAGAACCTCATCTTTTGTTTCTTCAACAGCCCTTACAATGGATTCATTTTCAGAATAAACCCCACCGTAAACCTGATGGTATATTGTGTCACTTACATCATAAGGAAGATTTTTTTTCGCTGCAATAGTTTTGTAATAATAAATCAAGGTTCTCGAACAAACCGCCTGCGCCTTCAATGCCTCAAATGGCCAGGATTTTTCCATCTCTTTCCCAATAACACCATAAAGATATTCTTCTATATCCATGGTGTTTACCACAAGGTAGTTATGGTTCCATTTAATCAGAGACAATTGTCCCCTATATTTTCCTCTGAATGATTCAAGAGATGGTTTACCCCTATCACTCCAGATGCATACACGAACCACATCTGAACAAAAACCTGCCTGACAGAATAAAAAAACCAAACTAATTAACACTGCCTTTTTTGAAAAAAATCTGAACATTTCCCTCAAATTTTAACCTATTTTCATTAAGATTATAAACAATCTTATCTGCCTTGTACTTGTTTAAGCCCTGAACAAGTTCTGGCGACCCTTCCATAATAACTGTTTCATCTTTTTCAATATAGGTAAGTTGGTCGCATTTAGCAGTAAAGTTAACCTGCGATGTTTCTGGATTCTTTTGAACTACGGTAATGTTATTTTTTATAACAATCTTTTCGATGTTTTGTGTAGAAGAATCAAGAAAAACCTCGCCTGACCCCTTTGGACCTGTATTTATCTGAACAACGAAATTTTTGCTATTAATCTCTAAGGATGGTTTTGCAACAGATGCATTCGAATCTGATGATTTTTTTTCTGCTGCTTCTCCTTTGAGATTCGCCTTAAACGAATCTCCGAAAAATTCTATTGAAAAATCTTTAATTGTCTGACCGGTACCTGTTGATTCCATTGTTGTTTTTTTTCTACTACATCCAGACGATAAAAAACAAACCAGAACTAAAACTGTAAACAATCTTCCAATATTTTTTTCCATTTTCCCTGACTTTTTATTATAATCTCAACACACTCCCTGAAAGCATCTTTTCCTGAATTCTTGCTGACAACGTACTTCACAATATTTTTAACATCCTCACATGCATCACGCGGTGCAACTGAAAAACCAACACTTTCAAGTACAGGAATATCAAGAATATCATCTCCCATATAACAAACCTCTTCCATATTAATCTTATATCTTTTGCAAAGATGTTTCAAAACCTTCATCTTATCTTCGGTATTTTCAAAAACAAAATCAACATCAATATCAGAAACTCTTTTTTCGAGAATTCCTGTCTTCTTCCCTGAAATAATTATACTCTTTAATCCTGCAGCCTTTAACATCTTAAAAGCCATTCCATCTTTAACAGAAAAATTTTTACACTGCCTGCCGTTTTCACCATAGAATATCTTTCCGTCAGTCAGAACTCCATCGGCATCTGTTGCAACAAGTTTAATCTTTTTAATATCATAATTCATAGGCAAATTGTCTCTTACCAAGAACATCGTGAAGATGTACAATTCCTTTTGCTCTTCCGTATTTATCTCTTATAACAAGACAAGTTATTTCCTTTTCTTCCATTGTTGCGAGTGCCTGAACAGCAAGGTTATCCTCGGATATTCCAAGAGGATTTTTGGTCATACACTCCCCTGCTTTTATACTATAAACATCCTTTTTATCAGCAAGTAACCTTCTCAGGTCTCCATCAGTGATAATACCTACAACCCTTGATTTTTTATCCAGTACAAGAGTAAACCCGATATTCTTCCTGTTTATCTCTGATATAACATCCTCCATTGAACTATTTTGGTAAACAGTTGGAATTTTATTTCCTGTTTGCATAACATCCCTTACCTTAAGCATAAGCCTTTTCCCTAAATTTCCGCCTGGATGATAAAAAGCATAATCTTCTTTCTGAAAACCCTTTATTGTAAGAAGTGTAATGGCAAGTGCATCTCCGAGAACAAGAGCAGTAGTTGTACTTGAAGTTGGAACAAGTGAAAAGGGATCTGCCTCACATATTGGTCCTGTATCCAGAACCACAGTACTTTGCAGTCCTAAAGAACTTTTCTGACTTGATGTAATGCTGATAATTGGGACACCTATTCTTTTTAGTGATGGTATGATTCTAAGGATTTCCTCTGTTTCTCCACTGTTCGAGAGAACAAGAACAATATCTGTCTTGCTTACCATCCCAAGGTCCCCGTGTATGGCTTCTCCTGGGTGTAGAAATGTTGATGGAGTACCGGTGCTTGCAAGGGTTGTTGAAATCTTTCTTCCTATGATCCCGCTTTTCCCAATACCTGTAACAATAACCTTGCCCTTACATGAAACAAGTAATTCAATTGCCTTAAAAAATCCATTTCCAAGACATTTACTGGCACTGACAAGATTAGAGATTTCAACATTAATAACCCTTTTTGCCTCAGAAATAATTCGCTTTTTATTTAATTTAGTTTTTGTATTCATTCTTTTTGACAACATCCCAGATTCTTATAAGTTGTTCAAGGATTTTTCTCACCGAGGACAAAGAAATTGTATTGGCAGCATCAGAAAGTGCCTTTTCTGGATCAGGGTGAACCTCGAGAAAAACTGCATCACACCCAACAGCAACTGCTGCTCTGCAAAGATATGGAACAAAATCTCTGTTACCGCCTGAAGAACAACCAAGTGCACCTGGTTGTTGAACACTATGAGTACCATCAAAAATAACAGGCCATCCATATGATCTCATTACTGGCAGAGAACGGAAATCAACCACGAGATTATTATACCCAAAAGTAGTGCCTCTTTCTGTTAAAAGAATTTTTTTGCAACCAGAAAAAGTAAGTTTTTCAACGATATTTTTAGTTTCCCACGGCGACATAAACTGCCCTTTTTTTACATTAACGGGCTTACCTGTTTTCCCTGCATTTATAAGAAGATCTGTCTGTCTGCACAAAAAAGCAGGAATTTGAATTATATCCACAACCTCAGAAACAGGTTCAATTTGATTAATACAATGAATATCAGTAAGAACAGGTACCCCGATTTTTCTCTTAATAAGAGATAGAATATTTAATCCTTCCTCTATGCCAGGCCCTCTGAACGATTTTATAGAACTTCTGTTTGCTTTATCAAATGACCCCTTAAAGACATAACCCACACCAAAACGATCTGTTAGTTTCTTCAAATCTTCGGCAATAATAAGGGAAATCTCTTTGTTTTCAAGCACACAAGGACCCGCAATCAGACACAACCTCGATCCTCCAAACACACAGTTTGCTACCCGTACCTTATTCATAATCTTAATAAACCTTTATAAATATCTATTACAAATGTAAAAGTTAAACTGTAATTACAGGACTATTTTTTATCCTGTCTATTTCATTATTGTATTCCACTCAGTCCCTTTACAAAAGAAGGAACATATGAGTAAGAGATATTTCTTGTAAAGAGGACCTTATCCTCAATTCAAATGAACTACCTCCTATAATAACAGGCATTAACCAGGTGGCCATTGCATTTTTCGCCCGCCGAGGAGGTGAATATGGAGATGGTCAATACTCTGTCCTGCATCTTTATTTGTATTTATAACAATTCTAAAACCAGTTTCTGAAACATTCAATTTTTTTGCAACCTGAGTTGCAACCACGAGCATTCTACCGATAAGCGGTTCGTCCTGGCTGTTAACATCAAGCAGATTTGTTAGATGCCTACGGGAAATAATAAGAACATGAACAGGTGCCTGAGGATTGATATCGTGAAACGCAATAATATCATTATCCTGATATATTTTCTTAGCGGGTGTTTTGTCTTGTGAAATTCTGCAGAAAACACAATCCATGATTACACCTTTGTTCCCTCTGGAACCTTTTGATATACCTGGATTATATCCCCTGGTTGAAAATCATCAAAATCAGATATTCCTATTCCGCATTCTGTATTCACAGCAACCTCGCGAACCGAATTCTTGAATCTTTTTAAACTCGTTAAAAAACCTTCAAATATAAACCTTCCATCTCTCACTATCTTGACCTTTGCGTCTCTTGTTACTTTTCCTTCAACAACAATACAACCAGCCACTGACTGGTTCTTCCCCATTTTAAAAACCTGTTTAACAAGCGCCTGCCCAATCATTACCTCGACCTCTGGGGGTTTTATCATTCCCTCGAGCGTATTTTTCAAATCCTCGAGGAGATCGTAAACAAGGCGATATATCTTTATTTCAACCCCTTGTTGCTTTGCAAGTTTTTCCGCCTTCGAATCAATGCCAACACTATAACCAACTATAAGCGCATTAGAACAAACAGCAAGAAGAACATCAGACTCATTCACTGCACCAAGTCCAAAATGTATAAAATTAATGGTTGCTCCTGGTTTTTCTGAATTACGTGCTTTTGCATTAATCTTTTCAATATATGCCTTTATCGCTTCCTGCGAGCCTACTGAATCAGTTTTAAGAATAATTCTCAATTCTTTAAGAGCACCCTGGGCAATCTGCTTTTGAAGATCCTCGAGGGTAATCTGCTTTTGTAGTTTATCCTGTACTGTTTTCTGCTGTTGAACTTTCTCTTCAACACGTTTCCTTGCATCTGTTTCAGAACCAACAACCATAAATTTATCTCCTGGAGAAACTGCTGTACTCGCACCGAGAAGTTCAACAGGAGTTGAAGGCCCTGCTTTATCAATACGATTCCCGGTTTCATCAAACATTGCCCTTACCTTTCCCCATGCATTACCGCATACAAAAAAATCTCCAACACTTACAGTTCCATTCTGAACAAGAAGATGCATTACAGGACCCCTCTGTTTATGAAGATATGCCTCAAGTACAACACCCTCTCCTGGTCTTTGAGGGTTTGCCCTGAGTTCCATCATTTCTCCCATTAAAAGTATAATCTCAAGCAATTCATTAATATTCTGCCCTGTAACACCCGATACATTGAGAAAAACTGTTTGCCCTCCCCATTCTTCTGGAACAAGTCCATAATTACTTAATTGTTTTTTTACTACATCGGGATTTGCATTTGGTTTATCAATCTTATTTATTGCAACTATAATAGGCACCCCGGCTGCTTTACAATGATTTATTGCCTCTATTGTTTGTTGCTTAACACCCTCATCTGCTGCAACAACAAGAACAACGATATCCGTAACTGTTGCGCCTCGGGCCCTCATCGCTGTAAAAACTTCATGGCCAGGGGTATCAATAAAAACTATGGAACCTTCTTTTATATTAACCCTGTAAGCACCTATTTTTTGAGTAACCTGTCCGAATTCGCGAGCCGCGATATTTGACTTACGAATAAAATCAAGAATTGTGGTCTTGCCATGGTCAACATGCCCCATAACAGTAACAATGGGTGCACGGGGAACAAGTTCTTCTTCTGTTTCTGCCGCAGTTCCAGCAAAATAGCTTTCTTTTGTTTTTTTAATTTCAACAGGGACACCCAAAACTTCACAGATCTTCTTAATATTGTCGACCCCTATCTTATCATTAAGTCTTGCAGTAATTCCAAGATCTGAAAGTTGTTTTAGAATATCTCCTGCAGGAATACTCAGTTTTGAAGCGAGATCTCCAACTGTATCTGTTCCATCTGAAATTATGGGTCTATCAGAAAATTTGCTCTTTTTTATATATTCCTTAATAACAGAGATTTCTTCGTCCTTTAACCCACTTACAAATGTCTTGCCTTTAATCCCTACTTTTTCACAAATGTCTAAAACTTGCTTTGGAGACATTTTTATTTGTTTAGCATACTGGTACACTCTCATTTATTGTTCTCCAGATTATTTTCAGTACTATCTGGCTGTGTATCCTTAATATGTTGAATAGCCCTTTGAATTAATTCTTTTGCTTCATCTTCAGAAATACCTGCGGAAGAAGAAATCTCTGCACTTTTTGCAACACTGATAGATTTTATTGTCTCGTATCCTGATTTTTTCAGTTGATTGGCAAGATCTTCATCAATACCGAGAAGTACTGTTGCAGGGCCTTCTCCCTCTGCCCTGTTGACAATTATATTCCAGCCGGTCAGTTTACATGCAAGCCGTACATTCTGGCCTTTTTTCCCTATAGCAACAAACAACTGGTCTTTTGTAACAAGAACTGTTGCTTCATTTTTCCCACTATCAAAAACAACCTTTTCGCACTTTGCTGGAAGAAGCGCATTTGCTGTAAATTTTTCAGGATCAGGATCCCATCTTACAATCTCTATTTTCTCTCCGCCGATTTCCTTCATTATATTTTTTATCCTGCCTGCCCTATCTCCTATACATGTTCCAACAGGGTCTATTCTCGTATCCTTAGAAAATACCGCAACCTTTGTTAAATCACCAGGAAACCTTGCGATTGCCTTTATTTCAACAAGACCATCCCTTATTTCAGGTATCTCATCAATAAGTAATCTTTTGACAAAATCAGTTGCTGTTCTGGACATAATAACAGGATATACCCCTTTATTCGGTCTGCGAACTTCGAGAATCAACCCTTTTACAGAATCTCCAATATGGTATCTATCATGCGGTAAAAGATGTTTTTGAGGTAAAAGAGCCTCTGCTCTTCCGAGAGAAACAACAATATTCCCTGCTTCAAATCGTTCAACACGTCCGTTAACAATATGATCTTCAAGTTTTTTAAACTCACTGTATATTGCCGCCTTTTCTGCTTCCCGAATCTTTTGAATCAAAATCTGCTTTGCTGTTTGTGCAGCGATTCTCTCCCAGGGAAATGAAGGTGACTCAATATGGTTTCCCTTTTCATCGATAAAATAAATATCCCCTGTCTCAGGATCTATCTTAACCTCTATATCTTCCTTAAGAAATGCTCTCTTTCTATATACCGCCGACAACCCTTGCTCAAGGGAAGATATGAGAAATTCTTTTGACACACCCTTGTTTTTTTCCCAATAATCAAGTAAAGCAAGTAATTCTTTTTTCATAAATATTCACCTTTAAAATATAATATAGCATCCACCTCGCCCGATTCATCTTAAGCAGCAAATTAAATTACTAAAAATATACTCTGGCTCTATGCTTGCTACCTTCTAATGCTAAAACCACTTGCTATTCTTAAGACAATATGGTGGCTAAGTGTTTACTGATAGTCAAATAAATTATAAGTGGAATGGTTCAAAGTGTCAAATTATCAAGGATTTTCAATTATGAAGAGAGTATCTTACCATAAAGGACATATGGAGAACTTTTATTGACCCTTATCTTAACAATATCTCCTGGATTTACACTGCCTTTAAATTTTACCTTACAATCAATATCTGGTGCATCCATTCTTGTTCTTCCTTCAAAATAATTGTTTTTCTTTTCATCTACAATGACATCAACAATACTATGGACAAAAGATGATGAAATTTGTTTGTTTATCTCTTTCTGAACATTTATCAAATGTTTCAATCTTAAATTTTTCGTTTTATATGGAACCTGGCAAGGCATTAAAGACGCTTTTGTATTTTTTTCAGGGCTAAAAATAAATGCACCTAATCTTTCAAACCTTATCTCTTTAACAAATCCAAGGAGTTCCTCAAAAATCCTATCTGTTTCTCCTGGAAAACCAACCATTAAGGTAGTACGAAGACATACACCTTTAATGGAGTTTCTTATATGTTCAAAAAATTTTCTATAATCCATCACTGGCCGGTTCATTTCTCTTAAAATATAAGGATTTATATGCTGAATAGGAATATCAAGATATTTACAAAAACAAGAATTAGTATCTATAAGTTCAAGGAGTTCATCAGTTATTCCCGTAGGATGAAGATATAGCAATCTTATCCAGGGAAATCCTATGTCTGCAATTTTTTTAAGTAGTTGAACAATAGCGTATTGACCTGTATCTCTGCCGTAAGAGGTAATATCGTGCCCAACAATAATAATCTCTTTAATCCCTGATTGAAAAAGGAACTCTGCCTCGTATAATATCTCCTTCTCAGAAAAACTAACAAGGGATCCCCTTATAGATGGAATTGTACAGTAAGAACACATATTGCTACATCCCTCAGTAATCTTAAGGTATGCATAAGGCCAGGTTGATATAACCCTCGGAACCTTGCAATAATGCCTTATATGTTTTCTCTCGACAATATTAACTCTTTTACCCTGTTCAATCTTGTTTATAAGTTCTGGCATTCGCAAAATGTCGTAAGGTCCAATAACTCCGTCTATATCTATGTCCTTAAAAAGATCTTCAGAGCTGCGTGCTGGTAAACATCCTGCAACTATTATCTTAAAAGAAAATTTTTTCTTTAATTTTTTCAATTTTGAAATCACACTTTTTGCTTCGAGAAATGCTGGCTTTATAAAGGAACAGGTATTGACAATAACATAATCGGCCTCTCTCATATCTGTTGTAACTGCGTATCCAGAACTACCCACAATACCTATAATTTTTTCAGAATCAACAAGATTTTTTGGACACCCGAGTGTTATCACGTAGATTTTTATCATGGCAGGAACAAACCATCCTCTATTTTAATCTCAACAACCTGTCCCTTTTTGCCAAAAGGACCTTTTGTTTCACCATCTTTTTCGATAAAAAGTGCACCTGCATTGCCCACTCTTATGTTTATCTTATGTCCTGATATTTTAATAGTGTCATTTTTTTTGAGTGTTTTTTCAACCTTTTTGGTACCATCAGAAAAAACTCTTATCCACACGTCTTCTGTTGCCTTTAATACTATATCGTGTGAGAAATTTTTTGAAGCAGCCGGAATATTATCCTGTTGTTCTCCAATTTTTACATTCGACTTTTGTTTACTTGTCCAGAAAAATATCGCCAGCAGTAAAATAAGAATTACAATAAAACCTTTAAAAAGATATCTGGGAAGTTTTATTTTATCAGTAGAAACACTTTGTTTTTCCTCGTCTATCTTTTTTTCAACTGGTTTAAACTCAGGACAATTATCTATAATTTCCCGTGGTATATTAAGATATTCAAGATACTTTTTTAGAAACCCCATTCTGTGGACAAATGATGGAAAGTCATTCCAATTACCCTCTTCCATATCCCTTAAAAACCTTACAGGAATAAATGTGTCCTCAGAGATCTTCTCGAGGTCAATCCCTTTTTTCAATCTGGTTTCCTTCAAAACTTCATGGATTGGTTTATCCATTATTATCTTTCTGGTCAATTCCACCCTTGAGAATAATCCTGGGCTTACCTTCTCTATAAGGTCCCACTATTCCTTCTGATTCCATTCTTTCTACTAATCTTGCTGCCCTGTTAAACCCTATCTCAAGACGCCTCTGAAGCATAGAGATTGACGCAATTCTTGTCTCAAGTACAATCCTCACTGCCCTCGTATATAATTCATCATCTTCTGAACCTGAAAAAGAACCTCCCATAGAAGATGTATCCTGATCTTCTGATGTACTTTCAAGAATCTCCATTTTGTATTCTGGACTTGCCTGATTCTTAATAAAAGCTGTTAAATTTTCAAGTTCTTCATCGCTAACAAATCCACCTTGAGCCCTTATGGGATGAGACCTGCCCGGTGGAATAAAAAGAAGATCTCCTCTTCCGAGTAATTTTTCCGCGCCTTTTGAATCAAGAATTGTTTGAGAATCAAACTTGGATGAAACCTGAAACGCAATCCTGCACGGAAGATTTGCCTTTATAATACCTGTGATAACATTTACAGAAGGTCTCTGGGTCGCAAGAATCAGATGTATGCCAGCAGCCCTCGAAAGTGCTGTTAATCTTATAATACTGTTTTCTATCTCATTTCTTGCTATTAACATAAGATCAGCAAGCTCATCAACCACAACAACAATATAAGGAAGTTTTTCCTCTGCTTCTATATTATAGATATCTATGTTTCTTGCCTTTGCTTCTGCAAAAAGATGATATCTGCGGTCCATTTCCTTTATAAGCCATTTCAATGAATTGACCGCCTTTTTTATATCGGTTATAACAGGAAGTATCAAATGTGGTATATCATTATAGATAACAAGTTCAACCATTTTCGGGTCAATCATCAAAAACTTTACTTCTTCAGGAGATGCCTTAAAGAGTATACCGGTGATAAGTGAATTAAGACAAACTGTCTTGCCTGATCCTGTTGCACCAGCAATCAAAAGATGCGGCATTATTTTAAGATCTGATATAACTGGCTTACCAAGGATATTTTTACCTATTGCCATGGTTAATTTTGATGGAGAACTCTGAAATTCTTTGCTTTCAAGAATTTCCCGCAGACAAACTATTGAAATTTCTCTATTTGGCACCTCAATTCCGATGGTTGACTTACCTGGGATTGGAGCAACCATTCTTATAGGACTTGCCTTCAAACTCATTGCAATGTTATCTGCAAGTTTGGTAATCTTTGGAAGAGGTATGCCTGGCGCGGGTTGAATTTCATAAAGGGTCACCCTTGGACCCTGGGTAAAGTTAACAACCTCTCCTTCTATTCCAAAATCATTTAGTGTTTCCTCTATAACCTGGGCATAAACCCTTAAATCTTTTTCTGTTTCTTTTTCAGGCTGTTTGGCTGCTTTTAACAAAGACACTGAGGGAAACTGATACTTCTTTCCATTAACAATTGATGATTGTTTACGAGAAGACACCTTTGCCTGTGGTTGAATCTTTACAGTGTCTGTTATAATCTCTTCTTTTGGTTCGGGAACAGTGGTTCTCGGGATGGTATGAACTTCAGATTGGACATCATCCTTCTCATTCTGCTGATTAGAAATAAAAGATGTCTCCTTTTTTATCCGTTTTGTCGACCGGGGCTTTGGAGTAAAAACAGGCTCTGGCCTAAAGGCATTTGAGATTACCTCAACAATATCCTCAAATGGTGAATAAAAAATCCTTGATGACGAAACAAACAATCCAGCACTCGTTATTGCAAGAAGAAAAAAACCTCCCTTTGTTCCAAAATATGAACTAACGCCACTATTTATTAAAAATCCCAGGATTCCCCCAGCAGGGAAAATATTTGAGGAGGAAGAATAAATAGAATTCCGCACAGATTCTACAAAACCCGCAAGGACGAAAACAAAAATAATACAACCAATAACCTCGAATGTGGAAAACTTCTGATTCTTCCATGTTCTTGTCCATGCATAAAAAAATATGGCTGCGAGACAAACATATGAAATCCACCCAAACAGGAAAAACATCAGAGAAGATATATTTGCACCAAATTTCCCACCAAAATTTACTGGAATATTATTTACAGGATACCTAAACTGACAGAATCCAAAACATGGGTCTGCAGGATTATAGGAAATCAAGCACAAAAAGAAGTATATTGCTATTCCGAGAAGCCCTATACCAATAAAGCGTGTAAAATTTCTTTCCATCTTTTTAATTTTAACATAAAATAGATGTATTGTATAAATATAAATGGCTATCGTTGAATAACGAAAATAACAAAATGACAAAAATAATAAAAACAACAGCGTGATTAAAAATGATTTAATGGTTTAAGGAAGTCCTGCATTTTGCAATAAATATTCGAGTATTTACTTTTGATCCTGCCAGGAATTACTTAAGCATAATTACAGATTTGTTATAGTGTTAACTAGGAGATCCAATGGCTGACAGAGATAGAAAAAATTTGAAGTTTGCAAATATTCTGAAATACCAGATTACTCAGATTATCCAGAAGGAACTATCAGACCCGAGAATTGGCTTTATTACCATCACAAATATAAAAATAAGTTCTGACAGAAGACGCGCAACAGTTTACGTAAGCATCCTCGGAGATGAAAAGCAAAAAAAAGAATCTTTGAAAGGACTTACCAGTGCTGCTGGATTTATAAGACATACCTTAAGTAGAAAAATAGAAACCCGATTTACACCTGAGATTGAGTTTATAGAAGATATAAACCCTGCAACGAGAGTTGAAGAAATCTTAAGGGAAATTGAAGGGAGTAAGGAACAATGAAAAACCATGAATTAAAAGAACATCTTGAGAAAATTTTAAGATATGCCGGTTATGAGTTTGACAGGTTCAATGTATTTCCGTCAATGAAAAAAGAATTCGGAGATTTTTCAACAAATCTTCTATTTAAGATAAAAGATCCAACGCAAACAAAAACCAACACAGAGAAAATAATTTACCTTTTACAGCAGGATAATTGGATACAAGAAAATTTTGAGAAAATAGAAGAAAAAAACTCATTCATAAATTTTTTCCTGAAGGAAAATATCATATACTCAACAATACCCGAGATTCTTTCAAAAAAACACGAGTATGGAAAATCAAGTTATGGAGAGAAAAAAAGAATCCTCGTTGAGTTTGTAAGTGCCAATCCGACAGGACCTCTAACAATTGCTCATGGAAGACAGGCAGCATTCGGTGAAGCCATCAGCAGAATACTCTCCTTTTCTGGATATCAGGTTAACAAAGAGTACTACCTTAATGATTGTGGAAGACAGATGGAACTTCTGGGAATTTCATTAAAAGCACACTATCTTCAGATAAATGGAATACCTGCAGAAATACCTGAGGATGGATATCATGGAGATTATATGAAGGATATTGCTGCAAAACTACCAAAAGGTTGCGAGAATAAACCCAATAGTTTCTTTGAGGACTTCGCGAGGGAAGAAATACTTAAAACAATAAAAAAAGACCTGAAAAACTTTTCTGTTCATTTTGACAGTTGGTTTTCAGAAAAACAGTTGCGTCTCAGTGGAAAGGTTGAAAAAATCATTGAAAAACTAAGGGAGAATGGATACGTTTATCAGGCAGAGGGAGCACTATGGTTCAAATCAACAGCATTCGGAGATGATAAGGACAGGGTACTGGTAAAACAGGATCGTTCATACACATATCTCGCGCCTGACATCGCTTACCACGCAGATAAAATACAAAGAGGTTATGATATTTTGATAAACCTGTGGGGACCTGATCATGCTGGTTATGTCCCGAGAATCAAAGCAGCTGTTGCAGCGTGCGGATTTTCTCCTGAGAAACTTCATGTAATTATCGTACAACTTACCACACTTTTCAGAGGAAAAGAAAAAATTTCAATGTCCACGAGAAAAGGTCAATTTATTACGCTCAGACAATTAATGGACGAAGTTGGTCCTGATGCAACAAAATTTTTCTTCCTTTTCAGAAAAGCCGATAGTCACCTTGATTTTGACCTTGATCTTGCGAAGAAAAAAACAGAAGAAAATCCTGTTTATTATATTCAATATGCATTTGTCCGCGCAATACATATTATGATGTTTGGAAAAGAAAAGGGGGTTTCAGAAGAAGAAATTATCAATGCAAATTTTTCTTTACTTAAAGAAGAACAAGAACTTGAGATACTCAGAAAATTAAAAAATTTTCCTTTAACAGTGGAACAATCAGCGAGAACGCTTGAGGTTTCAAAAATCGCCCACTATCTTCTTGAACTTGCAGGCGCCTTTCATTCGTACTACCAGAAATTCAGAGTTATTGATGAAGATCGCGAAATCTCATCTGCACGACTTGCTCTTGTGCATTGTTTTTATATTGTGATGCATAATGGACTGGAACTTCTCGGTATATCAAAACCCGAAAGTATGTAATGTGTCTTAAAATCGTACAAGCAGTTGACATTTTTTTAATTTTAATGTATGCTGATTTTGTATGCCTACTAAAAGAGAAATTACAACAATAATTCAAAATATTGGTCTCTGGGATAAACAGGCAATCGAGAAGGCGCTACAGGAACAAGAAACCACGGATAGACCTCTAAAGGAAATATTCCAGAATATGGGATTATTACCATTTGGAGATATACCCGCAACATTGTTTTTTCAACTCGGAATTGTTCAACAAAACCTGCCGCTGAGAGAAATTCCTCCTGATGTAATAAACCTTATATCTCCATCTTTTGCAAAAAAACACAGAATTATACCATGGGAAATTAGAGAAGACCAAAAACTTGTTCTCGTTACAGACGATCCCATAAACATTATAGCCAGTGATTATTTCAAAAAGGTTCTTAATATCCCCAATGACATTGAAATAATTGTTACATTTCCAGGCGAAATAGACCAGTTAATAGCAAAATATTTTGAACAACAGGATATGGAGGACCTTTCCGCGATGTTACAGGAGGTCGGAAGCGCTGATACCATAGAATCACTTGAAGATGAAGAAATTCTGACAGATGAGGATGAAGAGGCCCTTGCACTTCAGGCGCCGGTTGTAAAGATTGTTAACCTGGTATTTGTTGAAGCATTACGAAGAAGGGCAAGTGATATACATTTTGAACCACTTGAAAAAAGATTCAGGGTAAGGTTCAGAATTGATGGCGTTCTTTATGAGGTTGTCAGTCCTCCAAAGAGAATTGAAAGAGCGGTAATTGCCCGTGTGAAACTTATGTCAAAAATGGACCTTGCTGAAAAACGACTCCCTCAAGATGGAAGGATAATGCTTGATATAGGAGGGAAGCCAATTGACTTTCGTGTTTCAACACTTCCCGGCATTTATGGGGAAAGTCTTGTTCTAAGAATCCTCGACAAAACAACAGCGCTCAAAGACCTTGAGCAACTGGGATTTATGGAAGAAGACAGAAAGGTATGGGAAAACCTTCTTAGATATTCTGGGGGGCTTCTTCTTGTAACAGGTCCAACTGGTTCAGGAAAAACAACAACCCTTTATGCTTCACTAAAAAAACTGAATACAATTGACAAAAAACTGATGACAGTTGAAGAACCTGTTGAATATCAAATACCTGGAATAAACCAAACACCGGTAAGGCCTGAAATAGGACTTACTTTTGCCTCTGTTCTTCGAGCATTCCTGCGTCAATCACCGGATGTAATACTTGTAGGAGAAATCCGTGATTTCGAAACAGCGGATATTGCATTGCGTGCAGCTCTTACAGGACATCTTGTTTTTAGTACTCTTCATACAAATGACGCGCCCAGCGCAATAAACCGTCTTATTGATCTTGGCGTTCCGCCTTTCCTTGTAGCATCATCTGTCCAGGGGGTTATGGCGCAACGACTTGTAAGGGTTCTATGTAAATACTGTAAACAACCTGTGGAACCAGATGATCAAGCAAAACAACTTCTGAATATTAAGGAAGATGAAAAGGTTCCAATATATGAACCAAGGGGATGCCCTGAATGTAATTTTACTGGTTTTACTGGTAGAATCGCTGTATTTGAGATTTTTGTTATGACGGATACCCTGCGAGACCTCGCGATGAGAAGGGTAACAGCCGAAGAACTAAAAAAAGAAGCGCGTAGAATGGGAATGTCAACAATGAGAGAAGATGGATTTAGAAAGGTAAAAATTGGAATGACAACACTTCAAGAGGTTATTGAAGTTGCTGGAAAAGAGGAATGATATATGGCAAAACCAATTGAAGAACTGCTTGAAATGATTGTTAGAGAAAATGCTGCAGACCTGCACATAAATGTTGGGCTACCACCAATGATGAGACAGCACGAAGGATTGGTAAAGATGGATTCAGAACCCCTTACACCTGAAGACACTGTTAATTATATGAAGGCAATAACATCAAGAGAACACCAGGAAGAACTTCAAAGGGTCGGTGGAACTGATTTTGGTTTTGCATTTAAGGACATAGCCAGATTTCGTGTTTCTGTTTTTAAGGAACGCGGTCATATTGCAATGGCATTAAGATTAATACCATATAAATTTTTAACCTTTGAGCAGTTGGGTCTTGAAGAAAGAACAATGAAATATCTTTTAACAAGACCGCGCGGTCTATTGCTTGTTACAGGACCCACTGGTTCAGGAAAAACAACAACACTCGCGTCTATGATTGATTATATGAATGCAAATATGGACCGACATATTATTACAATTGAAGACCCTATTGAATATTATCATTTTCACAAACGTTCAATTGTTACACAAAGAGAATTAGGTGTTGACGTTCCTTCGTTTGCAGAGGCGCTCAGAAGAGGTCTAAGACAGGACCCTGATGTATTCCTTGTTGGGGAATTAAGAGACCTTGAAACAATTGAAGCCGCAATTACTGCTGCTGAAACAGGACACGTTGTGTTTGGCACACTCCATACAACAGGTTCAACCCGAACCATTGATAGAATGGTAAATGTATTCCCTGTCGCGCAACAAGAACAAATTAGGGTTATGCTTTCTGTATCAATACTTGCTATCATATCACAACTTCTTCTTAATAGGGTTGATAAACCAGGAAGGATTGCTGCATTTGAGATTATGATTGTAACCCCTTCTATACAAAACCTTATTCGTGAACGAAAAACATACAGAATTCTTTCAGATATTCAGACAGGTATGAAGATGGGAATGATTACGCTTGATGCATACCTGATGAGATTATTCAGAGAAGGAAAGATATCATTTGAAACTGTTATGATTTATAGCCAGGACCCTGAACAGGTTAAACTACAACTTGCTGCTGAAGGTCTAATTGATGAGAAACTTGCATCGAAAAAATATGGCGAAAGTCTCGATATAGAAGATGAACAAAAGGTAAAATAAAAAATGGCTGAAAGAAAACTTCTCGGAGAGATGCTGATTGAAGCAGGCCTTATAACAGAGAAAGAACTTGATGAAGCCCTGAAGGAACAGGCAAAGTCAGGCGGATTTCTCGGAAGAATTCTTGTTGAAAAAGGATATGTCAGTGAAAAAGACCTAAAAAAAATCCTAAGTACTCAATCAGGCATTGAAATGATTGACTTAAAAAATACACCTATTGATAAAAATGCCATAAGTGCCTTTCCCTCTGCCCTCGCAAAAACATATAATGTTTTGCCGATAAAACTTGATAAAAATTTACTGACACTTGCGGTTGGTGATACCTTAAGTTTGAACATACAGGATGATATATCCTTTATTCTCGGGTATAAAATAAAAATGGTCCTCGCAGATGAAGAAGATATCAAAGAAAATATAAATGTTTATTATGGTTCTGAAATGGAAACCATTGATGACCTTATCAAGTGGATTTCTCAGGATATGTCTGAAATGGAAGAACTCGAAACACTCGCCTCAGGACATGGAGAATATGCGACCATCACAAGCTTAGAAGAAATAGCATCACTGCCACCAGTTGTGAAACTTTTTGACCTTATCCTTCTTCAGACAGTAAGAGACAATGCCTCAGATGTTCACCTCGAACCATTTGAAAAGGACTTCAGGGTTAGATACAGGGTTGATGGCGTACTTTACGACATGGTTCATCCTCCAAAAGGGCTTTCCTTTGCGTTATTTTGCAGGTTTAAGATTATGGCCTCAATGGATATTGCTGAACGGCGATTACCCCAGGATGGTAGAATTGAACTTTCTGTTATGGGAAGACCAGTGGATTTACGTGTGAATACTGTACCAACTGTTTTTGGAGAATGCCTAGCAATACGTGTTCTTGATAGAGGGAAAACAATATTTGATATGGAAAATCTCGGTCTTTTGAAGGAAGAAATGGACATTGTCGAAAATCTTATCCACAGACCGCACGGAATTATTCTTGCAACAGGACCAACCGGCTGTGGAAAAACCACAACTCTTTATGCACTCTTAAGAAAACTTAATACCCCTGAGGTTAAACTCATTACAACAGAAGACCCTGTTGAATATATGCTTGACGGAGCAGTTCAGGTACCTGTTAAGGAAAGCATAGGATTAACATTTGCTGCGTGTATAAGAAGCATTCTTCGTCAGGACCCTGATATTATTCTGGTTGGAGAAATCCGTGATTTTGACACAGCGCAGATGGCAATACAATCATCCCTTACAGGACACCTTGTTTTAAGCACGCTCCATACAAATGATGCACCAACAACAATAATGCGACTTGTGGATATGAAGGTAGAACCATTTCTCCTTGCGTCAACAATAGGTGGTATTATTGCTCAGCGGCTTGTAAGGGTTTTATGTTCAAGATGTAAGGAAGAATATAGACCCACAAAACAGGAAATCATTGAACTTGGTATTTCTGATGAGGTGGCTGAACAAATGAAATTCTATAAACCAGTAGGTTGTCCATTCTGTAGAGGTGGTTATAAGGGAAGGGTTGCGATATTTGAAATTCTTATCCCGAATGAAAACCTCTGGAGATGTGTTCTCGAAAAAAAGCCTCTTGGCGAGATAAGAGAAATTGCCACAGGTGAATGTGGAATGAAAACACTTGTTCAGGATGGGATTGAAAAAATTAATCTCGGGATTACATCCATAGAAGAAATTATCAGGGAAGTCCACGGATACGGATAATATTTACATATTTCAGAATAAAAGGTAATATAAATAAGGGAAAAGGAGAGAGTAAGTAATAAGAGAAAAGGAGTAAAAAATGGCCAATTTTCAATATGCGGGGCTTGATGCATCCGGAAAAGCAGTAAGTGGCACTATTGATGCGGCAAATTCACAGGATGCAATCAGCAAATTGAAAAATATGGGCTATTACATAACCAGTATTGTTGCTGGAAAATCAGGTCAAAAAATCAAGGATACATCAGCAAAACAACCAGCCAAGAAAACAACCTCCCAAAAAAAATCATCAGGCGGTGGAATCAGTATAAACATTCCATTTCTTGGTGGAAACAAAATAAAACCAAAAGAACTAACGGTTATTACCCGCCAGCTCGCAACGCTTATTGGTTCAGGTCTTCCTTTATTAAGGGCATTAAAGGTCCTTGAACAACAGAGAAAAGGCGGTGCTGCAAAAATTCTCAACAAGGTAGCAGCAGAAATAGAGCAGGGAGCCCTTTTTTCCGAGGCACTTGCAAAATTTCCATCAAGTTTCCCGAGAATATACGTCGCAATGGTTAAAGCAGGAGAAGCAGGAGGAGCCCTTGAATCTGTTTTAAGCCGTCTTGCAGAGTTTATGGAAAAAGAAGCAAAACTTAAAGGCAAGATAAAATCAGCAATGGCTTATCCGAGCGTGGTTATTGTTGTTATGATTGGTATCCTATCATTCATAATGATTAAAATTGTCCCTACATTTACAAAGATATTTGAGGATATGGAGGTTGGAGACCTTCCAGGTGCAACATTACTTCTGATTAAGATGTCAAAACTTCTTGCAGAACGTTCTTATCTGATTGTCGCATTTGTTTTTGCTCTTATAATTCTTTTCAGAATTGCAAATAAGATTAAGGTTACAAGGTATCTTATCGATAAGGTAAAACTACGGATTCTTGTATTTGGACCTGTTATATCAAAAACAATTATTGCCCGTTTTGCAAGAACATTTGCAACACTGATAACAAGTGGAGTGCCAATACTACAATCGCTTCAGATTGTCAGAGATACTGTTGGGAACGAGGTTATAGCCAATGCTATAAACGAGGTCCGCAACAGGGTCAGAGAAGGCGAGGGAATATCAGGCATAATGCTGCGAACAGGGGTATTTCCTCCAATGGTAACAAACATGATTGCTGTGGGTGAAGAAACAGGTGCAATGGATTCAATGCTCGAAAAGGTTGCAGATGCCTATGAGGCAGAGGTTGATGCTGCTGTTGCAGCAATGACATCTATGCTCGAACCAATCCTGATTGTATGTCTTGGTGTTGTAGTAGGATTTATTGTTATTTCATTGTTTATGCCTTTGATAAAGATAGCCATGAGTTTATCAGGGGGCGAAGGAGGAGGAGGCGTTGAATAGAAAAAAATTACATCTTGAAAAAAATGGGTTTACACTTATTGAACTACTCATTGTTATAGCAATCATAGCATTGCTCGGAGCAATGCTTTTGCCGGCAATAGCAGGAGCAAGAGAAAGGGCAAGAAGAACAACCTGTCTTAATAACCTACGTCAGATAATGGTTGCATTTGAAATGTTTGCAGAAGATCACTTTGAAAGATATCCTGCAGGAGCATCTGAGATATATTCCTGCATCTATCCTGATTTTATCAAAACCCCCCAGACATTCTGGTGTCCATCAACAATATCAAGAGGTATCAGGTCACCTGATAAGATTAGTAGTTCAAACTGGAATAATTCCTATTCATTCGTCTTTGGATTAACAGTAGGAAATAAATGCCCTAATCCTGTACCTGTAATAAGCGATAAGGGAATATTTGTTAGGTCTGACTTTGATCCTCCTGAGGAGGGTTATGGAAACCATAGGTTTGGAATGAATGTACAATATCTCGATGGATCAACAATGTGGGTACTTGAACCAAAGGTTGTCTATGCGGTTTACAATGGCCACGGTAAATTAGTAAATGGACCTGCTGATGGCGTAAATGTCGCATGTACTGAGACAGGAGATTGCGTAAATATTGCCGATGCCCTCGATGATAACGTACGATCTAGCTGGGGAGAATAAAAACAAAGGACTTATTATGAAAAAAAATGGGTTTACACTTATTGAACTACTTGTGGTAATGGTTATTATTACAATACTCGCTGGGATGATGCTGCCATCTTTAAGAAAAGCAAGGGCAAAAGCATCAAGGGATAAAGCAAAGAATGAAATGGCAGCACTTGCAAGTAGTGTAGTAATGGCAAAAAATGATATTGGTTATTATGTGAGATTGTGTGATTTAAGTGACGGCGAACTACCCAGTAATTATACTGGACAGACATATGTTTATTATAATAAAGACAGTGGGGAGGATGACACAGATTACGAAAGTGAAATAACATTTGACCATCCATGGGATGGGCCATATCATGTTTTTCAACCAGGCACTGTTTTCAGTGCAGAAAAAGGAAGTTTACCAGCAATAGATGGCGCCTCAGGATGGTCATTACCTGACCCTCCTACTCCAATGTATGGCACACCTCTTGACCCATGGGGGCATCCATATCTTGTGGCATATAATTCTACTGATAAAATAATGATAATATATTCTGCTGGTCCTGATGGAAAAATCCAGACAGATGCAGGAAGCACAGATATACCTTCAAACTCAGACGATCTTCTTTATTCTTTCAGGTAATTAGATAGAAATTATGAAGAAAAAAAAAGGAGTTGCACTTATAATTGTAATAGTCCTGATTCTCCTTTTCTCAGCAATCATACTATCCGTAGTTCTTACATCAACAACTGCATACAGGAGATCAGCATATTTCAGAGATAGAAACATTGCATTTAATCTTGCACAAATAGGTATCGCAGATGCTCTTTATAAACTCAACTATAGGTATCATGACTCTGATCATTATTATGGTTTTAGAGGAGATGGAGAATGCCTACGTTCTGCGGATGATAAAAACGGCCCTTATAAAATAAAAGCAACAGACCTTGGTATTTCGCTTGCTTCTGTTAGTGATGGTGTTGAGGTAAAACTTTTTATCAATGATGGGGTATGTCCTGATACTATTATCTCAACAGGAAAATTCAGAGGAAGAACAGCAAAAACCTCTGTAAATATCAGAACATTGAGTGATAAAATAACAAACCTGAAAAAACCCCTCGCTGATAATACAAACTGGGATACGAAAGGAATTCCAGAAGCATTTAACAAACACGTGATATATGCAAGTAATATTTCAGGAACAGGAACAACTGTTAAAGGAAATATTATTTCTGCCGATTCAACAAAGCCAACCCCGTGGCCATCAACATGGACAGAAGCAACATGGACAGAAACAAATATTTCTCTTCCTTTACCATCTATTCCAGTATTGCACTTTGAAGATATACCTTCTGATACTGAAATTTCTCCTGACTGGATTGAGTTTAAGGCAATAAACGGACATCCAGGATATACTACAGATGGAACCACGTGGGATACAAACACTCTGCCAACAGGCGTAAGATATGAATCAGATACAACCACAGATACCTTTATTTTTGACATTAACCATGGTTATAATCCCTCTAATCTTGGAAATAGAAAAATATATGTAAAAAAAAGCGATACACCTCCGGTCCTTAGTGGGGGAGCATGCTTCATTGGGGCAAAAGTTGTTAATCCTGTTCTTGCGGATGGAAGTATTACATTCAAGGGTGATATAACCCTCGAGGAAGATGCTATTTTTGAGGCAGATGTTGATGGCATTGATGGCATTGGTACATTTGTAATAGACCAAGATACAACATTTAGAGGCTCAGATCTTATAATTTACGACTATGACTGTTCTCCACCAGTACCAATTTTAATTGATAATCAAAATATAACCATCAATGGAGCGCTCGTAACAAACTGTTCATTAACAATAGGAACAAACGCTACAAACCTTACAATTGATGCAAGAACCAGCAGTATGAATGCTGCTATAATTATTTATTCAGGAGAAAATGCAACATTTACACTTAACTCAACGCCAAATATTATCCTTGGTAATAATCAAACATATGCATTTCTCTGTGCTTCAGAAAAAAAGATAGAAGTAAACATTGGAACATCTGGAAATGTTGATTTTATAGCAAACCCTATATTAAATCTCGGGAATAAGGCAACATTTGTTGTTTATTCCACAAAATATTCTATTATAGATCCTTCTGCTATTATTGTTGTTGGCAGTGCCTCAAACTATGCAAAAATACATGGACTCTTGTTTTCTTATGGAAATACAGATGGAGATACAGGTGGAGATATAACCCTGAACAATGCAAGCACATCTATTGAGGGATGTCTTGTTGCAAATGGAACAATAACATTGAATGCTGGAAGTTTAATATATAGCGGATTTTTTTTCAGGTCAGGATCAACAGAAATATATAAGGGATTCACAGGAGGAAGAAGAATATATCTTCCATTTAACTGGAGATTTCTCTGGTAAGATTAATGTAATTTATTGAAAAATAAAGAGTATAAACAAGGGATTCAGTGAATACTTACAAAAAAGGGTTTTCAATACTTGAACTTGTTGTTGCGATGTTTCTTCTTACTATTGTTGTTGGCACAGGAATCTTGATTATCGCAGGGAACCTGAATATTATGCAAAAATCAAATGAGATATTGCTTGCAGCGGCTGTTGCTCAATATTATGCTGAATCACTGGACCTTATTGATTTTCCCCCAGTATATGTTGATAGACAAACAGATTATCCAAAAAAAATATCCGAAACCGAACCTTTAACAACCTCATATGAGGTTAAAAGCCCTGACCCGAATTTTAAGGTTTATAGTGGATGTGTCTGGTATAGTGCAAGTGGTAATGATGACCTTACTGAGATTGATACAGATAAGGTGGCTTTAAGAAAAATAAGGATTGAGGTAAGAAGAGCAAAAGATGGCTATGTATTGATTAAGCAACCTATTTTTACTACGAGAAATGGGATTTACTAATGAAAAAAAATAGAAAAACAGGATTTACAATGATTGAGGTTCTTGTATCCCTTGCACTTATGGTGATTATTGTTGGGCTTTCTGCTTTTTTATATGCCCGTGCAGCAAGAATACGCAAGCTCATCACATATCAGAGTAATGTTCAAAATATCTTAAACTCAATGATTACCGAGATAAACTTTGGCTCAAGAGATACAATTGGCCTTCAGTATGCATATGACATAGTAAGAAGTGTAGGAGATCCACCCTATGAACTTGGATTTTATGATAATACAAAAGGAGAGTATGTTTTTTATCTTATCTCTCCTGGAATGTACTCTGGACATCCATCTTCTCTTCCAACCACAAATACTGATACATCCCTATGGCAGGCAAAAACAAACTCTTCCGACTTTCCTTCCAGAACTTCTGAAGAATGGAAACTAATTGACATAAATAAATCTATAGTTCTTGCTTCAGGAAGTAGTTTTACATATTACAGACCAGACAGTACCACAAGATTTAAGAAAATTGACGACCTTACTGTTGAAACACCTATCGCAGTAAAAATAATACTTACAGGAAAGGCCACTGATCCTTCTCTAAGAACAAGGCCCCCTATCACTGCAACAACAATGGTAAGACCAAAAAATAAGATTACTTTTTAATAAAAAATGAAAAAATCAGGGTTTACTCTTGTTGAAATTCTTGTGGTTATTGTAATTATATCAATGCTTGCCGCGATTTCTCTTCCATCAATTCAAAAAGCAAGAAATAGAGCCGCTATCATAAAAACAAAGGGGATAATATCATCCATTGAGGCAGCGCTTTTTATGTATCAAACAGATATGGGAAACTATCCAGAAAGCACAGGATCTAATTTGATTCTTATTGATGCTCTTATGGGACCAATGGATGATGAAAATTGGAAAGGACCATATATGAGGTTTAAGGAAAAGGATATGGATGAAAACAAAAACATCATTGATACATGGGGAAATCCAATAAAATACAAATATCCACAAATAGAAAAAGAGAATATACCGTTCATTATAATATCCGCTGGGCCTGATAGAAAATTCAATACAAAAGATGATATTGGAAACTGGTAGGAATAATATAAAAGGTATTACCCTTATTGAGATTCTTGTTGTCATAGTTATTATCAGTATGTTCACGCTATTTTCTGTATTCTACCCCCATAAAGCAATTAGCCAGACAAACCTTGACATTGCCTGTAAGAATATCTGCGAAATTTTAAACAGAGCAAGGTCCCAGGCAATGGCAGAAAATATAACAATTCAGGTTATTTTCGATAATGACACCTGTGGAATATACAAAAATACCAATCTTGTTGATAAGCCATATAAACTTCCAAGGTTTATTGTTATCAAAGAAAAAACAGATGGTTTTTCACCAGTTGAATTTTTGCCCGAGGGCACAGCAAAACAAGCAGGTCACATTATAATTGAAGACACATCAACAAAGAAAACAAAAAAAATCATTTTGTATAATCTTACAGGAAAAACAGCAATAAAAAATAATCAATAGTGCGCTTGAATGAAAAATCCTCCTGCCCCTCTTTACAAAGAAAGGAGAGAAGATGTAGTGAGCACCTTCAGATGCGATGTATTTATGTTTTTAAAAAAAAGCACGGGATTGAAGTCCTTCACTACATTAGAGAAGTATAAAAAGTAGTTAGTATTTCATTTTGAGTTCTCTACTTCGCAATGGGCTAATAGTGCACCTTTGATGTAAAATATCAAATTATGCTATACAAAAAAGGAATTTCTCTAATATCTGCTCTTGTAGCAACGATTATTATTATTATGGGTATATCCTGTGTGGTTGGTGTTTTACAACAAACAGAAAGAATGTACAGAAGGGCGTCTAATTTCCAGGATTTTTCTCTTGCTTCTGATATCCTTTTTGACGAAATTCAGGAACAATTTGGAGTAATTGGTACAGATGTTCCTGATGAAATTCATGGCAAAATGAATGGATTTCAGAATCTTTTTTATCATGTAAAATTTGAGAAAATAAAGGATGGTCTTTATGAGGTTCATATCAAGATTACAAAAACTATTGAGGGTAAACCTTACTCAGAAGAATTTGTGTCTGCGCTTTCTCAAAGATAAGGGTATTTCCATTGTTGAGATTCTTGTCGCAATTGTTATTATAACTATTGTATTTATATCAGGCCTTATGATTTTTTCGACCTCAACACTGCGAATTGCGCGGCAATCAGCAGAGAAAACCATCAATCAACAGGCAACAGATTTCACACTGTTTTTAAGAAATAAACTAAAAGAAGCCATCATCCGTGATATCCCAGGACCTTTCAGGATTGACTTTGTGGGAACCGAGACCTCTATCAAATTCGTGGCACCATATTCAAGTGGAAATGGCTCTGATATCGGGAAATATGGTATTTATTATGATGGCAATGAAATTAAAATGTCGTTTGAGAGGATTGATGAAAAAACAAATACATATTCATTTGAACCTGGTTTTACAGGCAGCCAGTTGCTTATTGGAAATGTAAAAAAACTTTCATTTTCATACTGGGATGGAAAAACATGGCAAAAATTCTGGAATACAAAAAATCAGGTTGATTGTGCAGAAATCCCATCAAAAATAAAGGTTTTCTTTGTGATATATGGAGGCAACATTGAAGGGAAAATGCTTGAGAAAGGATTTAGTGAAGAAATCTGGCTTGGCCAATAAAGGAAACGCCCTTATCTTTGCAATTGGCATAATTCTTATTCTTTTTGTAATTACTGCAGGTACACTTGTTATATTCACAAACTGGGGGAAATCATCATTTTTATTGTTTTCAAGAACCCATTCTATTCATACTGCAAAAATAGGTATAGAAAATGCAATATGGGAACTTAAACACGACAAAAACAATTATGATGGGTATGATGAAAAATGGTATCAGGAATTCTCAGGAAATGATGCTGATATTGATACTGATGGAACAAATGAAAGCAGGTTCATAGATGTAAAAAACTTGCGCAAAAAAATTGTATCAAGATATGCAGTTTTTGTAGTTGATAACAATGGATGTATAAACATAAACTGTGTGGGTAATAAGGCAAAAAACAATAAATATAGCTTTAATGAGGGCTGGTCAACATTTGAGGTTGGATTTTTCCCTGGGATGTGCGACAGTATTGCAAGTAGTTTTGTTGAATTCAGACATGGTCAGGATGGAAGTCCTGGAGTAAGAAACATAGACGATGATAATGATAACGGAATACTTGCCTCTGATGGCATAGATAATGATGGAGATGGCATTATTGATGAATCTGATGAAGGAATGGATGAAGAAGATGAATTTAGGCATTTAAAACCATACGGAGATGATAGACCTTTTTTTGTGATTGAAGATATAAAAATGGTAGGGGGTATAACAGAACAGATCTTCAAAAAAATCAAAAACCTTATTACCTGCCATAGTTATGACCTTAATATTGATTCTGAAAATTACCTTCGGACAAATATCAACAATGCTTCTATATCACAGATTGCATCTATTCTAGAAGATCTCGGATATAAGCACGATGTTGCGTCTCAAATCTCTGTGAATATAGTCGATTACAGGGATAAAGACAATATCCCGACTATTGTTGTAGACCAGTATGGCAATCAATTTATAGGAATTGATAAAACACCTTATCTCAATGAAATAGAGCCTATCCCTGAAATAAGTATTACAACCACATTAATGTTTGGCATTCCAGCATTGGTCATAGAGGAAAAAGGACCAAATTTTATAGAACTTTTTAATCCATATGATGAAGCATTAGACATCAGTGGATGGACAGTAAAAGGTGGAATGATACTGTTTCCCTCACTTAATATATCTGACGTCAATAAAAACTCTCAGGATACAATGGATGGAATAAAAAATGGAGAAAAACCAGAAGATGCATCCTCATGGACAAAAAATTTCTGGAATGCGCTTTTACCGGCAACAATAAAAATCCCTGATAGGACAGTAATGCCGCCACATTCATACTATGTTATAGGAGATTCAATAAAATGGAAAATTATCATACTGCAAACATCAGCAGGTCCTGTTGTTATTCCAATCCTGATACCAATAAGTCAGCCTGCATGCGCAAAACAGTTTGAACCAATACTCTTTATGAATTTTACTGGATGTAAAGAACTTTCAGCGGTCTTCCAGATTATCAAAAATATATTTGGAATAAATATATCCCTCAATGGTAATATTTCATTGATTGATGCAGACGGCCATATTATTGAAAAAACAGATTATGGAAGTGATAGCCCTGGCAAGACAAGCAGACAGAAAAACGACCCGAGGATGAGCCGGGCATCTGACTGGTTTACCTTCCATCAAACACCTGGATTTATGAACAGTTGTTTTATTCCTTCAACAGGAGGAGAATTCACATTATTAAACCAATATACCTATTGGCAATCATCATTCAGGGTAAAAAATCACCCATATTCTTCGCCTGCTGAACTTTCATTTATCCATAAAGGAAAACAATGGCAAACACTGAATATCTGGAAATCATACGATAAGGATATTCTCGATGTTTTTACGGTTGTTGAAGATGTAAAAAAACCAGTTGATGGAAGAATCAATATTAACACAGCAACATCCCAGGTTCTCCAGTGTCTTCCACTTGTAGATACTGACATTGCCCGTCAAATAATTTCTTCAAGACCTTTTAAGAATATATCTGATATCGTTGGCACGCCAAATAGTTTATTGAATAAAGAAATTACAAAATATGGAAGTAATTTACTGGATGATAATAATAATACCTGGATTGATACAGAAGATGAAAAAGAACTTGTAATATCCTCTATCATAAATCTTATAACAGTCAGGGGAAATGTTTTTACAATCTATGTAAAATCTCAAAAAGTGATTGATTACGATAACAATGGTATAATAACAAATAATGAAATTAAGTCAGAAAGTAATTTTCGTATTATCTACGACCGATTGAAGAATAAAATTCTTGAAAGGAGACAACTGTGAAAATAAAAGAGAACTTAAAAAATTGCTATAAAGGATTTACCACTGGAATAAAAAGATGTTTCTCAGATAGAAAAAAAAGAAAAAGAATTATCATTACTGTTGCTTCAGTTATTGTTGTTGTGATAGCAGCATACTTTGGCTGGAGACAAATTCTGAAGAAAAATGCAATTGCAATCGTTAACGGAGAGATTATTACTCTTTCTGAGTTAAAAAACAAGATTTCAACATATCCTGAATTTTATCAGGAATATGTAAGACAAGTCCCACAACAGGCGCTCGAGGATTACATAGGGGAAAAATTGCTTACACAGAAAGCAAAGAAATATGAGCGAAAATATAGTAAAAAAATAAAACAAGAACTCGAAAATTATAAAAATGACCTGTTGATAAAGGAATTCCTTACAGACCAGGTTTTAAGTAAAGCGGATATTTCGCAGGATGAAATTAAAACATATTACAATAATAATCTCAAGGATTTTCTTGTACCGGAAAAGATACATCTATATGAAATTGTTGTGCCCACGCAGGAAGCTGCAGAAGATGTCTTAAAAAGATTAAGTGAAGGAGAAGATTTTTCTGAAATTGCAAAGCGAGAATCAATAAGCAGTTCAAGAGAAAAAGGAGGAGACCTTGGCATGATAGCAAGAGGACAACTTACCCCAGAAATAGAAGAAACCCTTTTCTCTATGAAACCAAACCAGGTTCTCGGAAAAACAGTAAAAACAGAACAGGGCTATCACATACTTAAGGTTGGCGAGATACAACCATCTCATTTACAGACCGTCGAAGAAGCGACCCCGACCATCAGACAGATTTTAATAACCCAGAAAAGAAGCCAACTTCTCAATACATATCTAAATCAGCTTAAAAATGAATCAAAGATTATAAGATTTAATGATAAACTTAAGCAATTGTAATGAGAAAACTTTTTATCCTGATACTTACAATACTGTTTACATCACTGTTTACATCAACCCTCTATGGAATTGAGGATAGATGTGTTGCAACAGTAGGAACAAGAATTATCTGGGATAATGACGTGAAAGAAAGAGCATCTGTACGCAATGTTTCCTATGAATCTGCGCTTTTTGGCATTATCGCTGAAAATCTTTTTGCGATTCAGGCGAAAAAAGAAAACATTCCAGTATCAAGGGAAGAGGTTGATAATCGGCTAAATCTTATCATAAACGGTTATGCCTCGAGGGAAAAATTTTTTGAGTTCTTAGCAGAAAATGGAGTTTCCATTGATCAATACAGGGAAATAATTGCAGACCAGATAAGAGCAGATAAACTTATTTCCCAGAAAATATCAAGCAAGATTTCAATCTCTCTGATTGAAATCTCAAAAAAAATATCAAAGATGTCTGAGGAAAAAGAGGTAGTTCTATTAAGCAAGTCGTTCAATGATATTTCTGAGGTGGAAAGTTTTATTTCAAATTTAAGAGAAAATCAAAATCAGGCAGTCAGTGAGATGGTTTCAACTGGTTGGATTGACAGCAGTCGTATAGACCCTTTCATAATGCAAAAACTGAAGGATGCGGGAAAAGGAAAACCAGTTATTATCAGGACATCTGAAAAGATTATTCTCTATATTCTGGTTGCTGAAAGGGATAACTCTCCTGAAGAAAAATACATGAGAGCAAGAAAAGAAATATTTGATGAAAAATACAATGCATTACTCTCAGATTATGTTGATGAATTAAGAAAAACCATTCCTGTAAAAATTTTTGATAAAAGCATTGAAGAACAGCTTTTTCATAAGTAAACCAATGACTCGCGCTCTTATAACAATTGGAGACCCTTCTGGTATTGGACCTGAAGTAGCCCTAAAAGCAATACATAAACTTATAAATGAAAATACTGATTTTGTCCCGATACTAATTGGAGATGAAACTGTCATAAAAAAGGCAAAACAAGAATTTAACATCAGAGAGAATCTTTCAAGATGGGGTGAAAAAGCACAAAAAGACAGTATCTCCTTTGTTGACGCAGGAATTATTAAAACCGATAATTTCCAGGTTTGCAAAGATAATAAAATTTCAGGAAAAGCATCATTCGAATATCTTAGAATTGCATGGGATATGTTAAGAAACAATTCTGGCGATTGTCTTGTAACAGGCCCAATTTCAAAAACTGCATGGGCCCTCGCAAAAATCCCCTACAAAGGACACACTGATGCCCTATCGGATTTATCTGGTGAAGAAACCTGTATGCTTATGTGCGCTGAATCACTGCGCGTACTTCTTATAACAACGCATATTCCAATGAAAAAAATATGGGAATATATTACAGTTAACTATTTATTTTCATCAACAAAACTAACAGCCGAATTTATGAAAAAATTTACTGGAATAACAAATGTAAGAATAGGATTCTGTGGACTTAATCCACATGCTGGTGAATCTGGAAATATCGGGACAGAAGAGATTGACATTATAAAACCTGCTATAGAAAAACTTCACAACCATAATTTTGTGTTTTCAGGACCATACCCTGCTGATTCAATTTTCAAAAGTTCATTGTCTCATAACCTGTTTGATTTGATTGTTTCTTTATATCATGACCAGGCGCTTATTATACTCAAGACAATGTTCTTTGAAAAACTTATAAATATAACCGTTAATCCTTCTGGATGGATAAGAACAAGCCCTGGACATGGCACTGCTTTTGATATCGCGTGGAAAAATAAGGCAGACCCATCATCAATGGCAGAAGCAATAAAAACAGCCGTGGAAATGGCAAGAAAATAGGGGATATGGACACATTTTTAACTCTTAATAAACTACAAACGCTTCTACGCCGAAACAATATTAATCCGAGAAAAAATCTGGGACAGAGCTTTTTAATAGATAAAAACATCCGAAATAAGATTCTGTCTTTTATTGAAATAAACAAAGATGATACTATTGTTGAGATTGGTTCTGGAACAGGAGCACTAACAGGAATTCTCGGCGAAAAAGCAGGGATTGTTTATGCCTTTGAAAAAGATGAAAAACTTGCGGATATTTTACAAAAGGAGGTTGCAAATTATCCGGAAATTAAGATTATAAAAAAGGATTTCCTTGATGTGGACGGCTCTTTTTTCAAGCAAATAAAAAAAAGAGTTAAGATTGTAGGAAATCTTCCTTATTATGCTGTATCGCCGATATTGTTTAAGCTCTTTGATATAAGGCAATACTGGAATACTGCGCTTGTCATGGTACCAGAAGAAGTAGCAACAAGAATTATAGCAAAAACCGGGGATAAAAATTTTGGTATTATGGCATTTCTCTTTTCATTGTTAACGAAATGTTCAATCTGCTATAAAATTAAGGGCTCTGCTTTCTACCCTGAACCAGAAATTACCTCTGTTGTAATGAAAATATCAATGCTCGACAAACCATCTATAGAGATAAAAAACCAGGAGGATTTCTGGAGAACTGTACCAAAACTTTTTGTTCAAAAAAGAAAAACAGTTCTTAATGTTCTTAGAAATTCATTTCATATGAGCAGGGAAACTGCTGAATCTATCTTGCGAGATACAGGTATAAAGCAAGAATTAAGAACTCATCAAATAGAAATCCCCACTCTTATAAAACTTATCGAAGCAATATCACAGATAGATTTACTTGACCTACAGAAAAAAAACAATAAAATATATAGAAACGGAGAAATATATGGAAAAAAGAATTAAGGATGTTGTATGCAGGGTGTGGCTAAAAAATGAAACAAAAAATTCAGTTGAGAAGGACGGAAAGGTTTATTATTTCTGTTCCCCAAAATGTAAAGCAAAATTTGAAAAAGAACCAGATAAGTATGTGCCCCTTAAGGGATAAAATACTCAATCAACAGGGTTGGTTGATTGAAAAACAAAATAGTTTCTTTTGACTTGACATATTTTTTTTTAGTGTTAATATGTATGTGTTTGGAGGATGAATGAAAAGGTTATTAATTTTGATTTCTATAGTTTTTGTTTTTGGATTGGCTGGCTGCACAATGAGTTTGGATTTCCATCCCGACGGCAAATCTTCGAGTTCAACCAAATAAGGTGACAGGTGTATTCATATTTTTTAAATCATTCTAATTCAAAATATAATCCTCGCACAGCCGACACATCGGCTATAAAGGATTTGCGAGGATAAAAGGAGGAAAGCATGGCGAAGGAGAAAGGGAAGGTGAAGTGGTTCAATAATGCCAAAGGATATGGCTTTGTTGAACGAGAAAACGGTGAGGATGTCTTTGTCCACTACACAGCAATCATGGGAGATGGATATAAGACGCTTGAAGAAGGCGCCACCGTTGAGTTTGAAGTAGTCCAGGGTAAGAAAGGGCTCCAGGCCACAAACGTGGTAAAAGTATAAGCCAAAATCACCCAGGGGGGGTGCAAACGCACCCCCCTTTCCCCTAAATCAGTGAGAAAAAAAGGTTTTGTTTTTCTGATTTTTATTTTTTTTATACCTGCACTGGTCTGCCCACAGAATATTGAAGACAATAATACATTTACCTGTGCCATTGTTGCATTCAACGAAGGTTTATATGAAATTTCCATCGATTTTTTAAATAAATATTTTCAGGATCCACAATCTCAAAAAAACGATTATGCCCTATTTCTTTATGCTATTAACCTCTTGAAACTTGAGAGATTTGAAGAATCTCTTTCAAAATTTGAGGAATTTTCAAAAAAGTTTCCAGAATCAACCTATAAAAAAGATGTATGGAAATATGCCATAAACCTCAAGATGTTTCTGAATATGCCTTATGATGCATGGAAAACATACATAGATGGAATAAACATATTCGGACAGGACCCTGAGATAAATAAAAACCTTGGAAATCTGCTTCTTAATGAAGTCCAGAAATTTTTGAAAACAAAAGACATTGAAAAAGCAAAGAAAACACTTGATGAAATGGAACAGGTTTTATCAGATACAGAGATAAAACACGAGATATCTTACTATCAGGGCCTTGTACTATATGAAGAAAATGATTTCGAAGGGTGTGCGAAAAAACTTACAAACATTCTTCCTTATTTTAAGAATCAAAAAATTGAACCAGACATATTACTAAAAATTGGAGATTGTTTTTTTAACCTTAAAAATTATAAAGAGAGTCAGAATTATTACACAAAGGTTATATCAGTATTCCCTAAAACCATTCAGGCAGAGTGGGCAAAATTCCAGATTTCATTGGTTAATAAAAGGATGTTGAAATATAAGGAAGCAAAAAAAATTCTTAATGAACTTGTAAAAAATACAAAAGATGAAGATATACTGATTCGATCCCTCTGGGAACTCGGAAAAATTTCTGAACTTGAAGATAAAAAACAAGAGGCAATTCAGTGGTATGAAAAAATTATAGAATCCTCAAAAAACAATGAGATTATATCCAGCGCAAGATTACAGATAGGATATATCTACTTTAACCAGAAGCAATATGAAGAAGCAATAGAAATCTTCTCTGATTATCTGAAAATTAAGAATGAACCTGATGTAATGTATATCCTTGGTTGTGCTTATTATAATAATGACCAACCCGATAAATCCACTGATATATGGCAAAAACTTCTAAATGGAAATCCTGATTATCCAATGCCTATCGAAGTACTGAAGGAAATGTACAATTTCTATAAGAAGAACAATAATCCAGAAATGAAGAAAATATTCTTAAAAATATGGGAAAATTATCCTGATGATTCATTTGTTATTACAGAAGGACTTTTATTCCTCAATGAAATCATTAACAAGGGAGAGATTAAAGAAGCCGAAAAATACCTGAAGAAAATAGAACAAAAAAGAAGCCCTGAGGTAGATTTTCTCAAGGCAAAACTTCTTTATCTTTCAGGAAATCTTGATGAAAGTGAACGAATATTGAATACCATTGAAAAAAGGAATATATTTGCACCAGAGGCACTTTATATTCTTGCAGAAATTAATATGAAAAAATCAAAAATCAAAGATGCTCAAACCTGTTATATAAAGATTATTGCCTCATTTCCGCAAACAATCTGGGCACAAAATGCAAAAGAAGCATTGTCAAAAATTAAATCAGGAAAATGAAATATCTGAATGCAATAATTATTCTTTTTATGCTTCTTTCAATGGAAGGATTCTGCCAGGACATAGAAATTCCGGAAACAATTATCACCGGCAAAGATAGAACAATATACAAAACTCCACTCCTCTTCTATCAGTATGATGTAAAGGTTACCTTTCCTGAAATAAAAAAGGTTCAACCACCAAAACCAACGATAAAGCCATCCTCAAAACAAGAAGCAGTAGAAATAGAAAAAAAAACACCTTCTGCTGAATTTTCATTTGTTGCAGGTAAATTTGAACAGGTATATTCTGATTTATACATCAATGATACACAAACAATGGTACGACTTAAATTATTGAATGATAATTCTTATAGGTCAAATGACAGTAAAAAGATTATTGATTTTTCATTGAAAAAACAGGTTAATAACCAGAACTTTTTTGATATTAACTATAGAGGTAGTGAAAAAGAAATGCCTGGTTCAATATATCAACCATTAAATAAAGAAAAACACACAACCATTTTTTCATCTAATATTTCGTTTTCAGAGCATGACTTTACAACAACAATCATCGGTGCGTATAATTGTCTTGAGGATCTCGAAGAAAAAAAGGGCTTATTTGCCTTCCAGAAACATTATGAGAAATTTAACATTACTGCTGAAATTGGTTATGATGATTTTGCTGAAGAGGGAAATAAAATACTCGGATTATCAGGTATATACAAAAATAAAAATTATCAACTTGGTATAGCCGCGAAAACCATAGGAAACCAAACGCGAATATTACCATCAGCAAATATTGATATAGAAAAAAATAATCTGAAGTTTTCATCTGGAATTTTCAGTAATTTTTCATTTCCATCTTTTTGGGAAAAGGCAGGGGAAAGTTCATACCTTGATATGAAAAATGTTTTCCTTGAACCAGAAGAAAATTATTCAGTGTACTCTATATTAAGTTTTAATGTTGCAGATTTACAAATCAGGATAGAGGGACAGGTATCATACGAGAAACCATCATACCAGTGGAGAGATATAGATAATGATAATCTCTATGAGCCAGATATGATAGAAGATAATGTTATTACTACATACGGAATCGGGATAACAAAAAAAATAAAACACGGGTACATTGAAGGAGGATTTAACCACCAGATATGGAAAGAGCGTATTTCGGGTTTTCCTAAAGAAACAGGTTATATAAAACTCGGGTACAATGGAGAAAAATTCAAACCAGAGATTTTGATTGAATACACAGGAAAACAGAATTTCAATACAACCAGAATCGATGGGTATACCATTGTTTCTGCCTTACTTTCCTACAGCATAAATCAGGATACAACCATATTCTGTAAACTGAACAATATATTCGAAAATGAATACTACCAAGCGCCAGGATATCCTGGTAGGCCATTTGAACTACTTGCGGGTTTTGGTATAAGATGGTAAAAAAATATACCCCAGATGACTGTATCAATAGTTGAATGAAAATTGAGGGCTTACACGATTGAAACTAAGAATAGGAAAATTGCAAAATACAAAGTGCAGAATGAAGGGATAGTTTGTTTTGACTTTTGAAGTTTTGACTTTTCATTTTGAATTGAAAATAAATGTACCTTCTGTCGTTCTCTCGCTATTGAGGAGAGAAAAATGGAAAACTAAGAAAACATAATAAGATTTATCTAAATAGTATTTAACCAACACACACATAAAATCAAGGAGGAAAATGACTCTATGGCAATTTACAATTCACGGTGGATATCTGATGATACCCATTATTATCTGTGGAGCGCTTACTCTTGCTGTGATTATAGAACGGCTTATTGCCTTGAGAAAATCAGAAATAGACGCTGAAAAATTTGTTGGTGCAATTGAAGAAAAAATGAAAAGGAGAAAAATAAAAGAAGCCATCGAAATGTGCGAATCAACACCTGGCCCTGTGGCACAACTTGTCTATAAGGCGCTTATAAAATCAGATAGACCGCCTGATGTGATTAAAGAAACCATCGAAGACGAAGCAAATCAAATAATTCCTTATCTTGAAAAATATCTTGGGGTTCTTGCAACAATCGCTACAATTGCACCTTTACTCGGATTACTCGGAACTGTTACAGGTTTGATTAAAGCATTTATGGTTATTGAAGCAAAAGCCGGGCTTGTAAACCCTGGAGACCTTGCCCGTGGAATATGGGAGGCGCTTATCACAACAGTTGGAGGACTTGTTGTAAGTATACCTGCGTATCTCGGTTATAATTATCTTGTTGCGCGGGTTAATGGACTTATTTATGATATGGAACGTGCTGCGTCAAAAATAATGGATATTCTTTTTTTTCTCAGGTCTGAGGAAGAAGATATAAGATGAAATTCAAACGACATCATGAAATTTTTAAGGGTCAGATTAATATGGCACCCCTTATTGATGTTGTGCTTCAACAATTAATTTATTTTATGCTTACCTCAAGTTTTATTATGCAGCCGGGTATAAAAATACAACTACCAACTGCTGCTTCAACTGATAACATAGAAGAACAGGAAATCTTCATAAATGTTTCAGCAGAGGGTATTGTTTTTCTTGGCGAGAAACAGGTCTCCCTCGAAGAATTAGAACACGAATTAAAGATATTCAGCAATAAAAATGTTATTGTCATTATAAAAGGAGATGTAAAAACTCCGCATGGCAGGATTGTAAAGGTTATGGATATTGTAAGGACAGCAGGAATATCAAAAATCGCTATAGCAACAATGCCTGTGATGGAATCATCAGATGAAATCAAATAATAAAACACTTGTAGAGATTTTTTTGTGGTGTCTTCTCGGGCATATCATAATAATGCCTTTTTTTGGATTTGTAATTCCAAACAGAATAACAAAAAAACCTTATTATCAAAGGGTCTATCTTTATCAAGAATCAAAATCCGAGGTTGTGAATAGTCCGGGTATAAGAACAAATCCACAACTGCCAACTGTAAAAACTTCTGGAGAACAAAAAATTGGTATTCCTATAACAGAACAGGGCTATCGAAGAAATATGGTTGAAGTGGGTTTACCGAAAACACCTCTTTTAACTGTTGAAAATCAACATAATATACAATGGGAATTCCCTATCCCAGAAATACACACCTTTACAACTGAAAAAAATCCACAGGTTTCATCTATCAACAATTTATTTACTGAGTCGGGTGGAAAAATAGATTCCGGAGGTTTTGAGATAACAGGTCCAGGTGGAAATAGATTAATTCTTTCAAAGGTTCTTCCAGAATATCCATTATGGGCAGAAAAAGAAAATATAGAGGCAAATGTAAAGGTTAAAATATGGGTAGACAAGGATGGCACTGTTACCTCAGCAAGTACTGTTGAAACAAGCGGGTATAGAAAACTTGATCTTCTCGCAGAAGAAACACTAAAAAAATGGAAATTTTCAGCAATAAATCAGGATATAAATGTATGGGCAATTGTAACGCTTAAATTTAGACTTCAATGATAAAAATCGAACTTACCTCTGCAATTACAGTATATCTTTTTTTAGGACTTTTAATCCTTTTCTTGTGGATTTTTTCAGAAGCAAGAAAAAAGGCAGGATTTAAGGTGAAAAATGAAAATTATCTATGGCAATGTCCTATATGTCTTTACATATATATTGACAGTTCTGGCTCTAATATTTCTAGGTGCCCTATGTGTGGAAGTCTTAACAAAAGAAATGATTCAGGGTATAATATAATTGAAGGCAATAAATCATCAGATAACAAGGAGGTACAGTGATAACAGAAATCGGATTTGTGGCAGGAGATATATGGAATTATCTCGATAAACATGGTGAGACATCATTTCTCAAAATGGTAAAAGATATTGATAAACCAAAGGACCTTACTCTTATGAGTCTTGGATGGCTTGCGAGAGAAGGGCATGTTGAGGTTGTAAGATCTGGCAGAAATGATTTTAAGGTAAAACTACGAAATCGGTGATACTATGGTAAACATACTTGTTGTGTATTATTCTCTCGGTGGCAACACAAAAACTGCAGCCGAAGCAATTGCTGAGGGTTGCAGGGAAAAAGGCGCTGAGGTTGTAATGAAGACAGGAATTGAAGCAAACCAGGATGATTTATTAAAATGCGATGGTATAGCAATTGGAACTCCAGATTATTTCAGTTATATGGCAGGTGGCCTGAAAGATTTTTTTGATAGAACATTCTACCCTACCCAGGGTAGCGTAACAGGAAAACCATATGTTGCATTTGTTACCCATGGGGGTGGTGGAAAAGCAATAGCGAGTGTTGAATCAATATGCAGTTCATTCAAGTTTAAGAAAGTAGCAGATCCACTACTTATAAAAAATAGACCCTCAAAAAACGACATAATAAAACTAAAGGAACTCGGACACGCTCTGGTAGTATCTATAAAAAAATAGCAACTGCAGTATAATCCTTTTGTTTCTAAGATATATACCTGTGGGGGATCGTCTAATGGTAGGACATCAGACTCTGGATCTGAGTGTCTAGGTTCAAATCCTAGTCCCCCAGTTTAATATGTTTCTGCACATTTTATTGTGATTATCAATAAAATTCAAATCGAACTATTTTTCTATCACTTTTTTTGTTTTCCAATACCAATTACTCCAGGCCTATCGCCTTTCTCAGGATCAGGATAACATCTGAAATATCAACATTGTTATCATCATTCATATCGCCGAGATAGATATCAACAGGATCAAGAGATATTGCCATCCTTAAACAAAGTATTACATCGCTTATATCTATTTGAGTATCACCATTCAAATCACCCTTCATACCCTGTTTTGTTGTAAAATTAGTAAAATCACTCCACTGACTCCAAGCACCAAACTGGTCCTGGTGTCTTACTCTCCATAAGTACTGAGTATTATAAGAAAGACCAGAAACAGTGATTGATGTAAGGTTGTTTACATCTCTTTTTGTATCAAAAATTAGAGTTTCACCACGAAAAACCTGCCATTGAGAAGCCACATGAGCTGTATGACTGCCTGGTATAAATTGACTTGATTCAAGTCTCACTGGTAATTCAACATTAGTTGCGTCATTTTCTGGGGATTGATTTGTTGGCTTTCCTGGAGGATTTATTCCATCCTGTGATGTTACAAAACAGGTAGGTTCAGACCAATCACTCCACAGGTTATCTCCATTTTGATGCCTTACCTGCCACCAGTATTTTGTCAAACCTTCAAGAGGTGTAGGCGATATAATAGATGTAAGATTTATTGTATCTTCAATCCTATACAGGGTAAATGTTTCAATGCTTTCTCCGTCTTTCCATAAAACCCATTCAGATGCCTTATGTGCTGTGTTTCCACTTCCAGGCTTAAATTGACTTGATTGAAGCGTATAGGAAGAAGGATTAACCCCTGTTGTCCCATTTGCAGGAGAGAAGTTTTGTGGTTTTAATGGTGGATTTCCCTCAATTATTGTCATAAGATTACCGAGAATTGGTTCTTCTCCGTCACAGGTAACAGGTAATCCTGAATTTTTTGCATGTGCGGATATATCAGCATTTTTAAGTATATCCACACCAAATGTCTGTCCTATAGATGCTGAACCATTAAAGTTAAAAGCAACAAGATACTTTTGATTAAGCCCCATGCCAACTTCTGTGTTAATATTTGAAAATGTTATCTTATTTCCGGAAATAGCACCTGTGCTGACCTTTGTTTTATATGTTCCATTATTATCAGAATCAAGATACAATTCTGCGCTTGAAAGTGATGTTGAGATATTGCCTGTTCCTTTTGATGTTACAACAACACTATCAAGGATAATATTCCCAATTGATGGATCAGACACAGACATCATATTAAGAATAAAAGAAAGCATTTCAACCTTTTGCGCTGATTTCGGGACATTTTTAGAAGGGATATCCTGCCATTTTTCTTTCATAAACCCTGGTATAGGAGGATATGAAATATTTGTAGGCGCAAAGGTAATCCCGTTTGCAAAAACAGGAACTAAACACCTTCCAAACTCAAAACCATTTTTTGTACACACAATATAGTAATAACCTGGTTCAAGATTCAGAATTAAAACTTCACTGGCACTTGTCGTTGAATTTAATTCAAGCGAGGGATTTTCCTCTTCATCAAAATAAAATTTATCAGGATTAACAAGTACACCATCTTTATCATATACAGATACTACTACTCCATCCATAACAAAACCATCAGGGGTTTCAATCTCTCCAACAATATCTCCTCTACCCTGTATATGGACTTTACCAAGAGAAGAAAGTATATTATTGTATATATTCTGAGGAAGTATTGTGAAATCTTCAGGTTCATCATCGTTGTTTTTATTTTTCTTGTATTCTTCCTCGCTTAAACTACCTGTTTGGTATGTATCGACATATCCTGATTTTGAAAGCTTCATAATACCGTATTGCCCAGGATTCATCTGCAGTGTAAATAAACCATCTATTGTTGATGTGGTTGAGATACCTGTCCCTGGGATAGAAACACTAACCCCGGACACAGGATTATCATCCCAGATTGCTATTCCTGATATTGTAAAGAAATCTTCTACTTGCTCAATACTGCCAACAGTTACAGAGTCTGGATACCCTATCACAAGACAAGAAGAAAAAATACATCCTGGCTTTGTACCTGTTATTACTATTGGTCTAGCGGGGTCAACATTATAAACAAGAAACATACCATTTTCAGAAGTACTTGTCAGAGAACTACTTGGAAGATTGTTCGAACCAATATATCTGATGGCTCCAGCATTAGTATTATTATCAATATATTTTGCAGTAATAACAACCCCACTATTACTTTCCCCATTTACCATACCTGCAATATCTGCTTTACCGAGAGTATGGGATACCCCTCCACCTGTATGCATCATATTATATATGGTGGTTGAGAGGGCTGGAAAACTAATCCCAAAAGCATCTGAATCCCATATATTGCCAATCTGGGTATAGGTATTCACATAACCTGTCTTGCTTGCTTTTACCTGAAATCCAGTGGAAAATCTCGGGACATTTTGAATTGTAAAACTACCATCTGGTAGGGATGTTGTCGAAAGATTTGTTCCTACAATGGATACAGTTGCACCCTGGATACCTTGCTGTGTTTGAAGGTCAGCAACTACTCCATTAATACTGACCCCAGCAAAAACCACATATGAAAAAATAAACATCAGAGAAAATATTGCGCATACTTTATTTATCATTCTTGTTCTCATATTAAACCCTCCTTTTTATTAGTTATAGATTATGATATCATAATTTTGTAGGCAATAAAACACAGATATCTGAAAAACATTGTATTTTTTACTTAAACCAGGAGAAAATATGAAGGCAGATATTGTTGTTGTAGGCGCAGGACCAGCAGGAATGGCTGCTGCATGGGCATCAGCAAAAACAGGTGCTGATGTTTTACTTGTCGAAAGATATGGCTTTTGCGGTGGAATGGCAACAACCGGTATTATCGGCTCAATTCTCGGACATCACCTTAATGATAAAGAACCAGCAGTCGCAGGATTCTTAAAGACGCTTGTTGAAAAAATGGCAGAGCTTGATGGATGCGAAAAATGGGAAGATGCTTTCAAAAAATACGGAATTTCCTTTGATTCTGAGATATTAAAATATGCTGCTGAGCAAATACTTTTAAATGCAGGTGTAAAATTTTTGTATCATTCATATTTTTCAAAGGTGAATATAAATTCTGGATTTATTGATTCTATTGAGGTCGTGAACAAAAGCGGGAAAATGACTATAGAAGGAAAATTTTTCATTGATGCAACAGGTGATGCGGACTTAGCGCATTTTGCTGGTTTTGAATGCGCAAAAGGAAGACCTCAGGATGGAAAAACAGAATCAATGGGAAGTGTTTTTAAGATTGCTAACATCGACGAAGAAAAACTCACAGAACAGGTAATCAAAGAAACAAGAGAAAAACTTTCAAAACTTAGAAAAACTGGAGAACTAAAAATTTTCAATGAGGGCATTGGCGGAAAAGGAAGTACAATAAGAAAAGGCGAAAGAAGCTTTAATATGACAAGGTTTGCTGCTGACGCAACAAATGCAGTTGAGTTGACACAGGCAGAGATTTCCCTGAGAAAAGAAACATTCAGGATTTACAGATTTTTTAAGGAGAATGTACCTGGATTTGAAAATTCTTATATCTCTGCGTTTCATATCAATGCTGGAGTAAGGGAAACACGGCAGATAAAGGGGCTTTACACACTTAATGAACAGGATGTTCTTGAAGGAAGAAAAGCAGATGACAGTATCGCGCGCTGTACATACTGGATTGATATCCACTGTCCTCTTGGTAGAACAATTAACGCACATCTTTGTTGTAAGGAATGCGAAACAACCCAGCCCTGTATTATGCTTGAAAAACATAAGAATTATCTTCCTTCAAGAAATAGATTACATCCACCAGAAAATGATTGGTTCAGTATACCTGCAAGGTGCCTTATTCCTGAAAAAGCAAAAAACCTTCTTGTTGCAGGAAGATGCATCTCTGCTGACCATAAGGCAATGGGAGCAATAAGGGTAATGGCAACCTGCATGGCAACAGGAGATGCAGCAGGAATTATGGCATCTGTTGGTTTGAATGAAAAATGTGATACACACTCAATACCTGTAGGAAAGGTACAGGAAATTATTAAACAGATTGGGGGTTTGTTTTAGCCGGTTATGAACTCAGATTCATATCTTTCTGGACTATTTATTACGCAGTAGTTTATCTGTAAGATTATTCAATTTTTTGACATCCCAGAGGTTTTTTCTGTATCTTGCAACAAGAAGATACATAGCATCAATAAGACACAACTGTGCAATGCGCGATGAAAGAGCAGCAACCTTAACACCTGTTTCAGGAAACGATGTACAGAAGAAAAAATCTGCAACCTTGCTTAAAGGCGAATCAGGATAATTTGAAATTCCACCTGTAATCGCATTCTTGCTCTTTGCAAGTTTTAATCCTTCAACAGTTATTGAAGAACGACCAGAATGAGAAATTCCAAGCACGACTGTGTCCTTATCAGTTCTTAAACTTTGAACCAGAATCTGATAATAGTCAGTATATGCCTCTGCCTGAATATTAAGATGAGACAATCTTAAAGCAGCATCTCTCGCCACGTTTCCAGAACCACCTATTCCTATGCACAGCACCCTTTTTGAATGTGCTATGGCTTTTGCAAATTTAATCAGATTTTCAATACTGATTATGTTGTAGGTATCTTCAATACTTTTGATATTACCGTGGAAAACCTTTTGAATAATCTTTTCATCGCTGTCGTCTGGGTTTATTGCACTGAATATTTCTTGTAGAGAATCATCAGTATCTCTTGCAATTCCAATCTTTAACTCTGTAAAATTTTTATAACCTACCTTGCGAACAAACCGACTTACGGTTGCTGTGCTAACTCCAGCATTTTTTGCCACATCATATATTGATAAAAATGGGATTTTTTCTCTTTCCAAACGCAGATATTCAGCAAGTTTTTTCTCTGAATCACTTAGAGATCCCATTAGTACCTGAATTTTCTTTAATGCACCTGTACTGGCTTTCATGTTATTTTGTTTCAAGATTATTTTGTGGATATTGTAATTTTTTTACAAGATATGTCAAGTGGCCTGTCTTCTTCTAAAAAACTTTACACCTTCAAACCACAAAATACTCGCAATACCCGATGCAAAACAAATCAGCATATCATGAAAATCCAGAGGGCCAAATCTAAATAAATTTCTTAAAAATGGAATGATATTGATAAGAATAAGAAAAGCCAATGCGCTTATTGAAACAAAAACAAGAGACCTGTTTGTAAAACTGCTTCTTGAAAAGGCAAACCTTGTCCTTGAACGATTTGTAAGTATCAGACATATATTGGCAACAATCAATGTTGTATAAGTAATTGCCCGGGATCTTTTTTCATCATGCCCGCTGGCAAGCGCAAAAAGAAAAACTGCAAACACAACCCCAAAAACAATCAGCCCCTGTAAAAGAGTAAGGAAAAAGGTTCTTCTATCGAGTACCTTTGCGTCAATCTTTCTTGGTTTCTTCTCCATTAAATCTGCTTCTGCTGGCTCTGCCTCAAAAACAGTCGAACATGCTGGATCAATAAGCATTTCAAGAAAAACAATGTGAACAGGGCCAAGCACAAGTGGAAGTCCCATCATTACAGGAAAAAGAGACATTCCTGCAATAGGAACATGAACTGAAATTATATAAGCCATTGCCTTTTTTAGATTATCAAAAATTCTTCTTCCTGTTTTAATCGCCTCGACAATTGATGAAAAGTCATCATCCAGTAAAACAAGGTCAGATGCCTCCCTCGCAACATCTGTTCCCTTTTCTCCCATCGCAATCCCTATATGTGCTGACTTCAATGCAGGTGCATCATTAACACCATCGCCTGTCATAGCAACAATCTCACCATTTTTTTTGTATGCATTGACAATCCTTAACTTTTGTTCAGGGATAACCCGCGCAAAAATATTCACATTTTTAACTTCATTTGAAAATGTTTCATCATCCATTTGTTCTAATTGTTGTCCTGTAATAATTTTGCCTGTTGTATCAAGTCCAATTTTTCTTGCAATATTCAACGCTGTTGCAGGATAATCACCTGTAATCATAACAACCTTAATCCCTGCCCTTCTACACAATTCAACAGCAGAGGGTACAGAGGGACGTGGAGGATCCATAAACCCGATAAGCCCGAGAAAAACAAAGTTAAAATCATGCTGCTTACCGGGAAGCGTGGAATCCTGCCTGAAACTTGCACTCGCTACTCCGAGTACTCTTAATCCTTCATTCGCCATCCTGTTTACTGCATTTTCAAGATTCATCTGCATCTCTGAATCAAAATGACACAGATCAGCAATAGCCTCTGGGGCACCTTTTACTGCAACGATATAGTCCATTCCATCAGGTGACTTCCACACATTTGCCACAGACGGCAGATTTTCTGAAAAAGGATATTCATAAACAAGTGTCCAGTTATTATGGATATGTTCTGTCTCTGCGAGATACTTTTTCGCAAAAACCTGCAATGCTTTCTCCATTGGGTCAAATGGTTTTTCAAGTCCAGCAAGAACACCAAATTCAACCACACTATGAAATATCTCAGGAAGCGTATCAATTTGAGTATTACCTATAATCAAACTCTCCCCTTCTGCGTAAAGCCCCCTGACTTCCATCTGGTTTGTTGTAAGAGTCCCTGTTTTGTCAACGCATAATACACTTGTTGCACCAAGTGTTTCAATAACTGGCATTCTTCTGGTTAAAACATTATGGCGGGATATTCTCCATGCTCCGAGAGCAAAAAAAATCGTAAGAACAACAGGAAACTCCTCTGGAAGGACTGCCATTGCAAGAGTAAGGCCAGCAAGTACTCCATTGAGCCAGCCAAAATTTAAAAGTCCATAAGAAATGACAACAATAACACAAAGAAAAAGACCTGCAAGTGAAAAATTTTTTACAAGTCCTGTAACTTCTTTTTGAACAAGTGTCTCTTCTAACTCAATATTTTGAATTGATTTTCCAATTTTGCCAACAGATGTTTCTGCACCTGTATATGTAACCTTCATAATACCATACCCGCTAACAACAAGAGACCCGGCATACACAAAATACGATTTTTCATCTATAGAGGAATCTTTCTGTTTATCTAAAAACCTTTTCCTCACTGGTTCTGATTCTCCTGTAATTAAAGATTCATCTACATACAGATTACTCGAGGATATGATTTCTCCATCCGCAGGAATTCTATCTCCCTCTGTCAGAATAACTATATCCCCTGGAACAACCTGCCTTCCTGGAATCCTCTTTTCCTTGCCCTCCCTTATAACGAGGGCTCTCGGGCTTGATAGATTTCTTAATGCTTCAAGGGCTCTTTCAGTTTTCCTTTCCTGAAAAAATGTTATGCCCATAATTACAAACACAAAGGCAAGAAGCATCTGTGCTTCTACCTTATTACCAAGCACAAAATAAATAGAGCCACATGCCACAAGAAGCAAAAACATCGGTTCTTTAAGGATACTCAGCGCAATTGTAGCAAGGTTCCTACGCTCAGGAGAAGGCATTTCATTAAAGCCATGCACCCTGAGTAGATTTTCTGCCTGGGATTCTGTAAGTCCATAGATATTTTTAATTTTTTCCATAGGATGGAAACTACATAATATAAAACCTACTCAAGCCATTTATCTTTGTTTTTAAGGACAAACTCATCATCATTGAGGTGGGGATATGCTCTATATATTCTGTCAATTTCTTCTATCTGGCCTGGTGAGATTGTCTCTTTTGGGTTTAATGTCCATACACCACCTAAAAGTCCCTGTCTTCTCAAGATTTCATGAACCCCGGGGATACATCCTGCAAAGTTATTCGCAGCATCAAATATGGCTGCATTGCAATCGGTTACCTGAGAATTGAGAGAAATAAGGGTCTGTGGTATATCTTCTTTCATAACAGCAAGATGAATTTTTTCTAAAATTTCCACTGCTTTTTTTGTCCAGCATGCCCAGTGCCCGAGAAGTCCCCCCACTATTCTATTGGTTCTGCCGCTAAAAACAAAGGCAGTCAAAAGATCAGATATAATGTTATCATCATTGCCTGTATACAATGCGATATCCCTGCCACTATCTGCAACAGCCCTTATAACATCAATGGTCTGATACCTGTTAAAAGGGGCTATCTTTATTGCCACAACATTTTCAATTTCTGAAAATTTTCTCCAGAAATCATAATTAAGAATTCTTCCTCCTGCTGCTGTCTGCAGATAAAACCCAAAAACAGGCATTATCTCTGCAACTTTTTTCACATGTTCTATCATTTCATCATTTGTTGAATCCTTAAATGCTGCCATACTCAGCAGTACTGCATGATATCCAAGATCCTTTGCAAGAGATGCCTCCTTGACTGCTTGACTTGTTTTTCCAATAACTCCTGCAATCCTTACCACAGGCAGATTGATACTATAACTTTCCTCACAATCAGAAATTGTTTCTGCGCCAAGTTGAAGAACTGGTTTATAAAGCCCGATCTTTTCATCATGTATTTCAAACTGTGTAGTATGCACGCCTATGGCAAGTCCTCCGGCACCTGCGGATAAATAATATCTCGTCAAAGCCCTTTGTCTTCTTTCATCAAGTGTCCTTTTTTCTGTTAACGCAAGAGGATGCGCAGGGATAACCACTCCTTTTTTTATTTTTTTATGTATTTCTGGATTTATCAATGCCATCTAATACCTCCCTTTTCGCTCTTCAAAGTGTGTTGGTTTATTAAGGGATTTCCCCCCTTTTTCTATCCAATGAGCAATCCATTTTATCATTACCTCAGACATAATATCCGGCTTACCAAATAATCCAAAACATTTTGAAGCATCTGAAAGATACGCTGTTTCTGCTTCTTTACCCTCAAACAACGGCTTTTTTCCGAATAACCTGCCAAATTCCTCTGCAACCATTTTTACAGAAAGAATCTCAGGCCCTGTAAGATTTAAAATTGTAGGAGGGATACCACAAATACTAAAAGATCTAAAAATAACACTATTCGCCCAACCTTGCCAGACAATATTTACAAATCCATTTTCAAGATAAATTTTCTCATTATTATAAACTTTTAATCCAATATCGTAAAGCACCCCATATCTTAATTCAACCGCGTAGTTAAGCCGTATAAGAACCGAAGGTATTGAAAATTTTGAAGAAAAATACTCAAAAACTCGTTCCCTTCCAAGACAGGATTGTGCATATTCTCCAATAGGAGAAGGTGGATCTGTTTCTTTTGAACCACCTGATGAAACAGGAACAAGCGGATAAACATTGCCAGTAGAAAGCACAACAATTTTTGAGCTTTTGTATTTATTCGCAATAAGCGCAGGAACATACGCATTCATCGCCCAGGTAAGAGATTGATTGGCAGTTGAACCAAATTTCATACCAGCCATAAAAATAACATTCTTCACTTCTGGAAGATTGTCAACAGCATCCCTGTCAAGGAGATCACAAACAATCGTTTCGATTCCTGATTCTTCCAGGTCTTTTTTAGCCTCAGGGTTTGAAAATCTTGCTACCCCGATAATTCTTCTTTTAATCTTTGAAATAATATCAGCCCGTTTTATCTGCTTTACAAGAGAAGGGCCCATTTTCCCCGCAACACCAAGAACAATAATATCCCCTGATAAGGACTTACTAAATTCAATCACCTCAGAATATGGTCTTGAAAGTATTTCCTCAAGCTGTTTTTCATCTTCAATAAATTCTGGAAGATCCCTTGAAATATCCACCATTGTTCACCCCTTTGTGATAAATCAAAATTTTTATTATCTTATTTAATTGTTTCAAAAGCGAACATCGTTTCCGAATTGTTCTCATTTCTTCTCCCCAGAATCCCTTTTGCATCATCCTTGCCAAAAGCGGGGATGAGGAAACATCATTCCCTGTAATATTCAACCAGGTTTTGTTAAGCGTTATTTACCACTATTATTCTACAATATTTTTTTGGCACAGGATACAAAAGATATTGACTTATAAGTAATTTTCCAGTATATTAACAATGGACCTATGAACAAAATAGAACCAGTTTTTATAGAGTTCATTTTTATAATGGGACCCATCACACGCCGAAAAAGGTATCATATCTTCCAGCATTTATTAATAACAAACAAATTAAAATATGAAAATTGCATGGATAGAAAATAATGGCATTAGATTTTGGGATATTGTAAAAAAGTTCCTTTTCATCTTTTGTTTAACAATCATCATAATAGTAGGGGTTACAGCAATACTTTATTTTGCGAGTGCAAAAAATGAACTGTCAATGGTTGAAAATCAGGAACTAACAAATATTTCCACTATCTCAAAAATTGTAGCAAGAAGTTTTGATACAACTGTTGCTGATATTGTTTTTCTCGGTGAACTTGTTTCTGATTATGTATCAGGAAAGAAAACTGAAACAGAATTTCTTAATACACTCTCACCTTTTTTAAGAAGTAAATCATATTACAATAAACTGGTAATTTGTGACACTAAAGGAAAAATCATTTCAGAAATTCTCATAAAAAATGGAGAAATCCTGAAAAAATACGATACTAAGGCAAACTATAAAAAAAATCCAGATTTTATAAATACCCTCGCAGAAGCCCGAGGACATGTTTATGTTTCTGATTTTAGGATTGATGATGGTGCACCTGTTCTTATTTTTGGAAACCCAGTATTTGGCCAAACAGGGAAAAAGAACGCAGTGCTTCTCGTGTTTTATAACTGTAAACCAATATTTGAGATATTTGGAAAGACATTCGAACAGGAAAGAACAGATAAGGAAAAACTTACAAGGTATTTCATAATTAACTCAAATGGATACTGGATTAAAGGTCCAAATCCAGAGGATGAATTTGGATTTCTATTTGAATCAAGATCAGAAAAAAAATTCCTACATATCTATCCTGAAGCATGGGAAAAAATTAAGTCAGATCAAACAGGCCAATTTTTAGTAAAAAGCGGGCTTTTTACATTCACAACTTTTTATCCTGTTGCTAGAGCTGAAAAAATAAGCGAGCAAAGTTCCCAGAAGTTTGACCCCACAATATCAGGAAATGTACACAGTTTTGATTATTTCTGGAAGATTATATCATTTGTTCCCCGCGACCTGTGCACAATACAATCAAATAATAGACTAAAAGAATTCCTGCTATATGATTCTATTCTTGTTCTATTCTTCATTATTGTCTCGTGGATTATAGCCCGTACAAGCGTCAAGAAGGAATATATGGAAAAACTTCTTGAACACTTATCCGTAACAGACCCGATGACAGGTTTGTATAACAGAAGAGGGTTCTTCCTTCTCGCACAACAGCAATTAAGAATTGCCGAAAGAATAAATCAGAGTATAGTTCTCTTCTTTTTTGATCTCGATGACTTTAAGAGCGTAAATGACAAATTTGGCCATCAGGAAGGGGATGTTGCCCTTACAAAAACAGCAGAGATGTTGAGAAAAACCTTTCGTCAATCAGATATCCTCGGACGTACTGGTGGCGATGAATTCATCGCTCTTGTAATCCAGAATAATCCCATTGATGTTGAATCTATCTCCACTCGTCTGGAAGAGAATCTTAAAAACCTTAATTCCGAGATAAACAAGGAATACAGGTTATCATTAAGTTTTGGTGTAGCATACTTTGATCCTGCCAAGAAACAAACAATTGACAATCTTATAGCAACTGCTGACAAGATGATGTATGCTCAAAAAAGGAAAAAGAAAAAACTTAGACAGCAGGAAGATCTGGATTCCCAACAAGATGTTGCACATTAACCGGTAGTTTATTAAAAACCTCAACCTTCTTTCCAAATTTTCCAAGTGTATTTTCAATAACAATATAGTCAAAACCGGGTATAATTACATCATCCCACATATCCCCTATACCTCGTAGCGCAACATCAAGCATTGTAACAATCTGATTTCCCAATGGCTGTCTGGATTCAAGTGTTATTGCTCCAAAAAATTCCTGACATTCTGTATAACCGGCATTATGTGTTCCTGTGTATGGCTTCAATTTTTCAAGATTAATCTTTTTACCAATTTTTTTTGAGACCTCTTCTGATTTTGAAGCAAAATAATCAACAAGTGCCTTTTCTTGAAGATACGCAGGTAAGTTTTTTTCAGCAACCTCACAATATTTTTCGAAACCAACATTATACGCTCCTTCAACAAGATTAAACCAATATTTTTGCTCTTCACTGACCTCTGAAATATCTTCAACCGCTATAACAGAACGCCTTATACAGGAATTCAGACCATCTCTTTTTGGTGCTACCCCAAGATGAACATAATCACCTTTTCTTATCACTCTATTCAATGCCTTTCCTATAAGAGTGCGATTTGCTTCATTTGCACCAACAATTATGTCCCATCCAAATTCCTCAGACCCAAGTTCCCTACCAATATAATAACCCCATGCTGCAACCTGGGTCTCGAGCATCCCTGGTTTTAACACTGCAAGCATTCCTCTTATCATTGCATCAGCAATTCGGCATGCATCACAAATTAACCTCATTTCATTGTCTGACTTTTCGTATTTTATTCTGTAGTATATCTGTTGAGCATCAATAACATTTTCAGTTCCGTATATATCCTCAAGGTACTTGACAAATCTATATGGAATTACCTCTCTCGGTGTAAGAAGACCTATTTTTTTTACTTTTCTCCCCGCGGCTTCTTCTACTACATTCTCAAGTTTTTCAGCATTTATTGGATATTCCTCATCAGCAAGTTTGAGTATTTCAACCTTATGAACCTTTGCTGATGCTCTTTTTGCCAATTGTTCTGATACATATCCTCCCTCAAGCCCGGCAATGATATGAAATCCTGTTTCGCCTATAACTCCAGCAACCTGCTCGATTGTAATATTTGTATTCCCACCAAGATATGGAACATCTCCATTGTAGTGTTGATCAGAAAAAACAATACCTGCATCAAGCCCGATATTTTTTATTCCTTCGTATGTTTTTTTCTGTCTTTCAATAAATTCCTTTTCAGGAATGGAAAATAACTTATCAATTGGCTCTGTGGTTCTAAGAACCTTCAAAATCTTTTCAAACTCATCTTTTATCTGATTATTTCTATCTCTTTCCATTTACCCTCCTTCTGGATTTTTCTCATTTAATTTTTTCTATGAATCCCCAGTATGGTCTATAGTCAAGGAATGGCCTCGGGTCTATTTCGAGGTAAACCTCGAGACAAAATCCATCACTATTTCTATGTCTTCTCGAATCTACGAGAGATGCAATTACCCTTTCTTGCGACTTGAACTTCCTTATTGATTGGAAAATTTTCTCTTCTACATCTCCTGTTGCCTTCACAGCACGATTGGCCCTTATAAAAGAATCCATCCATCCTCTTAATATCATATCCTCTGGAGAAAAATCAGCCCATACCGAATACTCAAGAAATGTTTTGATTCTCGAAATCGTACCCCAGTCAGCAAGAATATCATCACCTGCCTGGGGTCCATCAAATTTACCCATCCAGGAAACTGCAAGATGATCAATATGTTCTCTGTATTCATTGGGAACAAGAATCCTGGTTGCACCAATTTTTCTCAATAGGGGTATAGTTTTTTTAAATGTCCCTTCAATCCCACTTGAAAGTTTCCACCCAATATACGATATTGCACTGAAATCCGGTATATCAAACCTTACAACGTCCTGTTCCTTAATCCCAAGATGTCTATATGCATCCTTTGTTTCGTCTCTTCTTATGTTTACAATTGTGTCTTTCTGTTCAGGACTACTATAACCAGCGCAACCATCGCACACTATCACTACAACCACTCTTCCGCCATTTTTAAGCGCTGCGAGAATTATATACCCTGCACCAAGAATTGCATCATCATCGTGCGGAGAAAATACCACAACTGTTTCCTTTTCATTCTCCCAACCTGGAAAAATCAGGCTAATATCCTGACTCTTAACCCTTCCATGTAGATTATAATACTGAAAGTTCATTATTCCTCCACTGTATCTTAACTCACTAAAACCTGTTTATAATTAATAGGAATTACCCCGAAGGTGCTCCAAGTATTCTTTTATCCTGCACTTTTCATTTTACATTTTGCGGTTCCCAATCATTACGATGCTCGCACTTTCTCGTACAAACTTCCCGCACTTGGTAAATCCCTTTGCTTCTCACTTTAGAAAAGGAAAAATAGGGAAGATTTCCCTCCCCAGTGAGGGGAAAGAGTAAATCACAATGGATTTTATTGAAATAATAAAACATCAAAAAATATCTGTCAATCCAGTGTACAGGACATAAAACATGAGCGCCCGGAGTACTTCTTTAAACCGGGCGCTCAACTCATACTATTTTTTCTTTTTGGCTGTTTTTTTCGTTGCTTTCTTGACTGTTTTCTTGGCTGTTTTCTTGGCTGCTTTTTTTGCACACGCCATTTAAATCACCTCCTTAAAAAGTAGAAAGAAAATAATTTTTTCGGTACAAGTAATATTGGGAATAGATAAATAATGTAATAGAAAAAATCTCTCTGATTTGCAGTTTTTTTGCTGCTACAAAAAGGAATGACGTAAGATTTATTGATGCTTGAATTTTTTTATTTTTTTTCAATCCCTGTCCTGTAAAAACAAAAATCGGGTGACAGATTTTTTTTATTATTATAATCAGGACAGAAAACTGAATCACAAGAAAATTTTACAAATAGGTCTCTGTGCGGGGTTCTAATCTCTCCAAAATTTTTTACTTTTTTTTGTGCCTCCATTTATAAAAAATATAACACAATTTTTTAATAATGCAAATCAAATCAAAAATTTTTTCTGTCGACAAAAATCTTATGCCACATTTCAAGTATAATAAGAAGCCATATTCTGCTTGTGTGATCGATCCTTCCTGATGTATGATCCTCAACCATTTTCATAACTGCTTGCGGATCAAAATATCCTCTTGATAGCGATGCGTTATCAAGAAGTATTTCATTAACAAATTGTTTTAACTCTTTTCTGAACCATCTCCCAACAGGAATACCAAAACCCATTTTTTTTCTCGAAATAATCTCTTCTGGCAGAAACCCTTTTAGTTTTCTCTTCAGGATATATTTTGAGGTCATTCTTCTAACCTTCAGATCTGCTGGAAAAGATGCCATAAGTTCAACAAATTCATTGTCAAGAAATGGACTCCTGGCTTCAAGAGAATTTGCCATACAGGCAATATCCATCTTAACCATTAAAACATCAGGAAGATAAAGATTGAAGTCTGTTGCAAGCATCTTCTCGAGAAGGCAGATATCCCCAGCAGAAGACCAGATATCCCGCACAAGAGCAAGACAATCAGAATTTTGAACCTTCTCCTTCATCTCTTCAGAATAAAACTTATTCTTCAAATCATTTGAAAAAGCAATAAGCCGTCTTGCATAAGCATAATCAAATCCAGATTTTTCTACATCATCCAACCATTTCCAGATTCTATTAAAAGTACTCGAAGGATGCCTGTTATATTGTCTAACAAAAAACTTAAGAATTTCCTTTCTGAGAAAAGGATTTTTTTTATAGATATTATAAATTTTTTCAAGAACTTGTGTCTGCCAGTATCTTGTATAACCTGCAAGATTTTCATCCCCGCCATCACCATTAAGAGCAACCGTTACATATTTTCTTGTTTCTCTTGCAACATAGTATGTTGGAACCATTGAAGAATCTCCAAATGGTTCATTATAGTGCCATACAAGTTTTGGAAGGATTGATATTATGTCTGGCTTTACAATAAACTCATTATGACTGGTATTAAATCTTCTGGCAACAACTCGGGCATATTGAAGTTCACTGAAATCACTCTCTTCAAAACCAACAGAAAATGTTTTCACCGGATGGTCTGAAAATTCACTCATAAGTCCCACAATTGTTGAGGAATCAATTCCACCGCTTAAAAATGCTCCAAGCGGTACATCTGAAACCATCCTGATTTTTGTGGATTCTTTAAGTTTTTCCCACATTGCCTCCATATATTGATTTTCATCAGAAAGTTTTAATTTTTTGGTAAAATCAATATGCCAGTATCTTCTGATATCAATACTACCATTGTTCCAGATAAGAAAATGGCCAGGAGGCAATTTTTTGATTTTCTTAAATACTGTATACGGAGATGGAATTGCCTGATATGCAAGATAAAGATCTATTGCTGTATGATCTATTTCCCTTGAAATTTCATTCACTTCAAGAAGTGCCTTTATTTCAGAGGCAAAATATAGGTCTTCATTATATAAAGAATATACAAGCGGCTTTTTGCCGAGTCGATCTCGCGCAAGGAAAAGTGTTTTTTTTCTATTATCCCATATTCCAAAAGCAAACATTCCCCTCAGGTATTTAAGACATTCTGTCTTGTACTCTTCATAAAGATGCAAGATTATCTCGTTATCAGACCTTGTTTTTATTCTGTGACCCTTATTTTCCAGAAGATCTCTTAATTGTTTGAAATTGTATATCTCGCCATTGCAGACAAGAAATAATGTTCCATCCTCATTTGACATTGGCTGATGCCCACCTGTAATATCTATAACACTTAACCTGCGGTGCCCGAGCCCTGCGTTTCCAAAAAAACTGTACCCCTCATCATCTGGACCACGATAATCCATCACAGAAGCCATTTTCTGAATGACTGACTGAGAAACCTGCTTATCCTTGCTTACAATTCCGCATATTCCGCACATTTTAGCCTTTTTTATGTTGTTGCCTTGAAAGTAGTTTTTCGTAAAGAAACTCGTAAGAAGAAACCATTTTCTTAATATCAAAGTTTTCCTTCACAAATCTATAAGCGTTTTCACCCATTTTTAGGGATGCTTCATCATCAGACAGGATGTTTATAATTTTATCTGCAATTTCATCTGGACAACCAGGACTAACAATAAAACCATTTTCTCCATTTTTTACTATCTCACGCACACCTCCAACATCTGTTGCTATTACAGGTTTCTTCAAGGCCATGGCTTCCAGCAGGATGTTCGGCAATCCCTCCCATAAAGACGGAAGCACCACAACATCTGACATTGTAATAAAATCTTTCATATCTTTCTGATAGCCAGTAAAAATAACATTATCCTTTATCCCACATTCATAGACCAACCTTTCAAGATTTTCTCTCAAAGGACCATCTCCCACAATGATAAATTTCACATTTTTTATCTTACTTAAAACAATTCGTGCTCCTTTAATAAAATACTGAATACCCTTTTCGGGTGAAAGTCGGCCTGCTGTAAGAACGATTTTTTCTTTTTTCTGTGCAACAAACTCAGGGGGTTTTTCAATATCTTCTATCTCAACCCCATTTGGTATAACAATAAGTTTTCCTGCAACAGGTCTTATTTTTCTCTCATAGTGCTTCTTTACAGTAAAACAATTACAGACAATTACATCAGTAAAAAACCCGAGAATTATATCAATAAAAAAATGGTGATTTTTCTTCCATTTGTCTGTGCTTCTTTCACAGGCAATAATAACAGGCACCCTACACAAAAGCCCAGCAATACGACCCCATGTATTTGAGGTAAACATAAAGGTCTGAAGTATATCTGGTTTTTCCTTATGTAAAATATGAATTAATCTTAAAAAAAATAAAAAATCAATCTTATACTTTTTACCCACCTCAATAACCCTGATACCATATTTTTCAAAATCTTCTTTAAGATGCCCTCCACAACGAAGGGAAATTACCACTGGTAAAAACCTATTTTTATCAATGTCTCTACACAACCTGAGTAATTGCCTCTCTGTGCCGCCAATTCCTAATGTTCCGATTACATAACAAATTTTTTTCATGTCTACCTTTGTTTTTGCTATCACATTAAGATTTTACCAGATAATGCATTATAATTTTTTATTTTACACCTTATGATCCATTTTTCATTCTTCTTCTTTTCTTCAAAATCCCCCTCGCCCCCTTTAAGAAAAGGAGGAATTATAGAAGGGACTTTTCAAAGGAGAACAAAAAGAGATAAAAGAAAAGACATAATGGATTCCTCCCCTTCCGCACAGAGGTTTTAGAAGATTTTGCATTTTATTGGAGAACTTTTTTATACAGTTCGAGTGTTTCCCGGGCATTTTTTTTCCATGAAAATTCCCTTGCTCGTTTTAGTCCTTTTTCTGCAAGTTCCAATCTTAATGTTTTATTGGTTAATACTTTTTCCATTGCTGTTGATATCTCTTCTACACTATATGGATTAACAAGAATTGCTGCATCTCCAACAACCTCAGGCAAAGCAGAAATATTCGAGGTGATTACAGGGCATCCGCAGGCCATTGCCTCGAGCACTGGCAGGCCAAAACCTTCATATAGGGAAGGAAAAAGAAATACCTCTGCCAGATTATAGAAATATACGAGATCTGTAGGACCAATATATCCAGGAAAGTACACCTGGTTTTTCAAATCCATTTTTTCAATCTCTGAAACAAGTGGCATCTGAATGGATTTTTTATTTCCGACTATAACCAGTTTTAATCCTGGGTTTAATTTTTTAATTCTGTAATAGGATTCTAAAACCCTCTTTAGATTTTTTCTCTCAACAGAGGTAGCAACTGTCAGAATATACGGAGAAGGAATACTAAACCTCTTAGAAAAATTATTTAATTTTGTTTTATCTTTAATCCTGATAAATTCTTCTCCTACCCCAGGGTATGCCACACAAATCTTTTGCTGCGGGATTTTATAATACCTCATAAGAGATGCCTTTACATACTCTGACACAGCAATTATACTATCTGCTCGCTTCACATAGATGGGAACATTTCTATACCAGGGTTCTTTATACCAGTAGGCGTCCATTTCTTCAAAGTCCAAACCATGGATAGTGGTTATTGCCTTAATTTTTCTTAGATATGGTAAGAAATAACCTGTACTATGAAAGATATCAATATTTTTCTTTTCCAGCCATCTTTCAATAATGGAAATCTTGTGGTCTTCGAAATAGGTTATAATGGGTCTGGGTGCCTTTTTCAGGTAAAGAGAAAAATTATTCTGTTTTGGCAAAAAAGCCATCTTCTTTCTTTGCTCAAAATCACGCCAGAAATAATCAAAAATAATGTATTCGTTTTCTTTATCTATATTACCGAGTGCTTTAATAAACTCTTTTGTCCATATTTCCAATCCTGCGGCATTTTGAACCTGTAAAGTTACACCCAAAGATACTCGCATATTAAAATAACTCCATTTTTTTATTCCTTCTCGCAATGCGATACGCCAGTACTTTCTGGAAAAATGGTCCAAGTTTCAAGGTTATTCCATAGATAACCAAAAAAGACCAGAACAAATGCCAGAGGTCTTTAAAAGATAGGCAAAAATTAAAGAAATACCTGGATTTTATAAAATCCTTGAATTGCTTTTGCGCTTCCAGAAAATTTCCGGCTGATAGAAAATTCTGACCCTCTAAAAATCTTTCCTGAATTTTTCTTATCTCGTATTTTCTCCAGGAACTTTCTGAAATAATATTTTTTTTTCTCGCATAAACAGAATAATAGTCCATTACAATAAAAAAATTAACCGAAGAAACAATATGCTGTTGACCACTCTGATTAAAGTATACCCGATAATACATTAGATTTTCATGCAAGATGCCTATGGGAAATTTCTGCAATATGCGAAGCCACATTTCAAGATCATTCGCTTTAAATATCATATCTCTGGATATATTATATTTCCTGATAAACTGCGACCATTCTTCTGATTGTGATGAAGCAAAAAAATTCTCTTCTTTAAAAGGTCCAACCTCAGAAAATATCTTTTTAACAAACATAGCACTGGGACACATTAAAAAATCTCCATATCTTAAAAAACCATTGTACGCTATCTTAAAATCTATAATATCCATGCCAGAGAAAATTTCAGGGAATCTGCGTTCTCCAATAATCTTATCCTTAGAATTTATAATATATGCCTGTGTGAAAACTGCTGGAACTCTCGAATGGTTTTGTAAAAACTCAACCTCTTTTTGAACAATAAAAGGATCATATATATCATCAGAATGATAAATTGCAAGAAATTCTCCTTTTGCGAGTTTGATTATCACATTGTAATTTCCATAGCAAAAAAGATTTGCTGAATTTCTATTAAATATTACTCGCGTATCTTTGTAAGAGCGAACTATCCTTTCTGTATCATCAGTAGAACCATTATCAGAGACGATAATTTCCAGATTCGTATACGTTTGTCTTAAAATAGATTCAAGACACCGACCAATATAGTTGCCACTATTATAGGTAGGAATCCCAATTGTAACTAATGGTTGCTGATTAATAGAACCTTTTTTATTTTTTGTTTTCTTTTCCATAATGGAGTACGTTGGTTATTGCTTCTCTGAGTCCGAGAAACTTCCATACAACCAAAACCTGTAGGAGGAAAAATATACTTTTTATACATATTCTCAACAAAGGATGGTATTCTAAGTAAGACAACGCAAGCACCGGAATAGCAAAGAAAATTGTTATAAGAATTGACTTAAAAATTAACCAGTAGTCAAAAGGAATAAAAAGAAGGTGCTGCGTATACGTTAAAATCATTAGGAAATGTATAACACAACTTATCAAGGTAGCAACTGCTGCTCCATACATTCCGTATGGTGGTATCATTATGAAATTCAGGCCAATGTTTAGAAGAACAGAAATCCCGGTAAGGAGAAACATTTTATCTGTTTTTTCCTTCATTATTATGGTGCCACCGAGAAGGTTGCCTGCACCTTCAAAGACAACTCCGGCTAACACTATAGGGACTATATTGTAACCGAGCATATATTCACTTCCAATCAAGAGATGGAAAATCTCCCGCAAAATAACAAAGTATCCAACAAAAACCATCCCTATAATCAACCAGAATACCTGAAAAACATTCTTTACCAATTCTCTATATTCATCAGGAAACCTAGCGTACAACTCAAAAGAAAGAGGAGAAAAAGCCTGGCCAATAGGGTTAATTATCAAACTGTTTATTTTATCAGCAAAAGTATAACCAACACTGTATATCCCGACTGCAGACAAACCCTTATATTTCTCCAATATATAACGATCTGCATAAGTTAAAAGCATCAACATAAAACTGTTCGGAACAAGTGGGGTGCCAATTTTTAAAAGATTGCGAAGCCCAGCACAAGAAAATATGTCCTTATCAGGCGGTTTGTAATTCAAAAGAAAAAATCTAATTCCCATAAAAAGCAACAGACAATTTGCCCATAAATAAGAATATAGATATGACATAAATCCAGACCGTAACACCAACAAATACACTGCACTTGCCACTAAAACAATTAAATAAAAGGCTAGATTTATCTGAAAGTATTTCTTAGGGGATTTACTAATCATCAAGAAATTTGTATAAAATCTGCCAATCAAACCCGTTATTACAAATAAAAAGAACACACTTATAGAACCTGGCGTCAGATGAACCCTGGAGAATTTAGAAAACAAACCGGGCTGGAACAAGAAAAGAATGTATAAAATACTACATATACCAAACATATAGAGAAGAATGGAATAAATATTTGTCGCGTTTTCTTTCTGGGAAACTTTGTAAAACTTAATTGAAAAAGCCGCTATCAACCCGGTTTCCGAAAGTATAGAAATAATTGCTCCAAAAACAGTTAGCATCGTAATCTTTCCATATTCTTCGGCTGGTAAAAGTTTAGTGTATAGGGAAATAACAATAAGACCAACCAATGTTCCAATGATTTGAATAGATGAAAAAGATCCCAGTGCTTTTATTAAATAGTTTTGTCTTATTAGCCCAAGAATTCTGGATATTTTCGAGATATTCACTTATTTTTTATCGTTAAACCACACTGTTTAATCACAGAGATGTTTTTTACTGCTAAAAAATTAATATTACTGGACTGATCAAAATCTTTTAGTTGTTTTAATACTCCAAATTCTTTGCTATCAATTTCAAACACTGTATAACCGAACCCTTCAAGATAATAAAGTAAGTCAACTGGCATATAACCGAAAAGTTTCGTATGATATTGTTGTATTTCCAATAAAATTATCGGTGATATTTCTCGAAGAACCTTTTCTGCTCCTTTTAACGCTAATAATTCTCCTCCTTCTATATCCAGTTTGATAAAATCTATTTTTTCAACATGATTTAGTTTGCAATAATCATCTAATTTTCTTATTGGAACTTCAATTTGATAGAATCTTTGATTATCTTCATAAGGATGCGGGCGTAAAGAAGCAAAAGCAGTGCCCAATTTTGAAGGAACAAACAATTTAGTAAATCCTTCTTCGTTTCCACATGCTGCTCTATTTATGACCACGCGGTCAGAATAACCATTAAGCAGAACATTTTTTTCTAACTCCATCACTGTGTCCGTAGGTTCAAATGTATACACCTTACCATTATCACCAACATATTTCGCAAAATAACAGGTATACCAGCCAAAATTGCCTCCTATATCAAAAACTGTATCTCCATTTTTAATTAAACGTTCAACTAAAAAGGTGCAATCTGGTTCATAATTACCACGCAAAGGCATACCTAATAGACTAAGAGTGTTCTTTGGATCCCAGAAAAACTTTAGACCGTTTTGTAGTACAATAAATGTTTGCTTATTTTTATTTATCATTATTGAGTAAGTATCATTTGGCATTAAATGAGATATTTTTTTAACCAATTTATGGAACTGTTTGGCTTTAAAATTATACGTCCAATAAGGACCACCAGGTTTAATGCTTCTGAATTTTTCTCGCGAATGAATAATAAAATTTCCCATCACAGGTACTGATCTGATAAAAGATTTTGTCTTTTTACTAATTTTTTTAAGGGTCATATACATAAACATTTGATTGTTTACTTTTTCTCAATAATCTCCCGGACTAATGTTTCTGCAAAACATTCAGCACTAAAAGGATAAATTTTATCGCTTAACACAAAGTTTTTTATGGCATCCAAAAAATCAATATATTCTGTCTCAGACATATTTTTTATATAAGAATAAAGATCATCGTAGGTCTTGAAATTTCTTTTATCTATAAAGGTATTTGCAGGTATATAATCAGTTATATTTGACGCGCCTAAATAAATAGGAACACAACCAGCAAAAAAGCAGTTAAAGATTTTTTCTGTAATGTAGCCCGGGATATCTCTGGCATTTTCATAGCAGATAGCAAATTTATATTTTGGTAAAACAGTTTTTGCAGGTGCTGGGAACCTTAAACATTTATGTTTGGGAGCCAACATCTTTGAAATTATTTCCAATCTATTTAATTTTTTTAGGGCCCCCTTAAATACATATTTATCCCACCCAAATCCATATAAATCAAAATCTTCTGGATGGTTTTTCTCAAACCAGTTTATTGCCCTTATTCTTTCAGTATATAATTCCAGAGGATGATCAGAAAATTTATTGGAATTTATCATCACACATAGTGTTTCCTTTTTATCAAGATTAAACTCTATATTCTCAGGAATTTTATGAGTGTAATTTATTTTGAAATATTTTTTATTATCTATAAGGGTATCATCCCAGGTGAATATTTTTTTGAAGTACTTGTGATTTTCAATGTCCCAGTTATCAGGTTTAACAACCCTGGATTCCATAAGCAATAGATAATTAACTCTTCCAGCGTCAATATATTTCAAAACAGGCATATCGTTGTAGATAATAAAACTGGATTCATCTGGTGGATTAATATCCTGGGTGGATAAATTGATGTCCATTTCTTCTAATCTTTTTTTAAGTAAGTAGCAACCATACAAACAATCATTTATATTAGATACTGGATCTGTTATATCAAATTGCCTGTTGTTTAAGTAAAAGGATCCAGTAAAAAAAGTTGCTTTTATCATATTTTTATCCTTGAAAAAATTTCCTTAAATCGTTCTATATAAGTAGGACCCTCATTAACCACTTTTCTATAACCATCTATCAGTATTTTTCTTCTTTCTTCTTCGTTTTGGAGATAATAGTCTATTTGTAGCAGTAAGTCATCAAGGGTTGTATAAATTGCAATTTCCTTACCAATAATAAAATAGTCCTCGAGAGAAGGAACATAATTAGTCAATTGAAAACCACCAAAGGCAGGTATTTCAAAATTTCTTTGTTTAATCTGTTCACTTCTTTTTGGGCTTTTTATGAATTCTTTAAAATTTCTATAACTTGAAAAAATGTATCTTATATCATATGAAATACTATTTGATATATTTAAATTGATCCGAGAAATCTTAAAAAGTTCAGCCATATTTTCATATGAAATTCGTCCAGTTTCCCAGCCAGTCCCGAAATATTCAACACGTATTTTTCTTTTTTCTAATTGTTTGATAATCCATTCCCTGTATCCGCTGCGCATGCCAACAAACGAAACATCATAGCGATATTGTATTTTTTCAAAATCACAATCTTTTTCATATTCAAAAGAAGCAGGTTTAGTCAAAATTACATTTGTGTATCCTATTTTTTTGTACCTGATAACAGCAAATTTATCCGTTGTTATACAATATGTAAAATGTGGGGCATAATATTTCGTAAAACTGTCAAATCGCCAGTGATCATCCCAGAACCAATTTATTGTTGTACAGATATTTTTCAAATAATCCAGTGTTTCGAAAGAAAATTCATCATATATTAAAGTGAAAAAAATAACATTAGGTTTTATTTCATTTACAAAATTTATCAATGCCCTTTGTAATTTGTCTTTACCTTCTTTGAAATCATCCCACCAAAAAGGAAAAACCTCTGCGGGTAATTGTTTTAAGGCATAAAACCATCCTTTGCCTTGATATTCTAACGTCTCTCCCCGTTCTTTAATGCCATAGTCATAGTGAAGGAAAACCGGAATGATTTTCATAGTGTTTTGTGATTAATAAGGAAGTTATCCGTGATTTTAAAAATATATCTTAATTTTTCATCTGTTATTCCTGGATATACTCCGAGCCAGAAAAGATTATTCATAACAAAATCTGTGTTTTTTAATGAACCATATACCCTGTACTGTATATTTTCGTAAGCAGGCTGTTTTATTAGATTACCCCCAAAAAGCATGCGGGTCGCAATTTTATGTTTTTCCAGGTGGTTTACTATCTCTGAGCGGGTAAAAGAGGCATCCTCTTTAACCAATAAAGGAAAACCAAACCAGGATGGTTCAGCATCTTTTAACGATTCTGGCAGAATAAAAAAATTCCTGTATTTTTCAAAATAATGATAAAGATACCTGAAATTTTTCCTTCTTGCTTTGATAAAAGATGGCAGTTTTTTAATCTGAGCAACACCAATAGCCGCCTGCATATCAGTAATCTTTAGATTATATCCAATATGAGAATAAATATATTTATGGTCATAGCCAAACGGGAGTTTTCCCAATTTCCAGGAAAACCTTTTCCCACAGGTATTATCGCATCCTGGTTCACACCAGCAATCTCTTCCCCAATCACGAAAAGACATTATTATTCTTTTAAGAAGTGGATTATCAGTTAAAAGAGCGCCTCCTTCTCCTGTAGTAATATGATGAGCAGGATAAAAACTACAGGTAGAAATATCACCAAATGTTCCTGTGTACTTGCCTTTGTATTTAGAACCCAAACTATCGCAGTTATCCTCAATAAGCCAGAGATTATGTTTTCTGGCAATAGAAACAACATCATCAAGGCAAACAGGATTTCCCAGGGTATGAGCAATAAAAATTGCCTTTGTTTTTTTTGAAATTGCCTTCTCAATCCTGTTGGTTAGGATATTATATGTTCCAAGATTAACATCTATAAACACTGGAACCAGATTATTCTGTATAATTGGATTTACAGTTGTCGGAAAACCACATGCAGTGGTAATTACCTCATCACCAGGTTTCAATCGACGATCCTTCAATAAAGGCGATGTCAGAGCAGAAACAGCAAGCAAATTTGCTGAAGAGCCAGAATTGGTTAAAAGACAATACCTAACACCCAAAAAACCTGCAAGTTTTTGTTCAAATTTCTTTGCGTATCTACCAGCGGTCAACCAGAAATCAAGTGAAGCATCAACAAGATTTATTAATTCTTTCTCATCATAAACTCTGCCTGCATACGGGATTTCGCTTTTCCCAGGGATAAAAACTTCTTTACGAGAATGGCAAAAATTGGCTACCATTCCGAGAATTTTCTTCTTATTTTTGATATTATTCTTCATTATCTTCTAACGGGTCTATTACCATCACTGATTTCAATTCCTCTCGCGATAATGGTGGTTCTTGTTCTTCAATAGGTTTGCCTACTGGTAGTTTTGGTAATGCCTCAGCATTTTGATCAACAACAACTTCTAAAAAAGACGGGGTCCTGTCAGCAAAAAGAAGGCGTAATGCCTTTTCAATATCTTCCTTTTTCCTGGCTTTATAAACAGGAATTTTATAAGCAGCAACCACACTCTGAAAATCTGGGGCACTGTAACCCACAACAGTTGATTGAAATCGACTACCGAAATATTGTTTCTGGAACTGTCTGACCATCCCATAGCAAGAATTATTTATTAATACTATCTTTATGGGTAATTGATGATGAAAGATCGTTTGAAGATCCTGGATATTCAATTGAAATCCACCATCACCAGTTATAACAACCATATTGCTTGTTGGCTTTGCAAAAGATGCACCAATAGCCATTGGCATAGCAGAACCCATTGCTGCCATTCCCCCTTCAGTAAGAAATCTTTGATGTTGTTTTATCTCTAAACTCTGGGCTGCCCACATTTGGTTCTGGCCTATATCAGTACATACTACAGCATTTTCTGGTAGGTACCTTGATAGTATATGCATAAAAAAATTAGGATCTATTGCATCACCCGCAGGAATATTATATGACGGATATTTTTCCTTATAATGTTTTATTATCTTTTTCCAGGATTCCAATTTTTCATAATTATCTTTACCAATATTGTTATTCATAGAAACTAAAAATTTTTTTAAATCACAGTTAACCGACAAATCCGTCCTAATCTTATTGTTTAATTCCCAGGGATCTATATCCACATGAACAATCCTGGCCCCTCTCGCGAAAGTATCAGGTCTTGTTCCGGTCTGCCTGGTATCCAGTCTTGTACCCAGAGCCAGAACTAAATCAGAATTTGCAATAGCCAGATTTGCATAACGATTCCCATAGGTTCCTATCATTCCAACGAACGCAGGGTCCTCATGCGGAAAAGCATCTAAACCCATAAGAGAAGCAACCACGGGTATGCCGGTCTTGTGAATAAATTCAAAAAGATTATCACAGCATTTAGCCAACCTTACTCCTCCCCCGACCAAAACAATGGGACGAACAGAAGAATTGATCAGTTCGAGAACCTGCTCAACTACTTCATCTAATTTCGTGTTTAAAACTCCAGTTGAATCTTCAGAAAAAGGTTTTAATGTAGATGGATCAATATCAGCACGTTGAACATTTAAGGGGATATCCAACAAAACAGGACCAGGTCGTCCGGTCATTGCAAGATACAAACATCTTTCAAGACAATATTTTATCTGCTCAGGTTCATTAACCAACATAGCATCTTTAACAATTGGCCTGACAATATTTACAATATCTGTCTCCTGAAAACCCATCTGTCTAACAGGTTTGTTAAACTTGAATTCATATGTGTTTACCTGACCAGTGATAAACAATGCAGGAATAGAATCAAAAAAACAACTTCCGATACCAGTTATTAAATTTGTTGCACCCGGACCGCTTGTAGCCATGGCAACTCCTATACCTCCCTTAGTCCTTGCATATCCTTCTGCAGCCATTGCAGCGGCTTGTTCATGATGCATAGAAACAGTTAAGATATCCTTTCTACCGTATAAAGAATCAAGTAGATGTGCCAGGGACCCACCCGCCACCTCAAAAATATGAGTTACACCCGAGGAAACAAGAAAATCAATAACATAGTCAGACAGTTTCATATTTTATCCTCCCATCGTTTTCTGGTATAGAATCATATTTTCCGCAAACCAACTTATACTCTTACTTAAACCCATCTTCAAATCATATTTAGGTCCCCATCCTAAAACGTTCCTCGCCTTAGAAATGTCTGCCTGCCATATTTCTGGTTCTATTCTTGGATTAAAAACAGAGTTATACACTGGCTTTACAATATTTCCCGTAAGTTGAATAATTTCGTTTACTACTTCTTTCACTGAGTATTGAACACCATATCCAATATTAAAAATTTCTCCCGCAATTTTATCTTTATTTGCGACAACTCTTAAATAAACATCTATGACATCTTCTATAAAAATAAAATCTCTTACTGCGCAAGGAGATGACACTTCTGGTGATTTACCCCTTAAACAAGATAAAATTACCGATGGAATCAATCTTGTTGCTTCTTCATAATAGCCATAGGGAGAAAAAAGACGAAAGGTTGTGATAGGTAGACGGTCAGATTTAGCCTTCATTTGACAAAACAATGTTGCCAGTGCTTTAGAAATGCCATAGTCAGATATTGGTTCTAATGTATCATTTTCTTTCATTGGCAATTTCTTAACTCCGTATTCTGAAGAAGAACCTGTATTTATAAATATCTTGAACCCGATCTTACTACAAGCATTTATTAGATTTATAGTGCCAATAAGATTTGCTTCATAAATCTTTTTATAATCGTATTGTGATGGATATCCTCCATAAGCACCAGTATGAAATATAATTTCTGGTTGAATATGTGAAACTATTTTTTCTACTTCCTCTCTATGGGTTAAATCGACATAGTATTCAGTTATGTCACCAAGAATATCCTTAATTCTCCATTTATTAGATGTTCTTCGTATAAAAACATACACTTTTGCTCCTTCTCGCAAAAATGCCCTGGCAAGATTTGCCCCAATAAATCCAGTTGCACCAGTAATTAAAATTTTTTCGTTACTGACCATAAAATATCTCTTGATATCCTATAATTGTTTTTTTTAAACCATTTTGAAGATTATATCTGGGTTTCCAGCCAAGAATTCTTTTTGCCTTTTTAGAACACAAATACTGTTGTTTTATTTCGTATTTTACCTTGTTTAATATCTTATAACACGGCTTTTTCTGCGCTATTTTATAAATCAGTCCCACCAGTTCTATAACAGACAGTGGCGTTTCATTGCTGAGATTGAATGCCTGACCTCCTAATTTAAGTTTTTGTAATCTTTCGGCAATTTTAATATATCCATCCACTACATCTTCCACATAAACATAATCCCGTATAAATTTCCCATCGCTGCGGATAATAAATGTTTTATCTGTAAGTGCGCATTTTATAGCATCAGGAACAATACGAGAAAAATTAAAATCACCTGGTCCGTATATATTGCCGCATCTGGTAATAGCAACAGGTAATCCAAAAGTATGATGATACATCTGAGCAATTAAATCACCACAACTTTTTGATACATCATAAGGATGATTACCCTGAAGTGGTGTATCTTCCTTATACGGCAATTTCTTGTGCTCGCCATATGCCTTATCACTCGAAGCAACCACTATTGTTTTTACACAATCTGCATTTCTGCAAGATTCAAGGATATTCCATGTGCCTTGAATATTAGTAGAAAGTCCTTCGAGTGGATTTTTTAGACAATCTCCCACAAGAGATTTTGCGGCAAGATGAAAAATAATTTCTATCTTATTGTCTCTGATAGTATTAGAAACAAGCGTGAAATTCTTAATATTTCCTTTTATAATGTGGATCCTGGATAAATCCTGTCTGGTCAGAATAGTTTCTTTACGAAAGGTTTTAATATCTAAACCAAATATATCTGCTCCTGTGGTTAATAAAGTCCTTACAAGCCAAGAACCCAGAAATCCTTCATATCCAGTTATCAAAACCTTCTTTCCCTGCCAGAAATGTTTATCCATTTTACCTAAATCCTCTGTCCTTTTTCCTCCAAAAATCCTTTTTTGCGTCCTGCCTTACAAAGTAGAAAATAGAAAAGGAAGTTTATAAAGGAATAGGGTTTCAAAATTCCTATGCCTTCTATTTCCACACCTTCCAGGGTGCTTTTCCTGAATTCCATAGATTATTTAAGATGTCTCTTTCTCTTCTGGTGTCCATACATTGCCAGAAACCTGTATGAAGATATGCCTCCAGTTGTCCATCCTTTGCTAAGTTTTCAAGTGGTTCTTTTTCCAAAAAACAGTCATCATCTTCTCTGAGATAATTAAAAAACTTGCGGTGAAAGACAAAAAAACCTCCATTAACAAATCCTTCTTTAACCTGGGGTTTTTCTCCAAATTTAACCACTTCATTTCCACTGACAACTAATTCGCCAAATCTGGATGATGGATGAACACCACTAATTGTCCCTATTTTCCCGTGTGATTTATGGAATTCTAAAAGTTTCCTGATATTTATATCTGATAGTCCATCTCCATAGGTAAGCATAAATAATTCCTCATTGATGTATTTCTCTATTCTTTTAATCCTGGCGCCTGTTTGAGCGGCTTCTCCTGTATCAGCAAAGGTAATTTTCCAGTTTTTTTCATCGGATCTGTTATAAATTTTGATATTATTACTGCCAAGGGTTAATGTAAAATCGCTATTCATCATTTCATAATTAAGAAAATATTCTTTAATCATTCTTCCTTTATAACCAAGACAGAGTATAAAATCATCAAACCCATAGTATGCATATGTTTTCATTATATGCCAGAGAATAGGCCTCCCACCTATTTCTACAAGTGGTTTAGGTCGAAATTCTGTTTCTTCTTCCATTCTGGTGCCTCTTCCACCACAAAGAATTACAACCTTTGGTTTCATTTTCCTGCCTCCTGAAGGGATCTTTCATACCAGGCAATGGTTTTAATTAAACCCGTTCTTAAATCGGTTTTTGCCTTGAAGCCAAATTCTTGCTGCGCTCTACTGGTATCAAGACATCTTCTCGGTTGTCCATCTGGTTTAGTAGAGTCCCATGCTATTTCTCCGTGAAAATCTGTGAGTTCTGCTATCAGATATGCAAGGTCTTTAATAGAAATTTCCCTGCCACAACCAATATTAACCGGATCTGGTTTATTATACTTTTCTGTTGCCAGAATAATTGCCTCTGCTGCATCCTCGACATATAAAAATTCCCTGGTTGGATTTCCTGTACCCCAAAGAATTACTTTTTCAGTTCCTTTTATCTTTGCCTCGTGAAATTTTCTAATCAATCCAGAGATAACATGAGAATTATCTGGATCAAAATTATCTCTTGGTCCATATAAATTTATCATCAGAAGGTGAACAGCATTAAAACCAAATTGCTGGCGATATGCTTGGCCCTGAACCAACATCATTTTTTTTGCCAATCCATAGGAAGCATTTGTTTCCTCTGGATATCCTGACCATAAATCTGTTTCTTTAAATGGAATTGGAGAAAATTTAGGATATGCACAAACCGTTCCAATTCCAACAAATTTTTTTACTCCGTTTAATCTACAATACTCCATCATCAAGGTATTCATCATTAAGTTATTGTAAAAAATAGCACCTGGGAATGACTTATTATAACTAATACCCCCAACATCACCGGCAAGGTGGATAACAATATCAATTTTTCCATAAGATTCAAACAATTTTTTAACTTCTGGTTCTCTTCGTAAATCAAAATCTTTACTATGAAATATAATTATTTCGTCTATATCCGAAAATTCCCGTAATCTTGTAATAACACATTTACCAAGAAAACCATATCCTCCGGTCACAAGAATTCTTTTCTTTTTCCAGAAATATTCACTCATTTCTTTTATAAAATTGGTGAAATTTTGCAATTACGTAATTCAGTTCATCTTTTGTTAGATATTGATGGCATCCAATATAGAATCCATTTTTGTTGATCCATTTTGCAACAGGAAACTCATCCTCTATTTTTCCAAATAGTTTCAGATATATTGGTTGGTTTACCAATGGCATCATATCGCGCGTTTCAATCAAATTTTTTTCGAGGAAATGTACTAAATTTTTTTTACCTCCTTTTTTTACCACTACTGGATACATCATAAAATTATGATCTCTATCATCCGGTATATATGGTAGTTGTAAATATTCTTCGAGATTCTGTAATCCTCTGGTTAAATATCGAGCATTTGCTCTTCTTTTTGATATTATCTTATTTTTTTGTTCCAGTTGTCCTAAACCTATGGCAGATTCTAATTCAGTTGCTCTAAAACTATGCCCTAACCTAATAAACTTAAATCTTCTTTCAACAACCTGAAATAACTGATAATCGGTTTTATTATCATCATCGATTGAAAGATAAATAGAATCTCTTCCATGGTTCATAAGACTTCTCAGTATAACAGCAAGATCTGGATCATTTGTAGTACACAATCCGCCGATACCCGTTACTAAAAAATGGGCAATGTATGTTGAAAAACAACCGATATCCCCGAATGAACCAACTTTTTTGCCTTTATAATTGGCGAACATTGTTTCGCAAGAATCCTCAATAAGACGAAGATTATGTTTCTGACAGATTTTTATTATAGACGACATATCCGCAGGTAATCCAAACAAGTGAACAGGAATAACAGCCCTTGTTTTACTTGTTATTTTTTCCTCAATCAAATCTGGATTTATGTTGTAAGTATCCTTTTCTACATCTACAAAGACAGGCGTTAAGTTATTATGTAATACTACATTAGAGGTGGCTATAAAGCTAACTGCAGGCACAATAACCTCGTCTTTTTCCTTCCAGTTATATTTTTCTTTTAATGCAGCCAATGCAATATGTAAGGCACTGGTTCCACTGTTACAGAATACTCCGAATTTACAGCCGTGCTCCTGTGAAAAGAGCACTTCAAACTTTTGTGTTAGTGGTCCATAGGATAACCTGTTTGATTTAATAACCTGCCTGATATATTTTTTTTCCTTGTTAGAAAAAATAAAATCCCCAACTCCAATGTTACGGCCGGGATTGAAGTGAGCCATTTGAATCTTTTTTTTTAATCCTTTTTCCACCATTTATTAGAAAACTCCCTGGTTATTATAGAATCTCCTTCTCCTTTTGGCTTTAATCCTTCTTTTCTCATATCAGCATCCACCATAATCTTTATTAGTTTCTCAAAGGTAATACGAGGCATCCATCCAAGTTTTCTTTTTGCCTTATCAATAGAAGCAATCAGGTTATCTACTTCTTTTGGTCTGAAATATCTGGGGTCTATCCGAACATACTTTTTCCAATCCAGACCTGCATAGGAAAAAGCGCTCTCCACAAATTCCTGGACAGAATGAGATTCACCAGTGCCAATAACATAGTCATCAGGTATTTCCTGTTGTAAAATAAGCCACATTGCTTCTGCATATTCTGGGGCAAATCCCCAGTCCCTTCTGGCTTTTAAGTTTCCAAGATAAAGAAAATCCTGTTCGCCCCGCATTATCTTAACAAGGCCGCGAGTGATTTTTCGACTGACAAATGTTTCTCCACGTCGTGGTGATTCATGGTTAAAAAGGATACCATTGGAAGCAAACAGGTTATAACCCTCCCTGTAATTCCGCACCATCCAGTAGGCATAGACCTTTGCTGCAGCATAAGGACTACAGGGTTTGAATGGTGTTTGCTCGTTCTGAGGTGGTTGTGCATCTCCAAACATCTCGCTGCTACTTGCCTGATAAAACCTTGTTTTAATACCGCTTCTTCTTATTGCCTCTAATAGTCGGGTTGTTCCCAATGCAGTGATATCACCTGTATATTCAGGAATATCAAAACTCACCCGCACATGGCTCTGTGCACCTAAGTGGTAAATCTCATCTGGCTGAATGTTATAAATAAGATTACTTAACTGCCCACTATCGCTTAAATCTCCATAATGAAGAAAAAGCCTGACTTCTGGATAGTGAAAATCAATATAGATATGATCAATTCTTTCTGTATTAAAGGTACTCGCCCGACGGATAATACCGTGAACCTCATAATCTCTGGAAAGCAAAAACTCTGCGAGGTAACTACCATCTTGGCCTGTTATTCCTGTTATCAGAGCTTTTTTTCTCATGTTCTCTTATATTTACTAAAAATCTTTTCGTTTATATTGTTTAATATGTTCTAAACTATTTTAACAATTTTGTCAAGAAAATTCAGTTATTCCTTTTCTATTAATCAGTTTATTGTCTTTCATTTTGTTGCAATTGATTTTATGGTATCAAGGTTGTCAAGAAAAAATTCAATCTTTGAAATAAGTTTTCTAATCTTATCTCCTTTTTCTGTAAACCTCTGGATTTCTGAATCCGAATTTTTATCATCATTTTTCTTGATGTTATCCAGAACAGGTCTGATGTAGTTCAATCGTTTTTCAATACCTGATTTCAGTTTATCAAGGATAATCTCTTCTATGTTTTCGTTTGCAGTGTATAGAGCCCGCGCATAACCCTTTTTCCATACTTTTTTTATTGCGTTCCACTCTTCTAATTTTCTTACATTTATGCTCACATTACCTTTACTTATACCGAGGTGTTTGTTTATTTCAGTTGGAGAAAGCGGCTCCGGGGAAAAATATAAAAGCGCATATATCTGGCACACAGTCCTGTTAAGACCCATACTTTCACCGAGATTACCAATACCTTCTATAAACTTATCCCTAATGTTTTCTGTTTTCTTTTCCATTTTTTTTGCAGATTTCTAAAATTCTCTTTAATATCTCAATCAGAGATTTTGATATCATTTTGTAATCCTGATACTGTCAGATATCCTGTTCCAATCCTCCCTCACTGCTTTCTTGAGAGGGGAACCTCAAATGGATTTTCATTATCATCTATGTGTATACACTGACATAAAATCTTCGCCGGTATCTTAGAGAATGCCTTTCTTTTAAGGGCAACATTCCTTTTCATTTTTTTATTCCATTCATCCAAAACTGATTCTTCATTGCCATATTTATTTATAACTCCACCCTTAAACAACTCAAACGAAATATCACATAGTTCAAGCCATTTTCTTATTTTATTCTCTTTACTTTCTTTATGTATATGTCTCATTGTTTAATATATTCTAAACAACTTAAACAATTCTGTCAAGGAGAAAAGATTAATGTGAAAACCTTAAATTATGCAGTTATTCCCATTCTATTGTTGCAGGTGGTTTTGAAGTAATATCATAAACAACCCTGTTTACTGCCTTTATCTCGTTTACGATGCGGTTTGATATAACATCCAAAATCTTCAGAGGAATTCTTGCCCAGTCAGCAGTCATCCCATCTGTGCTGGTAACTGCCCTAAGTGCTACAACATACTGATATGTACGTTGATCACCCATAATGCCCACGCTTTTTATTGGCAAAAGTACTGCGAATGCCTGCCATATTTTTTTATACAGGTTCGCCTTTTTTAATTCCTCAATATATATGGCATCTACATCTTTCAAGATATCAAGTTTTTCTCTGTCAATCTCTCCAATTATACGAACAGCAAGTCCTGGTCCAGGGAATGGATGTCGATGAATAAGGTAATCTGGTAATCCAATTTTTTGCGCAATTCTCCTTACCTCATCCTTAAAAAGATACCTGAATGGCTCAACAAGTTTAAGATTCATTTTTTCTGGAAGGCCCCCAACATTATGGTGTGTTTTTATTCTTGATGTTGGCCCGCCAAAGGCAGAGATGCTTTCAATAAGGTCTGGATATAGTGTTCCCTGTGCAAGAAAATCAGCACCAAAGGATTTTGCTTCTTTTTCAAAAACTTCAATAAATGTCCTTCCTATAATCTTTCTTTTTTCTTCAGGGTCTATTATTCCCTTTAATCTATTTATAAAAATATCAGAGGCATCAACATACTTCATATTAACAAGGCCACTGAGTGCTTCTTTCACCTGTTTTTCTTCATTTTTTCTCAAAAGACCATTATTTACAAAAACCGCAAGGGATCTGTTGCCTGCTACCTGATGCAATATCACGCCAAGTGTAGATGAATCTACACCTCCACTCAAAGCACAAATAACCTTACTTGTTCCTATCTTATCTGTAATCTCTTTTTTTGCTATCTCAACCATGGATGAAGCAGTCCAGTTTGGTTTAAGACCTGCAATTTTGTAGAGAAAATTCTTCAACATTGCTTTGCCATCATGAGTGTGAATAACCTCAGGATGAAACTGAAACCCATAGATTGTACCTTCTCTATTTTTGAATGCTGCAATCTTGCAGTTTGCGGTTTTTCCAATACATATAAAATCTTCGGGCAAATCTTCTACCTGATCATAATGACTCATCCAGACAATTGTCTGGTTTTCAATGCCTTCAAAAACAATATCTTTTTCAGGATAAAAAACAGTCCTGCCGTATTCCCTTATATTTCCGTGAATAATGTTTGCTCCATTTAATTTTGCTATAACCTGCATTCCAAAACAAATACCGAGGATTTTATATCTTCCATTAAAAATTTCAGGGTCAGGCAAAAAGGTTATTTCTGATTCAGTTAAATGTCCTGGGCCTCCTGATAGAATAATTGTAGTGATGTTTTTTTCTCTGAGGGTTGATTCACTAACATTATAGGGATATATTTCACAATAGATTTTTAGCTCTCTAACCCTTCTTGCTATCAATTGAGTATATTGTGAACCAAAATCAAGTATTGCAACCATTTATTCTCCAGATGTAAGAAGATTTGATTGTTCATATGTTGAATAATAATAAGGCGTCGATGCCTCAAACTCGCCGGCGCAGGTATCAACCATTTTATAGTCAGGCATTATACCATACTGCTTTCTTAAATCTCTGATTTCCTCTTCCTTTTTTCCGAGGATTTTTGCAATATGAACATCTGAAAAACCAAGTTCCTTGGCCTTTTTAATCATCTCTATATCAATAGATAATCCAGATGCCATATAAAGCTCTTTTTCAAAAAACCATATCTCCTGAAGGTTTATAAGAAACCATCTATCTATTTTTGTAAATCCATAAATCTTATCTATTGGATAGCCCTCATCAAATGCCTTCTTTATATAAAATAATCTTTCAGGATTTGGATACTTCAATCCATCATCAAGTTCCATGTCTAATTTTTTTGATTCAAACCCAAAAACTTTTGTTTCGAGAGACCGTAATCCTTTGTTCAATGCCTCTTTGAATGTTCTACCGATTGACATAACCTCTCCGACTGATTTCATTGATGTATTCAAACAACTATCACAGCCGGGAAATTTTTCAAAATTAAACCTTGGTATTTTAACTACACAGTAATCAATTGTTGGTTCAAAACAAGCAGTGGTCTTTTTTGTAATATCATTTGTTAACTCGTCGAGGGTATATCCCACTGCAAGTTTTGCAGCAATCCTGGCTATCGGAAAACCTGTTGCCTTAGATGCAAGGGCAGAACTTCTTGATACCCTCGGATTCATTTCAATAACAACCATTCTTCCATCTTCAGGATTAACCGCAAACTGAATATTCGAACCACCTGTTTCGACTCCTATTTCTCTTATAACGGTTATAGCAGCATCCCTCATCTTCTGGTATTCCTTATCTGAAAGTGTCTGCGCAGGAGCAACTGTTATACTGTCTCCAGTATGAATTCCCATAGGATCAATATTTTCTATGGAACAAATAATAACAACATTATCCTTGATATCCCTCATTACCTCAAGTTCAAACTCTTTCCATCCAATAACTGATTGTTCAAGTAAAACCTCATTATTCAAGCTCACTTCAAGGGCATTGGCAAGATTATCCCTTAGTTCCTCTATGTTATAAACAATGGCACCACCTGTCCCTGCCAGGGTAAAACTTGGTCTTAAGATTATAGGAAACCCAAGTCCTTTCCCTATCTCCATACCTTCTTCAATAGAACAAGCAATTCCACTTTGTGGAACATCAAGTCCTATGCTGGTCATTGCCTGCTTGAAAAGCATTCTGTCTTCTGCCTTACGAATGGCATCATAATTAGCCCCAATAAGACGAACATTATATTTTTCGAGGATACCTTTTTCTGAAAGTTCCACAGCAAGATTAAGCCCTGTCTGACCACCGATTGTCGGAAGCAATGCATCAGGTCTTTCAATTTCTATAATTTTCTCGAGTACTTCTGGTATAAGTGGTTCAATGTATGTTGAGTGAGACATATCAGGGTCAGTCATTATTGTTGCAGGATTACTATTCACAAGTATAACCCTGTACCCTTCTTCCTTTATTGCCCTGCATGCCTGAGACCCAGAATAATCAAACTCACATGCCTGGCCTATAACTATCGGGCCAGAACCTATAATCATTATTGAGTGGATATCAGTTCTTTTTGGCATCTTCAATCAACTGGTAAAAATAATCAAAAAGGTAAATAGCATCATTCGGACCTGGTGATGCCTCTGGATGAAACTGAACAGAAAATACCGGATATTTTTTGTGGTGTATACCTTCAAGTGTTTGATCATTCAGATTTATATGGGTTATCTCAATCTGAGGATCATTAAGAGTATTGATGTCAACACAAAAATTATGATTTTGAACAGTAATAAGTGTCTTTCCTGTTTTCAAGTCCTTTACAGGATGATTGGCACCATGATGTCCAAACTTTAGTTTGTAGGTACTACCACCAAACACCTGACCCAGAATCTGCTGACCAAGACATATCCCGAATATAGGATATCTATCAACAATATTCTTAATTGTTTTAACAATATAATCAAGAGGTTCAGGATCTCCTGGACCATTTGAAATAAGAATCCCATCAGGTTTTTCTTTTATAATTTCTTCATAGGGATAGGTAGCAGGAACAACATAAACGGTTAAATTTTTTTTAGCAAGCAGCCGCAGAATATTGTATTTTGTACCGCAATCAATAACCATAACCTTATATCTTCCTTCGTTGTTCCACCAGTATGGTTCTTTCTTAATAACATCCCTGACAATATCCCTTCCAGAAAGAGACGGAGATTCAAAAACCTCTTCAAGCATATGTTTGTAATTCCCATCACCATCAGGAAATATCCCTGCCCTGAGCGCGCCCTTTTCCCTTAAAACAAGTGTTATCTTACGGGTATCAATATCTTCAACGCCAGTAATATTGTTATCTTCAAATAATTCTTCGAGAGTTTTTTCTGATCTCCAGTTACTTGCAACACGGCTTAAATTATGTACTATAAATCCTTCAAAATGAATCTTATACGACTCGTTATCCTGAGAATTCACACCATAGTTGCCAATAAGGGGATATGTCATTACAACGATCTGACCTTTATAGGAAGGGTCGTATATTATTTCTTGATAGCCGGTCATACTTGTATTAAAAATTAATTCACCAAATGTTTTTTTCTTGCCGCCAAACAAGGTACAACGAAATATTGTTCCATCTTCAATTACAAGATAACCATGGTTTTTCATTCTTCAAATTGATACTTGTTAAAATTAAAATCTGGATTTACAGGATATTGTCCGGTAAAGCACGCTGTGCAAAAATACTTTCCTGGCAAAGGCATCGCATCGAGCATGCCGTTAACACTGAGGTAACAAAGTCCATCAAGCCCGAGAAATTCCTTAATCTGTTCAACATTTTTTGTTGAAGCAATAAGTTCCTGTTTCGAAGGAAAATCTATACCATAATAACATGGAGAAATAATTGGAGGGCATGATACACACAGCATTACTTTTTCTGCCCCGGCATCCTTTAATGACTTAACCCTATTCCTACAGGTAGTTCCCCTTACAATAGAATCCTCGATAGCAATAACCCTTTTCCCTGAAACAACCGATTTAACAGGATTCAGTTTAATCTTTACCCCTGCATCTCTCATTTTCTGGAGTGGCTGTATAAATGTTCTTCCAATATAATGATTTCTTATTATCCCAAACTCGAATGGAATCTTTTTTTTCTGAGAAAAACCAAGCGCAGCAATTGAACCAGAATCAGGAATAGGTACAACGATATCTCCATCAAATTCAGATTCTTCTGCAAGATTTTCGCCCAATCGATGCCTTGTAGAATAAACACTCTTTGTAAAAATTGTGCTATCTGGTCGCGCAAAATAAATAAACTCAAATATACAGTGGGATCTGTGAACATTTTCAGCCCAGGTATAACTTTCAACTCCATTATCAGAAAATACAACAATTTCTCCTGGTTCAACATCCCTTAGATACTGCGCACCTATTAGGTCAAAAGCACAGGTTTCTGAAGCAATAACATACCCGTTATCAAGAAGTCCAATGCAAAGAGGCCTGAATCCATTGGCATCCCTCGCTGCGATAATACTGTTTTCAGTAAAAATAAGCAAGGAAAAAGCACCCTTTAACTGCCTCAATGTATTTATAAGTTTTTCTTTAACATCACTGCCATTGCTGCGGACAAGAAGATGAATAATAATTTCACTGTCCATGCTCGTCTGGAATATTGAACCCTGCTTTTCGAGTTCTATTCTGAGGGTTTTGCTGTTTGTAAGGTTTCCATTATGGGCGATTGCCAAAGGTTTTCCACTATACTCAACCAGAAATGGCTGAATATTCCTTTTATTGGAACCACCTGTTGTGGAATATCTAACATGGCCTATACCAAAGTTTCCCTTCAGTGATTTAATAATATCTCTGGTAAAAACATCGGAAACAAGACCAGATCCCATATGAGCATTTATAGAAGTGCCATCAGAAACAATTATACCAGAACTTTCCTGGCCTCTATGCTGAAGAGAAAAAAGACCCACATAAAGAATTTCAGCAGAATTTTCATTCTTGAAAACTCCTACAAGTCCACATTCTTCTTTTATCATTTCAGGTTCCGGATAAGGATATAGGTAATCTATCAGACCTTTCAGTCCATAATTTAATTTTCAGGGATATGTAAAAGAATACTGCATTTATGGCTTGCTGCTACCTGCATAAAAATGTTATCTTTTCATGAATTATAATAACATATCTGGATGGGTATATCTACTTAAATAGTGTTATGGATTAAAAAACCCCTCCTTCTGAAGGAGAAAAAAAATAGATGTGAATCCTCACCCTGGCTTCTGTTGACCTATCAACATAAAAATTTCGTTTCAAGTTTATAAAATTACCACTAAATACCTGTCCTGTACCTATCCTTAAATTCAGCCTTTTTTCCTTTATTCCAGGAGTTTATCTTTGAAAAATATCCTGTAACCCTGCTTATCCATTCAACATTCCTTCCGTGATGCGTGTTTTTTAATAAACTAACAATCTCTCCTTCATTAATTGCATCATCAGAGAAAAAGGTAATTGTATGATATTCTTTATCTCTAACAAGTACCCCTGAATATTCACTATCATTTTTTTCCTCAAATTCATAAAGATGAGGATAATTTTTAAGATGCTCGAGAAACCTATTTTTTTCCATTTTTCCCCTTGTTTGTTAAATGTGAAATTATGTTAAACCCTTACAACTCCTTTGCGTGATGCAGAGCACCACGGACATTCTTTGTAAATACCTCTATAAATCCTTCCACAGTCAAGACAGGAAGTAAACTCAGGACTAAACGCAATCTGTGAGTTTTTTGTATTCTGAAATGATTTCACAACAAAATTTGCCAGGGATTGAGAATCTGGTTTACTTTCACCAAGCCATATATGTGTAAGCGCCCCTGCTTCAATCAATGGATGAAAAACTCCTTCTTTTTTAACCTTTTCAATGGGTGAAATCGGCTCTGAGATATTAAGGTATGTTGAGTTCGTGTAGTATACCCTATCAGGTGTTGTTCCTTTCAAAATATCTGAGCTTTCTGAAGTAAAATGTTCATAGTCAAGCCGCGCAAATCTATATGCTGTTGATTCTGCAGGAGTTTGTTCAAGAACAAATCTTAATCCGGTTTCTTTTGAGTATCTTTCACACAAAATTTTAAGATAGGATATAACCTTTACTCCAAATCTAAAGGCATCCTCTGAATCATGTAATTGACTTCCTGTGTGAAATTGAACCATTTCATTTAATCCGAGTAGTCCCACCAGATAAGTAACCCTGTACATTCTTAAATATGGCTCACCATCAAGATTCATCGTCAAGAGCGCAAGCGGACCATTCTGACCAGCAGAAAGAAGTTCCTGAATGAAACGTTGCTTTTCCATATGGGCCTTTACAACCAGTTTCATCAGATTTTCAAGATTCTCGAAAATTTTTGTATCATCATGGTCAGAAATATATGCAACACGTGGAAGATTAAGTGTAACATTCTGAAGTGCTGTGAACCTCATCTTCCATGGTGTCTTTGCATCCTCGATATCCGATGCCTCGAGCTTAAAAGATAGCCTGCAGCATTCACTTATCTTTGCTGTATTATCTCTGTCAAAAACAAAATATGGATTACCCTTCTCTGCTGCAACAAGGCACACAAGATCAAGAAACTCTTTCCATCCAGGTGTCTCAAAAAATCTGTTTGTAATATGAAGAAGAGGCTTTGGAAAGAAAAATGGTCTGCCAATTCCATCCCCTTCAAGATATACCTCAAAAAGTGCCCTCACAAATTTCTGAGCAACACCCTGATATTCTTTATACTTTTTTCCTGTCTCTATTCCCCCGGGTCCAATCGCAGAAACATCCGCAAAATGATCAGGTGTTTCCCAATAAAGATTTATATCACTGAATATTGCCTGTCCTCCTCTGGCAACTGCCTGCTGACTATATTCATATATAAGCATCTGCGCAAGTTGTTTTATCTGAGAATCAGACATTCCCTCAAGAAACGGTGCAAAAAATATATTGACAGCATCCCATCCAATAGCACCATTAAAATGCCCCTGAAGCGCAGCAGAAAACTTTACCATATGGGCAAGAAGTGTTTCAGGATGTTTTGCTGGCTTCGCAATTGAAAGAGCATTGGGCAGATGCAATCCAAATTTTTTCACATACTCGAGCGACTGACCTGAACAATAAGGTCTATCAATAAATCCAAGGTCATGAAGATGTATATCCCCACGTAGATGAGCATCAGAAACCTCAGGAGAAAAAACTTCAAGAAGGGCAAACTCTTTTTTTATCTGTTCTGCAAGAGTAAGATTGGTTGCCTCAGGATTATGGGGAATATTTGCGTTTTCCTTGTTTGGGTTAAAGATGATATTCTTCACATCATAAAGTGGCAGTCCGAGTCGGGTGTATTTCCTTCTTGCATCCTCCATGCCAAATTCAATAAATTTCGCATTAACAAGTTCTCTGATTAAAGGCGCTGTAAGATTTTTTACCTTTGATTCAATAATTTCTTTTTCGATCTCAATCGCAATAAATCTTGCTGCCCTTTCGTCTATTCCTGTTTCTCTAACAATAGAGTTTACAATCTTCTCTGTGTTCCATAAAACAATATCTTCACCGCTTGTCCTGACAAAAAGACTCAAATCTGTTGCCTCTTTTTTAATTTCTTCCTGTTCTTCGAGGATATTTTTGTCGAGTATCCCCTGTTTTAACTGTCTTATTCTTGCACGTTTTTCTCTATAAAGAATATAAGATTTTGCTGTTTTGGCATGTCCTGTTTTAATTAAAACTTTTTCCACAATATCCTGTATTTCTTCAACTGTTGGTATTTTTCCCTTAAATTCTTTATTAAGATATACACTAACTGCCTCTGCAAGATCTTCAGCAAGATATCTATCCTGGCCACCAACACTTTTTGCTGCCTTGAAAATTGCATCCGCTATCTTTGTTTTCTCAAAGGGAACAACCCTCCCATCTCTTTTTTTTATAAACTCAATTCTCTCCATGTTTACCTGTTCCATCAGATTCTCCCCTCATTTCTTCAATTTCTTTTTCAAATTCTGAAATATCCTTGAATTGTCTGTAAACAGACGCAAATCTAACATAGGCAACCTCATCAATCTTCCGAAGTTTTTCTATTATCAATCTGCCTATCTCTTTTGAAGCAACCTCTTTTTCAAATCTCTGTCTGAGTTCCTGTTCTATCTCATCAACAATCAAAGAAATCTTTTCTGTGCTGATAGGTAGTTTTTCACATGCTTTCTTAATACCATTGAAAACTTTTTCCTTTACAAAGTTTTCCCTTCTGCCATCTTTTTTAACAACAATAAGTGGTTTTTTTTCAATTTCTTCGTATGTGGTATATCTTTTTTCACAACGCAGACATTCCCTTCTTCTCCTCACCTGCAGGCCATCTTCACTCTCTCTCGAGTCAATAACCTTATCTTCAAGGAAACCACAGTAAGGACATTTCATCGCAATATATTGTATCCAATAAAATCATAATACACAATATTTAGGTTGTCAAGCATAATAATAAAAAGGTCAATAATAAAGCGGGTTAATCAAATTCGTATCCCATTTCGTCCAACCTGTACACACGCCATTTCAAATCTTCTTTCCTTATCTTTAAAATAAACCTTCCTGCATCTTTATAATCTTCACCGTCTGTGGTTTTAATATAAAAGGTTGCAAAAAACCTCACAGTTGCATTTGATTTTTCTATATCAATCTCTATTTGACTAATATCAATATCAATCGTTCTAATAGAATCTATGTTGTTTCTTAAAAGAATATAAAGTGTTCCATAGGTATTATCAAAACAATCTCTGTAATCGAGTGTAAAGTGCCGTATAAAACTGTTTATATCTTTTTTTTCTATCTCAGAAACCGCAAGCGAAATTGTTTTCCGAATCTTTTCATTTTCATCAGGGAAAAAAACATATTTTATACCAATGGATACACCACAGATAATAATGAGCAAAGCAAACCACTTAAGTATTCTTTTTTTCTGTCTTTTTTTCATCTATACCCGATTGCTGAGCCTAAAATATTTTTCATTGAAATTTGAGGATGAAAATGATCATCCCATGGCATTATTCTATTATCCCCGCACACAAAAAAATGGTTTTCTTTTACAATGAATGGTTCAGTATTCCAGTTTCCTCGCTCCTTCAAATATGGTTCTGGTACCTCAACATCATTTATAAAAAGAACCCCATTTTTGAATTCAACCTTTTCTCCAGGAAAAGCAAGCACCCTTTTTATAAAATATACATAGGGTTTGTTTGATGTTCTAAAAATTACGATATCCCCTCTTCTAATCTGATGGAATTTATAAGCAATCTTATTAACAAGAACAATGGAACCATCATGCACTGTTGGCTCCATGCTCATTCCAAATGCTCTGAACCACTGGATAAAAAACAATCTGATGATGATTAATAATACAATGACTGCAGATGTTCTGATGATGGCAATTTTATAGTTTGTAGGAAATATTCTTATTCTCATTTGAGGAAATATCCTTTTGTTTATCAAGAATATATTTTACCAGTGGGAAATGAAATATAAAAATCAGAATTATTTTTACCTGAAAGATAATACTTTTCCACTTCTTGTAGCAGGAGATTATCTGCAATAAACAAGATTAGAAAAAAATTATTGATTGTAATATATTAAATACATTCAATAGGTAAACGAATTGCAGAAGTTGAGATACATAGGTAACACCTCAATGGTTTTGTAAGAGTAAAGCGCCAAAGAAGGTTAGGCAACCAGAAATCAGCCAAGAACAAGAGAAAAGGGTGATAAAAATAAGGAAAGAGCATATTCGGTATGGCAAAAAGAAGATAAAGGTTTTATATGAGCAAGAATATGGAGAATCAATCTCAACATGGAAGATATATCGGATAATAAGAGAGCGCAATTTATATTATCATCCAGTAAAGAATGAATTATTAAGGAAAAGGCGAAAACTTGCGGAAAAGAAGAAACGTATAACAGAGTTGCAGAAAAAGGCAATTAAGGATTTATTATTTCAAATGGATACAAAGGTAATCTGGTGTAATCCAGAAAAGAGATATATTTTCACAGCGATAGAGAGAGACACAAAGATTGCGTTTGCGAGGATGTACAAGAACAATTCTTCGTATTGTGCAAGAGATTTTCTACT
>Ga0208824_1000069_pt1 | contig 110278 bp, 91 predicted proteins | sample AD_JPNTR3_MetaG_FD_184447 | JGI IMG/M metagenome (GOLD analysis project Ga0208824, IMG submission 184447) | Active sludge microbial communities of municipal wastewater-treating anaerobic digesters from Japan - AD_JPNTR3_MetaG (SPAdes) (version 2) | ecosystem: Engineered > Bioreactor > Anaerobic...
CAGCATTGGATATAAAAACGCCTTTGATAAGAAGAAAAAAATTTGTGTGGCACCCAAAGGCTCCTCCTCAAAAAAACATCCACTCGTTTACAGGTACTTAACTCCATAATACCTGCAATGTGGGTTAATAGCCCTGAAGATCGACGTCCTTTCCACTCCATCCAAAATATTTTCGATATCATAAAGTCGCATGGCATGCGTTTGCGAAAGAAGAGTCTCCAACACTTTCAGTCTGATAGGCGTCGGTTTTATATTTTTAGCCAGAAGGATTTTACCCGGTTCTATTTTTTGAGAATTCATAATGCAAGGTTCTAATAAGATGAAGCTGTATTATCTAACAGATTCCGTGGAGCAAAGTTGAAATTTATTCAAATTTTCCATAGCCTGAAAGTCATAATTATCCTGTTTAACAATCGATAAGGATTACAAATAGACGTATCGAAACATTTTATTCGATGGAACGTTCTTAAAATAAGATGAATTTATGAACAAAATAAAATCGTTATGGCAAAGTATTCGAAAAAAGCACAGCAAAAAATCGGCGAAGTGATGCACGAATTCAAGAAAGGCAAACTCAAAACTTCATCGGGGAAAAAAGTAAGCGACCGCGATCAGGCCATTGCCATCGGAATATCGGAAGCCGAACAAGAAGGCTATAAAGTGCCCAAAAAGCCTTCAAAATCTAAAAAGACAAAAGATAAAAAAACGAAATAATCTTTGTCGATACACTTCCAATCCATCCGAATTGGGAAATGATTGCAACAATTATTCACTCACGAAAAGTCTTTTACTCGAAAAAACCGGATCGCACGTAACGTTCACTTTAAGTTTTCGAAGTCCCGCCTCGTCACCCGGAGTAGGTATGTGCGTGGAGTGCATTTCGCAGTTGTGCAGTTCGGTGAGTTTTTGCAAGGCCATTTGTGCCGCAGGATTCGAAATGGCACTGATCGATAGAGCGATGAGCGTTTCTTCTACATCGAGACTGACATTCTTCCCGTTCAAAATATCTTTTTTGAGATGAGTAACCGAATCGATAATGTTTTCGGGCAAAAGTATCATGTTGTCCGGCAGTCCTGCAAGATGCTTTGTCGCATTCAGAATCATGCTCGAAGAGGCATGCAGCAGCGGCGAGTTTTTACCGGTTACGATGGTTCCGTCGTGCAATTCGACGGCAGCGCCACAATAAATGCCTGCATAACCTTTGCCACACCTTTCGGCTTCTTTGGCCGCATTGCGTGCCGGTTCAACAACCCGCCGGTCTTCGTCTTTTGCCCCCACTTTGCGCATGATTTCCGTTGTACGTTCCACCGTATCCTTACCTGTTCGTCCCATAGCATATTCGACAAAACTTTGTAAATGACGACGAATAATTTCCTGGTAAGCTGCTTTTTGGCACACTTCGTCGTCGATAATACCTGCACTGATGCGATTAACACCCATATCGGTAGGTGATTGGTAAACGGAAGCACCTTCGGTGATTTTTTCCAAAATCTTTTTCAGCAAACCGAATGCTTCGATATCACGGTTGTAGTTGACGACAATTTTGCCGTATGCTTTCAGGTGATAAGGGTCGATCATGTTCACATCACGCAAATCTGCCGTAGCAGCCTCGTAAGCGGTATTTACCAAATGATCGAGCGGCAAATCCCACACCGGAAAAGTTTCGAATTTGGCATAACCGGCTCTGTTGCCTTTTCGATATTCGTGATAGAGATTTCCCAAGGCAGTGGCAAGTTTGCCGCTTCCGGGGCCCGGCCCTGTGACCACGACAATCGGCTTATCGGTTTCGATATAGGCATTGGCACCATAACCTTCGTCGCTCACAATCAGATCTACATTTTTGGGATAACCTTTTGTGGGATAGTGAAGATAAACTTTTATGCCGCGAAGTTCGAGTTTGTTCTTGAAGGCCATTGCCGCCGGCTGACCGGTGAACCGGGTGATGACTACCGCCGTTACATCAATGCCGTACCATTTGAGATCGTCGATGCTCTTGAGTACATCCACATCGTAGGTAATGCCGAAATCGGCGCGGATTTTGTTGCGTTCGATGTCGCCGGCATAAATGCACATGATGACATCCACTTTGTCCTTCAGGCTTTGCAGCAGCTGCATCTTGACATTGGGCGCAAACCCGGGAAGCACGCGTGCAGCATGATAATCGTATAGGATTTTACCGCCAAATTCGAGATAAAGTTTCCCGTCGAATTGATTTACTCGCTCCAAGATGGCTTTACTCTGTTCCTGCAAATATTTCTCATTGTCAAACCCGATACGATTGATATTTTCCATTTTCCGAATTTTGTGTTAAAAAAAACTCGGGCTCAAAATTACATAAAATAGCGGGCATTTGAAAGTAAATCTTCCGTTTTTCTTTTTCGGCGATGGGATCTTCCCATCAACTCATCTTTTAGCATATTCCATTCTATTTCCCGTGTCGATTAAGGCAGCGGGAACGAATGGTTGAAAAGGCGCGTTTCGGCCAATCGTTCATATTTAGTCCCCTTTTTTCCATAGTTGGCATAAGGATAGATGCTGATTCCGCCCCGTGGCGTAAATATCCCCGTTACTTCGATATACTTCGGCTCCATCAGTCGAATCAAGTCTTTCATGATAATATTGACACAGTCCTCGTGAAATGCGCCATGATTGCGAAAACTGAACAGATAGAGTTTCAAACTTTTGCTCTCAACCATTTTCACATCCGGAATATAATCGATGCGAATGGTTGCAAAATCGGGCTGCCCGGTAATCGGGCAAAGACTGGTGAATTCGGGACAGTTGAACGTTACCCAATAGTCGTTGTCCTGATGTTTGTTGACGAAGGTTTCGAGCATTTCGGGAGCATAATCCGTTTTGTATTCGGTTTTGTGTCCCAGGTGGCTCAATTCTTCCAAATGATCTGATTTCGATTCCATAATAATATATTGGTGGTTAATGATCCGGATAATTCGATTGTTATTTTCTCTCGGCAAGGTATTCCTGCAGACCCTTGTTGCGCAGTTTGCAAGCCGGACAATGTCCGCAACCGTCGGCAATGATGCCGTTGTAGCATGTCAGCGTTTCGTTTCGCACCAAATCGAAAACGCCCAACTCGTCGGCAAGCTGCCAAACCTGTTTTTTGTTTCGCCACATCAGGGGGGTGTGTATCAGAAATTGTCGGTCCATTGCCAAATTGAGCGTAGCATTCGCCGATTTGATAAAAGTATCGCGGCAATCGGGATAGCCGCTGTAGTCGGCTTCGGAAACGCCTGTTACCAAATGTCGAATATTTTGTGCATAGGCTATGGTAGCTGCAAAAGTCAAAAAAAGCATGTTGCGTCCCGGAACAAAGGTATTGGGATAGGAATCCGCCGGCTTTTCTTCGTCCATCATCATACTGCTGTCGGTAAGCGAATTTGGGGCCAGGTGCGATATAATGGTAGCATCCAACACTTGGAAGGACACATTGGCCATCGAGGCAATGCGCTCGGCATTTTTCACCTCCTGCGAGTGTCGTTGACCATAAGAGAAACACAGTGTATGTACGTTTCTAAAATTTTGTTTTGCCCAAAAGAGGCAGGTCGTAGAATCCTGTCCTCCCGAAAAAAGTACAAGGGCGTCTTCGTTTTTATATTCGTTCATCGAAATCTACAATTTAAGATGTTGTCATCTATTTTCCGACAAAGTTACACGATAATTTTCAATCGACACAAAAGAGAGATCGATTTCCCTTTCATGTGATCGAAAGTAGTTCGGAAAATCAATCGACCACCAAGAAGGCATATATTTGAAAAGAATGGCCAAAATGCTTTTTAAAATTGTGATGCTGATTTATATCGATATTTATTTGGTAATATCTATTTATTTGGTAACTTTACATTCCGTTTGATATATAACATGGTTACAAACATTGAAATTTATGGATAATGGTGTTATATATATAGGGTAACAAAGAAGCAAAAGACATAATTGGGCTATAGGAGGCAGAAAGAACTTTATTATTAAAATCATTCTATCCTGACAGTTAAAACAGCACGCCGATCCAAATGCCTCCCAATATTCGCTTCCTGGTGTGGCGATTTATGAAAAAAAATTCTATTAAAACATTCAATTACAGGGCATCGATTGTATTTCCGACATTTTTTATGATGAAAGTTCCAATTCGCGGATACATTTCAACTTGCCCGTGTTTGATATGAAAGCAAAATGACTGGTGCACACATCACACAACATTCGTTGGTAGATATACAAAAAAACGAAGATTACGCTCTCGCTCGTAACCCTCGTCATTTTCGCATATTAGGAGTTGCCGCTCCTACTATGCGCTTTCCGTCACAGGGTCGGTTTGAATAGCCGTTTCCTGTTTCGAAACAATTAAAACATTTGTTTTAGCATTTTTCTCGGTTGCTCTCCGCGTTTTCCTGCTTTGCACAAGAATGCGGTAGTAATCGAGAAATTTTTTTAAGGCCTGAATCAACGGCTGGTATGCTTCGTTGCCGGTAATCCGGGCATTTGCCTCAATCAACCCGAGCATCAGTCGCAAGTCCTTGTCCGCTGCCTGACGAATGGCTCTCGCATCTACTTTCTCTGTTTGCGAAAGTTCGTCGCGGCGCTGCACCGACAGGTTTTTAAACTCCTCGTTTATTGCCTTCAGCCTTTCGACGATGGGCATTAGTGACAGCGCCGCAAGTGCTCCGCTCACATTCACATCGGTTTCGGCATCGGCAACAATCTCGTTGATACGCTCCGTCAATGGGGTGTAACCCAACGAGAGCAGTTGTCCCCGGTGCTTGCCCAGCCAGATATCCAGCACATTGGCCGCTTGTCGTTCTTCCGTAACGGTGGAGAGCGTCAACGAGTGGATCTGCCCTTGCAGCGACATCAGCGATTGCCTTCGTTGCGTGTGCAACTCCCGTATCGCCGGAGTCAATTCGTGCCTCAAAGATCGCACTTTCACTTGTTTCAACGGTTCGAGGTGCGATTTCACTCTTGCCGCTGCTTCATTCACGCGCTCGTCATCGAGCTTGTATTTGTCCATTACGAAACATATCTGTTCGAAAAGGACGGGATGCTCATCATTGTGTAGCAAAACGAGCCACCCTGTAGTAAAATCATTAGTCATATTTAAAAAATTAAATTCTTGAAGTTCCTGGATTACCAGGCGAGAGACAGATAACCTTACTTCGTTAACAAAGTTATAATGTTTTTAAATTAACAGCAAATTTTTCGTTAAAAAGTTATCCACAATTTGAAGTAAAACTTTTATTAAATAAACATAATGACGGATAATGCGGAGGAAATGAAGAAATGATTTGACGATTTATCGATTTAACGATTCGTTGATGGTGGATATAGGAGAGAACTATCAGGTTTCGAAAATCTGTCAGGACTGAATCCCTTCGCCGCATCCCAATCATATAGTTTCCATGATAGATGATATGTTATTATGAATGAAAGTTTGTTCTGCCTTTCAGGCAGAAAGATAGCTGCTGATCCATGCCGCAGAATGAATTCTACGGTTATGAAAATTCGGCTTTTCAAGCCGGAATGCCAAAATACTTCTTACAGTAAACACACTTGTCTGAATGGCATTAGCATCTAATAATCGTAAGTTACCGATTTGCTGATAAAGAAAGCGAATTTCAATACAAAAGAGAAAGATGTTGCCTGAAGGGCAAAGATTTCATAACCGCAGGTCGAAGACCTATGGACAAAGAAACAATAACAATTGCTGCCTGAAAGGCAGAACTTATTGCTTCCTTTTGATTTTTCATATCCAATTGGATGAAAAAAGGACTGAATAGGTTCCGGAAACTTGTTTAATACTCCCTATTCTTTGTACCGTCAAGTGGTTTTTCAACTAAAATAATATTCAATAGTTTTCTTTGAAAAGATCTATTTTGGTTTATTTTCCCCCAAGTAGCATAAGTTTCCGAACTTCTGCTACAAACACAAAACAATTGATAATGGATAATCAATTGAGCTTTTCCGCTGATAACTTATAGCTGTCAGCGGAAAAGGAGTTACCGGTATCGCCCACTATCGACCCGATTTTCGGAGAAAAACCCATCGTCCGCACTCGCGGAAAAATACATCAGACGAAAAAGTTGTGGTTTCTACACTTCGTGATGATGCAAATCCGTAGAAAATCGTTAAATAATGAGGCTGATTTAACACTCCTGTTACTCAAATTCCATCATCTTCACTCAAAGATGACACGTTCGGCGAGGAATGATCCCCCGTTTTCACTGCGAAATGACACAATTGACCTGTCGTGACCGGTCATCTTGGTGTGAAGAAAGCATGTCCGTCGCAAAAAGTCATGGTTTCTACGTTGCAGATTACATGTTTTAGCCAAAAAATACCTATAGCATGTTAACAGAAAAGGCAATTTGGCTCGAAAATGTACCTTTCAGAAGTATAGACGGGGCAATCGGCGGACAAAATTGCTCCGTCTACTTTGTAGAAAGTATGTTCGTCGGACAAAGTTGTACTTTCTGCACTTCAATATTGGGCAATTTGGCGCCGAATCCCTATAGAATGTTAACAAGATTGGACGTTTTCGTTCACATTTGCGAAATCTACAAAGTAGATATAACATTCTTTAAGTCGAACGTGGTTTCTACAAAGTAGAAAACATGTCCGTCGGAGTCAAACGCGTTTTCTACATTTCTGACGGGGCAATTTTGTTGCCGAATCGATGAATTTTTACTTCAGAAACATACAAATAATCTGCTGATATACATATATTAACGTCATACTGAAAGCTTATGAAAGAAATTTGCCCGATTTTATTAACAAAACATCACAATTGCAAATGTGAAAGGATGTGAACGGAATGATGTTTGTGTAGAACAATATTTCGCTGCGATGCTGCTTTGTTATTCGGATAGGTAAATGTATTTTGCTACAAAGATTACGGTGCTATGCACCATAAGTCAATTGATAATGGATAATGGATAATGTACAATGGATGATTTACCGATTTACCGATGATATGTATAATTAACCGAGCAGTGCAAGCGTTATGGTATTTCATTATTTCTCAGTTCTTCACTTCTTCGTTAGCCGTGCAAGTTTCCGAACTTCTGCTTGAAACAACCGCAGTTTCCGGACTGCTTTTTGTTTTGCATCCAAGTTACGTTAACGCAATATAATGCTTAAACACATATGTTTGCGGGTGAGCCAAAGTAGTTTTTACAAAAAAATAACTGCCTAAATAATAGACAGTTATTTGTGAGAATTGTTGTCCTGCTCGGATTCGAACCAAGACAAACAGGACCAGAATCTGTTGTGCTACCATTACACCACAGGACAATTTGTGTGTGCAAAAGTATAAAATAAATTGCGATTCCGCAATAGTTCCGAAACGAAAAATTAAGAGATTTCGTTCAAAACAAACGTTTGGGAATCATAATAGTCGAGTAGGGTGGCATACACCGGATGCAGGCGAAGCAAACGTGCATTGCCGGTCATAAAGAATTGCTGCCGTGCCCGTGTGATAGCCACGTTGAGTTTGCGATCGACCTTGCCCTCGTGATTCAGGTTGCACATCAAGTCGAGTTGATAAGGCCGGTTGACGCAAAACGACAGTAAAATCACTTCGCGCTGACTTCCCTGAAAGCGTTCTACCGTATCCACCATTATTTTTTCGTAATCGCTTATACCGGCCGAAGCCAGTTTATGCTTGATGAGTGCGATTTGGTTGCGGTAAGGTGCAATGATTCCGAGCATTTCACTCGAAAAGGATTTCCCGTTGGCTTCGTATATTCTGTTAATGGATTGTACCAGCCTTACGACAATGTCGGCTTCGGTTTCGTTGATTTTGTTGGAAGGTGTGAATCGAAATAATTTTTCGGTGGAAAACACGGCCACACGCTGCGATGCCACACATCTGTCAAACAGATTGCCGTAGTCTGCACAATCCAATGTCCATGTTTCTTGCTGCCATTCGCTGGCTGGACATAGCCCTTGTGAATAATAAAAGGTGGATGGGAAATTGGCTATATCATTGTGCATGCGTCCTTGTTGGGTGAGTTGTGCGCAGGTATGTTTCCATCCGTTGGCATTGCATACGCGGAATAACCTCTCGAAAAGGGAATCGCGACAATCGAGAAATCCGATGCGGTTGAGTTCCGGCTCGTGAATGGCCGAAACTAGCGGTTTTTGGAGGACGATGGTGGATAGTTGGTTGTGGTCGCCAATCAGAATGAATTTGTTCACCTTAGGCAAAATGCCGACGAGTTGTGGTTCGAGAATTTGTGAAGCTTCATCCACAATAGCTATCTGAAAATTCTTGAGCGAAAAAAGTTCCATCTTGCCGTTGAGAGAGGCAATGGTGGCAACAAAAATGCGTGTTTGTTCAATTTCGTTCCGCAATTGTTCGCGATTAAGAGCTTTCTCCGATATTCGCTGCAATAGTCTGTCGCGATAGGGTTCGGCACACGACAACTCCGATCCGATGCGAATGAAAGGTGCATTGTCGGGCGACTTCCTGTCAAAAGCGGCATTGATTGCTTCGCACAGTTCATCGACCGCACGATTGGTATAGGCCAAAACCAACATATTCGTATCCGGCTGTGCGTAATATTCTTCGATCAGTCTTCGGGCGAAAATCGAAGTCTTTCCGGTGCCGGGAGGCCCAACAATCAGAAAATAATCTTCGGCAGCCAGCGCTTTCGAAATAATGTTTTCGGGATATGGTTTTTCCTCTGTTTGTTCGATTTGTCTTGTGCGTGGTTCCTGCAAGCCGAGCAGCAAATCGCGTTTTCGGTGTGAAGCCGAAAGAAACGAAAACAGATTTCGGTACATTCCGTTGTACGAGTTGTCGAGTGTATCGTGTTCCACTGCCCAGTAGCGGTTTTCGTCGAAGTAAGCCGGATTGTGCTGTTTGTAACGAAATCTGATGCGTACTTCGTCAGGGGTGATATGTTCGATAGTCCCCTTCAGAATCTGTTGGTTGAGCACGTTGTCCGACTCGCTGTTGCGGGGATAAACAATGCAGATGTCGCCTTCGCGAAAATTGACGATATCGTTTTCGGGATGGTTTCTACAAAAACGAATACTCATGTCGTTTTCGTTCATCGTTTTTTCGTCGATGGTCAAATCGTAGAGTACGTCAAGCGATTCGGCACGTTCGGCAAAATCGCTGTTCCAGAGTGCGGCCACGCCTGTAGGCGATTCGTATTCGGTGTCGCCGATTTTTTGCAGGTACATTTCGCGGGCAATAAAACGAACAAAACGATAGAAATAGCTGCGCTCGACGTCGGTAGCTTGTTGAAGCACCGACGATAGGGCCTCTATTTTATTGAGGTAAAAAGAGGGAAGCCTGCCGACTCCTTCAACAGATTGAAACAGTTCTTCGAATTTATTTTCCACGGATCGGTTGTCACCGTAAGTCAGTTGATATTCATCGGCCACGATGAGATTGCGCATGTTTACGATTTCCTTTTCCAATTGCCGATATACGGCTGCGAAACGTAAATTTTCGCCCGGAATATTGCCTGCAGAATACAGAATGGCTGCATCAATCGCACGCGAATCTGCACCAAAAACACTTTCGATCATCATTCGATAGATGGCCGTTTGTGTTTCGTGATTTAGTGCGATTTTCCCTTTTTCGGATGGTGGAAAAGGAAGCCTTCCCGATTTCAATTCCACAATGTTGAATTTCTGTTGTTTGGCGTCGGCTTGCAGCATATCCAATCGTCCCTGAAATCCAAATTTTTCGCTGAAGAATGAAGGTTCGAGAATACAACGTTTCCGATCGATTTTTCGTGCCGGAAAGTCTTTCGTGACAACGCGCCGGATGTTTTCGAACTGTTGCCGGGCGGTAGCCATAAAGTCTCGAAAATCTTCGTCGGAACGGATGTCGTTGCAGCTGGCATATTCGAATGGCGACTGCTTGAACGATTGCAGAAAAACGTCTTTAAAACTCACTTCTTTGGGATACTCTGCAAATACCAGCTTATCGAGAAAAAAGTTGGCAAGGTTTCCCAAAAGCAGATAGGAGCGGTTTTCTTTTTCTTCGAATTTGTTGCGAAAATAGTGAAGTGGCGATTTGCAGTAATCCTGGAAGCATTCGGCCATAGCCGAAGCATCAATCAGATAATCGGGTTCGAGCACAAAATGTCGGGGTATGAGACAACCCTCGTTGTCCGTTGTGCAATCTATCAAATTGAGCTGAGCTCCTACCCAAAACCGGTCGATGGAAGCTTGGTAGGTATTTTGTTCGGCATTGATGCCATATTTTACGGTCAGTTCTATCGGGGCATGTTCGCTGATGCAATGCAGTTCTTTTTTTTCGCGATCAATAGCGGTTATCTGCACCCTCATTGTTTCTGCTGCGGGTGTTTTGGCTATTTCTTCCCGTATTGGTTCAGTTTGTGTAACAGGTTGTCCTCCCACAATATGACAAAGATCGAGGATCGCACGTTCCATGCGTCGATATTCTGCCGCAGGTGCTTTTTTGCCTTTATTGCGACGTATTTCCCGTGCTTTCACCCGAAAGTGCTGTAATTGCCATTCGTGTTGCTTGGAGAGATTGTATTTCTGGGCAATGAATACTAATCGCGAAAACTGGTTTGCAAATTGCAGTGTTTCGTCTCTAACAATCGATTTGGACAATCGGTCGAGCAGGCGGTTGAGTCGAATGATTTTTTCACCGGCGGTGAGATCGGAATTCGATATTTCTTCTATTTCGGTGAGATAGGGTGATGCGTCGAACATGATTGTTGAGTTTTTGTAATGAAATTTTTTCACTGAAAAAATTTTGGCAGGAAAACAATGATGCCGACGACAAGTGCTGCTATGGCGGCCATCAAAACGCCGGCGGCGGCCAAGTCTTTCGCTTTTGCTATGCGACTGTCGATTTGTTTGTTACAAGCATAGTCGGCAAGTGTTTCGATGGCTGTATTTATCGCTTCCATAGCGAAAACCAGTCCGATGACGATGCAAATCGCTATCCATTCTGTCGTCGAAATACGAAATACGAATCCCAACGTGATCGCCATAATGGCGAGTATTGTATGAATTCGGGAGTTAGGTGTTTCATGTACGAGCACTTTTATTCCCCGAAACGCATATTTGAAGGACAAAATTCGCTTTTGAAAATAGGAATGCATAATTTGTTTTGTGTGATTCATTGAACAAAGTTACGAGTTTCGTTGAGAAAAAGAAAAAACATTGCCTGAGAATGCCAATAATTGACCATGCAAAATAAAATTATTTGTAGATATTTTTGCTTTTCTGAACGGCTCTTTTAAACAAGCTATTGGTTATCGTTGTTTAAAGAAGAATTTAATATTTTTGTAATCCGTATATTTAAAGACATTCAAGTTGTGTTTAAGGCATTCAGACATATCGACAATAAATCCTATCGCCCGGTATTCGGAGCATCGGATATTTTCAAGTTTATCGGTCCGGGTTTGTTGGTAACCGTTGGATTCATCGATCCGGGCAACTGGGCTTCCAATTTGGCCGCCGGTTCCAATTTTGGATATTCGCTTTTGTGGATGGTAACGCTGTCCACAATCATGCTTATTTTGCTGCAGCATAATGTGGCGCATTTGGGTATTGCCACAGGTTTGTGTTTGTCGGAGGCTGCTGCTATTCATCTGAAACCGGTTTACTCCAAGTTTGTACTGGGTTCGGCTATGTTGGCATCGGTATCTACTTCGTTGGCCGAAATTTTGGGCGGGAGCATTGCCTTGAACATGCTTTTCGATGTTCCCATTCGAGCAGGAGCTGTTCTGGTGACGATATTTGTACTCATCATGCTTTTTACGAACTCATATCGTGTAATCGAAAAATGGATTATTGGTTTTGTTTCGATCATTGGATTGTCGTTTTTGTATGAATTGTCGTTAGTCGACATCAATTGGAATTCGGCTCTTGTGGGTTGGGTGACACCAAGTTTCCCTGAAAATTCGATGTTAATCGTCATGAGTGTGTTGGGTGCGGTTGTGATGCCACATAACCTTTTTCTGCATTCCGAAATCATCCAAAGCCGCCAGTGGAACTTGAAAGATGAAAAAATAATCAATAAACAATTGAAATACGAATTTTTTGACACACTGTTTTCCATGCTCATTGGTTGGGCAATCAACAGTGCCATGATTTTGTTGGCGGCGGCCACTTTTTTCGAAACCAAAACTCCGGTTACCGAATTGCAGCAGGCCAATCATCTACTGACACCGTTGTTGGGGGAAAATGCTTCGGTAGTTTTTGCAGTGGCTTTGCTGTTCTCGGGAATTTCTTCTACACTCACGTCGGGGATGGCAGGCGCAACCATTTTCGCGGGAATGTATAAGGAACCTTACGATATGAAAGACAATCACTCGCGATTAGGGGTTCTTATTTCTTTGGTGCTCGCTGTGTGTGTCATTTTCTTTATCTCTGATCCTTTTCAGGGACTTATTGTTTCGCAAATGCTGTTGAGTGTCCAACTGCCGTTTACGATTTTCACGCAGGTGAAACTCACTTCATCCGAAAAGGTGATGGGAAAGTACAAAAATTCCACTTTATCGAAAATTGTTCTTTATTTGCTCGGATCGATCGTGACGATTTTAAACGTGATGCTTTTTGTCAGTTTTTTCAGATAGGAAAAATTTGCTGTCCATCGATTTGAAAGTAGGACCGAAGTGATAAGTATGTGAGTAATATAAATCGATTATAATTTGTTTTTGGTGATGTGATTGCATTATTTTTTCGTTCCACTGTGTAAAAACCATTCAAATTTGTCGGCTAATACGCTAACATTGTTTATCTTTGTGATGAAAAAACAACGCATTGTTTTTCGGTTATGTCGCAGTTTTGTCCGATTTGTCAAAAATTAAAATCCGAAGATGAATTATTTTGTCCCGATTGTTCGAAGAAAATTCAACGTGACTTCGAAATAGATTTGTTTCGGCCGGATAATTCCGAGTATGGAATTGATCGTTCGTCGATGATTGCCGAAGATGTTGAGACGGTATATTGTGAGACGAGTCGTAAGATGCCAACATCAGAGACTCTTTCTCCAAAAACTAACAATGATATTGTTGAAGGAAAAAAATCTTCTCGAAGAATGGGATCCATCTTTGTGTGGATTGTCTCTTTTATTCTATTGTCAGGAGGCTGTTTTGCGATATATACGTATTACGTTAAAGGTCTGAATCTTGATCGTTCGGAATGGGAAAACGCGCAACGACAAAATACAGTGAGCGCTTATGTGTCGTATATGAATCAGTTTCCGAAAGGGAAACATTTTGCCGAAGCTTTGTCGAAAATGCAGCAGTTGAAGGAGAAAGAAGCGAAGGCATGGGATAACTTAAGAAAGTCAGACAACGAGGCAGAATTTCACGCATTTTTAAAGTCGTTTCCAAAAAGCCCATACAAATCATTGGTACTCAATCGACTTGACTCGTTGAGATGGTGGTCCGCACTCAATGCCAACACCGTGCAGTCTTATTACGATTACATGGTTTCGTCGGACAGCGGTGAATTGCCGGGTATTTTTTACAACGATGCCCAAAAACGCTATGAAATGCTTTTTCAGTCTTATCCGGTAGATTCTGCCGAATACAATTCGATTCGGATGACGTTGGATGCCTTTTTTGTGGCACTTTCGAATGTCGATTACAACAAAATGAAAGAAACGCTTGCGCCCAGAATCTTCCGCTTTTTCGATTCAGGAACAATTTCGCGCGAAAAGTTGATGGGAGAGCTGGTTGTGGCAGGGTCAAAAACTTCAAAACCTACTATCAAGTTTGTTCCCGACATTGCGGCTTTGCAGTACCAAAAAACATTCAACGGGCATTATAAAACCAATATTCCGCTGACTAAAACATATATCGACAACAAAGGCAATTCGGTAACCCAATATGGTTACATCATTCATGCCGAATTGGATGAAATGTTTCGTATTATCGGAATTTTCGAAACAAAACCTTATATCGACGCACCCTAAATTTTGAGGTTGCAATTTTTTGCTAAAGGTGAAGAATGAAATTTGAGTTAACATCAGAATACAAACCAACCGGCGATCAGCCGGAGGCCATAAAAGCGCTGGTAGAAGGCTTGCGGAATAAAGTTCCGTACCAAACGCTGTTGGGTGTTACGGGTTCGGGCAAAACTTTTACGATAGCCAACGTCATTGCGCAAATCAACAAGCCGACGCTGGTCATCAGTCACAACAAAACGCTTGCAGCCCAGCTCTACAGCGAGTTCAAGAGCTTTTTTCCGCACAATGCGGTGGAATATTATGTTTCGTACTACGATTATTATCAGCCCGAAGCCTATATCCCTTCCACCGACACGTATATCGAAAAAGATTTGTCCATCAACGCCGAAATCGAGAAACTGCGCCTTTCGGCCACGTCGGCATTGCTTTCCGGAAGAACCGACGTCATCGTGGTTTCGTCGGTTTCGTGCCTCTATGGCATTGGCAATCCCGAAGATTTCAATAAAGTAACCATCGACCTCAAAGTGGGGCAAAACCTGGTGCGCGATGTCTTTTTGCGGCAGCTCGTCGAAAGTCTGTATTCCCGCAACGAAACAGCCGAATACAATCGGGGCAATTTTCGGGTGAAAGGCGATACGGTGGATGTGTTTTTGGCTTATGACGATCAGATTATCCGCGTCATTTTTTGGGGTGACGAAATAGAAAGCATCGAAATGGTTGATCCGTTGACGGGTGTTACGCTCGAGCAATTGGATGCTTATCGTATTTTCCCGGCAAATCTTTTTGTAACTACCAAGGAACGCATCTTTCGGGCGGTGGACGAAATTATGATCGATTTGGGCAAGCAGGTCGAGTTTTTTCAATCCATTGGTAAGCCACTCGAAGCCAAACGACTGTATGACAGGGTTACCTACGATGTGGAAATGATTAAGGAAATCGGGTATTGTTCGGGCATCGAAAACTATTCGCGCTACTTCGACGGACGACCGCCGGGGACGCGACCGTTCTGCCTGTTGGACTTTTTCCCGAAAGATTTTCTGACGGTCATCGATGAAAGTCATGTTACCGTTCCGCAAATTCGTGCCATGTATGGCGGCGATCATTCGCGAAAAATTAATTTGGTGGAATATGGATTCCGATTGCCGGCTGCCATCGACAATCGTCCACTCCGATTCGAAGAATTCGAAGCTATTGTGCCTGAGATTATCTTCGTGAGTGCAACGCCCGCCGACTATGAGTTGGAAAAGTCGGAAGGAGTGGTGGTCGATCAGCTGATTCGTCCTACGGGTTTGCTCGATCCACCTATCGAAGTGCGTCCCAGTCTGAATCAAATCGACGATTTGATGGAAGAGATACAGCAGCGGGTGGAACGAGACGAACGCGTGCTCGTGACGACCCTCACCAAACGTATGGCCGAAGAGCTGACGGATTACCTGACGAGTTTCAACGTTCGTTGCCGATATATTCATTCGGATGTGGAGACTCTGGAGCGCGTGAAGATTATGGACGATCTTCGGAATGGACTTTTCGATGTGCTTATCGGGGTGAACCTGTTGCGTGAAGGGCTCGATTTTCCCGAAGTTTCGCTTGTGGCCATACTCGATGCCGACAAAGAAGGTTTTTTGCGCTCCAATCGTTCGCTTACGCAAACAGCAGGACGTGCCGCAAGAAACGTGAACGGAAAGGTGATTTTTTATGCCGACAAAATAACTGAAAGCATGCGGCTTACCATCGACGAAACCAATCGCAGACGCGAAAAGCAGATGAAATATAACGAAGAACATGGCATTACGCCACAACCCATTGTCAAATCCAAATCGTCGGCTTTGGGGCAAAAGGCAGCTACCGTGGAACCGCATGCCTATGTCGAGCCCGACTATTATTCGCTCGTTGCCGAGCCGGCACAACCGAATTATGCTTCGGAGGACGATTTGAAAAAACAAATCGAAAAAACACGCAAAGCGATGCTGGCTGCCGCCAAAAAACTCGAATTTCTGGAGGCCGCACAATTGCGCGATCAACTGATTATGTTGGAAGACAAACTGAAAGAAGAAGAAAAAATCAAACATCATACAAAACATTAAACATTATTCACATGAACGAGCAAACGAAAGGGTTTGACCAATCTCCGGAAACGGATTTTATTATGAAATCGGATATTGAAATAGCGCGTGAAACACCGTTGAAACGAATTAAAGATGTTGCCGAAGAGATCGGCATTCCACGCGAGGAGGTTATCAGTTATGGAAGGCATATGGCAAAGGTGCCATACGATCAGATAAATGATGACCATATTGCGAAAAGCAATTTGATATTGGTAACGGCCATCACTCCTACCAAAACCGGGGTGGGAAAAACAACCATTTCTATCGGATTGACACTCGGATTGAATCGTATCGGCAAAAAGGCTATCGTTGCTCTTCGAGAACCTTCATTAGGGCCTGTATTTGGTTTGAAAGGCGGAGCAGCAGGTGGTGGTTATTCTCAAGTTCTCCCGATGGAAAATATCAACCTTCACTTCACGGGCGATTTTCATGCCATTACTACCGCTCACAATACTATTTCCGCTTTGTTGGATAACTATATTTATCGCGTTCAGGGAACGCAGGACGAACTGAAACAGGTGCTTTGGAAACGTGTACTGGATGTGAATGATAGAAGTTTGCGTTATATTGTTACCGGTCTGGGGCAAGGCAATGGCGTTCCGCAAGAAAGTGGGTTCGACATAACGGCTGCTTCGGAGCTGATGGCAATTTTGTGCTTGGCTGAAAATGAAAAAGATCTTCGGCGTCGTATCGAAAACATTCTTTTGGGTTACAAACGAAGTGGCGAACCATTTACGGTGAAGGATTTGGGTGTTGCAGGCGCCATCACTGTACTGATGAAAGATGCATTAAATCCGAACCTTGTGCAGACAACCGAAAATACGGCGGCTTTTGTGCACGGCGGACCTTTTGCCAATATTGCACACGGTTGCAATTCGTTACTGGCCACAAAAATGGCGATGTCGTATGGTGAGTATGTGGTAACCGAAGCTGGTTTTGGTGCCGACCTGGGCGCCGAAAAGTTTTTCAACATAAAATGCAGGAAAAGCGGATTGCAGCCCAAAGCAACGGTAATCGTAGTTACTGCACAGGGATTGAAAATGCATGGCGGCACTCCCGAAAAACTGATTAAAAATCCCGATATGAAGGGGCTGAAAAAAGGTCTCGACAATTTGCAGCGCCATTTGATCAATCTGGCCGCATTTGGACAAACAACGGTCGTGGCATTTAACAAGTTTCATAACGATTCGGCAGAAGAAATTGCTGTGGTTCGGGATTTTTGTGAAAGAAAAGGTGTCCGTTTTGCTTTATGCGAAGCATTCGAAAAAGGTGGCGCAGGCGCCGTGGAGTTGGCGAATGTTGTGGTAGATGCGGTAGAAAATTCTCCTTCCGGTCGTTTGCTGTTTACTTATGAGGATGATGATTCCATAGATCAGAAACTCGAAAAAGTAGCAATGGGGATTTATGGCGCACACGAAGTTTCGTTTGGCGAAAAGGCGCAAAAAATGCTCAAGCAAATCGAAGGAACTGCTCTCGAAAAACTGCCTGTGTGCATTGCCAAAACACAATATTCGTTCTCGGCCGATCCAACGGCTTATGGCGTAGCCAAAGGATTTTCATTCAAAATCAACGATCTGGTTATTAATCAAGGAGCGGAATTTATTGTTGCCATTGCGGGCGAAATGGTTCGCATGCCTGGTTTGCCGGCCGATCCACAGGCGAAACGCATTGATTTGGTGAATGGTCAGGTGGAAGGACTGAGCTAAATTCTTCTATATTTTCTCTTTCGAAAAATATCGTTTATTTCGACGATATTTTTGATTATCGTTTATTTCGACGATATTTTGATTTATCGTTTATTATTACGATATTTGAACCATGATAGCAATTATAAAAGGAGATATTGTTTCGTCCCGGAAAATGGATAATCCTGAAGTTTGGCTATTGCCACTGAAAGAATTATTCGATAAGTGGGGTGAAACGCCCGTGCAATGGGAGTTGGTTTGGGGAGATTCTTTTCAACTCGAAGTAGACCAACCTGCCGACGCTTTGCTCAAAACTTTGTCCATTAAAGCTTTGATAAAAAAGACAATGCCTAAAAATAAAAATAAAAAAGCAAGCGATATCGATGTGAGAATGGCAATTGGTCTTGGCGAAAAAAATTATTCCGGAAAGCGTATTTCTGAAAGTAACGGGGAAGCATTTATAAATGCGGGAGAGAAATTTGAAGAACTTGAAAGAGAAAAAGTTAATTTACTTATAAAAAGTCCTTGGAGAGATTTCGATGATGAAATGAATCTTTACTTAAGATTAATATCTATTTTTATGGATAATTGGACCATCGCTTCTGCCGAATTGATGGAGATGGTGTTGAAATATCCGGATCGGAAACAGAATGAAATAGGGAAAATGCTTGATATCAAGCAAAACTCCGTGAGTGGAAGGTGGAAAAGAGCAAGAATAGACGAAATATTGGCTGTGGAACAAGTTTACCGGCGAAAATTGAATAAATTGATGATTTAAGTGGAATTTGTCAGACTGATTTTGGCTCATTTAATCGGCGATTTTGTTTTACAATCGAAGTCGTGGGTAGACGAAAAGGAAAAATTGGGGTTTAGATCCTCGAAAATTTACTTTCACGGATTCATTCATGGGGTCTTAGTGTTGCTGGTTTTGTGGAATCTTTCTTATTGGGCCTTGGCGCTTGTCATTGCGATCATTCATGTTGTGATAGATTTGATGAAACAGCATTTTCAGAAAGAAAACAGTAAATCGCGCTGGTTTTTGATTGATCAGTCGTTGCATCTCGTAAGTATTTTTATGCTTTGGCTTTTGTTCTTCAGCCCAAATCTCTCTCTGACTTCTTTTTTCGAAAATAATCTCTTTTGGGTATATCTGACGGCAATATTGTTTTTGACGGTTGCATGTGGCATTGCGATTCAACTAATGTTGGAAAATTGGACTAGTTATATAAACTTCTCAAAAGCGGAATCGTTGCCAAACGCCGGTAAATATATCGGCATTTTGGAAAGGTTGTTGGTGTTTACTTTTGTGGTTTCAGGTCATTGGGAAGCCATAGGCTTTTTAGTGGCCGCCAAATCTGTGTTTCGATTTGGTGATTTAAAAGATTCCGGCAATCGAAAGTTGACCGAATATATCCTTATCGGAACTTTGCTTAGTTTTGGAATCGCCATTGTTACGGGAATGATAGTGGTTGGTATAACCGCACAATTAAAATGATGCTTCGATGAAAAGAGTAGGGTTGATATTGTTATTGTTTCTGGCCACAGTTTCAGTTATCTTTGCAAAGCAAAAACCAATTTATACACAGGATGATATCGTCGTCTTCGACAAGTATGTGCAATATATCGAACCTTATCGCAACAAGCCGATGGATGATGTGTTGCAGGCTACTGCCGAATTTTTTCTGGAATCGCCGTATGTAGCCAATAAACTTGAAGCTGCTGACGAAATATTGATTGTAAATCTGAGAGAATTTGATTGCACGACTTTCGTGGAAAATGTAATTGCCTTATCGCTTGCTGCCCGAGGTGAGAAATTGTCGTTTGACGCTTTCGTTGACGAACTTCGAAAAATCCGTTATCGCAACGGCAGTATCGATGATTATTCTTCGCGTTTGCACTATACTTGTGACTGGGTTTTCGAAAACCAACGACGAGGAATCGTCGAAAATATCAGTCGCCAATTGGGTGGAACTAAAGATGTGCGCAAAATTCATTTTATGACATCGCATCGTGAGGCATACAGGCAACTCACATCCGATGAACAGATGCTGCAGAAAATGTCGCTGCGCGAAAAAATAATCAACGATAGAGGCGGATTTTATTATCTTCCGAAGGAACAAATTTTGTCTCAATCGGACAATATTCCGAATATGGCGATGATTGCATTTGTTACGTCGATTGATGGATTGGACGTTTCGCATGTGGCCTTTGCTTATCGACAGAATGGTAAACTGACCTTCATTCATGCTTCGAGTGCCGCGAAAAAAGTAATCGTTCAGCCGGCTACGCTGAGTGAATACTGTGCTTCACGAAAATTGTGTAAGGGCGTGATGGTGATACAAATAAATAGCTGCCAAAAGAAATGATTAGTAGTGGATCCGATGATTTAGAATCTGCAGGGCATTCGAGGTAAAAGCATTCATCTTTTGTATTTCTGCTGGGTTCATCGCCGGATGAATTTGTTCGAGGGGAAAATCGGTTGGAATGAGTAGATATCGTTTCTTTTTGTTTTGGAAAAATTGTCGTACCCACACCAAACTGTGTTGCACCGAATCTATGGTTACCAATGAATTATCATCGACTTTACTGATCGTTATTTCGGCAATCATGCCGCCATCGGTATTCGACTTCTGCTGATTGCTGATGAAATTTCCCAGCGAAAAAAAGACCACACTATTTATCTCATTTTGGGCGGAATCTGTCAAAATCGGTTGAATGACGTGAGGATGATGCCCTATGACGATGCGCACGCCATTTCGTTTCAGGAATTCGGTCAATTTCAATTGTTCGGCAGTAGGGTAGGTTTGGTATTCTTCGCCCCAATGCATAACGGCAATGATGATATCGGGGTGGTAAAGATTTGCCATTTTGATATCGTTTCTCATTTGTATGGTATCGATCAGATTTACGATGGAAGGTGATTTCGCCCTGATTCCATTGGTATCATAAACGTAATTGAGAAAAGCCATTCGAATGCCGTTGCGAATGAGGATGAGGGGATATTGCAACGAGCGGCTCTCGGAAGAAGAAAAGGTTCCGGTATGTTTTATTCCGAAAGAATCCAGTACGTCGATAGTCCTTTTCAATCCTTTGCTTCCCTTGTCCGCTGCATGATTATTGGCCTGAACGAACAGATTGAAGCCCGCTTCTCGCAAGGCAAGTGCAAACTCGTCCGGCGAACTGAATGTGGGATAGCCCGTATAAGGCTTTCCTGCAAGCACGGTTTCGAAATTAACACAAGCTAAATCCGCACTTGAGATGCGACTTTTTACCAATTCGAAACAATCGTCATACCGATAACTTCCTCTTTCGTTCCGGGCAGATTCCACTTGTGGCATATGCTGCATGGCATCGCCTGCAAAAAGAAGTTTCACCTCTTTTTTCTGTGCGAAACACGTATAAAATGCGACCAACAGAAAGCATGAAACAACAAGGCGTCGAAGCGTCATTTTGAATCCTGGTTAGTGCGACGAAGCAATTGATTTTTCGGGCTTCAGCGTATCGTTATACAACGATTTGTCGTTAAGCACTTCTACGGCTTTTTGGTAAGCCTTGTCGTTTTGCAAAGTATGAATGAGAACACCCTTCTGGAAATAGTAACGCTGAATGATTTCGTTGGTGATGACATCCTTAATTGATTCCTTAAATAATTCGAGGTCGCGATCCAAATCCGGGACGAGTTTGGCTTTGAGTACCTGAAATTCGGCGGATGCTACATCCATGTACCCTTCAAATTTCATCACCTCTTCAAGATTGCGAAGCGAATGCGCGCTCATTTGATCGTATTTGAAATCTTTTTTCGATTTAACAAATTGCTTGAAAGCTTCGTAATCGGCATCCGTGAGCGAAAATTTGTCGGGAGAAGCGATTTGAGAATGTTTCAGTACCCAATCCGTCACGAAATCGAATACAACGTTTTGAGTAATCAAGTAATAAGTAATGGTTCCCGGTTTGTCTTCGGTAATTATAAAATCAGGATTGATTCCGCCGCCATCGCGAACCTCACGTCCGTTTCGGGTGTAAAATACATTTGTCAGACTGTCAGGCACGCGAGCGACGCTTCCGTCGGGATTCCGATGTGAATAGTCGAGCACCTGAATGCAACGTCCGCTCGGAATGTAATATTTGGCAGTCGTGATTTTCAGATTTCCATTATAAGGCAGCATGCGGGTTGTTTGGACCAAACCCTTTCCGAATGTTCGGTTACCGATAATCACTCCGCGATCGAGATCTTGCATCGAGCCGGCGAGAATTTCCGATGCCGAAGCTGAGCTGGTATCGGTGAGTATGGCAATCGGAATAAGTGTATCAATGGGTTGTTCGGATGTTTTGTAGGTGCGATCCCATTGTTTGATTTTTCCTTTGGTGGAAACAATTTCCTGATCTTTCGGAATAAAAAGATTGGCAATACTTACCGCCTCTTCCAAAATTCCGCCACCATTGCCTCGTAAATCGATGATGAGCGATTGAGCCCCTTTATCTTTCAAGTCGAGAAACGCTTTACGAAATTCTTTCGAACTGTTTTCGGTGAAACCCGAAAAATGGATGTATCCTGTTCCACTATCGTTTATTGCCGAATAGGTTATGGGATTGATCGTAATTTTTTCGCGAACGACTTTTATGGTACGTGGTTTGTTTTCGCCGGGTCTTTGGATGAGTAGTGTAACTGTTGTTCCGGGAGTGCCTTTGAGTTTATCGCTAACATCCTTAACGTTTGCTTTGCGCATATCTATGCCATCAATTTCAAGTATGGCATCGGCTGCTTTCAGCCCACTTTTTGCCGCAGGCATATTTTCGTAAGGTTGATTGATGATGACATGCCCGTTGTTGTATGAAATCACGGCTCCAATTCCGGCATATTCGCCCGTAGTGAGCATGCGCAAATCGTCCATGTTGTTTTCGGCATAATATTCCGTGTAGGGATCGAGTCCGGCAAGCGTATTTTCGATGACGCTCTGCATCATTTTGTCCGTAGGAATACTATCCACATAAAACATGTGCAATTCTTTGAATACGGAATTGAAGATGTCAAGGTTTTTATTGATGTCGAAATAACGTTGATTGTCATTCTTGGGGGAGGTTTGAGCTGATATGTTGCATAAGAATGCAGAAAAAAGCAGCATCAAAAAGATATTCTTCATATTATGTTGCAAAATTGTATTGTTAAATTCTACACAAAGAAACGAATTTTTTGCGAATAGATGCACCGCGTATTGTTATATGTTTTTAAAAGTGGCTCTCGATTGTGGAATTCCGTATCTTTCCTCTATAAATCACGCTTGGAAATGCCTCTTTTTTCATGTACTTTTGCAAAAGAATAAGCTAATGATATGTCTCGTTTTTTTCGACATCTTTTACTCCCGGGATTCATCGGATTGGTCATTTTTGTTTTGACCTGTTTATTGACGCCCAATGAAATACCTGAAATGCCCGATATAATACCTTGGGACAAACTTGCGCATTTTGGTATGTTTTTTGTTTTATCGGTTGTCTGCTATTACGATTATTTTCAACTCAATGACGGAAATGTGCGAAAAGGTCGATGGATTTTTTGGGGATTTGTAATTCCTGTGCTTTATGGAGCGTCAATCGAATTGTTGCAAAAATATGTTTTTACCAGCAGAAGTGCCGATATTGTTGATTTTCTTTCCGATATGATCGGATCCGTTGTTGCTTCCATCCTTTCGATTTATATTCTCGATCGGAAACAAAAAGCGAAAAAAAGTTTACCTTTGCAACAAAACCTTCGATAATAATAAACTGCCTAAAAACTACTCAAATGAAATACGAAGATCTTAAAATTTTGGACGAACTTCGCGAAAAGGGAAGTATCACCGAAGAAGAATTTCAGCGCGAAAAAGCGAAAATTCTTAATGAACAATATAATAGTGCTGATGGGGAAAGAGCGTTCAAAAAACCTCTTTTCGATTTGGAAGAAAACACCTATCTCATGCTTATGCATTTATCGCAGTTGGCAGGATTGGTGGTACCGTTGATTGGTTTTATTATTCCTGTCGTTCTGTGGCTTACAAACAAAGATGTAAACGAAAAGGTAAATATTAACGGACGGAATATTCTAAATTTCATGATAAGTTATACGATATATGCCGTAATCTTGTGCATTACCATTATTGGGATTCCATTGGCAGTGATTTTGGGAATAGTTTACGTGGTTTTCGTCATCGTTGCTTCCATCAAAGCCAACAACGGCGAAAGTTGGAAATATCCGATGACGATCGAATTTATTAAATAAACATGACTGAAGAATTACTGGTAAAATATACAGATGTTGTTTTGAATCGCGAAGAAAATACTATTCTCCGCGATGTGAATTTTTCAGTGGTGAGAGGTGATTTTCTGTATATCATCGGAAAAGTAGGATCCGGAAAGAGTACATTACTGAAAAGTATTTATGCCGAAATACCTATCATGTCGGGCGATGCGCAGGTTTTTGAATATCAGTTGCAAAAAATAAAACGCAATCAAATCCCTTATTTGCGACGCAAAATCGGTATTGTATTTCAGGATTTTCAATTGCTCATCGATCGATCGGTAGAAAAGAATTTGGAGTTTGTGCTTCGTGCCACGGGCTGGAAAAACAAAAAGATGATCGAGGATCGCATTCACGAAGTGTTGGTGCAGGTAGGCATGCAAAACAAAACCTACAAAATGCCGCACGAACTGTCGGGTGGAGAACAGCAACGCATTGTGATAGCCCGCGCCTTGCTCAATTCCCCTCCGTTGATTTTGGCCGACGAACCAACAGGGAATCTTGATCCCGAAACGGGAAGCCAGATCGTTGCTTTGTTGCAGTCGATTTCCGAAAAAGGTACTGCCGTAATCATGTCCACCCACAATTATTCGATTGTGCAAACATTTCCGGGAAAAATTATGCGTTGCGACAACATGCATTTGATTGATATGAATTAGCCGAAATCTGATGATCCCTCCCTGAAGAGAATGACCATCCGATTGAATTGGATAATTGATAAACGAAATACTCATTCGCATCATTTTACTTCATAACTTTCTGAAAATTCGAATAAATTCTATTATTTTTCGCTTTCTGCGGAAAGAAAAGAGCTGCTGTTATGGCTTTTTGTGCTATTTTTGTAGCATCTGTAAAGAACCATTTTAAATAATGACCAAACTTCATACGTTCATAATTGTTTTCGTGCTGGCAACGATTGATGTTTTTTCTCAAAAATATCCTGCAACTGAAATAAGGGCCGTGTGGCTTACTACCAACTATAATTTAGATTGGCCACGATCCAAATCGAGTGTTACGGCACAAAAGCGGGAAATTCAAGAAATTCTTGATCATCTTCGAAAAAACAATTTCAATACCATACTCTTTCAAACGAGGAATAGTGGTGAAGTGTTGTATAAATCGAACATCGAACCGATGTTTCGCAGTATTGCACAATCTCCCGGCAAAGAGTTTTTTGATCCACTGAAATTTGTAATCGACGAATGCCACCGGCGAGGCATGGAGTGTCATGCGTGGCTCATTACTTATCCGCTTGGTTCTCGAAAACATCAAAACAGCCTGGGTGCAGCATCTGTAGTAAAAAAACACCGTAATATTGTAACTCTCTACAAAAATGGGTGGTATCTCGATCCCGGAAATCCTCAGACCGACGACTACCTCCTTTCCATTATTCGGGAAATTGTTTCGAATTATGATGTGGACGGCATTCATTTCGATTACATTCGTTATCCCGACCGTGCAGTGAAATTTACCGACGATGCAAGTTATCGTCGTTGGGGTAAAGGACAAGCTCGAGACGATTGGCGGCGGGAAAATATCAATCGATTTGTTGCCAAAGCGTATGATCAGATAAAAAAGTTAAAACCATGGGTAATGGTGAGTAGTTCACCATTAGGGAGATACAAACCTTTGAATACAAACCCCAATGATACGTGGACAGCTTATTATAGTGTTTATCAGGATCCTGTTCAATGGCTCAATGCCGGCAAGCACGATGCCGTTTTTCCGATGATGTATTATCGCGACGGGTTGTTTTATCCATACCTCGATCAATGGATAGAAAACTCAAACGGACGTATTCTGGTCCCGGGATTGGGCGTTTATCAAATTCAAGATTTGGGTTGGCTTAGCAGCGATATAATTGATCAGATAGAATACGGCAGATCCAAAGCAGTATCGGGAAACGCTTTTTTCAGAGTGGAACATGTGTTGAATTACAATCACAACATCCTTCGTCAGTTGTCTGACAAATATTACAAATATCCTGCAAAAATGCCTCCGATGAGTTGGTTGTCAGATGAGTTTCCGGAGGCTCCGTTCGATTTGACAGCAGAAAAAGTTGCTGCCGATTTTCAGCTTCGATGGAAAGTAAAAGATTCAGATCCGCGAATAACATTCAATGTGTATCGATGCAAATCAGACACTGTTGATATAACCGATGGCTCTAATCTGCTGGCGACAGGGTTGCGCGAACCTGTATTTATGTATCAACCACCCGAAGACGACAGCGCTTATTATTATTTTGTTACTTCGAGCAATTCATTTCATAATGAAAGTTCCGTAACAATACCGGCATTTTTTTGGCATTCAAAAACCGAGAAATAGAAATTATTTTCATTTTGCACTTCATATTTCATTCTAAATCGATATTTGCAATTTTTTGCACGAAATGTTGATAATTAAATAGATAAAAAGCAGGATGAATCGTTCAAAAAACATATTTTTGCAACATGGATGATGAAATCATAAAAAATCAGGTAAAAGAAATTTTTACCGAATATCTCACTCTGCACAAACATCGGAAAACGCCAGAACGATATGCCATTCTTGATCATATTTATTCGACCAAAGGGCATTTTGATATGGACTCGTTATACAATTCGATGATTGAAGAAAATTTCAGAGTGAGCCGGGCCACGCTATACAATACCATCGATTTGCTGCTCGAATGCGGATTGGTTGTCAAACATCAGTTTGGTGAAAATGTGTCGAAATATGAGCGGGCATATGGTAATGAAAATCACAATCACATTATTTGCACTTCGTGTGGACGTGTTTGGGAAACAAAAAACGGAGATCTTTTTACTCCGACACAGCAGAAAAAAATCAAAAAATTTACGGTTCATTATTACAGCATGTACATTTATGGCATTTGCAGTAAATGCAGTCATGCCAAAAAAATGGAATTACACCGTCTAAGTCAAGCACAGCCGGAAAAAACAACCGGAGCGGATAAAAAGCAAAAAAAATCAAAGAAAAATGAAAGTTGATGTAATTTTAGGCCTTCAATGGGGAGATGAGGGCAAAGGGAAGATTGTGGATGTATTAACCCATGATTATCAGATTGTTGCAAGGTTTCAAGGCGGCCCAAATGCCGGTCATACGCTCGAATTTGAAGGACAGAAATACATCCTGAAATCAATTCCTTCGGGTATTTTTCAGGAAGGAAAGATTAATGTGATAGGCAATGGTGTCGTGCTCGATCCGGCATTGTTTCGGCAGGAAGTTGATGCTCTCGAAGCATCCGGACACACACTTACCGATCGCCTTTTTATTTCAAAAAAAGCACATCTTATTTTACCGACTCATCGATTGCTCGATGCCGCAATGGAATCGTCGAAGGGCGATTCGAAAATTGGAACTACCGGAAAAGGAATAGGCCCGGCTTATACCGACAAAGTGAGTCGCAACGGTTTGCGTGTCGGTGACTTGTTTCATAATTTCGAAGAAAAATACCGAATCGCAATTGACCGACACAAACAGATGCTCTCGCAGTATCATTTCGAATACGATTTATCGGAACTCGAGGCTCAGTGGTTTGCCGGATTAGAAAAATTGAAAGAATTTACCATTATCGATGGAGAACACTTCATTAACAAATCTCTTTTGCAAGGTGACCGAATTTTGGCCGAAGGAGCACAAGGTTCGATGCTTGATGTCGATTTTGGATCATATCCATTTGTAACTTCCTCTAACACAATTAGCGCCGGTGCATGTATCGGATTGGGCGTTTCGCCACATATCATTGGCGAGGTGTATGGAGTTTTTAAAGCATATTGTACACGTGTGGGTAGCGGACCTTTTCCAACCGAATTGACAGATGAAACCGGCAATTTGCTTCGCGATCGCGGACACGAATATGGATCTGTTACCGGACGTCCACGTCGATGCGGATGGATTGATCTTGTTGCACTTCGATATACGGTAATGCTTAATGGAGTTACCAAGCTGGTGATGATGAAAAGCGACGTACTCGATACTTTTGATACCATAAAAGCGTGTGTTTCGTATATTGTGAATGGTGAAGAAACGGAAGATTTGCCGTTCGATTTATCGGACAACATCGAGCCGGTTTGGGTAGAGTTACCCGGATGGGAAACCGATATGAGCCAAATGCAATCTGAGGATGAATTTCCTGAAGAGTTTAACAACTATCTCACTTTTCTGGAGGATGAGCTGGGGGTTCCCATCAGCATCGTTTCTCTCGGGCCTGATAGAAAGCAAACAATCATACGGTAACAATACTATTGTGTTAAAGCCTGTTATTCCAATTCGTTTGGCATACAATTTGTTTTGAACTATTGTGTTAAATATACGTTTAATAATGCAAACTCAATAATTTAAAAAAATGATGACATTAATTTCTTTTCTCGCGAGTTTTTTGCCTTCGGGTGAAATCATATTGCAAGCAAATTACTACGGTAACGGGCAATCTTCCACACAGATGGGAGGAACAGTCCTGATCTGGATTCTTTTCGGGTTTATAGCTTTAGCCGGTTGGATTGTGCAGGCACAATTGCAAAGTCGATTTAAAAAATATTCTTCACTTTCGCTTCGAAATGGCATGACCGGAAAAGATGTTGCGGAAAAGATGCTTCATGATCACGGAATCTATGACGTGCAGGTGATTTCAACAAGGGGACATCTCACCGATCACTACAACCCGATGAATAAAACCATAAACCTAAGTGAACCGGTTTATTCCGGTACAAGTGTGGCCGCGGCTGCTGTCGCCGCACACGAAACAGGCCATGCCGTACAGCACGCCGTGGGTTATGCTCCGCTAAAAATGCGTTCGGCGTTGGTACCGGTTATTTCGGCAACAAGTCGATGGGTGATGTGGGTGATTCTGTTGGGGATTATCATGTTGCAAACATTTCCGGCACTGTTATGGGTTGGAATTGCCATGTTTGCGCTTACAACCATATTTAGTTTTGTAACTTTGCCGGTCGAAAAAAATGCAACCAACAGAGCGCTTGCCTGGTTAAGCAATGCCGGCATTACAGATGTGAGTAATCAATCTCAGGCCGTGGATGCTTTACGTTGGGCCGGATATACTTATGTGGTCGCTGCTCTGGGTTCTCTGGCTACGTTGATCTATTATATTATGATTGCACTTGGGGGCAATCGAAGATAAAGACTCGATATTTGCAAAGCAGGAAAAGCGTTGAATTTGCGTTTCATTATCTTGCCAAATTGCCATTTTGGCAATTTGGCAATTTGGCAAGAATAAGAAATGAGCACAATGTTCGGGGTTTGTTTTTGTGCCGAAATCTCGGCGAGTAGAGTGATAGCTGATGAAGCCGATACCAAAGAATGAATTACGCCCTTTTCATTTTGGGCCTTACCTCAATATCAGTAATTTCCCGTATTTCGATGATCGCCGTGTGGCCATTCAGTCCTTTTCAAGGGAATACTCATTCCGCCGGTTGATTCGAGCCAATTATACAGTTCGTGATTCAACGACTTTATCGTATCCTGACAGGCAGGATCGGCGATAAGGTTTTGCATTTCGTCAGGATCGTTTTGCAGATCATAAAATTCATTGGTATCCCAAATACCGTGATACCGAATGTATTTGTAACGATCCGTTCGGATGCCGTGCATGGTTGGCGTTTGTGGAAATTCGTACTCCCAATAATATTCGTAAAAAATATTGTTGCGCCAAGGGATATTTTTCCCGAGCAAAAGTGGTACGAATGATTCTCCCACCATTTGCGGAGCTTTTTTCAGTCCTGCGCAGTGCATCAGGGTAGGAGCAATATCAACATTCTGAACCATTTTTTCGACGACTTCACCTCCCGGGAAAAGTCCGGGAGCCCAAACAAGCATCGGCACCCTTACCGATTCTTCATAAAACTGTCGTTTGTCGATCAATCCGTGTTCACCCCAAGCAAAACCGTTGTCGCCCATGTAAATGACAATCGTATTTTTGTCCAGCCCCTTTTCAACGAGATAATCGAGCACGGCACCGATACTTTCGTCCACTGATCGGAGCGTTTCGCAATAGTTGCGCACCTGCGTTTCCCAAGGTCTGCCATGATAGGAATAATCAACCCCGTGCCAACTTTCGCGCTGGTTTTTCACCCAGTTCGGCATCATGTTTTCACCATAGAAATCTTTTCCCGATGCTGCCTTTCCTGTCAGGCTGTCGATAGTTGGAGGCGTGGTAATTCCATACTTCGGAGTATTGAAGGAAGCGGGATATACCAACGGTTTGTCCCGATAACATCCTTTGTGTCGTTTGGCAGGTTGAAAATTGTCGTGCACCCCTTTGTGCGAAAGGTACACCATGAAGGGTTGATGATTTTTGGTTTGTTGATCGATGAAATCGATGGCGTGTTGGGTGAGTAAGTCGGTTACGTAAACGCTATCAGTGTATTGAACCCACTTGCCGTTTGTGTTCAGTCGTGGATTGTAATATTCGCCCTGCCCTTTGAATGCTTCCCAATGATCGAATCCCGGTTGGGGATCGCCCGAATCGTTTCCCATGTGCCATTTTCCGAAAAAAGCGGTTTTGTATCCGGTTTTTTGCAGATATTCGGGGAAAAAAGTCAATCCTTTGGGCAGGGGTGCCGTGTTATCTACCACTTTGTGAGAATGCGAATACATTCCGGTGAGAATGGATGCGCGGCTGGGAGAGGATAGGGAAGTAGTTACGAACGCGTTTTTCATCCATGCGCCTTCGTGTGCCATTCTGTCCATCGATGGCGTTTGCAACCAGGGAATTTTCCCGACAAATCCCATATAATCATAGCGATGATCATCGGAAAGGATGAACACGATGTTCATTTTTTTACCGTTTGTTTTTTCGCTGCCGTTCGATTTGTCGGTTTGTTGTGCCTGCAAATTATAACCGCTCAATGTAAGAGGTATAGATAGATAACTCAAAAACTTGTTGTTCATGACGAAAATTTATCGTTGTTTTAAATATTTGGCATCATTTCTCGTGGTTTATACTCAACGGAATAGAAATGAACTTTCAAATTTAAAAAAAAATTCCGAGAAATTACATCTACCTTTGTAGCCGAAAAAAGAATTTATAGGGTAAATAATTTGTGAGTAGAACTTCTCGATATGGCCAATAAGTGCACGGTATTTTCATACTGCCGAACATTATTCACAAGCGAAGGAAACAAATGAAAGCTGCAATTCTACTGTAAAAAAACAAAAACGATAAAATGTCCGGCCAAAGCAAGGCAGACCGAAACGAAGTGGGTCTGTTCATTATAAGCGGCAGATTTTACCGTTTTTTATTTTTGTATTTGGAAATTACATCTCGGAAGAAAAGTTTTTTGCAACTTTACGAAAGAGAGGTTGGCAATCGTCAACTAACTATAATTCAGGCCGGTATGATACGCCGAAAATAGCACATCGGATTGACAAAAATATAAATTAAGCAGACTTATAGGTCAAAAAGTAGGCTGAAATCTTCTGAATGTTTGATTATGACTATCTTTGAGCTAAACCAAAGATTATGAACAAAAAAAATGCTTTTATTGCGGCAGTTCAATAACAAAGAAAAATGGATTTAAGAAAGGTATCCAGATGTATAAATGCCACGTTTGTGGAAAACAATTTCGAGGAGGGATTCGATTAAATTCCGAGGTTTTATGGCAGGAATATTTACAGAATAAACAAACTTATAAAGAGATTGGTATCCGCTATGGCGTTAGCGAGAGTACCGTTAAGAGAAAGATACGAAAGATAGGTGATGAATGGTATCCCATCATACCCGGGGAAGAAGGATTTCTTCTATTAGATACCACTTATTTTGGTCGCAATTGGGGTGTTCTTGCGGCTATGGATGCACAAACGGGTGATATTTTATATCGTAAATATGTACACCACGAACGTGTCAGCGATTATACGCAATGTGTCTCAACGATAGAAGAACAAGGATTTGTTGTAAAGGGAATGGTTATAGATGGGATGAAAGGCTTGTTTCAAGAATTTTCAAAATATCAGGTTCAGATGTGTCAATATCATCAATGCGCTATTTTAAGAAGATATTTGACAAGGAATCCGAAACTGGAAGCCGGCAAAGAACTGCTCACTTTATCAAAAAAGCTTTGTGAGAGCACACAGGAAGAATTTAAAAGTCAATTTGCGGATTGGGAGTTGAAATGGAGAGATTTTTTGGATGAAAGGAGTATAAATTCAATAACGGGGAAAAGTTGTTATATCCACAAAAATTTGCGGTCGGCAAGACGCAGTATAAAAACGAATCTGCCGTATTTATTTGTATATCAAAAAGAGGGAAACGTTGGATTGCCCAATACGAATAATAAATTAGAAGGGACTTTTACCGACTTGAAGAAAAATCTGAACAACCATAGCGGAATGAGTAAAGAAAACCGCAAACGATTTATAGATGGGTTTTTTAAGGCATAAAGAGACACCCCTGCGTATGATATGAAAAAAGAGTGCCCTTTAAAGACACTCCTCATGACACGCATCAGGCGCCCGTAAATCTATCCCTTACGAAGTTGCTCCCCAGCAGAGCTCCATTCCGTTTTGATTTACAAAAACAAAAATAGACATAATAAACAGAACATAAATATTATGGTCAAATTTTCAGCCTACTTTTTGACCTATAGAAGAGAAGTTCCAAAAAATAGCCTACTTTTTGACCTATACACCTCGGTTTTGTAATTTTTGGTATAAATTTATCGGTACATGCACAAAAAATAGATTTGGTGCGTTATGTGAATACCTTGCAAGGAACAAATTCATCGTTCGAATTGACACGAGGAAATACTTATCCAACAACGGCTTTGCCATTTGCGATGCACACATGGACGCCGCAAACCGGTATCAATGGAGACGGATGGAAATATCAATATCAAAAAGATTCGATTCGAGGATTTCAGCAGGCTCACCAATGCAGTTCGTGGACGAACGATTATGCTGTTTTCTCGCTGATGCCGGTTACGGGCAAATTGCAGGTCGATCAGTACAGCCGTGCCGCAAAATTTAGTCACAAAAACGAAACAGGATGTCCCAATTATTACAGGGTGGCTTTAGATAATGGAATTACGACTGAAATTTCGCCGGTTGAAAGAGGGGCGCATCTTCGATTTTCATTTCCGAAAGGGAAAAGTGCGTTTATCGTTTTGGACGGTTACACCGGCATGAGCGAAGTAAATATTATTCCCGGTGAAAATAAAATAACCGGTTATGTGCATAACGGACGTGGACTACAAAAGAATTTCAAAAGTTATTTCGTTATCGAGTTCGATCGTCCAATTCGCAGTTTCGGAATTTGGAATAACCAGACGGGGCAACGTCTGCCCGGCAAAACCGATGCCGAAGGCAAAGGTATGGGAGCATGGGTTGAGTTTGATAGCGGAGCGAAAGTGCAGGTAAAAACGGCATCGTCGTATATTAGTCCGGAGCAGGCCGAATTAAATTTGAAAAACGAACTCGGACAATTTGCTTCGTTAGAAGATACCAAAGAGGCTGCCCGGAAAATTTGGAATGACCATTTGAGTCGTATTTTTGTAGAAGGTGGTTCGGAGGCCGACAAAGCCACGTTCTATTCCTGTTATTTTCGTGCAAGTCTTTTTTCGCGCAAGTTTTACGAAATAGATCGAAACGAAAATCCTTATTATTTCAGCCCTTACGACGGTAAAATACATTCGGGATATCTTTACACCGATACCGGATTTTGGGATACGTTTCGGGCGCAATTTCCATTAAATGCACTGTTGCATCCCACGATGCACGGACGTTACGTTTCAGCTCTGCTCGATGCTTACGACCAATGCGGATGGTTGCCGTCATGGTCGTTTCCCGGTGAAGGAGGAAGCATGATTGGCAATCATGCGATATCACTTCTGGCGGATGCGTGGGCTAAGGGCATTCATACGTTCGATCCCGAAAAAGCCTTGAAAGCTTATTATCACGAAGCTACCAACAAAGGGCCCTGGGGCCCTGCAAATGGACGTGACGGATGGAAAGAATATTTTACATTAGGCTATGTCCCTTATCCGAAATACGGCGAGGCTACTGCCAAAACATTGGAGTATGCTTACGATGATTTCTGTGGTTTTCATTTGGCTGAAATGACCGGAAATGCATTCTTTCAAAATGTTTTTTCCCGTCAGATGCACAACTACAAAAATGTGTTTGATCCACGAGTCGATTTCATGCGTGGGCGAGACGAAAATGGCGAATGGACGCCCAATTTCGATCCGTATGAATGGGGCGGCCCTTTCACCGAAGGCAATGCCTGGCATTATCTTTGGTCGGTATTTCACGATGTGAACGGTTTGATAAATTTATTGGGCGGAAAAAAGCGATTTGTAGCCAAACTCGATTCGGTTTTTTCCGTTCCGAATACGGTCAGAGTGGGTACCTATCGGCGCATGATTCACGAAATGACCGAAATGCAGATGGCCAATCTCGGGCAATACGCTCATGGCAATCAGCCTATTCAGCATGCGATTTATCTTTACAACTATGCCGGAACTCCATGGAAAGCTCAGCAGAAAGTGCGGGAGGTGATGAAAAAACTGTATAATGCCACTGAAAATGGTTATCCCGGCGATGAGGATCAGGGACAAACTTCGTCGTGGTATGTATTGAGTGCATTGGGATTTTACAGTGTTTGTCCCGGTACTGATGAGTATGTGTTTGGAAGTCCGATATTCGAAAAAACGACCATTACGATGGAAAACGGAAAACAATTCGTCATTGAAGCCGAAAATAACAATTCGGAAAATGTGTATATACGTTCCGCAAAACTTAACGGAAAAGAGTATTCAAAAAATTATATTCGATATCGGGATATCATCAATGGCGGAAATCTGGTTTTTGAGATGGATAATCAACCAAATTTTCAGCGAGGCACACTGCCCGAAGACGCACCTTATTCGATTTCGATTCGAAAATAAATAAAAATGAAAACGGATTCCTTGAAATATATTTCGGCGAGTTTTCTTGCAGCTGTCCCTTTTGTCTTGTTTTCGAGAACTGACAATAGACCTAATATTGTTATTATTTTGGCGGACGATATGGGATTTTCGGATATCGGTTGCTATGGTGGCGAAATTGAAACTCCCCATTTAAATCGTTTGGCAGAAAATGGCATTCGTTTCACTCATTTCTATAATGCCGGTCGCAGTTGCCCTACCAGAGCTTCGCTTTTGAGGGGTTTGTATCCGCATCAGGCAGGGGTTGGAAGAATGACTTTCGATGATCACCAGCCCGGATATCGAGGCACGATGACGCACAATGGCGTTACTATTGCCGAGGTATTGAAAGAATCCGGCTATCAAACGGGTATGGTGGGCAAGTGGCATGTTGCCGAAACTCCGTTGCGCTCCGATCAGCGGCTGTGGTTGGCTCATCAGGTTTTTCACGAAGAATTTGCCCCAAAGGACAATTATCCTGTCAACCGTGGGTTTCAGGATTATTACGGTACAATCTACGGTGTAGTAAACTATTTCGATCCTTTCAGTCTTGTGAATGGCGATCAACCGGTTAGGGAAGTTCCGGACAATTATTATACTACGATTGCTTATGCCGACAGCGCCGTATCGTATATAAATAGATATTCCTGCTCCGACAAACCTTTTTTCCTTTATCTTGCATTCAATTCTCCACATTGGCCTCTTCATGCATTACCTGAAGACATCAAGAAGTATGAAGATACCTATAAAGTTGGTTGGGAAAAAATCAGAGAGGATCGTTATATCAGAATGAAAAAAATGAAATTGTTCGGCGATATCGATCATTTTCTTTCACCACGAGCCTTCGCAGACAGTTGGGAGGAAAATTCCACACGCGAGTGGGATGCTCGTGCTATGGCGGTTCATGCGGCAATGATTGATCGGATGGATCAGGAAATCGGAAAGGTGATTGATGCTCTCGAAAAAACGGGTGAGTTGGAAAATACCCTGATCCTTTTTTTGTCGGATAACGGGGCAAGCAATGAAGATTGTCAAAACTATTCGCCCGGCGAAAATGATCGACCCGATATGATGCGAAATGGTCAGCCCATCGTATATCCTCGTCAAAAAGAAGTGTTACCCGGTCCTCAGAATGTGTTTGCTTCCATTGGCGCCCGTTGGGCGAATGTTGCCAACACGCCTTTCCGATTTTGGAAAGCAAAATCGTATGAAGGCGGAATATGTACACCGATGATCGCTTTTTGGCCAAAAGTTATACGAAATCAAAAAGGGAAAATCAATTCTCAATATGGTCATGTAATTGATATCATGGCAACTTGTCTGGATATTACGAATGCGAATTATCCGTCGAAATTTAGCGGATATACAATTATTCCCTATGAAGGGAAAAGTATGTTACCCGTTTTTAAGACCGGAAAGAGAATAGGACATGACGAAATCTGTTTCGAACATTTCAACGAAAGAGCCATGATTGACCGATCGGGGTGGAAGATAATAATGCCGGCAAACTCGAAAAAGTGGGAATTGTATAATTTGAATATCGATAGAAGCGAGATGCACGATTTGGCTAATAAATATCCTAAAAAAGTTCAAGAGATGGAACATCGTTATCAACAATGGGAAAACCGATGCCTTGTTGTACCACGACCTTAAATTTTTCTTCAAAGATATGATAATAGCCGGTAAATAAGATGATTATGAATTTTAAGCAAATATTCGTTTTTCTTTTTCTCACTGCAAATGTGCTAAGTGTTCGTTTGTCGTTATCCAATTCGGGCTATTCTTTTCGTCATTTCGACATAAATAACGGATTGTCGCAAAATACCGTTCACTGTATTTTTCAAGATCGACAGGGCTTTATGTGGTTCGGTACCAAAGATGGATTGAATCGATTTGACGGAACTTCGTTCAAAGTTTTCCGGTTTTCGCCAACCGAAAACTTGCGCGACAATGTTTTCCATCGCATCGTTCAGGACAAACAGGATAATATATGGGTCGGAACAGAAGAAGGAGTGTATATTTACGACCCAAGACTGGAGAAATTTGAACGTTTCGATCTGAAAACATCCGATGGAAAGTCGATTTACGGCATCGTGAGCGATATAATTCAGGATAACGATGGCGATATTTGGATTTCTGTGGAAGAGAAGGGAGTGTTTCGTTACGATATTGTTTCTAAAAAACTTTCGCATTTTTCTATGCCGATACGACCCGATGGCATGGCAATGGTTAGCTTGTGTGCGGGCAAAGAGGGCGATATATGGGTGTTTCCTTATAATCTCCCGGTTTTGAGAATCAATAAGAAAACGGGCAATGTTTCCGAATTTAAATTGAAAGATGATCCAAATTTGTTCAACGAAACCGGAGAAATATGGAAAGTGCAAACCGATGAATATAATCAATTGCTTATTGCATCTTCAACGAAAGGCTTTTTTAGCGTTAATACGGTAAATAAAACGCATCGTCCTTTAGTGGAGAAAGATTCATACGGTCAGCCAATATTTGTACGGTGTTTTGCGCGAATCGATCCGAACACCTTTTGGATTGGCAGCGAATCGGGATTGTATATTTATGATATTCCTTCCGGAAAAGTTCAAAACCTTCGACATGACAATGCCATAGGTACTTCGCTTTCTGATAATGCCGTTTATTCCATTTTTAAGGATAGAGATGGAGGCATTTGGGTAGGAACTTTTTTTGGAGGAGTCAATTATTATTCGAGTGAAAATAACAGCTTCGAGTTGTTTTATCCCCTTTCGGGCGTCAATAAGATGAAAGGAAGTCGAGTTCGCGAGTTTTGCCAAGATCCCTATGGTAAATTATGGATTGGAACCGAAGATAATGGCTTGAATCTTTTCGACCCGCAACGAGGCGAATTTTTGCCGTTGCCTAAGCCTTTGCAATCGATTTATACGAATATTCATGCCCTTTATGCGGACGGTGATTATTTATGGGTAGGCACTTTTTCGAAAGGATTAAATCGATATAATCTGAAAACGGGAAAACTGACGACTTATACACACAACGACGCCCCCAATTCAATCAGTCACAACAGTACTTTTGCAATCTGCAAGGATCGACAAGGTAAACTCTGGATCGGGAATCTTTCAGGACTTGATATTTACAATTATGATACCGATGATTTCACGCCCATTCCACACTTACAGGGAATGTTCATTCAGGATATTTTCGAAGATACCGATGGAAAAATATGGGTTTGTACGTTCGGAAAAGGATTGCATCGTTATGATCCGGCAACGGATACATGGAAAACATTTCTTTATAATGCTGTCGATCCTCAAAAATCACCATTCAACAAGTTGACCAGCGTTTTCGAAGATAGTCGCCGACGTTTGTGGGTAACAACCGAAGGAGGAGGTTTTTATTTATTCGATCGCGAAAAGGAAGATTTCATAATTTATAATACCTCTAATGGATTGGCTAACAATGTAGTGTATCAGATGGTTGAAGATGATGCCCACAAACTTTGGCTTTCTACGAATGGAGGTTTAGTTCGGTTTGATCCCGAAACCGGCATTTTTAGAACTTACACGGTTGATAATGGGCTGAGGACAAACCAGTTCAATTACAAATCGAGTTTTAAGGCTGACGATGGTACTATTTATTTCGGTTCTCTCGAAGGTTTTGTTCGCTTCAATCCCTCTGATTTCAAAGAGCCTGCACATATTCCGTCCATTGTGTTCACAGAATTGTATGTAAATAACAAGCCTGCTGTACCTTTAGGCAAAGATTCGCCACTGACTGAGAGTATTTGTTATGCAAAAAAAATTCGATTGAATTATCGACAAAATTCTTTTTCGATTCGGTATGCAGTACTCGATTTTTCGAATACTTATCCTGTAAAAATCTCTTATAAGTTGCAAGGGTTCAACAAAGAATGGATTGAAGCCAATCCGTCGGAACCCATTATTTTTTCGAATCTCAAGCCGGGAAAATATAATCTTGTCATCAGGTTGGATTATACTGCCGATATTGAATCGACCGGAAGTTATCGAACGATCGACATTCAAGTGCTTCCTCCATTTTGGTTGAGCGGGTGGGCTTATCTTATTTATTTTTTGCTTGCCGTTGGTTGTTTGTTTTGGTTGATTTCTTATTTGCGTGCTCGTCAACGAAGGTTGCAAAGCGAACAAATGGCTGTTTTTCGGCAACAAAAAGAGCGAGAGCTTTATCAATCGAAGATTGATTTTTTTACGAATGTAGCTCACGAGATTAAAACGCCGCTTTCGCTCATAAAAGCTCCTCTCGACTATGTTTTGATGTCGGAAAAAGTATCGGATACGGTTCGCGACAATTTACAGATCATGAGCAGAAATACCGACAGATTGTTGAACTTGACCAATCAATTGCTCGATTTCAGAAAAACCGAATCAGAGGCTTATCTCCTTAATCCCGAAACGCAAAATGTGTCGCAACTGATTCGCGATACTTACTTACTTTTTACGTCTCTGGCTACACAGCGAAACATTCATTTCCAACTCGATTTGCCTCGAAACGAAATTTTTGTTCGTCTCGACAAGGAAGCATTTCTGAAAATTGTGAGCAATTTGGTCAATAATGCCATGAAATATTGTGATTCGTACGTGAAACTTTCGGCATTTACAACAGAAAATGACGGCAAGCCGGAATTTCATTTAGTCGTTGAAAACGATGGAGATCTTATCCCTTCACATTTTAAGGATGAAATTTTTAAGCCTTTTATACATATCGATAAGCAAACCGATAAAACAACGACCGGCACAGGCATCGGATTGGCTTTGTCGCGTTCGTTGGCCGAATTGCATAACGGCACTCTTGTGCTGGAAGAAAGCGATGAAGTCAATCGTTTCCATTTGACACTTCCAATGTCGGAAGCAAAAGCCGATTCTCAAGAACTGCCGGAAACACATGATGCAAAAACGAATGGCAGTAAGGCAGCGAAAGAGAAAACTACGGAATCGGACTATACTATTTTGCTTGTGGAAGATGATGTGGAATTGCTCGGTTTCGTAACGAAATGCTTATCGCCAATTTACAACATTCTGACTGCCGAAAATGGTCTTCAGGCTTTAGAAGTACTTTCGGGAAATACAGTACATCTTATTGTGACAGATGTGATGATGCCTGAAATGAATGGGTTTGAATTTACACGTAAAGTGAAATCGGATGTCAACTTCAGCCATATTCCGGTGATTTTGCTGACTGCTAAAACCAATGTTCAATCTAAAGTTCAGGGATTTGAAACGGGCGCAGATGCTTACATCGAAAAGCCCTTTTCAATCGAAGTGCTAATGGCTCAAGTTGCCAATCTGTTACAGAGTCGTGAAAAATTGCGGGAAACGTTTCTTAAACATCCTTTTATCGGCGTAAGTACGGTGGCGATAACAAAGTCAGATGAAGAATTTATCCAAAAATTGCACGGAATTGTTCAGGCAAATCTTGGTAATTCCGATTTTAATGTGGAAGACATTTCGGATGAGTTTAATATGAGTCGGGCAAGTTTCTATCGCAAAATAAAAGGCATTCTCGATTTGACGCCCAACGAATATATTCGCGTTGAACGGCTGAAAAAAGCGGCTCAATTGTTAAAGGAGAACAATTTCAAAGTAAACGAAATTTGTTACATGGTCGGTTTTAACTCTCCTTCGTACTTTTCAAAATGTTTCCAGCAGCAATTTGGTGTGCTTCCGAAGGATTTTATTTAAAAAAGTCGATTGATAGACAAAAGTGATATGTTTTGAGAAATTTGTTTCGATTTTCACATCGCAATATTCTACCTTTATGCATCGAATGGTGTGAACATTCACCTTGTTTTTTGCAAAACGAGTTTACAGTTTAAATTATATACTGATGGATAAAAGTTGCGATGCCCATATCATGAGAAAATTTTTTTCGATGTTTCGACAAGCGTTGGTTTGTTTCGTTGCTTTTGTTGCAGCCGCAGATATCGGAGCACAAAATGTGGCCTGTCAAAAAGTTCCGCTTGCCGATCCATTTATTTTGCTTTATCGGGGCATGTATTATGCTTATGGAACACATGCCGCTGACGGTATCGAGGTTTATACTTCGAAAGATTTGAAAAGTTGGGACAAATCGGAAAATCTTGCGTTGCACAAAAACGATTCTTTCGGCGAAAAATGGTTTTGGGCACCCGAAGTATATCTTGTAAACGGGAAATTCTACATGTATTATTCTGCCGATGAACATATTTGCGTAGCAACTTCTCATTCGCCATTTGGGCCATTTCGGCAAACCGTTCAGAAACCAATGTTGGAGGAGGAAAAAGCCATTGACAATTCTCTCTTTATCGATGATGACGGAAAAGCGTATTTGTTTTTTGTCCGCTTCAACGATGGAAATAATGTTTGGGTAGCTGAACTGGGGAACGATTTGATGATGCTGAAAAAAGAAACAATGCATCCATGCATTCATGTATCTCAATCGTGGGAAGAGGTTTGGCCAAGGGTAAACGAAGGCCCGTTTGTCATCAAACACAACGGTGTTTATTATATGACCTATTCTGCAAACAGTTACGAAAGTCCTTTTTATGGAGTGGGGTGTGCAACAGCTACCCATATTATGGGCGACTGGCATAAATATCTTGATAATCCTTTGTTGCAAAATCCTGACGGATTGCAAGGGGTGGGGCATAGTGCCATTTTTCGCGATAAAAAGAAAAATCTCCGAATTGTTTTTCATGCGCATCACAGTGCATCGAGTATTCATCCTCGTGAAATGTATATCGGTAGCGTCCGTTTCAGCAAATTGAATGGCGTTGAAAGAATGTTTATCGAAAAGGATGATTTTACCCCTTGTTTGAATATAAAATAACAAACATCATAATAATCAAGAATATGAAGAGATTCTTTTTCACACTCATGACATTAGTCATTGTTTTTATCGGAATTATTTCTTGTAATCAAGGCAACAAAAACGTACCTGATGAGGAAACTCAAACACGTGAAGTATGGTCTGCCGAACAAGCCCAACAGTGGTACAAGCAATGGGGATGGTTGCGCGGAGCCGATTTTATTCCGAGCACTGCCATCAACCAGCTTGAAATGTGGCAAGCCGAAACGTTTGATCCTGAGACGATTGATCGCGAACTTGGTTATGCCGAAAGTATCGGATATAATTCGATGCGTGTGTATCTGCACCATCTCGCGTGGCAAATCGACACGGCCGGATTTAAAAACCGCATGAAAGAATATTTGAATATCGCCGATCAGCACGGCATTTCTACCTTGTTTGTATTTTTCGACGATTGTTGGAACCCGACTTATAAGGCGGGTAAGCAACCCGATCCGAAACCGGGTATTCACAACTCCGGTTGGGTGCGTGATCCGGGTGATTCTATTTTTATCAATCCGGCTATGATTGGTTCGCTCGAAAAATACGTGAAAGATATTCTTCGTACATTTTCCAACGATTCCCGCATTGTGCTTTGGGATGTTTACAACGAACCCGGCAATTCCGGTTACGGAAATAAAAGTTTGCCTTTGCTCGAAAAGGTCTTCGAATGGGGACGCGAAATCAATCCATCACAACCCCTTTCCGCCGGTGTATGGAATTGGAATTTGAAAGAGCTTTGCGATTATCAGATCAAAAATTCCGACGTCATCACGTATCACAATTATGGCGATTCGATCGACCATAAATGGTATATTGATACGCTTCGCTCGCTTACCCAAAAGCCGCTTATTTGTACAGAATACATGGCACGTACGCGCAACAGCCTCTTTAAGGACATAATGCCAATACTCAAACGCGAAAATATCGGGGCCTACAATTGGGGGTTGGTTGCCGGCAAAACCAATACCATCTATGCTTGGGATACTCCAATGCCCGATGGTTCGGAACCCAAAATCTGGTTCCACGATATTTTCAGAAAGGACGGGACCCCATATAATGAGGAGGAAATTAAGCTCATTAAGAGTTTGACCGGAAAAGATTAACTGAGAAAATTCAAGATTTATTAACATCATATTTTTATATTCATGAGAAGAATAAGCTTTTTATCTTTCGCACTGGTTGTTTCTTTAATTGTATCAGCGCAATGGAAACCTGCCGGCGACAAAATCAAAACGAAATGGGCGTCGCAAATCGATGTAAACAATGTGTTGCCCGAGTATCCGCGTCCTATCATGGAAAGATCGGAATGGCAAAATCTTAATGGCTTGTGGAATTATGCCGTTCGTCCTGTAGGAAAACAGACACCCACTTCTTTTGATGGGCAAATCCTTGTTCCTTTTGCCATTGAGTCGAGTTTATCGGGAGTGCAAAAAAAGGTGGGTAAAGAGAATGAACTTTGGTATGTACGCGAATTTTCAGTCCCCGCAAAATGGAAAAATAATGCAATATTGCTACATTTCGGTGCCGTGGATTGGAAAACGGAAGTTTGGGTTAACGATATTCTCGTCGGAACACACACCGGCGGATATACTCCATTCACGTTCGACATTACACCTGCTTTGAAGAGTGGCCAAAACAAACTCACTGTAAAGGTTTGGGATCCGACCAATGATGGATATCAACCTCGTGGCAAGCAGGTAAACAAACCTGAAGGAATTTGGTACACTTCGGTTACAGGAATTTGGCAGACTGTTTGGTTGGAACCTGTTCCAAAACAGTATATCGAAAACCTTCGTATAACGCCCGACATCGACAAAAATACATTGACGGTGAATGCACTCACCAATAGTGAACGTAATAATCAGAAATTGGTGGTGAAAGTGATGGACGGTTCACGTCAGGTTGCCATTGGGCAATCAATCAATAACCTTCCGGTGGAAATTGCCATGCCCGAAAACGTGAAATTGTGGTCTCCTGACGATCCATTTCTGTATGATCTGGAAATTACGCTGTTCGATGGCACAACTCCTGTTGACAAGGTAAAAAGCTATGCAGCCATGCGCAAATATTCTACAAAGCGTGATAGCAGAGGAATTGTGCGTTTGCAGCTTAACAATAAAGATCTTTTCCAATTTGGTCCGCTGGATCAGGGTTGGTGGCCTGACGGACTTTACACTGCTCCTACCGATGAAGCGTTGAAGTATGATATTCAGAAGACCAAAGATTTCGGATTCAACATGATTCGCAAGCATGTGAAAGTTGAGCCGGCACGCTGGTACACGCATTGCGATCGGCTGGGTATGATTGTTTGGCAAGATATGCCGAGTGGAGATAGAGGTCCGCAATGGCAGAATAAAAAATATTTCGATGGAGTCGAAATTCTTCGTTCGCCTGAGTCGGAAGCCAATTATCGGAAGGAATGGAAAGAAATCATCGATTATCTTTACTCCAATCCCTCAGTAGGGGTGTGGGTTCCCTTTAACGAGGCATGGGGGCAATTTAAAACCAAAGAAATCGTAGAATGGACCAAACAGTACGACCCTTCGCGATTGGTAAATCCCGCCAGCGGTGGAAATCATTATCCCGTGGGTGATATCCTCGATTTGCACAATTATCCTCAACCCGATTTATATCTTTACGATGCGCAACGCGCTACGGTTTTAGGTGAATATGGCGGTATAGGTCTTGCACTCAAGGATCATTTGTGGGAACCGAATCGGAATTGGGGATATGTTCAGTTTGACAATTCCAAAGATGTTACAGATGAATACGTTAAATTTGCCGAAATGCTGAAGCCTCTGATTCTTCATGGATTTTCTGCAGCGGTTTACACGCAGACTACCGATGTGGAAGTTGAAGTCAATGGATTGATGACATACGATCGGGCAGTAGTCAAAATGGATGAACCTCGCATAAGAAAAGTGAATCAGGAAATATGTCGTATTTTAGACAAATAGTATGTTGTTTCATCGTCTTCTTTCTTTTTTCGTGTGCCGGAGACAACCCGATTTCGGCCCAAACTTACAATTTGTCCATTGCCTGGCAGCAACATTCGCTCGTATGCATTGCCGAAGAAGGTGGCTATCCACGAATGAAAAGACTGGGTGATGGTTCGTTGCTTGTAGCCTACGAAAATCGTAAGGGCGATGTTTTGATCAAAAAAAGTATCGATGGAGGAGTCACCTGGAGCAATCCGGTGATTGCCTTCACCGGCTTCGACGTTATTGATAACGAAAATGGAAGAAGTGCAAAAGTAAATATTGCTAATCCTGAAATTATCCAATTGCCTGATAATGACATTTTATTGGCGTGCAATTTTCGTCCAGATAAAGATGAGGCCTATCCTTTCTCTATTGCCATAAAGCGAAGTAGAGATAACGGAAAAACCTGGGGCGAGGAGCAAATTGTATATCGGGCTGCACCTCGATTCATTGACGGTTGTTGGGAACCGTCTTTTCTGCTTTTGCCTGATGGCAGAATACAACTCTATTTTGCCAATGAAAATCCTTATCGACAAAGCAACGAGCAAGAAATTTCCATGATCGAATCCGGCGATAATGGGTTGACATGGTCATCTGAAATTACCACTGTTTCGTTTCGTGCCGGCTTTCGAGATGGAATGCCGGTGCCCGCTACGGATGGTAAGGATATTTATGTTGCTGTTGAAGATAATGGGAATGAGCAATTTAAGCCTTTTATTGTAAAAAATTCGATTAAAGATAATTGGAAAGAACCTGTGTTGGCTCATTCCTCTAATCGTTATTCTGCACTGAAAGTGCCGCTTCCTTCCTCTGTTTATGCCGGAGCTCCTTATTTAATTCGTACGAGTGAAGGAGTTTATGTGCTGTCATTCCAAACGACCGAAAACCGGACTTCCAATTGGGAACTTTCTACGATGGAAGTTGCTATTAGTGACAAACCTTCCGATTTTATTTCTCCGTCGCAACCTTTTACTGTACCCCTAAATAAAGAAGCAAAATGGAATTCGTTGTGCGATTTGGGAAATCGAGAAATTGCCGCTGTTTCTTCAACGAATTTCAGATCGGACAAAATCGGTATTTGGATGATTAAAGGTAAAATTGTGAAGAATGAAAATTGATAAAAAGTGAAGGAAAATCAAAACAAAAGTCCGATATTTGTGAAATGAATTTAATAACGTGTAATAAATTGACTCCAAATGAACAACAAAATCTTTTTATCAATTGTAATCTTGATCGGTCTATCTGTAAACTTATTTTCTCAAGGGCAAGATAAAGAGATTTTTGAGGATGAATACATCAAAAATCAATTAGTCAAGGTTACAAATTGGCAATTTCAACACCCGAAACACGATCCTCGTGATTGGACGAATGCTGCGTTTTATGCCGGTGCGTTTGCGGCATGGCAAACAACCCATAATCAAAGTATTTATGACGCATTGATAAACATTGGAAATTCCGTAGATTGGCAACCTTACAAACGCTGGTATCATGCTGATGATATAGCCGTGTGTCAAACTTATATCGATTTATATCGTATCGAGAAAAAGCCTGAAATGCTTCAACCCACGCTCGATACTATCCGGTTGTATGTCACTCGTCCTTATCCTACGAGTGGAGAAATTGACGTTATCAAATATTGGTGGTGCGATGCACTTTTCATGGCCCCTCCTTCACTTGTGAAATTAAGAATAACGACAGGAGATCAACGTTTTCTCGAAGCCAATGATACCTATTACAAGGAATGTTATGATTTGCTTTTCGACAAGGAGGAACATCTCTTTGCCCGTGATTTGAATTATGTTCTCAAGCCGGATGGGTCGGGATTGAAAGAAGCTAACGGGCAAAAAATATTCTGGTCGCGGGGGAATGGTTGGGTAATGGGCGGATTGGTGCGTGTTTTGCAAGAGTTGCCACATAATTATAAAAATCGACCCTTTTACGAAAATTTATTTAGGGAAATGGCGTCACGCATTGCATCGCTTCAGCAGTCGGATGGTTTGTGGCGTGCAAGTCTGCTCGATCCGGCATCTTATCCTGATGGCGAAGTGAGTGGATCGGGATTTTTTTGCTATGCGTTTGCCTGGGGCATCAACAACGGATTGCTTGATCCTAAAATTTATCTTCCCGTCGTCAGAAAGGCATGGATTGGTTTAAACGAATGTGTTAACGAGGAAGGTCGTGTCGGTTGGGTGCAACCGATTGGAGCCGATCCTCGCAAAAATTTTGATGCCGATAGTTGGGAAGTTTATGGTACCGGAGCGTTTTTGCTCGCAGGTAGTGAAGTTATCAAATTAAAAAATAAAAAATGATTCAATTCATCAATAACATATTGTTTTCGAGTATTTTTTGTCTGTCGGCATGCAATCCTTCGCAAAATGGAGTTGAAGCCAATCCCGAAGCTACTTATCGTAATCCTGTGATCAATCGCAGTATGCCCGATCCTACGGTAATAAAGGCAGATGATGGATATTTTTATCTATATGCTACGGAAGATATTCGCAATATGCCGATATATCGTTCGCAAGATTTGGTTTCCTGGCAGTTTATCGGAACTGTTTTCACCGACCAATCCCGTCCAACTTTTGAGCCAAATGGCGGGTTGTGGGCTCCCGATATCAATTTGATCAATGGCAAATATGTGTTGTATTATTCTATGTCGGTGTGGGGTGGCGAACAAACATGCGGCATCGGCGTTGCGACTGCCGATAATCCAGACGGGCCGTTTACCGATCATGGCAAACTTTTTCGCAGCAACGAAATTGGTGTGCAAAACTCCATTGATCCCTGTTTTGTGGAAGACAACGGAAAGAAATATCTTTTTTGGGGAAGTTTTCGTGGAATTTATGCGATTGAACTTTCGGATGATGGTTTGTCGTTAAAGCCGGGAGCGGAAAAAATTCAGGTTGCCGGTACAGCTTATGAAGGAACTTATATTCACAAACGTAATGGCTATTATTATTTGTTTGCTTCGGTCGGTACATGTTGCGAAGGTCTGAACAGTACATATACAACCGTCGTAGGTCGTTCGAAAAATCTGTTCGGTCCATATCTTGATAAGCAGAACAATTCGATGAAGGATAATCATCATGAGGTACTTATTCGCAAAAATGCTAAATTTGTAGGCACGGGGCATAATTCGGAAATCGTACAGGATGCAGAAGGACAAGACTGGATGTTTTATCATGCTGTTTCGGTAGATAATCCACAGGGACGCGTATTGATGCTCGATCGTATTCGCTGGGATAACGATTGGCCTCTCGTATTGGGATCGACGCCTTCGCTCGAAGCCGAAAGGCCGGTATTTTAAGTTGCTTTGATTTTAAAATTCATATTTAATCATTAAAAAAGGAAACAATGAAAATCAAAAATCTGATTTGGATGTTGGCAATTATTGCCATTGTTGGTGGTTGTGCCAACAAGCAGAAAAAGGTCGTAGAAGAGGAAATGACTCTTTCGGGTTTGAAGAAAAGCAATTTTCAGGCCATTATCAATGGCGACTCCACAAACCTGTATGTGTTGAAAAATGCCAATGGAATGGAGGTATGTATAACCAATTTTGGAGGACGCATCGTTTCGGTGATGGTCCCCGATAAAAATGGGGAAATGAAGGATGTGGTGCTCGGATTCGATTCTATTCTGGGATATACATCCGTAGATAACAATTTTGGAGCTACCATCGGTCGATATGGCAATCGTATCGCAAACGGGAAGATTACCGTTGCCGGTGTTGAATATCAGTTGCCAAAAAACAATTATGGGCATACACTGCACGGTGGCCCGAATGGCTTCGATAAAAAAGTATTCAAAGCCAATCAGCCTGACAGTCAGACAGTAGTGTTGACTTGCGTATCTCCCGACGGTGAAGCGGGTTTTCCGGGAAATCTAAACGTGAAGGTTACGATGAAACTTACCCAAGATAATGCTATCGACATTAGTTACGAAGCCGAAACCGACAAAGAAACCGTGGTAAATCTTACCAATCACTCTTATTTTAATCTGAGCGGCGATCCCAACAATACAATCCTCAACGAATTGTTAACTATCAACGCCGATGCTTATACGCCTATCGATTCTACGTTTATGACAACGGGAAAGATAGAAAAAGTCGATGGAACACCAATGGATTTCAGAACGCCTACGCCGATCGGTGAACGCATAAACGACGATTTCGAACAGCTGAAAAATGGCAAAGGATATGACCACAATTGGGTACTGAATACCAACGGTGACATTTCGCAAGTTGCAGCAACAGTATATGATCAGACGACCGGAATCCGTCTTGACGTATTTACTACCGAACCCGGATTGCAGGTTTATACCGGGAATTTTCTCGATGGTACCATCACCGGAAAAAAAGGAGTTACCTACATGAAGCACTCTGCTATATGTCTGGAATCACAGAAATATCCGGATTCTCCCAACAAACCCGAGTGGCCATCGCCATATTTGAAGCCGGGCGAAAAATATTTCAGCCAGTGCATCTATAAATTTTCGGTACAGTAGCGATATCAATTTGACATTTAAAAAATCAAAGTCCAAATCAACGTTTAAAGAAATAAAGTTGATTTGGACTTTTCTTAAAGAAATACTTCCGAATAAAATAGAGACAGCTTATAGCTTTCCGATAAAATTATGGATTCGGCGATACATTCTGTTCCGGAAGGCTGGTCTTATCTATCTTGAATTCGATTGGAAGTAAACATTTTACATTCACCTTTTGGCCTCCATTCTCTCCGGGATCCCATTTCGGCATCGTGCTAAGCACTCTTACCGCTTCGCGATTAAGAGCTTCGTTTTCGCCTTCGATAACTTCTATATTGTGAATATTGCCATCACGGTCGACAATAAATGCACACACAACTCTCCCTTCTATTCCGCGTTGATATTCAGGATCGGGATATTTGATTTGATTTGACAAGTAAGTGCTTAGTTTTTTCTCCCCTCCGGGAAATTGTGGCATTTTATCAACAATGGCTAAAACTTCCTCGTCGACGGCGAGTGTCGGATTCGATTTTGCCACCGGCTTTGCCGCAATACTTTTGGATTGTTTGGCATTTTTGTTCAAACGGAAATACATAGGCACATAGCCTGTTGAACGTACGTTTTCACCATTCAATTTGGCAGGTCGCCAGGGTGGCATCATTTGTAAAATACGCAATGCTTCCGCATCCAGTGCGGGATCGGCGTGATGGATGCACTCAAAATTGGTCAATGTCCCGTCTTTTTCCACCACAAACGTGTACACGACTAATCCTTCGATATTTTTTTCGGATGCTTCTTTGGGATAGACGAGAGCAGATGCGATAAATTTTTTCATCTGATCGTTTCCGCCTGTAAACATTGCCGGGATATCCGGATCTTCCACTATTTTATCGCCGGTCGGAGGCGTTTTTTTCTTTTGAGGAGAAGTTTCCGACAAATAAAAAGTATTTTCATAATAAAGCTTTTTATTTTCTGTAGCCATTGAATGGTCGAAAGAAGCAAATAATGCAAAAACACTTAAAGCAAATGTGACCTTGTGAATAATCATCGAACTTGGATTTTGAAAATATATTGTTTGTTTTGTGCACAAATTTAAGTCATAATTTTCGATTTTCCATTGTATGGCAAAGGCTTTTCTATTGGCTATTAAACGATCTTAACACGATTGTCTGATAATTTCTGTAAGCAAAAGAGAAAATACGATTAAGAATTTTACATCATTTAATAGTCTGATTCACAATTAACGATTTGAAGCAACAAAAATTCGTCTAAAAAATGTACCTTCGTGCCCTCAAAAAAACGTACATGCAAGATATTCGTAATATAGCCATTATCGCACACGTCGATCATGGTAAAACCACGCTGGTGGATAAGATGTTGATGGCCGGCCACCTTTTTCGAGACAACCAACCTACCGAAGACCTCATTCTCGATAACAACGATTTGGAACGCGAACGCGGTATCACTATTCTCTCTAAAAATGTCTCCATCCAATACAAAAATACTAAAATAAACATCATCGACACTCCGGGACATGCCGATTTTGGCGGAGAAGTTGAACGAGTTTTAAACATGGCCGATGGTTGTTTATTATTGGTGGATGCTTTTGAGGGGCCAATGCCACAAACGAGGTTCGTATTGCAAAAGGCGATTGAAATCGGTTTGAAACCGATTTTGGTAGTAAATAAGGTCGATAAACCGAATTGCCGTCCGGAGGAAGTTCAAGAAGAAGTTTTCGATTTGATGTACAGTCTCAATGCTTCAGAAGACCAACTCGATTTTCATACCGTCTACGGATCAGCCAAACAGGGTTGGATGTCTGATGATTGGAATAAGCCTTCGGATAGCATTCAGCCGTTGCTCGATGCAATTCTTAAATACATTCCTGCGCCGAAACGACTTGAGGGCACACCTCAAATGCTTATCACTTCATTGGACTATTCGAATTATGTGGGGAGAATTGCTGTTGGGCGAGTTCATCGGGGCACTTTGGAGTCGGGAAAAGATTATGCACTTTGCAAACGTGACGGCAGTATTGTAAAAACGCGCATTAAGGAGTTGGATGTGTTTGAGGGTCTTGGTAGAACAAAAGTGGAGAAAGTTTCTTCAGGCGATATTTGTGCCCTCATAGGTATCGAATCGTTCGATATTGGCGATACAATCACCGATTTGGAGAATCCTGAACCACTCGATCCGATTGCTATTGACGAACCGACCATGTCGATGCTTTTTACCATCAACAATTCTCCGTTTTATGGGCAAGATGGCAAATACGTTACTTCTCGCCATATTTATGAACGTTTGTTGCGCGAATTAGACAAGAATCTTGCTATGCGGCTTGAAGAGACCGATAGTTCCGATTCATGGATCGTTTATGGTCGTGGCGTTTTGCACTTGTCGGTGTTGATCGAAACGATGCGTCGAGAAGGCTACGAATTGCAGGTAGGGCAACCGAAAGTAATTATTAAACAAATTGATGGGGAGGATTATGAACCTGTTGAACAACTTACAATAAATGTTCCTGAAGAATATGCGAGCAAGATAATCGATGTCATTACGCGTCGAAAAGGCGAAATGACATCCATGGAAAATAAAGGCGATCGCATGCATATCGAATTCATTATTCCTTCACGCGGAATAATCGGGCTCAACAACATTGTTCTTACGCTTTCGGCGGGTGAGGCCATCATGGCGCATCGTTTTCTCGAATTTCAACCTTGGAAAGGGCCGATCGAAAAAAGACTAAACGGGTCGATTATTGCCGGCGAATCGGGCAATGCCTATGCTTATGCGTTAGACAAATTGCAGGATAGGGGCCGATTTTTTATCGAACCTCAAACCGAAGTTTACGCCGGACAGGTAGTTGGCGAGCATAGTAAAGAGGGCGATTTGGTGGTGAATGTAACCAAATCGAAGAAACTTACAAATATGCGTGCTTCAGGTTCTGACGATAAAGTTCAGCTTCCCCCTCCGGTAGTTTTTAGTCTCGAGGAAGCTCTTGAATATATCAAGGAAGATGAATATGTGGAAGTAACGCCTAAAGCAATGCGCATTCGAAAAATCATTCTCGATGAAACAGAACGAAAACGCTTAGCGAAAAAAGGATAATTTATCCATTTTTGTTTTGCATTGAAAGATAAAACGGCGGAGCAGGGCTAACGAAGCTTCGCCGTTTTATTTTTTGATAAGGGCAATAAATTCTTCGCGTGTTTTCTGTTCCTTGAAAACGCCTGTAAAATCGGAGGTGGTAGTAATTGAATTTTGTTTTTCGACCCCACGCATTTGCATACACATGTGTTGAGCTTCGATCACGACCATCACGCCCAGTGGATTCAGTGTGTTCTGGATGCACTCTTTGATTTGTGTAGTCAGTCGTTCTTGCACTTGCAATCGTCGGGCAAAGACGTCTACCACGCGTGCAATTTTGCTCAGACCCGTAACATATCCATTGGGAATATAGGCCACGTGTGCTTTACCGAAAAATGGCAGCATGTGGTGTTCGCATAGCGAAAAAAGATCGATATCTTTCACAATTACCATTTGACGATAATTTTCTTTGAAGAGGGCTGATTTTAAAATTTCTTCCGGATTTTGGTGATAACCTTTAGTTAGGTAGAGTAAAGCTTTTGCAACGCGGTCGGGAGTTTTAATCAACCCTTCGCGGTTAGCATCTTCCCCAATCATTGGGATTATTTCGCTAATAAAGTGGGAAATAGCCTCTTTTCTTTCTTCGGCAGTTTCTTCGAAAGACATGAATTGTCGTTTTTATAGATAGATAGCGTTATTGAACCTGATCGACCGGGATTTTTACTTCGTCGGTTACGATGTACATTTCTTTGCCAAAAGATGGAAATGCCGTGCGGAGTTCATCCAGAACTTGCTCCGCTTCTTCTCGTGTTTTAAAATTGCCCACACGCAGCCGCCAAAAAGGAGAATCGAATAAAACTACCGTTTCCAGTTCAGGAAATGTCTGTTGAATTAATGTTTGTTTGCGGTAAGCTTCGTTTTTGGATGTGCGCTGATTATTGCCGGCAAATGCCTGAATTTTATACCCCCGCATTTTTACATATGCTGTCGATCCATCTGTGCTTACATACACCGGTCGCGACGGCGTAATGTTTCGTCCCACAATGCCCTTGATAGCTTCGTCTTGATAAATAACCACATGTCCCTGTCCGGGATAACTGGTGTTTAACTCATCCACGATGCTTTTTGTCGGCTGCTGTGCGGACACTGTTAAAACGAAAAAACCGAAAAGAAAGACAGAGATATATTTTTTCATTTTATGATGAGATTTCAGTGCAAAGATAGAAATTTACCACGGATTATTAATTCGATCCGTGGTAAAAAACTCAAATCAATCAGAATGCTTCAATTATCGGCATGAATTTATCTACGCTTAGCGAAGCGCCACCGATCAGTCCACCATCAACGTCCGGGTTGGCAAAAAGCTCTTTGGCGTTGGATGCATTTGCGCTTCCTCCGTACAAGATGGATGTATTATCTGCAACCTCGTCGCCATATTTTTCGGCAATCGTTTTGCGAATGAATGCATGCATTTCCTGAGCCTGTTCGGGAGTTGCTGTTTTGCCTGTTCCGATAGCCCACACTGGTTCGTATGCGAGTATCAATTTCGAAAAGTCTTCGCTTGACAATTCAAACAGGGATTCTTGAAGTTGTGATTTTACAATTTCGAAATGTTTCTCGGCTTCCCGTTCTGCCAAAACTTCCCCGATGCAGAAAATAGGTGTTAATCCGTTTGCAAGTGCGAGGATCACTTTTTGTTTCAAAATTTCCGGAGTCTCGTGATAGTAAGCTCGGCGTTCGCTGTGTCCCAAAATCACGTATTTTGCGCCCGTTGAAGCCACCATTTCAGCAGAAACTTCACCGGTGTAGGCACCGGATGCCTTGTCGGCACAGTTTTGGGCAGCTACTCCGATTTTGTGAGTATCGATTGCCTCTACTACTTTGGCAAGATGGATGAAAGGAGTGCCGATGATGACATCACAATTTACCGTTTTTCCTTTTAATGTTGCATCCAATTCTTTTGCTAGTGCTAATCCTTCTTGCAGGTTTTTGTTCATCTTCCAGTTACCTGCCACAATGTTTTTTCTCATAAACTTGAAAATTTTAAAAATGTAACGATGTTTCTTATTTAATTTTCTTTAGTATTCCAAACGGAACAAATAGCAGGATTGCCAAAAGTGTGATAACGCGAATGTTTTTATTCTTCACATTACCAATTTCTCCCAATTTTGATTGGTAAAGTGGCATATCCAGTTGTTTTTCGGATGGAATAGAGTTACTGTCCCATTTATTGATGATTGTCCCGTGTTTGAGCAAAATTAATCCCGGATTTGTACGAATGATAGTTTTAAGCATTCTTTCGTCGGCATTGCAAAAAGTGAACCCGCTTTGTACGCGTTTTTCCCAATTTCCGATTTCGTCAGGTGTGGAAGCTGTTAACAGATAAAATGGATAACCGTAGATATCGGCATACTTGTTAACCGCTTTTAGTCGATTCATCGATTCCTCATTCAATTCATTGAGGTTATACGAAATAGCAAGAAACAGGTATCGGTCGTCCTGTAAAATGCTGTCCGTTATGTCGTTTAATTCTATATATGTTCGCATGTCATTATCATATTGCAGCCGGAGAATCGAAAAATCTTCAATTTCAGGCTGTTCGCCACTTTTGATGAGCCTTGATCTCATTTCTACAAATGTCCATGTACTGTCATTCCACGGGTAGTTTTGCTCGGTAAACTCACGTTGTTCTCCGTTTTTTTCATACACGAAAGTGTTTTCATATACATCTGTTTTCTTGGGATCGATGTACATTTTCTCGGCTATGTTTGATCCTGTTTTATAGGGTCGGAAATCAATGACAGGATCGTTGAAGGTGTTGTAAATCCCCAAAAGAATACCAAACGTCACCGTATAAGAAGCTGCAAAAAATGTGTTTTTTTTCGATTTGAAATAACGGCTCAGCCGGTTTGAATAAAGCGACAAAAAAATTACGCAAATCGAGAGAACAATGTTTTTGTAAAAAGTGGTCCAATTGTCTATCACAATGGCATCGCCAAAACATCCGCAATCTTTTACCGGATTTTTTAGGGCGACCCATAATGTGAGAGGGGTCATCACCAACATAAACGCGAGCAAGAGGCGAGTAGTATATTTTCTGTAAATTCCGAGCAGCAGAAAAACGCCCAAAGTGAGTTCGAGTGTCGAAAGTATTATGGCGAAAGGCAGGGCAATTGGGAATAGTTCCGGCATGCCTAACGAAATCAAATAATCTTGCAGTTTATATTCGAATCCTCTTGGATCGATTAGTTTTACAAACCCTGAGAAAATAAATGTAATCGCAACTATCCATCGCGACAACTCAATGGCTATCTTAATGAATATTCCCGATTTTTTCATACTTGAGGTTCCTCAAAATGCAGTTTGATCAATCCGAAAAGTGCGTAGTTGATAATGTCTTTATAATTAGCATCGATTCCTTCCGAAACAAGTGTTTCGCCTTTATGACTTTCGATTTCCTTTATTCGAAGGATTTTCACCAAAATCAAATCCGTATAAGAAGTGATGCGCATCGACCGCCAAGCTTCGTCGTAGTCGTGATTTTTGGCATACATCAACTCTTTGGTTTCCGCAATGTGTTTGTCATATAGTTGCATTGCTTCCTCACATGAGATATCTGAACAGTCCGAAAAACCTTTTTCGAGTTGAATAAGTCCGATGATTCCGTAGTTGACAATTCCAATAAATTCCGAATATATTCCTTCCTGAATTTTGCTTTCTGTTTTAGTTTCGAGCGAGCGAATGCGTTTCGCTTTGATGAAAATCTGGTCGGTTACTGTTTCGGGACGCATTGCGCGCCATGAAGGCCCGTAGTCTTGCAATTTTTTTTGAAACACATTGCGACAAATCGCAATCACTTCGTCGAACTGTTTATTGGTGTAGCTCATATTGTCGGAATTTGGAATTCTACAATTGTCTTACAAAAGTATAAAAAAAAGAAATAGGTACGAGGGTCGCCCGTACCTATTCCGAAATATATTGTGGGTATTTATTGATGTAAGAAACTTAAGAAACTCGCAAAGATTTTCCGATACGCAATTTGGTTCTTGTAGTGATATTATTTAGGCTGCATAATTTTTTGATCGAAACCCCATATTTTTTTGAAATGCCGGAAAGTGTGTCTCCACTTTTAATTCGATGATATTTAACGTCTCCCGAGACATATTTGTTAGTTTGGGATGAGGATTCTTTGTAACTTGCGACAATCGCTCTGTTTACAGCTGATGAACTTCGTGAAGTCTTTTGATAACTTGCATTTGTTACAAGGTATTGATCTTTGTGGCAAACCTTATTTTCGAAATCAACGATGAAATTTGGATTGATCGGGCGCCCCAGAAAGCGTGTCTCAAAATGCAGATGTGATCCGGTTGAACGGCCGGTATTTCCCGCAAGACCTATCGGCTGTCCCGAACGAACGGCTTGGTTCTCCGAAACTAAAAATTTTGACAGATGTCCGTAAACCGTTTCAAATCCATTGGTATGGCGGATTACCAAATAGTATCCATATCCGCGTCTTTCATAGTCTTTCACCCTGACTTTCCCGTCGAAAGCTGCATAAATCGTATCTCCGGTGCGGGCTTTCAGATCTACGCCATAATGATAGCGTCTTGATCCTCTACGTCCGAAATTAGAAGTCATGTAGCCTGTGGTGGGCATCGTGAAATTTGACAAATCGACGATGAAAGAATCCGGAACATTGATTGTAGATCCATAAATATTTACGTGACTGTTTGCCCATACACCTCCATAGATATCATCCGCGGGAATTCCACTCATATCCCATGCCTCTCGTTCCGATTCAGCCTCCCTAATAGCCGATAAATCCATTTTCAGCTTCAATCCATCTGCAAAGAGATTCGATTGGGCATCGTTCACTTTTGAACTGTGTACCTGCTTATAAATTAGATCGTTTCGGGTGTTTTTTTCTTTTTGTGGTGTTTGAGAAAAAGCTGTCAAACTAAAAAATGTAAAGGCAATCGGTATCCATGCCTTTGCTTTTTGTGCTACTTTGATATTTTTCATATTCTCTTTCTCTGTATTTCTTTTTCTTATATGATGCATTTTTTGCTTTGATCAATATTCGTCGTTTGCATAAATATTAGGAAGCAACTGTTGAGGATATTCGAATATTTCATCTTCGCTAAAAAATCTTTTGATTTCAATATCTGCAGTTTCTATAGAGTCGGACGCATGAACGATGTTTTCCTGAACGCTCACGCTATAATCCCCTCTTATTGTTCCCGGCAGAGCTTCTCTTCCATTTGTAACTCCTGTCATTTTTCTTACAACTTCAACTGCTCCAACTCCTTTTACTACCATTAGAATAACCGGACTGGTTTGCATGGAATTTTTTATTCGTGAAAAAAATGGCTTGTTTTTTAAATGTGCATAATGATTTCCCAAAATTTCATCGCTCAATTCTACCATTTTCATCCCAACAATTTGCAGCCCTTTTTTTTCGAAGCGCGAAATAATTTCTCCTGCAATTCCACGCTGAATGGCCGATGGCTTAAGTATCACTAATGTCTTTTGCATCGAATATTAAAAGAGCATTGATCGCTTCTATGACCGATCAAATAATTATTTTTTTCCTTAATTGATTACCAAAGTAAAGTTTTTCTTTTTTTTTGACCAAATATATTCAGTTGAAATTCCTATCAAAAAGTCTGACAATTTTTTAAAAAAATGAAATATAGGATCTTAAACTCCATACTATCAATTTATTGCGGAATGATATGTTTTACAACATATTTGCTTGTTTTTAGGAGTTTCATATAGATTTTAACCACAAATTAAGAATTTGTGTGTTTCTCAAATCAAAGGGTTTTAAAACGTAATCATTTGTGAGTTTTTTTATCTGTTTTGTATATTTCTGGTAGTATTGAAATCAAATGTGTATCGAAATTTCTCTGCACAGATTATTCATTGTGATTATATATTTGAAATTGATATATATTTCTTATAATAAATTGAATATAAGATGTTTGATAACATTTGCTGATTGCTTCGTTTTTATGTTTTTATTTTTTCACACTATATCTCCAGATGTTAAACGGATTTTACAGATACTTTTATGTATATTTGTAGCCAAATATCCCGCGAATGGGCTTAATGTCAATTTACTTTCAACTCAATGACAAGGTTTAAACTAATCAACAACATTATCGGATGGATGATGTTTGCGGTCGCAGCAATCGTTTATTTAATGACCATCGAACCCACTGCAAGTTTTTGGGATTGTCCCGAGTTTATCGTTTCGGCTTATAAGCTCGAAATTGGCCATCCGCCCGGTGCTCCTTTTTTTATGTTAGTTGGTAATCTTTTCACGCAGTTGACTTCCGATCCGACACAAGTTGCAAAGATGGTTAATGCCTCATCGGCTTTGCTGAGTGCTTTCACTATTCTGTTTCTCTTTTGGTCGATTACCCATCTCACTCGAAAACTTGTGCAAACAGATGATAAAAAAGATCTTTCTATCGGTCAGACAATCGTTATCATTGGATCAGGTGTTGTGGGAGCATTGGTTTATACATTCTCCGATACGTTTTGGTTTTCTGCTGTCGAGGCAGAAGTTTATGCCTTTTCATCCATGCTCACGGCTTTGGTTTTCTGGTTGATTTTGAAATGGGAAGAAAATGCCGAACATCCTCATTCAGACAAGTGGATTATCCTGATTGCTTATGTCATGGGTCTTTCGATTGGTGTGCACTTACTTAATTTGTTATGTATTCCGGCCATTGTGTTGATTTATTACTACAAGAAAAATGAGAAAGCTACATGGAAAGGAGGCCTCGTGTCCTTACTTATTTCATTCGGTTTGATTTTGGTGCTCATGTATGGGATCATTCCGGGTTTTACAAAAGTTGGCGGATGGTTCGAACTGTTTTTTGTCAATGCTGTGGGATTGCCTTATAATAGTGGCTTGTTTATTTTTGTAGCTCTTCTGTTTGGGTCGATCCTCTGGTCTATTTTCGAAACCCTGTCTTCAAAGCCGAATGAAAAACGTGCAAAATTTGCATTTCTATTAAGCCTTGCTTTTTCGGGGATTCTTTTCATGGGTAACAGTGTTTGGTTGTGGGTTATTTTGATTGGCATTGTGTTGTATTTTCTTTTTTCTTCCAAGCATTTGAATATGAAATTGGTTAATCTGATCTCCTCATCGCTATTGGTTATCTGGATCGGATTCTCGGCTTATGCCGTTATTCCAATCCGATCGAGCGCCAATCCGCCGATGGACGAGAATTCGCCTGAAGACGTATTTTCATTAGCCGGATATCTCAATCGCGAACAATATGGAGAAACGCCCTTAATCTATGGACATACCTACGCTTCGGAAGTGCTGCGCGATGCTGAAGGAAACGCCGTTGTGAGTAAAAGAGTAAAGAGATATGGGAGAGTTATCAAAAATTCGCCCGATGAAAAAGATCGGTATGTTGTTGTAGGAACGTCGCCTTCCTATAAATATACCAACGAAATGCTTTTCCCTCGAATGCACTCAACTCCGGATGGGCCAAATTTTCAGAATCACATAGTGGGTTATCAACAATGGGGAGGTGTAGAAAATCAGAATATCAAACCGTCTGTTCTTCAGAATATTCAATTTTTCTTCAACTACCAACTTAATTATATGTATTTCCGATATTTCATGTGGAATTTCGCCGGACGTCAAAACGATTTACAGGGTGATGGCGGAATAACAAAAGGAAATTGGATATCGGGAATACCTTTTATTGATCAGCATATTCTCGGATTGGGGCCACAAGACAATATTGCGCCTGACATTGCAGACAACAAAGGCCGGAATGTTTATTTCATGCTCCCATTCATTCTCGGTTTGATTGGAATTTTTTATCAACTTTCGTTGAAAAAAAATGGCTTCAAGAGTTTTTCCATCGTTTTCATGCTGTTTTTCATGACAGGCATTGCTATCGTGCTGTATCTCAATCAAACTCCTTTTGAGCCGCGTGAACGTGATTATGCGTATGCCGGATCTTTTTATGCGTTTTCGATATGGGTAGGAATGGGAGTCGCAGGCATTAGTTTGTTTTTGAGAAAATACCTAAAAAACACCGTTGCTGCAGCGTCAATTGCAACTTTAGCCTCCATTATGGTTCCTTTGCAAATGGCTGCTCAAAATTGGGACGATCATGATCGTTCGGGACGATATATGGCTCGAGATGCCGGAATGAATTATTTGAACAGTGTTGGTCCAAACGGGATTATCTTTTGCAACGGCGATAACGATACTTTTCCGCTGTGGTATTTACATGAGGTCGAAGGATTTCGAACCGATACGCGCGCATGCAATATGAGTTATCTTCAAACTGAATGGTATGTGGATCAGATGGTTAGACAGGCTTATGAATCCCAACCGCTTCCGATTCGGTGGCCTCGTGCTCGATATGTGAGCGATAAGGGATCGCATGCTTACGTATTGACGAGAAAAGGAATCGAGCAAATACTTCAACAAAACAATATACCTCAACCATCATACGGAATGTATTATGATCAGAATGCTTTTCGTGATACCATTTCCTTAAAACAGACGATGGAAAATCTGAGAACAGGAAATAATGCTACGCCCAAAAATCCTTTTCCTGCTCTCGATAATGAGCCGATCATTCCGGGTAATCTGTTGTATCTCGATGTGGATACTTCCAAAGTGGATTGGAAAAAGCTCAATTCGAAACCTAAATCAAGAATGATTGTCAATCTGGGTAATTCGTCGGTTGTCTATCGACATCAGCTCATGCTTCTCGAAATGCTTACAAACATAAATGACGACAACTGGGAAAGACCTGTTTATTTCGCAGCAACTGTCGATCGAGGATTATATGCGCCTGTGGAGAATAATCTCATCGTTGAAGGAATTACTTATCGTGTAACTCCCGGCGAACCTTTGTCGAAGGGGGTAAATACCGAAATAGCATACGATAATATGATGAATAAATTTCGCTGGGGTGGAGTTGATAAAGATCCAAACATTTATTTAGATGTTACTTCAAGAAATATGATTTATACTTTTCGAATGTATTTCTCGCAACTTATCGCCGCTCTAATCGAAGAGGGTAAGAACGATATGGCGCTCGCTGCTTTGGATAAGTGTATTGCCGTGATGCCCGATCAGGTTGCTCCTTTCCGCACAGAAGGATTGATTTTTGCCAGAAATTATTTGCAATTGGGCGAAAAGGAAAAAGGTACGGATTTGATCGTTTCCATACTCGATAGAATAAATAAAAATCTTTCGTGGTACGATCGTCTTTCTCCGGTTCAAATTGCAAATTCGTGGATCGACATATCCAGAAACAACCTTGATCCTTTGTTGATGATAGCCGATATTTATCAAGTGTTTGATCACCAAAAATACATCACGCTTGTGGATGATTTACTGAAGCGTGCACAATTTTATTATGGAACCGGTGTTTACCCGCTCGGTGATGATATTCTGAAAGAGCTAACCAACAGTTCTCTCCGTAGCTATTATGGCTCGTCTAACGATACTGTTAGCCGAAACGTGGCAGAACAAACAATGCAAAAAACACTGAAAATGATGCAGCAGTATAATCCCAAATTGTTCGAACAATACGGAAAACTTCAATAATCTTAGATTTTCTTTTTAAAGAGATGTATGGACATATTTCGTACATCTCTTTTTTTGATTTTTGTAAAAAATATTTACTCATGCTTATAGAACAGCCACCTAAGCTATACAGACTTCTCTTTCATAATGCTATTTGGAGAAAAACTATCGACGGACAAAAAACCGTTTATCTTACGTTTGACGATGGTCCTATTCCTGAAATAACCCCTTGGGTGTTAGATCTTCTCCATTCTTATAATATCAAAGCTACTTTTTTTTGTGTGGGAGACAATGTTCGAAAATATCCCGAAGTTTACCAAGATATTTTGAGAAGAGGACATCGTGTAGGGAATCATACATTCAACCATGTTCAGGGATGGAAGTTTCGAACCAGCACATTCTTGGCCAACGTTCAGAAAGCCTCCGAACTCATCCAATCGAATTTGGTGCGTCCGCCTCATGGGCACATGCGTTTGCCCCAAAACGGAGCTTTGATGTGTTCGGGTTATCAGGTAGTGATGTGGGATGTTGTTACGCGCGACTACAACAAAAAACTCACTCCGGAGCATGTTCTCGACAATGTAAAAAATTATGTAAGAGATGGTTCTGTTATCGTTTTTCACGATTCGCTTAAAGCCGAAAGGAATTTGAAATATGCATTACCTCGAGCTATCGATTGGTTGTTGAGTCAGGGATACTGCTTTGAAACAATACCTTAAAATCTTTTTATTAATTAAATTGAATGTAAATATCGCGCCATTATTTCATCCTTAAAAAATTCGATATCCTATAGGTTAGGTAATCTTGAAGCTTTTTATAGAATCTTCAACCATGACTGAATTTTCTATTGGAATTAAAAAATATTAAAAAATAAAATTATTTAGTATTATGTATTGCAAAGTACAATGTTTTCCATACATTTGTGCCGGTAATAAATATTCCGATTGGGAAACGTATTCAAATTTGAAATTTAATCTTTCGGATCAACCCAATTGGGTTATTAATTTGTTTGAAGAATGATTGATTTAAAGCAACTTCACAAATCGTATTATACAGAAGCCATTTCGCTTCACGTCCTTAAGGGAATCAATTTGCATATCGACGCCGGTGAATATGTATCCGTAATGGGTGCATCGGGGTCGGGCAAATCCACCTTGCTGAATATTTTAGGCATTTTGGATACCTACGATTCAGGAGAATATTACCTGGATGGCACATTAATGAAAAACCTCAGTGAAAAGCAGGCTGCGCACTATCGCAACGAAATGATTGGGTTTGTTTTTCAGTCGTTTAATCTTATCGGCTTCAAAAATGCCTTGGAAAACGTTGCACTTCCGCTTTATTATAAAAATGTCAGTCGGAAAAAGCGCAACATCATTGCCATGGAACTTCTGGGAAAAATGGGATTGAAGGATTGGGCTTATCACATGCCGAGCGAACTTTCGGGAGGACAAAAGCAACGCGTTGCCATTGCACGCGCAATGATTTCGAATCCCCGCATCATTCTTGCCGACGAGCCAACCGGCGCTCTCGACAGCCAAACCACAGTGGAAGTGATGGATGTGCTCACCAATCTCAACAAACAAGGCATCACCACCATCATTGTAACGCACGAAAAGGCGGTTGCCGATGCAACCAACCGTATAATCCATTTAAAAGATGGAATGATCGAATATGAAACCCGTAAAGAAAACGGCGTGCACAATGCGTACATCCACGCAGTTCAAAACATATAGATAAATACCTACCGGAGATGAACGACCATCTGCAGGAAATATTCAGTACACTAAAGAAAAACAAATTGCGTACCACCCTTACCGGATTATCGGTTTCATGGGGCATTTTCATACTCATAGTGCTTTTGGGTGCCGGCAACGGATTGAAAAATGGGGTGATGTCCAATTTCAGTTCGCGAGCGGTTAACCGTATCAGTTTATGGTCGGGCACTACATCCATTCCCTACAACGGATTGAAGTCGGGACGAAATCTGCATTTCATGGAGAAAGAGATTTCCACTATCCACCATGAGGTAACGCAAAGCGATTTGATTACTGCCCGATCGGACAAAAGTCAAACCATCTCCTACGGGTCGGAATACGGTACATATCAGGTAAGAGGCGTGATGCCGGCATACTCCGAAATCGAAAAACTGGTCATTCAACAAGGCGACGGACGTTTTATTAATCAATTGGATATAAACCAAACAAACAAAGTGATCGTCCTCGACCGAAAAATCGTGGAAGTGCTCTTCAAAGGTAAACCGGCATTGGGGCAATACGTGAAAGTAGGTCAGTTGATGTTTAAAGTAATCGGCATCAATTCAAAAAAAGAACAGTGGGGTGGGTCGAACGCTTACATTCCTTTTTCAACTTCACAGGTGATTTTCAATCCCGATAAAAAATTCAATCAAATCATGTTCACTGTCAACGGACTCGAAACAAAAGCTGCCAACGAACGCTTCGACGAAGCGTTGCGCAATCTCATGGGGCGCAGCCTCAGTTTCGATCCTCAAGACAAACAAGCTCTCTGGGTTAATAATACGCAAGCCGAATACATCGAAACCATGAAGATTTTTGGCGGTATCACCATTTTTGTGTCGATCATCGGAATTTTTACGCTTATTGCAGGTATCGTGGGCGTGAGCAACATCATGTTGGTAACGGTGAAAGAACGAACCCGAGAAATCGGCATCCGTAAAGCCATTGGTGCTCCTCCTTCGTCTATCCTCAAATCGATTATTCTCGAATCGATCATCATTACAGCCATTTTTGGCTACGTTGGGTTGATGCTTGGTATCGGCGTTACCGAATTGGTGAATTTTCTGATGGAACAGGCTGCAGCCGCAAATGCCTCGTCGGATAGCATGCAGATGTCGGTTTTCAAAAACCCTACGGTGGATATCGGATATGCCGTTTTTGCCACCGTTGTCCTCATTATAGCCGGTGTTCTTGCCGGATATTTGCCTGCCCGAAAAGCAGTGAAAGTGCATCCCATCGAAGCCATGAGAGAAGAATAGGCAAATACGACATAACAATGAAATCATCAAAAGATAACCATAGCGATTCTCATTCCGGCCTATTCGAAGATTTAGGAAAACTCTTCGATTTGGATCATTGGCAGGAAATTTGGATCACCATTACCCATAACAAATCACGAAGTATGCTTACAGCATTTGGCGTATTTTGGGGAATGTTCATGCTCGTCGCTATGGTGGGTGCAGGCAATGCACTCGACAAGGGGATATCCTCGCAGATCGAAGGATTTGCCACCAATTCCTGCTTTTTTTGGACGAATTCCACAACGGAACCCTATCAGGGATTTCGCAAAGGACGCAATTGGAACATGACGAACAGCGATATTCCCATCATTCGGCAGCGGGTAAAGGAGCTGCAGTATATCTCGCCCGTGCTTTTCAGCGGGGGTGGCGGAAGCGAAAAAAATGTAGTAAGAGGCGAAAGAAACGGAGCTTATCTGGTAAAGGGTTGCTATCCCGAGTACGATTTGATTGAAAAGAGCAACATGATTTACGGCCGCTATGTGAATGATATCGATATTGCCGAAAAGCGGAAAGTTTGCGTAATCGGCGAACGAATTTACGAAGTTCTTTTTCAACTGGGAGAAGATCCCGTCGGCAAACAAATTCGCGTCAACGGCATCTATTTTCAGGTAATAGGAGTAGCTCGCAGTACTTCCGGAGTTAGCATTGGTGGCCAAACGGCCGAAACGGTTGTACTTCCGTTCAGTACGATGCAACAAGCATTTAATCAGGGAAACATCATTCACTTCGTTGCGGCCACAGCTAATCACGGAACGCCCGTTAAAATCGTACAAGATCAAATTACCGATATTTTAAAGCAGCAACATCAAATTTCGCCCGACGATAAGGAAGCAGTTGGCGGCATGAACATCGAAGAGCAATTCAACATGTTCAATTATTTGGGCATCGGCATTGCTTCGCTCATTTGGATCGTGGGGTTGGGAACTCTGTTTGCCGGCGCTATCGGCGTCAGCAACATCATGCTGGTGACTGTTCGCGAGCGCACTAGGGAGATCGGAATACGACGTGCTTTAGGTGCGACGCCTCGCGCCATCATCGGACAAATCATGAGCGAAAGCATTGTGCTCACCGTAGTTGCCGGAATACTCGGTATAGTGTTGGGGGTAGGCATTCTTGCTGCTACAGGCATCGTGCTGAGTCAGGGCGATCAGTTTTTCAAAGATCCTCAAATATCTTTCGGGATGGCCGTCGGTTCGTTGATGATTTTGATTGTGATTGGCACACTTGCAGGCATGATTCCTGCTCAACGAGCCATGATGATCAAGCCCATCGAAGCGATCAGAGAAGAATAATTATCGTTACATTATCGTAAAAAAAACAATAACTAAACAAGATTCAGATGAAAAAAGTATTGAAAATAGCAGGATTATCCTTGTTGGGACTTTTGGTGATACTCACTTTCGTGTTTCTTTGGCAGAAATCGCGTCCCAAAGTGATTGTTTATAATATTGAAACAGTAACGAAGGGGAACATCGAGAAACGTACGGTAGCCACAGGGAAGGTGGAACCTCGCAACGAAATTCTCATCAAACCGCAAATGTCGGGAATCATTTCCGAAGTATATAAGCAAGCCGGGGAAACGGTTCAGGCAGGCGACATCATTGCCAAGATACAGGTTGTTCCCGATATGGTGAATCTGAGCAGTGCCGAATCGCGCCTGTCACGTGCCGAGATTGCCTTAGATCAAAGTCGCCGAAATTACGAACGCGACAGCAAGTTATACGAAAACAAAGTGATTTCGAAGGAAGAATTCGAAAAAGTGGCGCTTCAATACAAAAACGACCGGGAAGAACTGCGTGCCGCATCCGATAATTTGAGTCTTGTCCGCACGGGAATTACCGCAAGTTCCGCCAAATACAGCAACACCCTCGTTCGTTCCACCGTTTCGGGAACCATTCTCGATATTCCGGTCAAGGTGGGCAATTCCGTCATCCAATCCAACAATTTCAACGATGGCACAACAGTGGCTTCGGTTGCCAACCTGAACGATATGCTCTTTGTCGGCAAAATAGACGAAACCGAAGTTGGCAAATTGCACGAAGGCATACCTATGCAAATTACCATCGGAGCCATCCAAAATCGCGAAATACCTGCGACGTTGGAATATGTTTCCCCGAAAGGAACGGAAGAAAGCGGAGCTATTTTGTTCGAGATGAAAGCCGCCATGAAATTGCCGACGGATGTCTTCATTCGCGCCGGATACAGCGCCAACGCCGAAATCATTCTCGACAAAAGGACCGATGTGCTGATGATACCCGAAAGTTCGCTCGAATTTAGTGGGGATTCGGCTTTCGTTTACCTTGTCAAGAGCGAAAAGCCCCAGACTTTCGAACGCAAACTCGTCAAAATCGGTCTTTCTGACGGAATTCATATCGAGGTGCAGAACGGATTGCAACTGAACGATAAAATTCGGGGAACAAAAGTTATCGACAAAAAGAAAAAGTCGTAATTACATGTCAGAACGTTGCATGTTAAGATAAACAACACGTCACAATCGATTAAAAATCTCCACATGAAATATTCATTTCTCATTCTTTCGTTTTGCCTTGCAAGTGTCGTCTCGGCGCAACAGCAACTCACACTCGAACAATGTATTGCCATTGCATTGGAAAATAATCGCAACGTCAAGCAACAGGAGTTAAACAAGCAAAACCGCGAAATCGCTTACAATCAGGCGCGCGCCGATCTTTTACCTAACCTGAATGCTTCGGCAGGCCAAAACTTTGTGTTTGGGCGTTCCATCGGATTAGACAACACTTATCAAAACACCAATTCGTCGCAAACCTCCTTCAGCCTCGGAAGCGACATCACACTCTTCGACGGGCTGCGCATGAAGCATAACATTGATGCTCGAAGAGCCGATGTGAACGCATCACAAGCCGATTTGGATAAAATTCGTGACGATATTGTCATCAGCGTTTCCACCGCTTTCCTTCAAGTTTTGCTTAATAAGGAACTGTTGCAGATTTCGGAGGATCAGATCGAACTGACCAATGCCAATATCGCTCAGCGAAGCGAATTGATAAAAAACGGCAAAATGGCCGAAGGCGAAATTTATGAGCTTGAGGCTCAAAAGGCGAAAGAAGAACTTAACCGTGTACAGGCCGAAAGCAATCTGAAGTTAGCCTTGCTTGATTTGGCACAAATTATGGAGATGGAAAATGTTTCGGATTTGGACATTACTGCACCTCCTGCCGAAAAACTGATCAGTGAAAGTATTTTGCTTTCGTCGGATGTGGTATATCAAAATGCACTCATCAATCGGCCCGAAATAAGCGGTGCCAATTTCCGATTGGAAAGTGCGCAAAAAGAAGTATTGATGTCCAAAGCTCAACTGTATCCCACGCTCTCCTTTGGTGCAAATGTGGGTACAGGTTATTATCACATGAGCAATCGGACAAACGATTCGTTCAGTTCGCAAATGCGAAACAATATGAGCAATTCTGTAGGCTTTAGCTTGCGAATACCCATTTTCAACCGTTTTCAGGTACGTAATAGCATTCGCACTGCACAAATTGCGGTCGAAAACAGTCGGTTGGAAATGGATAAAACAAAACTCGATTTGCGTAAACGTATCGAACAGGCCTACTACAATGCACTCGGAGCGAATAGCCGTTGGGAAGCAGCCAAAAAATCGGAAATTGCCGGTCGCGAGGCTTATCGATTTGCCGAACAAAAATTCGAAAACGGTCGAGCCAATTCCTATGAACTGTTTCAGGCGAAAAATAATCTCACACAAGTATTGGGTGAAATGGCGCAAGCCAAATACGAATATGCTTTTCGCCTTAAAATTTTGGAATTGTTAAAAGATTGATATCTTGTAACTATTTCTTAAATGGATACGTCTTATTTTAAATCACACAAAAATATTATTCGAAGTATGAAAACAAGAATATTGATGTTCGCTTCTTTCATTTCAATTTGCATTATTGCCTCAAGTTGCGCGCTGAATGCACAACAACGCATCACGTCGAGGACCTTTGATGTGCAGCCATTCGAAGCTGTCGAATCAAACTCGGTAGCGAATATCCATTTCTTTCAGGGACCTACTACAAGTTTGAGAGCTGAAGGGAACAAGGACTTGATAGATCGTTTGAACGTGAATGTGGAAAAAGGAAAATTGATTATTGAAATGCCAAAAAATACATTCAAAAATAATAATCTGAAAAATAAGAAGCTGGATATTTATATTTCATCACCTACTCTGAATTTGATTGAAATGGAAGGAGTAGGGAATTTTTTGTTAGAGAAAGCTTTCAACTCACCTAAACTTGAAATTGTTTCTGATGGAGTAGGCAATCTGAAAGCCGATAATCTGAATTGCGGGCAAATATTTATTCGTTCGCATGGTGTGGGAAATATCGAACTTGCCGGGAAAGCCAATAACATGACCATTTCATCAAATGGAGTAGGAAACATCAAAGCCGAAAAACTTGTTGCACAACATGCAAGTGTAAATTCGAGAGGTGTAGGCAATGTTATATTCAATTGCTCCGAATCAATGGATGTGGAATTGAGCGGAGTTGGTAATGCAATTTATTACGGAAACCCGAAAGTTAAAAACATGAACAGGGAAGGCGTCGGCAAAATCAAACCGGGTAAATAAATTTTGAATACTCTTTTTTAGGATTAAACATAATTAAATTAATGGCGGAGGCTTGTGAAAGTTTCCGCTTATTTGTTTTGTAACATTCCGATATCGCGCAACCAGTCAATTGCTCTATACGGCCATTCGTTTACCAGATGCCCTGTGTTTCGTAAACCGTATCCATGACCACCCGTGGTGTATAGGTGCAACGATGCAGGAACTTTTGCCTCTTTCAATGCATAATAATAGAATATGCTGCTGTTCAGTAATTTCGAATCATCTTCAGTTTGAACAAGAAAAGTCGGAGGCGTTTCGGAAGTTATTTTCAGTTCGGAGGCAACCGTAAAATTTGTTCCATCAAGATATGCCGGATAGATGAGCAGGCAAAAATCGGGACGCAAGCTTTCGTTGTCGGCGCTATCCACAGCCGGATAAGTTCTTTCTTTGTATGCAGTGCTTGCCATTGCCGAAAGATGAGCGCCTGCCGAAAAACCGATCACTCCGATTTTGTTCGGATCGATATTCCAATCTTTGGCATGATAACGTGTGTAAGCGATGGCACGTTGCAAATCTTGCAAAGGTGCAACATGTTTTTCCAATCCTTCACGACGAGGAACTCGATATTTCAACAGCACACAATTCACGCCGAAACTGTTGAAACGTTTGCAGATTTCGCTTCCTTCGAGGTTGTAAGCCAGAATATTGTATCCTCCGCCCGGGCTTACAATAATGGTTGTTCCCGAATTGTTGTCAACCGGTGCCGGATAAAATGTCAGTGTAGGCTCGCTCACATTACTTATTCTTAACACAGGACAACCTCCCACTTTAGGGCCATTCCAGTCATCGACCTGTTTCATTTTTTTCGTTTCGCCCGGAGCGCCATCGGGAAACAACAGAATCGGTTTTTCTTGAGCTATTGCTACCATAGAAAATAAACTAATGAAGATGAATGCATATTTTTTCATAACCCACTGATTATAATTTTAGTTTTGATGCAAAAGTAGAAAAAACTTCCGTTTTATTTGTAAAACATCATTACCTTTGTTTTCTAAAATTAGATGACGATTGCAAATGAATCCGAACCAATATCTTCTCGGTATGACGCTTGCCGAAATTACTTCCGCTGTGTGTGAACTCGAATTGCCTAAATTTACCGCTAAACAAATTGCAGATTGGATTTATGTCAAGCGAGTGAAAAGTATCGACGAAATGACAAATATTTCCATTCGAAATCGCGATGTCCTCAAAAAGCATTTCGAAGTTGGCCGAAAAGAACCTCAAAATTTGCAAACATCGGTGGACGGAACCAAAAAAATGCTTTTCGAAACCATGACCGGCCAATTCATCGAATCGGTTACTATTCCGGAAGACGATCGACTAACGCTTTGCGTTTCGTCGCAAGTCGGATGCAAAATGAACTGCAGTTTTTGCATGACAGGAAGGATGGGCTTCAATGGAAATCTCACTGCCAACGAGATATTGAATCAAGTATATTCGGTTCCCGATTCTGAAGCTTTGTCCAATATTGTGTTTATGGGAATGGGAGAGCCGCTCGACAATTACGAAAACGTGATGAAAGCAATCGAAATTCTGACTGCCGATTATGCGTTGGCTTGGAGCCCGAAGCGGATCACACTTTCCACTATTGGTGTTTTGCCCAAATTGAAGCTTTTTCTGGACGAAAGTAAGTGCCATTTGGCTGTAAGTTTACACAGTCCTTTGTCAGTGCAGCGACAGTCGTTGATGCCTATCGAAAAAAAATATGCTTCGAAGGAAATTGTCGAACTATTGCGAAATTACGATTGGAGTCATCAGCGCCGGCTTTCATTCGAATACATCATGTTTGCCGGAATCAACGATTCGCTCGTGTATGCGCGCGAACTGACCCGTCTTCTCGCAGGGTTGGATTGTCGCATCAATCTCATACGTTTTCATGCAATTCCCGATAGCGAATATCGTCCCGCAGATGATGAAACAATGATTGCATTTCTCGATTTTCTCACAGCGAAAGGCTTCATCAGCACCATTCGCGCTTCGCGCGGTGAAGATATTTCTGCTGCTTGCGGCATGCTTTCCACTCAGTCAAAAAAAGCAGTCTAATGATTGGCCAATCCGTAAATTATCATAAATATAGCTTGAAGATATTCATTTTGCGCAAATTGCATTATTTTTGTTGTACGGTTGATGAGATAATTTATGTCTAACGCCTAAAACATTTATATTATGAAACATCTTGCTTTATCTGTCACACTTCTTTTGGCCATTGTCGTTGGTTTTTCGTCGTGCAACAACGGCAGCGGTATATTATCTGCCTCTTCGACTGCTAACGAAGTGCTTGTGGTGATGGATGATCAGTCGTGGAAAGAAGGCCTTGCAGGAAGAGCTCTTTTCGATGTGCTCAATTCACCTGTATTAGGGTTGCCTCAAACCGAACCGAATTTCAGGATTATGCAGATTGCACCCGAAAACTTTACAACTACGTTCAGAACGATGCGTAATATCGTGATTCCCGAAATTTCGAATATTTACTCTGCGCCCAAGCTTAGTGCGGAGATCGACAAACATGCTTACGGGCAGGTAATCCTGACTATCAAAGCGCCAGATACCACCTCATTTGTGAACTATGTGACCGAAAATTCAGCCAGTATCGTCGATTATTTAGTAACAAAAGAACTGGAACGTACTGCCGAATGGCTCAAGAAAGATGCATACACTCCCCAAACGCAAATCAGGCAAATGTTCGGAATATCGATCAGTTATCCGAAGGGATTGCCACACGTTACAACGAAAAAAGATTTTTATTGGGCTACGAACAATGCCGGCGAAAAACGGCAGGATATTGTAATTTACCAGTTCCCCTATACCACTGAAAAGGTTTTCGAAAAGGATTCGCTTATTGCAATTCGCAACAAGATTTTGGGCGAACATATCAAAGGTAGTTTTGATTCGCAAATGACTACATCTAAGGCTTATGATCCGATTTATAAAAGAATGGAGGTCGATAGTATTTTCCGTGCCGAACTTCGTGGTTTATGGGAGATGACCACTGATATGATGGGCGGGCCTTTCGTTTCGCAGGCATTTGTCAATCCATACACCAACAAAGTTATCGTTGTAGATGTTTTTGTTTATGCTCCCGAAAGCAATAAAAGAAATCTAATTCGAACGCTGGAAGCATCGTTCTACACCATTCGGATATTGAAGCCTGAAGAAATGGCTTCGGACGAAGCAGTAAAAAAGAAATAAATCTCAAGTAGTAAAAAAATGTCGGAATTACTCAAAGTTGGCATCACGCATGGAGATATCAACGGCGTCGGTTATGAAATTTTGCTCAAAACTTTCGCCGATGATCGCTTACTCGAACTTTTCAACCCCGTGATTTATGGATCACCCAAAGTGGCATCTTATTATCGCAAAGTACTCAATTATCAACCCATTTCATTCAATTTGATACGTCGTGCCGACGAATGCGAAGAAGGTCAAATTAATATGGTAAATTGCCTGAAAGAAGAATTGAAAATCGAAATGGGTGTCCCGTCCGATGTTTCAGGCGAAGCTTCTTTTATAGCTCTTGAGGCAGCTTGCAACGATTTGGAAAATTCGAAAATAGATGTTTTGGTTACTCTCCCTATCAATAAAGATGCTATTCAGAGCGAAAATTTTCAGTTTCCGGGACACACCGAATATCTGCAACAACGATTCTCCAAAAAAGGAGAAAAAGCGCTCATGATTTTAGTCAACGAAACCCTCAGGGTTGCTCTTGTAACGGCGCATATGCCTATTTCTGAGGTTTCTCGTCACATTACAAAAGAAAATATAACGGAGAAGCTCGATATTCTGGATCTGTCACTCAGACGTGATTTCAATATCGAAAATCCTCGGATTGCCGTTTTGGGTTTGAATCCTCATGCCGGCGAAAATGGGTTGTTGGGTAAGGAAGAAAACGAGATTATCGCTCCTGTTATCAAGGAAGCGCAGGATCGTGGCATTTTGTGTGCAGGACCTTTCCCTGCAGACGGCTTCTTCGGATCGGAGCGATATAAGGATTTCGATGCCGTTTTGGCCATGTATCATGACCAGGGATTGATACCGTTTAAAACGCTGTCAATGGCTTCAGGTGTAAACTTCACCGCTGGCCTTCCCATTGTCCGCACTTCGCCCGATCACGGTACAGCCTACGATATTGCCGGTCAGGATAAAGCTTCGGACGAATCTTTTCGTCAAGCCATTTATATGGCTATCGATATTTATAAAAATCGTAAGTTATACGACGAAGCTCGTCGAAATCCTTTACACAAGATGTTCTTCGATAGGGGAAAAGACGACGAAAAACTCGATTTGACCGCAGACGAAGCGGAAGATTGAGCAAAAGCGATTTGTCTTCAAAACATTCCTCCGATTTTACGGATGATCCACAAGACTAAACTTAGAACGGCACTTAGCAAAATCATCGTGGTGATGGGAAAGTAAAACCGGAAATTTTCTCGTTCGATGCGGATGTCTCCGGGTAATCGACCTAAGAATGACAATTTATCGCCAAAAAATAGGAGAATTATTCCGACAATAAGGATAATAATTCCGATTGTTATTAAAATTTTTCCGGATTGTTGCATAGTTGATCAAAGAAAACAAAGACGTGGTCGGGATGGCCACGTCTTCCGTTTATATTGAATTGCATCAATTGTTTTCGGGACGAAGTTTGCGAACTACAGCACCCGTTTGCCACATTTCGCTTTCGCGGAGAGCTTTCAGCTCTTCTTCGAGTTTTTCGCGATAATCGGGCTGAGAATTGCTGTCGATCGATCGTTGAGCTTCATTTCCATTGGCTACCTCCCTGTATAGTTTTTCGAAAACGGGTTTGGTTGCGTCGTGAAATGGTCCCATCCAATCCAAAGCGCCACGCTGTGCGGTGGTTGAACAATTGGCATACATCCAGTCCATTCCTTTTTCGGCGAACAAGGGCATCAGCGATTGAGTCAGCTCTTCAACCGTTTCGTTGAATGCTTCCGAAGGTGAGTGCCCGTTTTCGCGCAATGTTTCGTATTGAGCGAGTAACAATCCCTGAATAGCACCCATTAATGTACCGCGTTCCCCGGTTAAGTCGGAATATACTTCGCGCTGAAAAGTAGTTTCGAACAGATATCCTGAGCCAATTCCGATGCCGAGTGCAATTACCCGATCGAAAGCTTTTCCGGTGGCATCCTGATAAATAGCGTAACTCGAATTCAGTCCGCGTCCTTCGAGAAACATCCGACGAAGACTTGTGCCCGAACCTTTTGGAGCAACCAAAATCACGTCAACGTCGGCCGGAGGAACAATGCCGGTACGATCGTTGTAGGTGATGCCGAATCCGTGCGAAAAATAAAGCGCTTTACCTGCAGTCAGATGTTTTTTTACTGTCGGCCATACTTGTATTTGTGCGGCATCCGAAAGTAGATACTGAATGATGGTGCCTCGTTGGCATGCTTCCTCAATTTCGAATAAAGTTTCGCCCGGCACCCATCCGTCGGCTACTGCTTTGTCCCAAGTTTTGCCACCTTTGCGCTGCCCCACAATCACATTAAATCCGTTGTCGCGCAAGTTGAGCGATTGGCCCGGCCCTTGCACGCCATAACCGATGACCGCAATGGTTTCATCTTTCAATACTTCTTTTGCTTTGCTTAACGGAAATTCGTCTCGGGTTACTACATTTTCTTCAACCCCTCCAAAATTCATTTTTGCCATTTTCTTAAAGTTTTTTCCCGGGAAATCTGTTTCCCGTTTTATTAATAATTAAATTGTTTTATTCTTTTGTTTTGTTGTATGATTCCTTAATTCTTTCTTCGGCTTCGCTGCGTTTGGCCAACATATCGCTCAGTCGTTCGACGGGCGATTTGGTGATGGCAATTCTCCCCGAACGGACGAATTGCAATACGCCAATTTTTTCGGCCAATTCTTCGAAAAGTGCTTGCGTTTCGACGTAGTGTCCGGCTTTGAGAAATACGATGCAATCTTTTGAAATTTCCAGCACGCGAATGTTGTATTTTCTTACCAAATATTCTATCGATCCGTGCTCCAATACCTTTTCTGTGGATAATTTATACAAGGCGAGTTCCTGATGTACCAATTCGTCGTTGGTGTTGTAAAAAGCTTTCAGAATATCTACCTGCTTGTCTATTTGATTGACGAGCTTTTTTATCGATTCTTCGGTTTCCGAAAGAGCCGTGATGGTAAATTTGTGAATGCCGGGAATGGCTGAAGGCGAAACGGATAGGGTTTCGATGTTGACTTGTCTTCTTGTAAAAATCGTGGTTATCTGATTGAGTACCCCTACCGCATTTTCAGAAAAAATGGTGATCGTATAGAGTGTTTTATTTTCCATAATTATCTTTATTATTTTATTTGTTCCGGAAAATTTTCCTACCGTTAAATCTTGTATCCGTTTCCCAGTATGATATTCGTTATATTCCCTCCTGCCGGGACCATCGGATATACCATCCCTTTTGTTTCCACCACTACTTCAAGCAGATATGCTCCTTGATGAGAGAGCATTTCGGCTATTGCATCATCCAATTCGTCACGTTGTGTGACCTTTCGGCCCTTGATTCCGTAGGCATCGGCAATTTTGACGAAATCGGGATTTTTGAGATGTGTTTCGGAATATCTTTCGTCGAAGAAAAGCTCCTGCCATTGACGAACCATACCCAGAAAATTGTTATTTAACAGGACAATTTTAATATCAATATTGTTTTCCATGATGGTTCCCAATTCCTGAATGGTCATCTGAAACCCTCCATCGCCCACGAACACGACAACCGTTCTGTCAGGTGCACCATATTTTGCACCGATGGCTGCAGGTAGCCCAAACCCCATCGTACCCAATCCTCCCGAAGTAATCATGCTTCGTGGTTGGGTGAATTTAAAGTATCGGGTACCCATCATCTGATGTTGTCCCACATCGGTAACGCAAATGGCTTCATTGTGAGTAGCTTCCGCCACTTTATTCACTACTTCTCCCATTTTGATTTCACCCGAATCGGGATAAAGTTCGTTTCTGATGATGTATTCAAACTCTTTATCGTACAAAGGCTTGAAACTTTCAATCCATTCGGTATGCTTTGCGGGTTTCACCAATTCGGTAACCTTTGGCAAAGTTTGTTTTACATCGCCCAACACTTTAACGTCCACTTTTACATTTTTGTTGATTTCGGCGCGGTCAATATCGAAATGAATGACTTTTGCCTGTTTGGCATACGTATTCAAATCGCCTGTTACACGGTCATCGAAACGCATTCCGATGGCGATCAATACATCGCATTCGTTGGTTTTGATGTTGGTAGCGATATTGCCATGCATACCCAGCATTCCGCAATTGAGGGGATGATCGGATGGCATGGCCGACAGGCCAAGGATGGTTGAGCCAAACGGAATATCGGCTTTTTCGAGAAAAGCACGCAATTCGTTTTCCGCATTTCCCAATGTTACGCCCTGTCCCACCAGTGCAAACGGTTTTTTAGCCTGGTTGATGAGGTCGGCAGCTGCTTCTATTTGTTCGTGGTCGATTTCGGGAATCGGCTCGTAACTGCGAAGGAAAATTGTTTTTTCGTACGAAAAGTTGCATTTGCCGGTTTGAGCATCTTTTGCAATGTCCAATACCACGGGCCCGGGCCGCCCACTCGAGGCGATATAGAATGCTCTCGATACAGCCCAAGCAATATCTTCGGGCCGGCGAATCTGATAGGCCCATTTTGTGATGGGCTGAGTGATGCCGATGACATCCGCTTCCTGAAAAGCATCGGATCCAAGTAACGAAGAAGTTACCTGTCCCGAAATTACGACTAATGGTGTACTGTCCATCAACGCATCGGTGATTCCGGTAATGGCGTTTGTTGCGCCCGGTCCCGATGTTACCAATGCAACGCCTACCTTTTTCGATGCGCGGGCATAACCTTCCGCTGCATGTACGGCTCCCTGTTCGTGACGAACAAGGATGTGCCTGATTCGGTCTTTGCAGTCGTATAAGGCATCGAAAACGGGCATGATGGCTCCTCCCGGATAGCCAAATATGGTGCTCACTCCTTCGGCTATCAGCGAGCGAATGAGTGCTTCACTTCCGGTGATCATTTCGTTTGTTGTATCATTCTCTTTCATTGTATGATATATGATTTTGATTGTTGACGTTTTAAAATTGATTCCGATTGAAGTTTAGTCTATGAGTCTGACTGCTCCCAAATCGGCAGAGCTGACCAGTTGTGCATAAGCTTTGAGGGCTTTTGATACTTTTCTGTCGCGCTGCGGCTTAAAGGCATTGTTGCCTTTTGCCTCTTCGGCTTTTCGACGTTCGGTCAATTCGTTGTCGGAAATCTTTAGGTTGATGCTGCGGTTCGGTATATCGATTTCGATGATATCGCCTGATCTAACCAGAGCAATGTTTCCACCGGCAGCAGCTTCGGGTGAGACATGCCCGATGGAAAGACCGGAGGTGCCTCCCGAGAATCGTCCGTCGGTAATCAGTGCGCAGGCTTTTCCCAGATGTCGCGATTTGATGTAGGAGGTGGGGTAGAGCATTTCCTGCATGCCGGGACCGCCTTTCGGACCTTCGTAAATGATGACCACCACATCGCCGGATTGTACTGTTCCGTCAAGAATTCCTCGACATGCATCTTCCTGCGATTGAAAAACTTTTGCCGTTCCGGCAAATTTCCAGATACTTTCGTCCACTCCCGCCGTTTTCACCACGCAGCCGTCTTGGGCGATGTTTCCTTTGAGAATGGCCAATCCGCCGTCTTTTGTGTAGGCATGAGCCACGTTGCGGATGCACCCATTTTCGCGATCGGTATCGAAATCCTTAAAACGTGCATTTTGCGAACCCATCACCAGATTAAATCGATTGCCCGGTGCCGACGAATAGATGTTTTTGGCTTCTTCCGACGGATTTGCTTTTGTAATGTCAAAGTGTTCGATTGCCTCGGATAAAGTCATCCCGTCAACACGGTGAACCGACGAATCGACGAGTCCTGCCTCTGCCAGTTCTTTCATGATTCCCAAAATTCCGCCGGCTCGATTGACGTCCTGAATGTGATATTTCTTGGTGTTGGGTGCTACTTTGCAAATGCAGGGAACTTTTCGCGACAAGGCATCGATATCGTCGAGTGTGAACGATACTTCGGCCTCGTGTGCAATGGCAAGCAAGTGTAGAATAGTATTTGTAGATCCGCCCATTGCAATATCGAGGGTCATGGCATTGAGAAAAGCTTCTCTCGTGGCTATATTGCGAGGGAGAATGCTTTCGTCGCCGTCGAAATAATAACGATTGGCATTTTCTACAATTTGTTTGGCGGCTTTCACAAACAATTCTTTGCGATTGACGTGGGTAGCCACGATTGTTCCGTTTCCCGGCAGTGCCAAACCGATTGCTTCGGCAAGGCAATTCATCGAATTGGCGGTGAACATTCCCGAGCACGATCCGCAGGTGGGGCAAGCCAGATTTTCGAGTTGGGCGATGCGTTCGTCGGACACGGAGTCGTCGGCCGACTCAATCATCGCATCGATCAAATCCACTTGTTCGTCTCCTATTTTGCCGGCTTCCATAGGTCCGCCCGATACGAAAACCGTCGGAATATTCAATCGCATGGCAGCCATCAGCATTCCCGGCGTTATTTTGTCGCAATTGCTGATGCAGACCATCGCGTCAGCCTTATGGGCATTGATCATATATTCTACCGAATCGGCAATCAAATCGCGTGATGGAAGCGAATACAGCATTCCGTCGTGTCCCATGGCGATGCCGTCGTCGATGGCTATCGTATTGAATTCGGCAGCAAAACAGCCCAACTTTTCAATCTCAGCCTTCACCATTTGCCCCACTTCGTGCAGATGCGTGTGCCCCGGCACGAATTGAGTAAATGAATTTACCACCGCAATGATGGGTTTGCCCATTTGTTCGCGCTTCATGCCGGCTGCTTGCCAAAGTGCACGAGCTCCCGCCATCAAACGACCTGAAGTGGAGGTATGGCTTTTCAGCCTGTTTTCGCCGCCGTTATGGTTCGTATGTTTATTCGATTGATCATTCATATTTTTCATCTATTTAAAAAATATCTTCAAACTTTTATCATAATTGTTCAATCTTTTATCTCAATTATTCAATCTTATTGCTCGAAAATTCAATTTTCTATATCAATTATTCAATCCTACTGCTCGAATATTCAATATTCTATCTCATTTATTCAATCCTACAGCTCGAATATTAAATCTTTTATCTCATTTGTTCAATATTCTATCTCATTTATTCAATCTTATTGCTCAAAAATTAAATCTTCTATCTCATTTGTTCAATCCTACAGCTAATTCTTGATTCTTGGATCTTGGCTGTGTTGCGTGTTCCGTCTTATTTTCTTATATAGTCCACAATCCATTTACCCACTTCGCTTGTCTTGTAAGCTTTGCCACCTTCGGCAATATCTTCGGTTACGATACCGGCCTCCATACTCGCATTCACCGCTTCGCGAATGAGTGCCCCTTCGCGCATGAGGTTGAAGCCAAGTTCAAACATCAGTGCAGCCGAAAGTATCATGGCGACGGGATTGGCTATGTCTTTTCCGGCAGCTTGCGGATACGACCCGTGAATGGGTTCGAAGAGCGATGTGTGCAGCCCGATGGATGCTGAGGGCAACAGCCCGAGCGATCCGGTGATGACCGATGCTTCGTCGGTGAGAATATCGCCGAAAAGATTTTCGGTTACAAGTACGTCGAAACTCTTAGGCCATTGAATGATGCGCATCGCAGCATTATCCACAAAAAGAAAATCGGTTTCGATGTCGGGATATTGCGGGGCGATTTCTTGTGCAATCTGACGCCACAAACGTGACGTGGCAATTACGTTTGCCTTGTCCACAACCGTAAGTTTTTTGCGACGTTGGCCCGCAAATTTATAAGCCAGATGCAGAATGCGTTCTATCTCCTCGCGAGTGTAGATGCACGTATCGTAGGCCGTGTTTCCGTCTTCGCTGCGACCTTGCGGACGGCCAAAATACATTCCGCCGGTCAGTTCCCGAATGCATATAAAATCGGCTCCTTCAACCAACTCGGCACGAAGTGGAGATTTGTGGATGAGAGACGGAAAAGTGACTACGGGACGAATATTGCCGTACAAGCCCAACTGTTTGCGCATGCGGAGCAACCCTTGTTCGGGACGAACTTTGGCATTGGGGTCGTTGTCGTATTTGGGATCACCAATGGCACCGAAGAGCACTGCATCCGATTGCATGCAAAGCTCATGCGTTTCGGGAGGATAGGGGTCGCCAACGGCATCTATGGCACAAGCCCCTACGAGGGCTTCTTCGAATTCCAATTGATGACCAAATTTTTCGCAGACTGCCTTTGTTACGTCTAAGGCCTGTTTCATGATCTCCGGCCCGATTCCGTCGCCCGGCAGGACAGCGATATGTAAAGACATTCGGGTATTGTGCGGTGCTTTGTTGAAATCTTGTTTCGAATTATTATCTGACATTCTTATGGGGATATTGTTAAGTTGAATTGCTTATATACGTATATTTCTGAAAAAGAATCAGGGCAACTGCATGTAATTGATGGTCGGAATATTTCCGCTTTCAATCATGTTCAGCATTTTCATTGTTGCCTTGATGGCTGCGGCTGTTTGATCGGCATCCAGACCTCGTGTTTTGAAGATTTTGCCATCGAATTTCCACGTGATGATGGTTTGCACATAGGCATTGGTCTGTCCTCCGGGAGGAATCACGACGACATAGTCGAGCAATTCGGGAGTGGGCTTCTTGAGATCCCTGTAGATTTTGAACATTGCTTTCGAAAAAGCATGATATTGTCCTTCGCCGGCAGCCGTTTGCTGATATACCTCGCCCTTGATCGATACTTTTACTGTGGCTGTGGGGCGCATTCCGTTGGTGAGCGTAAGCGAATAGTTGAGCATCTGAATATCCTGATTGTCGGTGCCGTTTTTCAGTACGTCCGAAACGATGTAGGGTAATTCGTCGGGGCTTACGAGCTCTTTTTTGTCGCCCAGTTCGATAATTCGTTCTGTGATTTTTTTCACCGATTCATCGTCCACTTCGATCCCCAAGGCTTCGAGATTTTTGACGATGTTGGCTTTACCGGAGTTTTTGCCTAATGCGTATTCGCGTGAACGACCAAAACGTTCGGGCATCAAATCGTTGAAATAGAGATTTTTCTTTTTGTCGCCATCGGCATGTACACCGGCAACTTGTGTAAACACGTTATCGCCAATGATGGGTTTGTTGTTCGGAATGCGAATGCCGGAATAACTTTCCACAATTTTGCTTACGTGATAAAGCTTGTCTTCGGCAATATTGGTTTGGAGTTTTAGTTGATCGTGGATCACCGCCACAACACTGGTTATCGGGGCATTTCCTGCTCTTTCGCCCAAACCGTTTACCGTTACGTGAACGCCATCGACGCCTGCTTTCACTGCTTCGAACACATTGGCAACGGCTAAATCGTAATCGTTGTGGGCATGAAAATCGAAATGCAAATCGGGATAGCGTTTGATCATAGTTTGACAAAAGATTCGCGCTTCATCGGGATTTAATATACCTAAAGTATCGGGCAACATGAATCTGTCTATCGGCTCGTGTTGCAACTCGTCCATCATGTCAAAAACGTAATGTTGCGAATCACGCATACCGTGTGACCAGTCTTCCAAATAAATGTTCACGTTCATTCCCCGATTTTTCGCATCGGCAATCACTTTTTTTATGTCGGTAACGTGTTGTTGAACCGTTTTTCGCAATTGAAACGTGCAATGTTTTTCAGACCCTTTGCATAGCAAATTTACCACTTTGCAGCCGGCATTGGTAATCCAGTCGAGCGATTCTGTTCCGTCGATAAATCCCAAAATTTCTATCCTGTCAAGATATCCATGTGATTTAGCCCATCGGGCTATTTTTTGAACCGATTTGAATTCTCCTTCCGAAACTCTTGCCGAAGCAATTTCAACGCGATCCACATTGAGTTCTTCGATGAGTAAACGGACAATACTTACCTTTTCTTCTGCTGCAAACGATACGCCCGATGTTTGTTCTCCATCGCGAAGCGTCGTATCCATTATTTCGATTTTTCTTTTTTCCATCAGTTCGCTATAAATTGTATCGCTTTCAATATACGAAAGGGCGGTTTTTTTCGTATGCTTCTATTTTGTCTTTGTTCGAAAGTAGGTAGTCGATATCGTCCAGTCCTTTCAGCAGACATTCTTTTTTGTATGCATTTATTTCGAAAGATTCCTGTTCGCCGGTTTCGTTGTTGCGAATGGTTTGTGCATCGAGATTCACCGTGATGGTTGCTTTGGGATTTTTTTGAACCGATTCGAAAAGACTGTTCAGGAAATTGCTGCTTACGACTACCGGAAGAACGCCGTTGTTGAGCGCATTGTTGCGAAAAATGTCGGCGAAAAAGCTCGACACAACAACTTTGAATCCATAGCCTGCAATAGCCCAGGCTGCATGTTCGCGACTGCTGCCGCTTCCAAAATTTTTTCCGGCAACCAGTATTTCGCCACTATAGGTGGGATCATTCAGAACGAAATCCGGTTTGGGATTTCCCTCCTTGTCGTAACGCCAGTCGGCAAACAAATTGTTGCCGAATCCTTCGCGTGTGGTGGCTTTCAGGAAACGTGCGGGAATAATCTGATCTGTGTCCACATTTTCGATGGGCAGTGGAACGTATGTAGATGTGATGGTTTGAAACTTTTGCATAATTTTTTTTATTGTTGGCCGATTAGCCGCCTTTTAAGGCATTGTTGATATTGCTCTCGGTTTATTGATTGAATAAAATGGTTTGAATATTAGTCTGTTTATTTATATTTGATGAAATTTATGGCAAGCTTATTTTCCCGGTGACTGCAGCTGCTGCGGCAACAAGCGGACCGGCCAAAATAGTTCGGGAACCCGGACCTTGACGTCCCTCGAAATTACGGTTCGAAGTAGAAACGGCATATTTTCCTGCAGGAATTTTGTCGTCGTTCATAGCCAGACAGGCCGAACATCCGGGTTGACGCAGTTCAAAACCTGCTTCTTCGAGTATTTTGTCGAGTCCTTCGGCTTCGATTTGTTTGCGAACTTGCCAGCTTCCGGGCACTAACCATGCAGTTACATTGTCGGCTTTCTTTTTTCCCCTGACATAATTGGCAAAAACCCGAAAATCTTCGATACGTCCGTTCGTGCAGCTTCCGAGGAAAATATAATCGATTGGTTTTCCCAATAATTTTTCTCCGGGTTTGAATCCCATATAATTCAATGCCTTTTCGAATGTTATTTTGCCGGCCGTGTCCACACTTTCGAGTTCGGGGATCGATCCGTCAATCGGCATTCCCATTCCGGGGTTGGTGCCGTAGGTGATCATCGGTTTGATCTGAGTTGCATCGATGGTTACTTCCTTGTCGAATTTGGCCCCTTCATCGGTTTTCAACGTTTTCCAATAAGCAATGGCTTGTTCCCATCTATCGCCTTTTGGCGCGTATTCCCGGCCTTTCAGATAGGCAAATGTGGTTTCGTCAGGAGCAACCAAACCACCTCGTGCACCCATTTCGATGCTTAGGTTGCACAACGTCATTCGCCCTTCCATCGAAAGGTTGCGAACGGCTTCGCCCGAATATTCGACGAAATAGCCGGTTGCACCGCCGGTAGTAAGTTGCGAAATCATATATAATGCCATGTCTTTAGCCCCAACGCCGTCAGCCAACTTCCCTTCGAAATTTATCCGCATGGTCTTCGGTCGTGTTTGCAGGATACACTGCGAAGCAAGCACCATTTCTACTTCACTCGTGCCGATGCCGAATGCAATAGCCCCGAAAGCACCATGAGTCGAAGTGTGGCTGTCACCGCAGACAATGGTCATTCCGGGTTGTGAATATCCGTTTTCGGGCCCGATCACGTGAACGATCCCATTTTTCGGATTGTTCAATCCGTAGTAGGTAAGGCCGAAGTCTCGTGCGTTTTTGGCAAGGGTATCCACTTGAAAACGCGAAACCTCGTCTCTGATTGGTTGATCCTGATGCATTGTCGGAATATTGTGATCGGCAGTGAGTGTCGTTTGCTCGGGGCGAAACACTTTCAATCCGCGAGCACGCAATCCGGCAAATGCCTGTGGACTTGTAACTTCATGCACCAGATGTCTGTCGATATACAATTGTGTGGGGCCGTCTTTTACTTCTGTTACTACATGAGCGTCCCAAATTTTTTCGAAAAGAGTTTTCATAATTTTTTTTATGGCTCGAGTTGTTTAACTCTTTGCTGTTTGCTTTATTTTAATGATTAAATATCTTGTCGTGAATGTGATTCGAAAATCGAAAAACGAATTTCGGCTGCTAAAAAATAATTCGTATCAATTGTCTGTGAATTTGTTTACGGCGTCAATAAATGCTTCTACCGAGGCTGCCACAATATCTGTGTTGGCCGAAAAACCGTAGTAAACCGAACCTTTGTGTTCGACTTGCATGTGCACTTTTCCCACGTCGTCGCTTCCTCGATCGATGGCCTGAATCAGAAATTCCTTGATCGTCATCTTTCGGCGGATGATGTTTTTAACTGCGCGAATGGCAGCATCAACAGGTCCGTTTCCGGTAGCCGATGCTTCGAAATGTTCTCCTGAAATATCCAATCCGATACTGGCGACATCACGAACCCCGATGCCGCAAAGCACTTGCAGATAATCGATTTTGATGCGATGGAGGCGCGATTCTTTCCCGACGAGCATCAGGATGTCATCGTCATTCACACTTTTTTTCTTGTCGGCTAATTCCAAAAATTTTTGATAAACGGAGTCCAGTTCTTCCACTCCGAGTTTTACGCCAAGCAAATTTAACCTGTTTTTCAGAGCGGCTCGGCCACTTCGTGCCGTAAGCACGATTGAATTGTCGTCAATGCCTACATCCTGTGGATTGATTATTTCGTATGTTTCAACATTTTTGAGTACGCCGTCCTGATGAATTCCCGAAGAGTGTGCAAATGCATTTCGTCCGACGATAGCCTTATTCGGTTGAACGGGCATATTCATCAAGCTTGACACCAATCTGCTCGTGGAATAAATCTCTTTGGTATTGATGTTCGTATCGAATCCCCGATCTTTATGACTTTTCAGAGCCATAACTACCTCTTCGAGTGCGGTGTTGCCGGCACGTTCTCCGATGCCGTTAACGGTAACCTCTATCTGTCGTGCGCCGTTTATGATCCCCGAAATAGTATTTGCGGTTGCCATTCCCAAATCCTGATGACAGTGTGTGGAAAGAATCGCATTCTTCAAATCCACATTATCGATCAGATATTTGATTTTTGCGCCATATTCGTCGGGAAAGCAATAACCGGTAGTGTCGGGAATATTAACAACTGTTGCACCGGCATCTACAACGGCCTGAACTACCCGTGCCAGATATTCGTTCTCGGTTCGTCCGGCATCTTCGGCATAAAATTCCACATCATCCACATATTTGCGCGCATGTTTGACGGCTTTTACTGCGCGTTCGATAATTTCTTCTCTATTTGAATTGAATTTGTATTTGATGTGAGAATCCGATGTTCCAATGCCGGTGTGAATACGTTTTCGCTTGGCAAATTTAAGGGCTTCGGCAGCTACATCGATGTCTTTTTCTACGGCGCGGGTAAGAGCGCAAATAACCGGCCATGTGACGGCTTTCGAAATTTCGACAACAGAATTGAAATCGCCCGGACTCGATATGGGGAATCCGGCTTCGATAATATCAACGCCCAACAATTCCAGAGCTTTGGCTACCTGAATTTTTTCGATTGTATTGAGCTGGCATCCAGGAACTTGCTCACCGTCACGCAGCGTTGTGTCAAATACATATATTCGCTCCATTATTTTTATATTTCGATTACTATGTTTTTATATTAAAAAACCTTTCTCACGTGGTGAGAAAGGTTATCATTAATTGCTCTTATATGATTACGTATTCGATATGCCTGTCTCACCTCCCGGAGTTGTCCAGTAGAATTAGGGAAATGACTAGAATATGAATACTATTATTGGTCATAAGTGTTTTAAGTGCTTAACCTAAATTTTGCTTACAAAGAAAAAGCAAAAAAATGAAACTGCAAAATATTTTTCAATTTTTATAGTGAAAAAATTACACTTTGTAATTTATTTAGCCTGAAAAACTCTCAAACTAATATTTCAAAATTATTTCGAATTAGCATTAAATCAAAAATTTACCTATTCGTTTGATCATAAAGAAGAATGTCGTTTCACATCCCCAAAATGGTGATTTCTACAACGTTAATTTTGTCGATCAATCAATTCTTTATTTTGATTTATGCAATTACTATACATTTCTGACACGCGATTTCGATCCAATTTATTCAGGGGGGCGTTCTCGTTTCCGATCTATCAACATGAAAGTGACTTATTGGCTTAATAAATGCGGAAAGAAAATTTTGAGAGACAAAGCAAAAGAAGAGAGCCTGTGTCCTATTTTGCCGGATTTTATTTCAATTCAAATCTAAATTCGCGTAATCCTTCGTAGGTATTGATAAAAAAGCGGAAAGGTACGGAATTTGAGGCATTGGCATTGCGCAGGCTGTTTAGCGAAAACGATGCATACATGGTTTGTGGATAACCGGGAGGGTCATCGTTGCGTGAATGGCTGAAATACAAATCTATCTGCGAGGACTCAAAATCACGCAATAGCCCTATTGTATGCGGTTTGCTGTGATATTCGATTTCGATAATCAAATTCAAATAATCGCCGCCAACCCAAACACTTTGAATTTTTACCGGATCAGTGCTCCATCGTATCGGAAATCCGTTTTTTGCAATGGTTGATGTGAAAATATCGGTTACCCGATTGACTATCACGGTGTCAGCTTTGTATGGAGTATAGTCGAGAATAACTCGTTGTCCGTTAATTCCATCGTAACTTGTCGAGGTTTTAGGAATCAGAATTTTTCTATTGTCCAATGCGAACTTTATTTCCCCATTTGATTTCAATACCGTCGCAAATTCCAAAAAATAATCCTCGATGCGCTCGGGTTGTTTTTCGCAAGCCGTTACAAACACGAGAGAGAATAAACCAATCAGGAGACACACACGTTTCATTTTTTTCTGAAAGGGATGGGATTATGATGAAGCTGAAATTGTTAGAAAATTCTTTAGAGTGTTGCCGTACATTTCGATGATTTTGGAGCGTAAAAACTCGATATCTTTATTCGGAATATCGATTTTCCGAATTTGATTATTGAGGTAGTTTTCGAATTTTTCAACATCATCGGACGTGTATTTATCCGCAAAAGTCGATGTTTCTGTAAGCAAATCGTATGCAACATAATTGAATGGGAAAAATGAATAATTCCGATAGATTTCTTCATCGATAATTTTGGCCACTTCATCCAGCAAAACTCCTTTTTCGTTTATTTCTTTCAAAAGGGTAGTTTTTTCGTTAATTTCTTTTCCAAATCTGAAATGAACACGACCTTTCCATCCGGTAATGCCGGTAATCATGTTTTCCAGATCGTCGGCAGGCATTTTTTTGTACCGGGCGTTGTCGCGTTTCAGCTGAAACTCTTTTGCTTTGAGATAATCACACGGATCGAATTCGTACGAAATCGAAAGAGGCACAATGTTCAATTCCTGCAACATGTCGAGTGGATGTGCACTATCATGGAGTGTCATCATTTTCAGCAAACCGGTTTGCGTGCGGTCGTTCGAATCTTTGGCGCGACCTTCGCGTTGTGCAATCCAAATAGATTGTTGTCTTTGACAAACGGTAAAATGAATATAGTCCGATAAGTGTTTCGATGTTTCGAGCATTTGTCGGATCGAAACGCCGCGTTTGACGATAAAACTTTTGTTGAGTCGAACCAAACGGGTGATCCAGGGATAGATGAGCAAATTATCGCCGATGGCAATCTCTGTGGTGCCTAAATTTTTTTCGAAAAAAAGTATATTCAGAAATGCAGCATCCAGTACGATGTCGCGATGATTGGAGATAACGACATGGCTCTTGCCATTCGTGAAATGTTCCCAATTAAACCCAATCAATTCGGAGGTAGTTTTATGAATAAGGTTTAGAACCGTCGGATAGATGATTTTGCTTTGAAACTCGGAAATGGTTTTACAGCCTCTCATCGCTTTGCTCAATTGCTCCCAGGTGAGCGGTTTTATGACAGGTTCTATCGCGCGCCGGAATTTGTTGTCACTTAGTAACGCTTCTATCGTTTCCTCTACTTCGCTATCGAGTAACGGACGAATGTCGTCAAATTCTTCCGGGATTGAGTTTCCTTTTTCCATAGCGCATACTAAAGCTTATTTTTTAAGTTTATAATATTCACATTCAATAATTTCGGTCAATACTTGGGTCATCGAAAGATTTGCGGCGGCAACCTGTTGTGGGATGAAGCTGGTAGCTGTCATTCCCGGTGTCGTGTTCACTTCGAGAAGGACCGGTTCGTCATTGGAAATGATATAATCGGCGCGAATAATGCCTTTTGCGCTTACCAAATCATAGATGAGCATTGTTTCACGGCCAATTTTTTGCGATAACTCTTCTGAAATACGGGCCGGCGTGATTTCTTCCACTTGTCCTTTATATTTAGCATTATAGTCGAAAAATTCGTTGTGCGTAACCACTTCCGAAATTGGAAGAACGGTTGTTCCCCTATCGGTTTTGTAGCATCCACATGTTACTTCGGTTCCGCTTACGAAACTTTCGATAATAACGTCGGAAGCTTCGCCAAATGCTTCTGCAATCGCCGGGTCGATTTCTTCAATTGATTTTACTTTGTAGGTAGCAAAGCTCGATCCTCCGGCGTTCGGTTTCACAAATAAAGGTAGTCCGAGTTGCTGCACTATTTCGTCTGCGGAGTAGTCTGAGTTCTTGTGAAGGATTACTGAATCGGCAACTTTAATGCCAAAACTTTTTAGAAAATGATTGCAGGTGAATTTACTGAAAGTGACGGCTGAAGCCAGAACTCCGCAATTGGAATAAGGAATGCCGAGCATATCGAAATATCCTTGCAAAGTGCCGTCTTCGCCCGGTGTTCCGTGAATAGTGATATAAGCAAAGTCGAATTTCGTCGTCCAACCATCAGCAGTGAAACTAAAATCGTTTTTATCAATCGGGTAGATATTGCCTCGATGTTCCACTTCCCACGATTTGCGATCGATTTTTACTTTATAGGCATTATATTTGTCTTTATCGATGAAAGAATAGATACCTTCGGCACTTTTTTCGGATACTTCTTTTTCTGACGAATAACCGCCCCAGACAATGGCTATATTTTTTCTCATTTGATAATTAGAAGATTAGAGTTTCTTTTTTAACTCACGAGCAGCAGTGTAAATCCGCCATTTTTTGATTACTTCCTGCATATCTTCGGGAATTTCGCTTTCAAAAAACATTTCCTCGCCCGTTCGCGGATGCCTGAAACCGAGAGTTTGTGCATGCAGACATTGTCGTGGACAAGCTACAAAACAGTTATAAACAAATTGTTTGTATCGCACAAAAGTAGTTCCTCTAAGGATTTCGTCACCGCCATATCGTTCGTCGTTGAAGAGCGGATGTCCGATATATTTCATGTGAACCCTGATTTGATGTGTACGTCCGGTCTCAAGACGGCATTGAACCAAAGTTACATATCCGAATCTTTCCAGCACTTTGTAGTGAGTAACGGCAGGTTTCCCCATTTCTCCGTCCGGAAAAACGCGCATCAGCATGCGGTCTCTTGGATCGCGACCGATATTGCCTTCGATGCGTCCTTCATCGTTTTCCACATTTCCCCAAACGAGTGCGACATATTGTCGTTTAGTGGTTTTGTTATAGAATTGGAGCGACAAATTTGTCTTGGCTTCAGGCGTTTTGGCTACTACTAAGAGTCCCGAAGTATCTTTGTCGATGCGATGAACAAGCCCCAATCGCGGATCGTCAATATTGATGCCATTGTCGTAGTGCAAATAATAAGCAATCGCATTGACGAGTGTACCCGTGTAGTTGCCATGTCCGGGATGTACAACCATTCCCGGTGGTTTATTGATAACCATTAGGTCGTCATCCTCGTAAACGATGTTGAGGGGAATATTCTCCGGAATGATTTCGAGTTCATGTTTGGGCCGATCCATCACAATCGAAATCACATCCATAGGTTTTACTTTATAACTCGATTTGACGGGAACATTGTTTACGAGAATGCAGTCGGCATCGGCCGCCTGTTGAATCCGATTGCGCGATATTCCCTCGATTCTGTCCGATAAAAATTTGTCGATACGAAGCAATCCCTGCCCCTTATCTGCAATAAATCTATAATGTTCGTATTTAACCGATTCATCAGAAGAATTAACGATGTCGTCTTCTTCTTCTGAAAAGTCGTTTATTTCTTCATAATCTTTCTTCAAAGCCATTTTAGAAATTAGAAAAATGAATCATCAATTTTTGTGGAATTGTTTTCTTTCAAAACTCGATTTGGCGATTGAGTGCGATTTCCCGAATCAACATTGCTGTGGGGAGAAATAATGTACTCATTGTCAATATTGAGTGAGTCGGAAAGTTGGGTGGTTCCTACCACAAGTGTAAGCGGCGCACCGGCCGGTATTTTTTCGTTTGCTCGCAAAGTACGACCTTTATACTCCACCGCAATCACAAGTCCGTCATATTGAGAGGGCACTTTTTCAATAGACAATTGGTCGAAACCCATCGACGAGAGTAGAGCTTCTGCTTGACGCAGGGAGTAATCTGCGAGCTCGGGAATTGAAATTTGCTGTGGATTTTTTGAATATATTGAAACGTAAATATTACGACCTGTTTTAACTCGACTATTGGGTTTTGGAGTTTGTTCGATGATTGCTCCGGGCACGGCGTCCTTTCGAAATATAGAGTCGGTTATTTCGATATTCAAGCCTTTAGACTTGAGAATGCTGCTCGCTTCTTCTATCTGCAATCCTTCGAGTTTGGGTACGTAAATGTTTTGATTGTGTCGTGTGTACACTCTCAAATAAAAAAGAAGAAGAATGAGCAATACTAATGCTACAACAATAATTGCCAGAAAATTTTTCCCTATACTGTCGCCCAACATTTTATTTAAAGGTGATTTAATATTCATAAGACACACAATGGTATGAATGTTTTTTTAACTTCGTTCTGTGTTGCGCAAAGGTATAAAAAATGATTGAAGCAGAGCGATGCAAATATGTAGTTTTAGAAAAAGTTATGGTCAAAAAAACAAAAAAAGCAAGAATATGAAGACATGTTCCTGCTTTTGTATGAGTAGAGAGAAAATTTCAAAATTCGTCAGCAACACTGAGCTTGGCTCTACCTTTTGCTCTGCGCGATGCCAGCACCTTTCGGCCATTTTTGGTTGCCATTCGGCTACGGAATCCGTGTTTGTTTCTTCTTTTCCTTAAGGATGGTTGGAATGTTCTTTTCATTTCTATATATTTTTGTTGTTATTATTCGAAGAATGGGCTGCAAAATTACTAATTTTTTTTGAACCCCCAATTTTTTCAACTTTTATCTTACTATTCGGGCGCGATTTTTAGTTGGTTTATATTGTATTTGGATAATAGGTCTATTGCTTTCCGGTGTTGAATAAACAATTGAAAAAAAATGCCTCAAAAAAGTTTTGCCATTTTAAAAAAAGAACCTATATTTGCACCCGCAAATTGAACGAGTTACTTTAATTATTAAAAATTCGACAAGAGCAAGGCCGATTCGTCTATCGGTTAGGACGCAAGATTTTCATTCTTGAAAGGGGGGTTCGATTCCCCCATCGGCTACTAAAAATAAAAAAAATATTCAGATCGCAAATATGGCAAATCATCAATCAGCTGAAAAACGAATCAGACAAACAAAAATGCGCCGTTTATCCAATCGCTACGCATCTCGTACAACAAGAAATTCGATCAGAAAATTGCGTAGTTTGACTTCGAAGGAAGAAGCGCAGAAAATGTATCCTGAAGTTTGCTCCATGTTAGACAAACTTGCTAAGAAAAACGTAATTCACCAAAATAAGGCTAACAATTTGAAGTCGAAATTGGCTATTCATATTAGCAAGTTATCATAACAGAATTTGTAAAAAAACTTTACATAGCAGCCGGGCCGAATGGTTCGGCTTCATTGTTTTTTACTATTTTTGTTGCTTAAAAAATAAAGAAATATGATAAAGCATATAGTCATGTTCAGGTTGGCAAACGAAGCCAATGGTCGAAACAAGAGGGAGAATGCGCTCATTATCAAAAAGCAGCTCGAAGCATTGAAAGACATAATTCCACAAATTATGGAAATCGATGTATATCTGAATGATGAAAATGCGTCGCCCGACAATTACGATATTATACTCGATAGCAAATTTGCTTCACCGGATGACCTGAAAATATATTCTAATCACCCCGAGCACCTGAAGGTCGCTGCATTTATCGCCGGTGTACGAACCGGGCGGGCCGCTATCGATTACGAGATATAAATTTATTCTGAAATGGAGCGAAAAATGCGATTTTCAAAATACTTTTTGCTCATTTTTATTGCAAAGACAAACCTATAAAAAAACTAAACAGGCTTGTCTCTAAGGTGATTTTTTTGTAAATTTGTTCGATAATAAATACTGCATCATACATTTATGAATGTGTTCATAATCAAGAAGTAAAAAAGCAAATGACAGAAGAACAAAAACAAGTTGCGAGCGGAAATTATTCTGCCCAAAATATTCAAGTGCTCGAAGGTCTCGAAGCCGTACGCAAGCGCCCTGCAATGTATATCGGAGACGTCGGCGAAAGAGGGTTGCATCATTTGGCTTACGAAGTCGTGGACAACTCTATAGACGAAGCACTTGCCGGATATTGTACCGAAATTCATGTAACCATAAACGAAGACAATTCTATTACGGTAAAGGATAATGGACGAGGAATCCCTGTCGATTTTCACGAAAAGGAAAAAAAATCGGCGCTGGAGGTTGTCCTTACCGTTTTGCACGCCGGAGGAAAATTCGACAAAGGAACCTATAAGGTTTCCGGAGGATTGCATGGAGTAGGCGTTTCGTGTGTAAATGCGCTTTCCATTTATCTGAAAGCAGAAGTCCATAGAGGAGGTAAAATTTACGTACAGGAATTTTCTCAGGGGAAACCTTTGGCTGACGTAAAGATAGTAGGTGAAACGGAAGGAACCGGAACGATTATTACTTTCAAACCCGACAGTTCGATTTTTAATGTGCTCGAATATCGTTACGATATCCTTGCTACACGACTTCGTGAATTGGCTTTTTTGAATGCAGGTATCACTCTGACGTTAACCGATAAGCGAGTAGTGAAAGATGACGGGTCATATAAAAGTGAGAAATTCTATTCTGAAAATGGATTGGAGGAGTTTGTGAAATATATCGATCGAGCCAAAGAACCGCTCATTTCGGATGCAATTCATATTGTTACCGAAAAACAGGGCATCCCGATCGAAATAGCAATGACTTACAATACTTCCTATAACGAGAATATTTTTTCGTACGTCAATAATATCAACACCATCGAAGGTGGTACGCATCTCACAGGTTTCCGCCGAGGTCTTTCGCGTACGTTGAAAAAATATGCAGAAGATTCGAAAATGCTTGATAAGGTGAAAGTGGAAATCGTTGGCGACGATTTTCGTGAAGGCCTTACTGCTGTCCTTTCGGTGAAAGTTGCTGAGCCTCAGTTCGAGGGCCAAACCAAAACAAAACTTGGCAACAACGAAGTCATCGGAGCTGTGGATCAGGCTACAGGTGAGGCATTGGCCAACTATCTCGAAGAACATCCGCGCGAAGCCAAAATAATTGTCGAAAAGGTGATTTTGGCGGCTACTGCACGCCATGCTGCTCGCAAAGCACGTGAAATGATTCAGCGCAAATCGCCTTTATCGGGTGCAGGCCTTCCGGGTAAATTAGCCGATTGCTCCGACAAAAATCCCGAAAATTGCGAAATCTTTCTTGTCGAAGGAGATTCTGCCGGCGGAACGGCCAAACAAGGTCGCGATCGCAATTTTCAAGCAATTCTTCCGTTACGAGGTAAAATTCTGAACGTGGAAAAGGCTATGCCTCATAAAGTGTTGGAAAGCGAAGAAATCCGTAATATTTATACGGCATTGGGCGTTACCATCGGTACGGAAGAAGATTCGAAGGAGCTCAATATGGACAAGCTTCGTTATCACAAAGTGATCATCATGACTGATGCCGACGTGGATGGAAGTCATATTGCCACACTTATTCTCACATTCTTTTTCCGCCACATGCGGCCACTTATCGAGAAAGGATATGTCTATATTGCAACCCCGCCGCTCTATTTATGCAAGAAAGGGAAAATAGAAGAGTATTGCTGGGACGATCGTCAACGTCAGGCTTTTATAGATAAGTATGCAGACGGCAACGAAAATGCTATTCATACACAAAGATATAAAGGTTTGGGCGAAATGAATGCCGAACAACTTTGGGATACCACGATGAATCCCGAACATCGCACATTGCGACAGGTAACAATCGAAAATGCGGCTGATGCCGATATGGTATTTTCGATGCTTATGGGCGAAGAAGTGGCTCCCCGTCGTGAGTTTATCGAAGAAAACGCTTCTTATGCCAATATCGACGCCTAATGATACGTCCACCGGTTCTCCATAGTGACGATAAAGCCGTCATTGTTTCTCCTTCGGGTAAAATCGATTCGCTTATGGTGGACAAGGCGGCTGCCATATTGTGCGAGTGGGGATTGCGTGTGGAAGTTGCTCCGAATGCTCTACGCCAAGCCGGCCGGTTTAGTGGATTCGTAGATCAAAGATTATCCGATTTGCAAACTGCGATGGACGATCCTGATGTAAAACTAATTCTTTGTTCGCGAGGTGGCTATGGAGTAGTTCATCTATTGGACAAACTCAACTTTGAGGGGATAAAACAATTTCCTAAATGGTTGGTCGGATTTAGCGACATCACTGCATTGCATGCTGTTTTTCAGAAAAACGGAATCGTATCGCTTCATGCGCCTATGGCCAAACATTTGGCTGAAGAAGGTTCAGCGGATATTTCTGTCCGTTTTATGAAGTCTGTTCTGTTTGGCAGTCATTTAAAATATGACCTTCCGGCGATGCGATACGATTTTCTGAATCGATTGGGGCAATCTTCCGGGACACTTTTCGGTGGTAATTTATCTGTTTTTTGCAGTTTGTTGGGGACGAAATATATCAATATTCCGCGTAAGGGTATTTTGTTCATCGAAGACATTGGCGAAGAGCCTTATCGAGTAGATCGGATGATCCATCAATTGAAACTGGCCGGTGTTTTTGATAAAATTAATGGATTGATAGTGGGGCAGTTTACTGATTATAATGAAGATGACCAGATGTATGCTTCACTCAACGAATCCATCATGACGGCTGTAAGAGAATATACTTTCCCGGTTTGTTTCGATTTTCCGGTAGGACACGCGAAGCATAATTTCCCGATGTTGATGGGTGAAAGAGCTTCTTTGAATGTGAAAAAGAAGCAAATTCTTTTCAAACAAAAATAAAATCATGACGGTTATTTCCACTGAATTTTTGCTACTGATAGGATCACTGTTGTTTTTCGTGAGTTTAGTTGTTGGAAAAGCCGGACACAAGTTGGGAGTTCCTGTTTTGTTGCTTTTCCTCGTTGTGGGGATGCTGTTTGGTTCGGATGGATTCGGACTTAATTTTCAAAATGTTCAAATAGCGCAAACCATCGGTACGATTTGTTTGTGTATCATCCTTTTTTCTGGTGGACTTGATACCAAATTTCAGGAAATAACACCCATCATCGCGCCGGGTATCGTGATGGCCACTGTAGGTGTCATACTCACGGCTCTGTTCACCGGATTGTTTGTATGGTTCAAGTTTGGCCATTTGTTCTCGGCCGTGGGAGCAGGTTTATTTACTTGTTTTCTTCTTGCTGCCACAGTCTCATCAACCGATTCGGCTTCGGTGTTTGGTATTTTGCGCTCAAGAGGGCTTAATCTTAAAAATAATCTTCGTCCTCTACTCGAATTTGAAAGTGGCGGCAACGATCCAATGGCTTATATGCTTACGATTGTGTTGATGAGTATCATTCAGTCGGGGGATCGTCCGAGTTTCCTTTCAGTCTTAGGGTTAATTGTGATGCAGTTGACAATTGGTGCAATTGTCGGTTTTTTGCTGGGGAAAATATCAGTAAGAATTATGAATGGTATTCGTATGGATAATCCTTCGCTTTATCCTGTTCTCCTACTCGTATTGGGCGTTTTTTCGTTCGCATCTGCCTATTTTCTAAAGGGTAATGGTTATCTTGCCGTTTACATAACCGGGTTGGTACTTGGAAATTCCAAGTTTCCCCAGCGTCGCAGTTCGATGAAATTTATGGATGGTTTTGCATGGATGAGTCAGATACTTTTATTTCTTACTTTGGGATTGCTGGTTAACCCCCGTGAATTACTTACGGTACTCATTCCCGCCCTTGTAATAGCCTTTTTTATGATTCTTGTAGCCCGTCCGTTGAGTGTTTTTCTAAGTCTTGCTCCTTTTAGGAATATTCACTTCAGAGATAAAGTTTTTGTTTCGTGGGTTGGCCTCAGAGGAGCTGTGCCAATTCTTTTTGCCATCCTTCCTCTTGCTTCCGGTATAGAGGGCGCTCGGATTATTTTTAATATTGTATTTGTTATAACTATCGTTTCACTTCTTTTTCAAGGAACTACGCTTTCCTTTGTTGCTAAATGTTTGGGCGTTTCCGAAAAACCGAAATATTTTAGAAAAATTGAAGAATTTGATGTCGAATTTTCTGAGGATATCAAATCGGCTATGACAGAAATAAATATCACTAAAGAGACTTTAAAACATGGGAAAAATCTCATAGAACTTCCATTTCCGGAACGAACACTCGTCGTGATGGTGAAACGTGGCGATCATTATTTTGTTCCTACCGGAAAAACGGAACTGCACGAGGGAGATATCTTGCTCGTTATTTCGGATGACGATGAGGCGTTGTTCGAAACCTATCGCCGGCTTGGAATCCTTGATTATTCGTTTCAAAAAAACAGGTAGATAATGAAAAATTACAGTCGCTTATTATATTTAGTAATTTTGATCAATGCTTTGATGCTAAGCGTTTCTTGCAATTCGTGTCAAAGTTCGAAAAATTCGGGATCGCCCATGCAAACTGAACAATATGTGAAAGTTTCACCTGATTTTAATCCCGACAGTGCTTATTCGTTCATCGAGAAACAGGTGAGTTTTGGCCCACGAATTCCCAACACACCTCAACATGCAGCTTGCGGTGACTATTTGGTTGCCAAACTGAATGACTTCGGAGCACAGGTAATGGAACAGAAAACGACTGTAACACATTACAATGGGCAAAAAATTCCGATTCGCAATATTATAGGCATTTATCAACCTCAAAAAACAAAACGCGTGGCTTTATTTGCACATTGGGATACACGTCCGTTTGCCGATCAGGAAAATGATCCGACGAGACAGCGTCAACCCATTTTGGGCGCAGATGATGGCGCCAGTGGAGTAGGAGTATTGCTCGAAATTGCCCGACAATTGAACTTGAAATCTCCAAATATAGGAATCGATATTATTTTCTTTGATTTGGAAGATTGGGGCCCTGCCGAATTTGAAAAAAATCCGCCCGCCGGCGATTGGTGGTGTATGGGGTCACAATATTGGGCAAAAAATCCGCATATAACCAATTACCGGGCAGCTTTCGGTATTCTGCTCGATATGGTTGGTGCGCCCGATGCTACTTTTCTCAAAGAGGGATATTCGGTGCAGTATGCGAGCAACGTGGTGGAAAAGATTTGGCAGACGGCTTCCAAATTAGGATATGGCCAATGGTTCATCAATCGCAAGACGGGCTTCATCACAGATGATCATGTTCCGGTAAACGAAAATCACGTTGCCCCCACAGTCGATATCATCAATTTGAAAGATTCCGGGACAGGATTTGCACCCTACTGGCATACGCTTAACGATAATATGTCCAACATCAATCGCGCAACACTTGAAGCTGTTGGCCAAACTGTTATGGAAGTGATTTATTCGGAACAATAAACGGAAACAGAACTATGAAATCGATAGATGAAGTTCAACAGGAAATAATCGACGAATTCGGTATTTTTGATGACTGGATGGATAAATATGCATTAATTATCGAGCAAGGCAATGCATTGCCTCCACTCGACGAGAAGTATAAAACACCCGAAAATATCATACAAGGCTGTCAGAGTCGTGTCTGGCTTCAAACTGATTACCGGGACGGCAAACTTTATTTCCGGGCCGAAAGCGATGCTGTCATCGTGAAAGGCTTGCTGGCTCTTGTTTTGCGCGTTTTCTCCGGACGAACTCCCGACGAAATTCTCGGTGCCGACTTGCGATTCATGAAAGAAATCGGCCTAACCGAACATCTTTCGCCCACGCGGGCAAACGGATTGTTGGCTGTCATCAAACAAATCAGGTTTTATGCCTTGGCATACAAAGCAAAAGAGGAACAACAATAGTGTGTTCCTCTTCCTCGTTACGACTTTTATCTTTTGTCAGTCTTTACTCATTTCGATGGAGCGATTTTTAGCCGCTTCCAACACCCCTTCGAAAAGTTTTCCTATTTCGTGGTTTCGATAATAATCGAGACCCGCTTGTGTGGTTCCTCCTTTGCTTGTGATATTTTTGATCAATTCTTCGATGCTGAAATCTTTCTGATTTTGAGCAAAATATATAGTTGTTCCCTGAGTAAGTTCAAGCAATAGTTCGTCGAGAAGCGAGCCCGGCAAATCAAATTCGCGCATTTTATTCTTGAATATTTGGATAAACGACAAAATAAATGCGGGGCCACTTCCGAAAACGGATGTAAACAAATCGAATCCATTTTCGTCGAGTTTCACGGCTTTACCCAATTTTCCCAATATTTCGTAAATATGTTCGGTTTGTTCCAATCCGGGATGATTGGTAGCAAAAGCTGTAACCGACTTTTTGTACGCAATTGCCAGATTTGGCATGATTCGAACAATTATTGGATCGGTTCCCAGATATTTTTCGATGAATGCGATGCTTTTTCCGGCTACAGGCGAAACGATAACTTTTCCGGATAAGTCGATGAGCTGCAGTTGCTCGAGAATACCGGCCAAATCCTGTGGTTTGACGGCAAGCCATAAAACATCTGCAAACTCGGCAAGTGATTTAGCACTTTCGAAAAAAGGTATCTCCACCTCTTTCTTGTGGCGTGAAAAATATCCGAAATTGATATTCGGTTCGTCTTTGAGTCCCTGATAAAGAGCTTTGGCAAGGTTGCCAAACCCAATAAATCCGTAATTCATTTGGAATAAAATTTTGTAAATGGAATTTCGTTGGCTAACGCCTTTACGATATAATTTTCGCGTTGTCCGTTCACAATCCACATTTCCACACCATGATTCATGCAAATGTCGGCTGCATGGATTTTCGATGACATACCGCCGGTACCCAGCATCGATTCCTTTTCTTCAATGCATTGCTTGATGTTGTTCAAATCGTTAACTTTCTCGATTAGTCTTGCATCGGCGTGCAGATGCGGATTTGCAGTGAATATGCCGTCGATATCCGAAACCAGAATCAATAAATCGGCTTCGGTGATTACGGCAACCAGCGCTGAAAGTTTGTCGTTGTCTCCTAAAACGATTTCCTCGATAGAAACGGTATCGTTTTCGTTTACAATCGGAATATAATCCGCTTCCCAAAGTTTTTTGATGGTATTTCGCGTATTTTCTTTGGCTGTTGCGTTCTCGAAATCGCGATAAGTCATCAAAATTTGGGCGATGTTCAATCCGAAGGTGCTGAAAATAGAGTCATAAATTTCCATCAATTTGGTTTGCCCGATTGCCGCCATTGCCTGCTTCGAATCTACGCGTTTGTTGTAACCTTTGATTTCGACGAATTGTCGTGCTGTGGCAATGGCTCCTGACGAAACGATCACAATATCGTATTCTTTCTTCAGAACGACTATTTGGCGTGCCAAACTTTCGATTACGGCAAACGAAATTCTATTGGTTCCCGCCGTGAGAGTGGAAGTTCCGATTTTGATAATGAGTTTTTTTTTCATGTAAATAATGAGCGTCGTTTGATAACCTTTTGTGTCAAAATATTATTTATTCGCGAATATGGCCATTCCCATAAACAAACCATTTGTTCGTTACCAGCTCTTGTGCGCCAAGTGGCCCTCTGAAATGTAGTTTTTGTGTGCTGATGGCTATTTCGGCACCCACGCCAAATTGACCGCCATCCGTAAATCGGGTTGAGGCATTGCGATAGACTGCGGCGCAATCTACCTGCTGCATAAACAAATCGGCATTTGCATCGTTGTTTGTTACGATTGTTGCGGAATGTCCTCCCGAATACGTGTTGATGATATTCACCGCTGCTTCGATGTCGGGGACAATCGATAGATATATTTTGGCCGCCAGGAATTCTTCAGACAGAATATGGCTGTCGTCGTTTTTCTTTATTCGGCTGTCGATGCTGTTAATTTTTTCGTCGCCAACGATTTCGATATTTTTGTGCAGAAGCTCATCCGTCAATCGATGTACTTTTTGTTCCAAATCAGGAATATTTTCATCGATCAAAACCTTATCCAGGGCATTGCATACGCTGATGCGCTGTTTGCCGTTGAGGATGATGCGGATAGCCATTTCGAAATCACTGTTTTTGTCAATGAACAGAAAATTGTTGCCTCGTCCGCTTACAATCACCGGAGCGGAAGCATTTTCCTTGACGAATGCAATCAGTTTTTCGCCACCTCGCGGAATAATCAAATCAACCCGATAGGGATTGTCTTTGATTAATTGCTGCGTTTCGGCATGCGAAAGATTGAGGTACTGCACAAAATTTTGGTCGATTCCGTTTTCCGTGAGAGCTTGTTGCCAAAGTTGTGTGAGCAGCATGTTTGTGTTGAGTGATTCTTTGCCGCCTTTCAATAAAATTCGGTTGCCGGCTTTGAATGCTGTGGCCGCAGCTTCGATGGTTACATCGGGACGTGATTCGTAGATGATCAGAATGGTTCCGAAGGGAACACTCCGATTTTCGATGTGAAGTCCGTCGGGACGGGTATATCCGTAAAGTATTTTACCTTCGGGGTCAGGCAGTTCTGCTACGTCGTGGAGCGACTGAATCATGCCGCCGATTTTCTTTTCGTCAACCTTTAACCGATCTTTTGTTGATGCATCCATATCGGGGAAAGCATTCAGATCTTGTCGATTGGCAGCCAGGATTTCGTTTTCGTGAGAAGATATTATCTCCGAAAGTCGAATAAGTACCTTATTTTTTAAAATCGTTTGCACTGTTTTATCAGAATGAAGTGATTTTGAGGTGCAAAGATAACAATTTATTATCCGAATAAGGTATATAAAATCAAAAATATGTTTTCCGAAGTATGAAAGAACGATTTTGAATATCTTCGATTATTTGCGTCTAATCCATATTTTATAGGGTTTACCCTAAGTTTGTTTTTCGGTTTTCGACGTTTTTCATACTTTTGTATTCTTTTTCACGTATAAATTCTTCTGTCTGAATGGATCTCCTTTCCATATTTTTCATAGCCACAGGATTATCGATGGATTCGTTTGCGGTGTGCATTAGTCAAGGAATGTGCCGGCGGCGATTTGAGACTATTCGTGCTGTAAAGGTGGCTTTTGTCTTCGGCTTTTTTCAGGCTGTTATGCCACTCGTCGGTTTTGCGCTCGGGGTGAGTTTTTCGAAACGGATTGCTTCTGTCGATCATTGGATGGCTTTTGCGATTTTGGGAATCATCGGTGGAAAAATGATTTATGAAGGTCTTCGTGAGGAAAAAGAAGTTCCCTGCGACTGCAATTGCCGGCAGTCGGCTCAAATTAATTTTCGAAAAGTGATTGCCTTGTCATTTGCTACAAGTATCGATGCCTTGGCCGCCGGACTGATATTTGTCCCATTTAAGGATGTTGTTTTCACGGCCGTTGCGATGATCGGAATCGTCTGTTTTGTTTTTTGTTTTGCCGGCATCTATCTGGGCATCCGCTTCGGAAAAAATATCCAAATCAATATGGTACTTATTGGCGGATTGATATTGATTGCCATTGGCCTGAAAATTCTTGCCGAGCATCTTCTCTCCGTTTAAATCGATTCCGTTCGCCGGTTTTCTATTTATCGATACCTACCCGGTTTAGGATAAAAGCATATTCAAAAGCTGTGTCTCGAATGCCTTCGTAGCGACCAGTCGCTCCTCCATGTCCCGATTCCATGTTCATGCGAAGCAACAAAATGTTGTCATCTGTTTTTGTTGCTCGCAATTTTGCCACATATTTTGCCGGTTCGTGAAAGAGCACTTGCGAATCGTTCAATCCTCCTGTTACCAGCATATTGGGATAGTTTTGAGGCTTGATATTGTCGTAAGGCGAATAGGTCAGCATATAGTTGAAATACGTTTCATCATTGGGATTTCCCCATTCTTCGTATTCGCCCGTTGTGAGAGGCAGCGATTCGTCGAGCATGGTGTTGATGACATCCACAAATGGCACCAGAGCCACAATCGTTTGATACAAATCGGGGCGCATGTTGGCTACGGCTCCCATCAGCAAGCCACCTGCACTTCCTCCCATTGCAGCCAGTTTGTCGGGTGCTGTGTAACGATCGTTGATCAGTTTTTCACTGCAAGCGATAAAGTCCGTAAAAGTATTTTTTTTCTTCAACAGCTTGCCGTCTTCGTACCATTGTTCTCCCAAATCGCTTCCACCACGAATTTGGGCAATGCCGAAAACGAATCCGCGATCGATCAGACTGTAAACGCTTGCGCTGAAATTGGCATCCGAACTTATGCCGTAACTTCCGTAAGAATAGAGTAGTGCGGGGTTTTTCCCGTCCTTTTTCAACCCTTTTTTATAGACGATGGCCATAGGTACTTTTACTCCATCCGGAGCGGTTGCCCAAAGTCGTTCTACGACGTAGTCGTCAGGATTGAATCCTGATGGAATTTCCTGCTCTTTCAGCTTTTTTGTTTGTTCCGAAACATAATCGTATTCATAGAGCGTGTTCGGCCGGTTAAGTGAAGTGTAGGAATAGCGAACCGAGGTGGAGTCGTATTCGGGATTTCCCTGCAACGAAACGGTGTAAACCGGTTCGGGGAAAGCTATCACCTTACTTTTTCCTCCCGAAATCGGTTTTAACTCAATTTCGGTAAGTCCGTTTTTGCGAAGTTCAAGCGCCACAAATTCTTTCTGCACATCAATGCCGTCAATGCGGATACTGTCGTTGTGCGGTACGAATTCTTTCCATGTTTTTTTGTCCTCGAAGCCGGCGAGTGGCGTTTCGTAGATTTTCCCGTTCAGATGTTGCTTATCCTTGTAGCGTACAAAAAATTTGTTCTGGTGCGAATAGACTGAATATTCAACATCCTGTGTTCGAGGCATAAATATTTTGAATGATTCTTCGGGCATGTCGGCAGGAATAAATCGCTCTTCGGACGTCGTGGAACTTTCGCTCGAAATAAAAATGAATTGCTTTGTTTTAGTTGCAGAGACGTAAGTCGAGAATTTAGGATCTTTTTCTTCAAATATCAATTTGCTCTTCGTTTCGCCAATTTTTTGACGATGAATCTGATAGGATCGAAGTGTTTTATCGATTGTGCCATAAAACAGTGTTTGACTATCATTCGCCCAAGCTGCCGAAGTTGCTCCGGTTACGCTGAATCCGATGTCTTGTCCTGACGACAGATCCTTTATTTTCATGATAAATTCGGCATACGATCCGGTTTCGTTGTAGAAATAGGCGGCTTTGCCGTTGTCGGGACTGATAGAATAGCCCATGAAAATGAAAGCCGGTTTGCCTTCGGCCATTTTGTTGACGTCGAAAATAATTTCTTCGGGTGCATTCATCGATCCTTTGCGTCGGCAGTAGGTGCGATACTGTTTTCCTTTTTCGGTGCGATTATAGTAATAATAGCCATCGGAGAACGTGGGATAACTTTCGTCGTCTTCTTTCATTCTTCCAACGATTTCGTTGTAGATGGATTCTTGAAGCTCTTTTGTCGAAGCCATTACAGTCTCGGTATAGGCATTTTCGGCTTTCAGATATTCAATCACTTTGGGATTGTTTTTATCCTTCAACCAATAGTAATTATCGATACGTTGTTTACCGAAGTTGACAAATGTGTCGGGAACGATTTCCGCAACCGGCGGCGCAGGGAAATCGGACTGTTTCAAAATTTTTGTTTTTTCTTCCGATGAGTTACAAGATGCAATCATGATCAGTGTCGTGAAAAAAATGAATAATCGAATGGCTTTCATAACGCGTAAGATAAATGAAATGTTGTGATTCGGGGGTAAAATCTTTTTTATCGTTTTGAGATATTATTTTGTAAAGATATACTTTTGGAATGGAATGTCAACTTTTTGAACAATCATTTTTTTGGAATGTTATATCCTCAAAACGGCAAGCAGACGTTATGCACAATCATTCGCACGAATCATCTCATCATCTCGAAAACGAAGATGTGAAAAATATCGGTACTGCATTTTTCCTCAATCTTTTTTTCACGATTGTCGAATTTGTAGGTGGAGCCATTACGAATAGCGTGGCCATTCTTTCCGACGCGGTTCATGATTTGGGCGATTGCATTTCACTCGGCATGTCGTGGCATTTTCAGCATATCTCGAAACGCGCCGGCAATAAGGTTTACACGTATGGATACAAGCGGTTTTCGCTATTGGGCGCCATCATCACGTCTGTTGTGCTTGCCATCGGCAGCTTTCTTATCATTGCCAAAGCCGTTCCTCGATTGTTTCATCCTGAGCAGCCCGATGCACGCGGAATGTTGCTGCTTGCTGTACTGGGGGTGATTATCAATGGTGCTGCCGTTTTGCGATTGCGCAAGGGGCACAGTATCAACGAACGCGTGGTTTCGCTCCACATGCTCGAAGATGTGTTGGGATGGCTGGCTGTGCTCGTCGGAGCTGTTGTGATGTTGTTTGCCAATCTTCCCATATTAGACCCGATTCTTTCGATTGCCATTGCCTTTTATGTCTTGACCAATGTGTATCGCAATGTTAAGGAAAGTCTTCAAATTATTTTGCAGGCTGCTCCTGCCGCAATTGATACGGATGATGTCATCCGAATCGTTTCGGATATTCCCGAAATCGAAAGTGTGCACGATGTGCACGTGTGGTCAACCGATGGGCAATACAATATTATGACCGTGCACGTGGTGCTCAGCAAAGAAAAATCCCTGCCCGAACTGCATGAGTTAAAAGAAAAAATCCGTCGAAAACTTCAGTCTGTCGGTATTCAACACGTTACGATTGAATTTGAAACGGACAAAGAAGATTGTTCGATGGAAGGTTGCTGCCGATATTATTCTCAAACAGAGAATTGATAACCTCTATAGATTCGTGAAACTGTCGAATTTTCATTTCTCCTACACACGACATTAACGATTCTTTTCTACCGTTTTCGTCTTTCTTACGAATTAAGAAGCTAATTTCGTTTTTTTTGCAAAATAGTTGTATATTTGTATCAAATCAGTTTTGAATCAACCACATCAAAAATACGATCTCTATGCCAAACGCTTTTTTCAAAATTCCCGAAATCAAGAACGAACCCGTGAAGAGCTATGCTCCGGGATCGCCGGAAAGAAAAGCCCTTAAACAGAAACTTTCCGAACTCAACCGTGGGGGATTGGATATCCCGATGATGATCGATGGAAAGGAAGTCCGCACCCATCAATTGAAAGATATTCGTCCGCCGCACGACCATCAGCGGCTGCTGGGGCACTATCATCAGGGCGATAAATCGCATGTGCGTCAGGCAATAGATGCTGCCCTCAAAGCCAAACCTGCATGGGAAGCCATGAGTTGGGAAAGTCGCGCTGCCATTTTCCTGAAAGCTGCCGATTTGATCACTGGGCCTTATCGTTATGAGATGAATGCAGCAACGATGATCGGTCAGTCCAAGAATGCTTATCAATCGGAAATCGATGCTGTTTGCGAATTGGCCGATTTTTATCGTTTCAATGTGCGCAATATGGGTACTATCTACGAGATGCAGCCAAACTCGGCACCGGGTGCTTGGAATCGGAATGTTTGGCGTCCGCTCGAAGGATTCGTTTTCGCGCTCACACCTTTCAATTTCACTTCCATTGCCGGAAATTTGCCCGGAGCTCCGGCATTGATGGGAAATACCGTTGTGTGGAAACCTTCGAAAACGGCCGTTTATTCGGCAAGCCTCATCATGAAAATACTGATGGAGGCAGGTTTGCCCGATGGTGTCATCAATCTGATATTTACGTCGGGACCTGATGCTGCAGATGTAATTTTCGATGACCGAAATTTTGCCGGTCTTCATTTTACGGGATCGACTGCCGTGTTCAACGGTATGTGGAAAACCATTGCCAATAATATCGGCAAATATAAATCGTATCCGCGTATTGTGGGCGAAACCGGGGGAAAAGATTATGTGCTGGCCGATGCCACGGCTAATCCCAAACAGGTGGCAACAGCCTTGATTAGAGGTGCATTCGAATATCAGGGACAAAAATGTTCGGCAGCTTCGCGTGCCTATATCCCAAGCAATTTGTGGAACGATGTTCGCAATTATATGGCTGAAGATTTAAAAAACATTAAAGTCGGAGGAGTGGACGATTTCCGCAATTTTGTGAATGCCGTGATTGACGAAGAGTCTTTCAATAAACTCGCGAAGGTAATTGATGATGCCCGTACTTCACCCGACGCAGAAGTTATTCTCGGAGGAGAATACGACAAGTCTAAAGGATATTTTATTCATCCGACGGTCATTCTTGCCAAACGTCCCGATTATGTAACCATGATGGAAGAGTTGTTCGGCCCCATCCTCACGGTATATGCATATGATCCCGATAAGTTGGATGAAACGATGGACCTTCTCGATACCACTACCGATTATGCCCTGACAGGTGCCATTTTTTCCACCGATCGCGCAAATATCGAACGAATGGCTGCGCGTTTGACGCATACCGCTGGCAATTTCTATATCAACGACAAGCCCACCGGTGCCGTGGTCGATCAGCAACCTTTTGGTGGCGGACGAGCTTCGGGTACCAACGACAAAGCAGGATCGGTAATTAACCTGTTGCGTTGGGTTTCGCCGCAATGTATCAAGGAGATGTTTGTTCCTCCTACGGATTATAGGTATCCTAATTTTTTGGAGGAATAATTCTCCTTTCTTTGTTTTTATGCTTGAGTGAAGTGAATTTTCCGGATTTAGAATCGGAGTTTCACTTCGTTTTTGCTGTAGATCGAATATATTTGCCAATCCGAATGTTGAGTGATGGAAAAGTTTGACGTGATTATTATTGGTGCCGGCCCGGCCGGTTTGAAATGTGCCGAAACGCTCGGCAACTCGTCGTTGCGTGTTTTGTTGCTTGAAAAAAATGCCGAAATTGGGCCGAAAGTTTGCGCCGGAGGCCTCACAGGCAAGGACTTGGCCTTCCTCGATTTGCCGGACGAGTTGATCGAATTTCGTTACAACCAAATCAAATTACATGTCAATGGTTTGTCCACAACTATTAATACGGGGAATGATTTTGCATTTACGATCGATCGCCGCGAATTGGGACAATGGCAACTGCAAAAACTCACGCAGTTTTCGAATATTGAAGTGCGGACCAATGCTCGCGTTTTCGAAATCTTAAACGATGCGGTTGTTGTAGATGAACAACCGATCGGTTATTCTTTTCTGGTGGGCGCCGATGGATCCAATTCTTTTGTGAAGCGTTTTTTGGGCTTTCCTCCCCGAAATAGAGGAATTGGAATTCAATATATTATCCCTACCGAAAGGTATCGCGATTTCGAATTTTTTTTCCGGCCCAAATATTTTGCAGCATGGTATGCGTGGATTTTTCCACATCGTCGATATGTTTCGATCGGGTGTGGCGCATTTCGCGATGTCATCGCTCCTGCCGATTTGAAGCGGAATTTTCAACGATGGCTGTCCGACAGGCATATCGATATCGGTAATGGCCGATACGAATCGTTTCCGATGGATTCGGGATATGAGGGAATTCGATTCGGAAATATTTATCTTGCCGGCGATGCGGCAGGTTTGCTTTCGTCGTTCACGGGCGAAGGTATTTATCAAGCGCTGGTTTCGGGCGAAGAAGTCGCAAAAATGATTTTAAATCCCGATTTCGAACCTGTCAAAATTCCTGAAGTATTGGAGACTAAACAGAAACACGATCGCCTCATACAAATGATGATTGATGCGGGTAATGCCCGATCGTTGATTTTTTCGGTAGGCGCACTTCTTTTCAAAATTCCTCGATTTGCCAAAAAAGCGATCGAGGCATTTGGCTGATTCGATTTTTTCTTGCGAAAAACTTTTCCCTTTCAACTTGCGAAAACGTTGTTTGTTGCCTATGATTGCTTATCTTTGTTTTTCAACGTTTTTCAACTTCAAAATGTGTCTTACTTTACAAAAATATTCAACATTATGAAAAACAGAATTTTAGGATCGATAATTATTGCTGTCGGATTGCTTTCTCTGGGGCTTGCCGTCAGAAGCGGCATTAAAATATTTTCGCAGCGCGATCGTACTGTTTCGGTAAAAGGACTTGCCGAAAGAGAAGTTCCGGCCGATAAAGTCATCTGGCCTCTTCCCTTTAAGGAAGTCGGTAACGATCTGCCGATGCTTTACGACAATTTGAAAACAAAAAATCGGGCTATTGTTTCGTTTTTGAAGAGTAAGGGCATCGCAGATGAAGAGATCGGCATTTCGGCACCTCAGGTTGTGGATATGCAGGCAGAGCGATATAATGTGAATCCATCCCCGTTCCGTTATAATATCACGTCGGTTGTAACGGTAATGTCCGACAACGTCGATCTGGTCCGAGAATTGATGAGTGAACAGGGAGAATTGCTGAAGCAGGGGATTGCCGTAACCGGACAGGATTATCAGTATCAGGTGCAATTTCTGTTTACAAAGCTCAACGATATTAAACCGTCGATGATTGAAGAAGCCACAAAAAATGCGCGTGTTGCTGCCGAAAAATTTGCCAAAGACTCTGAAAGTAAGTTGGGCAAAATCCAAAGCGCCAATCAGGGACAGTTCACCGTCACCGATCGCGATGCGAATACGCCTTATGTCAAAAACGTCAGAGTAGTAAGTACTATCAATTACTATCTGAAAGATTGATCGGTTTAGGGATAATTTTAGAGATAATTATAGGCTCTATGTGAAATAGTGTGGGTAATCAAAATTGAGATTGCTTCATGAATTTTGGATGGCGCACTCATTTCAGATTCTCCCTTCTTTCATTCCTTCCCCATTACACATGATCATTTATCCATTCTCCCTTATTTCCCCGACCTCATCTCCTCATCGGGTCGATGAGGAGATGAAGTCTTGATCTTTTTTGCATTAAGACAAAAAAGTATGTGGGGTTTGGGGCAAAGCCCCAAGAATCAATGGATAATGGATAATGCACAATGTACAATTGATTGATTTGATGATTTATCGATTTACTGATGAATTCCGATAATCTGAGGACTTCGCGTCTTTACGCCTTCGTGGCGAATAAAAGTTCTGCCTTTCAGGCAGGTTTCTGACGACGATTCATGCCGCAGAATAAATTCTGCGGTTATGAAAATCCGGCTTTTCAAGCCGAAAACACCCTCGAATACAGAAATATCCATCACAGTCGAAGTTTTCAATTCACCTGCTTACTTTTGCCTGAAAGGCAATAACCTTCATAACCGCAGGTCACCGACCTGCGGACAAAGACGCCCCTGCAATCTCTGCCTGAAAGGCAGAAC
>Ga0208824_1000076_pt1 | contig 105886 bp, 89 predicted proteins | sample AD_JPNTR3_MetaG_FD_184447 | JGI IMG/M metagenome (GOLD analysis project Ga0208824, IMG submission 184447) | Active sludge microbial communities of municipal wastewater-treating anaerobic digesters from Japan - AD_JPNTR3_MetaG (SPAdes) (version 2) | ecosystem: Engineered > Bioreactor > Anaerobic...
CCTGAGCGGCTAATAAGATCAGTTTACCGCCAATCTCGAATCCATTCTCTACTTCGGCATAAAGAATGGCGCTTTCAATTTCTTCTGGAATGTCTTCTTCCACCAATTCCGGATCAAATTCCATCTTAGCATCTTCAGTTATTTCCATTTCAAACGGGACAGAAATGGATATATTGCCGCTAACATATTGAGCTGTATCAACTTGACCAGTACCGTAGACCAGGGCATAACCGGATGTAACGATTTTCTTCGGTTTGATATTGATTAATTCTTCTGCATCGGGAATAACAACCCGGGGATTCTCGGTAATGACTTGATGGATTTCCCGACGAACCGATTCACCTTCATCATTAAATGATGAAATAAATAAATTAAGTTCGACCGGCACACCAATATCGGTATTGAACTCTATTGCCATTTCGACATTCTTTAAGTTGATTCCGTCGAATTCTTCCGGTAATGCATTAACTTCATTTTCGGAGGGTTCAATATCCACTTGAACCGTATCAATATACCCGCTGACACTAGCAAATTCTACCTCAGTCAGTAGAACGTTAACATTGATTTTCTGCGCAGAAGTGATTGTCATTTCTCGATCGGAAGGAATACTGACTCGCGAGGTGTAGTGGATTTCTTGGTTGGTGGTCAAATCCGTAAACGGCAATTGAATATTATATTCATCTAGCGGAATGGTCTCAATCACCGGCTTGGAACTGTTTGGCAGGTGAATAATACGTTCTAGTGGCGTACGATCTGTGCGATGCACAATTTCATTAATTGTAAAATGAACATCGGCAAACACTCCGATGTTATTAACAAAAGTCAAGATGAGATTACCATTCGAGATCTGGGCTGTCTCTAATTTAGTCTTATCTTCCAGCTCGAGTACCTCATTAGCAACGATCGCTTCCTGGTCAAAAAATCCAGTGACACTCGAAAAAGTCATTTCAGATGTGTTAATATCAAATTTGATTGAATCAATCAAACTATATTCGGCTAATTCTCCTGAGGAAGTCGTAACCAGACTTTTATAGGTGATATACTGCCGAACACTGTCAGCGGTTACAGATTCGGACAATGGTTGAATTAGACAATTACTTAAGTCATAATTAATTGTAGTCTGTCCGCCTGGAATATCTGATTCGATTGTTACTGGTGTTCCCGCAGTAGTTAATATCTCTGGAAATGTAAGAACAAGGTGTGGAATTCCAGTTGTACCAATGTTAATGCCGTTTTCGATTGAAAAGGTCATTCCGCCGGAGGCAATTTGCGCCGTACTGATTCGGGCATCGGAAGCGGTATTGATTTCACCGCTATCTTTGATGTTTTGCGGCTCTACAATGCCTTTGATCTCCGAAAAAGTTACATCAGATTCTGAATTTTCTCCATACATATCTATGTTGACATTGACTTGATCAGATGAAGAAATATCAACCATTTCGGGATCGGTTGAAATGGTTCGAACTATATAAGAATAGTTGACTTCTTGCTCGTCAATATCCATTTCTAACTTATTACCAGCCAGCGAATATTCTTGAGTGATATTCTGGCCAGCCGGCATTGGAATAACTTGATAAAAGTCACTGCCACCAGAAGCAGTTTTCAAAGAGGGGATGGTTAGTTCAAGATTAGCGCTGACCGGCAAATTATTCTGAATAGATATTTTCAAGTGACCATCTTTAATCACCGCTGTTTCAACTTTATTGGGCTCGTCTTCCGCAAATTCAATCGTGCCAGTAGTGTCAATGGTCTGTTCTGGAACAATCGCCTTCGCCGATGATACTGATATATCCTTAGCTTGAACTTCAACCACGAATGAAGAATTCAAGGTCGCGGCATTTTTCGTAACATTAGCCGGGGCTGAACCACAAATGACTCCCGAAACCTGGACAATGATTGTCCCGGGCAAAGTTTTATTGGTTAGATCTATTGTTTTTTTACTGGATTGCCCGGATGCCAAACCCTCAGTCCAGACGGCTTTAGCCGAATCTCCATCCGTTCCGACAATCGGATTGTTAGAACCATCCAGTATGTGGACATAAACTGGTGCGCCGAGTTCAACTACTAGATCGTTGCGGATATTAATTTCGAGGATTCCTCCAATAAAATTAGCATTATCAAAATTATTAAAAACAATTTGCCGACCTATCTTTGGAAAAGGTGTACTCATGGCGATGGTCTTGTTGGCTCCATCAGGTGTATCACTCATATCCACTATCTCCGAAAATAAAATCGGAGCCGTGGTCTCGATGCCGGTATCATCCAGATGAATGTCACCGATTAGGTTGCTATTCTGTTCAGAAACCGACTCAATACCGACCTCATCAAAACCCGAAGAGTATTTTTTATCACTCGCGGCAATATTGACTTCATCTACACCCTGCTGAATGGATTGGGTTATATCATCAATATTTAACCTATTACCAACCCGGACTTCTTCAATTGGGATTTGATCTTCATAGGCAAAAATTGAATCGCCAGCGGTACCATAAGGAAGCTTGACTATCAGCGAATCTTCTAATAAATCATTGACAGTAACAGTCTGATTTAATAGTGGAATGCTCAAACTTACCGACCAAGTCGGAAAATCCGATTCGCTGGGGATTTTAAGATCGCAAAATGAAAATAGAACCGCCACTCCGGCGATGATGATGATTTTAAACTTTTGCATTACTATCCTCATTTAATTTCAAAAATTCTGATTGATTTTATTTTAATTGATAATAAAATGATGTGACCTAAGTCTCAACAATTCGTATCCAATGGAAATAAATAGTTTATTAATAATTTTCCCCGGGTTTTATAACTAATCAGCTTGACGATAAATTTGCTCGACTTTGTTCGCTATCCCGACAGCATCAAGCGCTAAGTCTCTCAGTAAAATTTCACGTGCTCCTTGTTCAATAAAATGGTCTGGTATGGCCAAAATGTCAATCTTTTGCGGTAGGTTTTGCTCGGCGAAATATCTGGCAACCTGTTCCCCAAATCCACCAACAATGCTGTTCTCTTCAATCGTGATAATAATGCGATGCTTACTGGCAATCTCCGACAACATTTGAGTATCAAGTGGTTTCACAAAACGAGCGTGGACAATAGTCGGAAATATATTTTTTGATTTAAGTAGGCAGGCCGCCTCTATCGCGTTATTGGTCATTACGCCGACCGACAAGATGGCGACGTCTTGACCATTTTGAATTATCTCCCACTTTCCAATTTGGTAGGTCACGGCTGGTGCTTGATCGTCAAATTCGACATAAGAATCTTTTGGATAGCGAATGGCAAAGGGCGCATCGTTCTGCTCGAGTGCGGTGAACATTAAATTGCGCAATTCAGTGCCATTCCGTGGTGCGGCTACGATCATATTGGGCACTGTGCTTAAGTAACTCAAATCGAAAGCACCGTGATGGGTTGGACCGTCTTCGCCGACGATTCCTCCTCGATCCAGGACAAATACTACCGGTAAATTTTGCAAAGCCACATCATGGATAATATTGTCGTAAGCGCGTTGTAAAAAGGTAGAATAGATTGCCACCACCGGTCGGAATCCGCAAGCCGCTAAACCGGCGGCAAAAGTTACTGCATGCCCTTCCGCAATCCCGACATCGAAGTAACGCATTGGAAAGTGTCGTGAAAATTCGACTAATCCTGTGCCTTCCGCCATTGCGGCAGTGATAAAGATAGACTTGGGATATTTTTCACCAATTTCACAGGCGATTTTACTGAAAGCATTTAAAAAGGGCGGAGCTGTTGGTGTTGAGATACAAGCATTAACATCTTTCCGCGGACCAATTCCGTGATATTTAATCGGATCAATTTCAGCGCTGGCCAGCCCCTTCCCTTTTTGAGTAATAACGTGTAGAATGATAGGGTATTTCAAGTCTTTGATATTATTCAAAGTATTAACGAGTTGCTGAATATTATGACCGTCAACCGGCCCGTAATAGCGAAATCCGAATTCCTCAAAGATTATCCCGGGCGCAAGAAAATTTTTGAATGACTCCAATAATTTCCGCCCTGCCTTCCGAAAAAAATTGGTGCCGCGGGGTAACAGCGCCAGTGAATTCCAGACTTGGTTTTTAAAATTCAGGTAACTAGGACTGGTTACAATGCGGGTAAAATAATTAGACATTGCCCCGACATTACGTGAAATCGACATCTCATTATCATTCAGAATTACTAAGAATTGGCCGTTAATATTATAAGCGTTATTCAGACCTTCATAAGCCAATCCACCGGTAAATGCTCCATCTCCTATTATAGCCGCAATTCGATAGTTATCGTGATTCAAATCGCGAGCAACTGCCATTCCAACCGCCGCGGAAATCGAGGTGCTAGCGTGTCCAGCCCCGAAACAATCATATTCGCTTTCGGACATTTTACAAAATCCGCTAAGACCACCATATTGGCGAATAGTCTTAATGCCATCTCTGCGACCGGTCAATATTTTATGGCCATACGCTTGGTGACCGACATCCCAGATTAATTTGTCAGTCGGCGTATTGAAAACATAATGCAGAGCAATCGTCAAATCCACAGTCCCCAAACTCGATGCCAGATGGCCACCGGTATTGGTAACGGTTTCTATAATATATTCATGCAGTTCCGTACTTAAACTGACCAGCTCGTCAACTGATAATTTTCGCAAATCAGTCGGGGAGCTTATTTTCTCCAATCGGGGATATTTTTTCGCTTCTTGTTCCGCCATCATTGTAAGTGATTGAGAAAATATTGATGAATACGAAAATCGTCAGTCAATTCCGGATGAAAAGTTGCCATGAGATTATTGCCTGACCGGGCGAGAACCACATCGCCATTTAAATGGCCAAGAATTTCAACAGAAGAATCGAGATGTTCGAGTTTCGGAGCGCGAATGAAAATGCCTTTGAAGGGTTTGTCGGAAAACGTAAGATCAACATTTTCAACAAATGATTCTACCTGCCGTCCGTAGGCATTTCGCTTGATTTTAACCGAACTACGTCCTAATGATTTGACCAATGGATCCGTGCCGTTTGTTGATAGTAAAATGGCTCCGGCGCAGGTACCAAAAATCATCCCGGGAAATTTCTCAAGACTTTCGCGCAAATCCATTTCGTCAATTAGCCTTGACATCGTGGTTGATTCGCCACCGGGAATTATCAAACCGCCACATTTTTCGATTTGTTCTTTATAGCGAATAACGATGGCTTCGGCTCCGAGCGAATTAATAATTTCGATGTGCTTCTGAAAAGCGCCCTGAAGTCCCAATACGCCAACTCTTTTGGCTTTATTATTCATAAGATAGTGAGATTCAATATACTATTTTTATTTTTACCAACCGCGTTTTGCGAGTCGTTCATTTTCCGGAATCTCGGCGAGATCGAGCCCGGGCATAGCTTCTCCCAATCCGGCCGAAACTTCAGCGATTTTTTCGGGATTATTATAATAAGTTGTCGCTAAAACGATAGCTCGAGCCCGGGCGGCTGGGTCTTCGGATTTGAAAATTCCCGAACCAACGAACACACTCTCCGCTCCCAATTGCATCATTAAAGAAGCATCTGCTGGTGTAGCAATTCCTCCAGCCGCAAAATTCGGCACCGGTAATTTTCCGGTATTAGCAATCTGCCTAACCAATTCAAAGGGAGCGCCCAGACGTTTGGCTTCCGCCATTAATTCGTCATCCGACAAAGTCGTCAGTTTACGAATTTCGGATTGCACCCGACGCATATGGCGCACCGCCTCGACGATATTGCCACTACCGGCTTCGCCTTTGGTGCGAATCAAAGCCGCCCCTTCGCCAATGCGGCGCAATGCTTCACCTAGATCGCGACAACCGCAGACGAACGGTACCTTGAAATCGTGCTTCCAAATGTGGTTTTCTTCGTCAGCCGGAGTCAAAACTTCACTCTCATCAATGAAATCAATCCCCAGCGCTTCTAGTACCTGCGCTTCCGCAAAATGGCCAATGCGACATTTCGCCATCACCGGAATTGAGACTGTATCCTGAATCGCTTTAATTACTTTGGGATTCGACATACGGGCAATTCCCCCTGTCGCTCGAATATCGGCTGGAATCCTTTCGAGCGCCATCACAGCGACGGCTCCTGCCTCTTCGGCAATCTTAGCTTGCTCGGGCGTTGTTACATCCATTATGACGCCGCCTTTTAGCATTTCAGCCAAGCCAACTTTTACTTCAAAAGAACCTTTATCCATTTTGAATAATTACTCCTTTTCATACGATTAAATTTAAGACATTTCAGTCAAAATTGGTTATTTTTTTAACCACCTCTTCCACCACTTCAACAGGCGTCGAGGCTCCAGCCGCCACGCCGACTGATGTCTTATTAATAAACCAGTCCGGATTGATTTGCTCGGCATTTTCAATGTGGTAAGTATTGGTATTCAACTTTTTGGCAATTTCTGCCAGCCTCCGTGTGTTGGCACTATTTTTTGAACCCACAACCAGCATAACGTCATTGGCTAAAGCGAGTTCCCGAATTTGTTCCTGACGTTGACGAGTTGGACGGCAGATAGTGTTCATAAAGCGTAGGTCGTCGGTTTTAGCCGCCAGAATCGCGACGATTGCCGATACATTTTCAATCATCTGAGTGGATTGCGCTACAACCCCAATTTTTTTCATCTTTGGCAAACGCTCGGCTTCTTCCGGACTCGAAACGATGACAGGATCGTTGATTTGACTGGCAATGCCGCTGACTTCTTCGTGATTTTTATCTCCGATAATTATCACCTGACGGCCTTCATTTGCCAGCATTTGGACCTCGTTGTGAATTTTGCGAACTAAAGGACAGGTCGCATCAATAATTCTCAAGCCTCGTTGATGCGCTTCCTCCCAGATGGATCGAGGCGTACCGTGCGAGCGAAATAAAACTGGTACGGTTGGTTCGATCTGATCAAGATTTTGCACTACATCGACACCCAAATCGGTCAATTCACGAATCACTTTTTCATTGTGAACAATGTCACCAAGCATCGCCACCCGACCAAATTTTTGAGCCGCGGTTTGCGCCTTCTTTACTGCGTTTTGCACTCCGGCACAAAAACCGACCGTAGCCGAGACGTTGACTTTTAAAGCCATTATTCCTTGATCTTCGCGTTCGTAATGTTTTGCTGGGCTTGGTATTTTCCTTTTTTATCGGCGTACGAATTCCGACAAGCCTCGCCGCTTTCCAAAAATATAACCTGAGCAATACCTTCGTTGGCATAGATTTTCACCGGTACCGGTGCGAGATTGGCAATAGAAATGGTAACAAAACCCTCCCATTCCGGCTCAAGCGGGGTTACATTAACGAAAATCCCGCACCTAGCATAAGTTGACTTGCCGCTCGTAACGGCAATGACATTGCGCGGTATCCTAAAATATTCCAGACTACGTCCGAGTACAAAACTATTCGACGGAATCGTGCAAACTGCACCTTTGTAATCAATAAATAAATCCATCGTTATTCGTTTGGGATCCAGAACTGTATCCTTTCGACCGTGAAAAATACGAAATTCATCCGCTACTCGCATATCATAGCCGTACGAAGATACACCGAAGGAAATTACTCCTGAACTAATCTGACTTTTTTCGAATGGCTCGATCATTTTATGTTTCAAAGCCATTTCCTCGATCCAGCGATCGGATTTGACGCTCATTTTATCCTTCATCCAGAAAAACTTTGCGCAAAGCCGGTAAAACTGTTTCTTTGGCTTCTTCCAATCCGACATCCATCACCAAACCCGCCGCATACGGATGCCCACCACCGCCAAATTGGCGCGCAATATTATTAATAGGATAACGCCCTTTGGAACGGAAATTCATCCGCGTGCGGTTATCACGATCTTCCAGAAACATAGCGGCAATTTCGACACCCCGGATTGAGCGGACAACATCCGTAAAACCATCAACTTCATCTAAATAGGCTCCGGCGGCGGCTACCTGAGCCTGCGTTACGCAAAACCATGCCAACCGATTTTCAAATTCATATTGAACATTCTGCAACACCATCCCGAGCAATTTCATCCTTTCCGGACGATAGTTCTCGTAAACATAGTGATAAATCAATCCCGGTTGAACGTTATACCGCAAAAGTTCAGCCGCTAATAGCATCGTTTCAGCAGTAGTATTTTCAAATCGAAATGAACCAGTATCGGTCATTAAGCCGACGTACAAAGCCTCAGCCACTTTTTGATCTAATGCTTGCGGCGCTATGATTTTTAATAATTCAAAAACCAGTGCGACTGTCGCCGGGGCTTTATCATCAATGACGCTAATATTTTCCGGTAGGCAGTTATTAAACGGATGATGATCAATGCAAATAGTCGGAATATTATGCGATTTCAGAACCGGACCGAGCGCCCCGAGTCGGTCCGTATGGCTGGCATCCAGAATCATTAACAAATCGAAATCAGTTAGTTCAACTTGATCTAATTCGTTGGGGAAAGTATGGAAGATTTCACCCTCATTCAGAAATGAATACTCCGGCGGCAAAGGCGATGAATTCAAGATAAATGGCGACTTACCCAGATGCTTGAGGCAATGGTAAAGCGCCGCTTCTGCACCCAGCCCGTCGCCGTCTGGATTGTGGTGAGTGGTGAGCAGGATTTTATCCGACTCCTTGATTTTCTCTACGATTTTTTGCCAGTTATATTTCTCCATTATTACCTTTTAAACGAACCTTTAATTTAGTTTTTATATCCCAATTGTCAAATCCAAGTATAGAGAAAAAATGGATAATATATCTGTGGATCAGTCAAATTCTAATGAAATTTTTAAGACCTCTTTTAATACCTAATGTATTCATCTGCTAAGTTATTGATAATCTGAATCTTCTTTATTATTATAGAGAATGACCTTTTTGGTCTTAATCCTCAATAATACCTTGAACGCTACTCAGCATTAGAAAAAAAATATTGATCTTAATCCTACCTAAAAACTTAACCGTCCCCAATACCCTAGTCGCTAACCAATGGTTTTTAATCTAAAAGCCATTTTTTCAATTTAACCACAGGTCCCAAAGCATTTTAGATATTATCTTTCCCCAAATAGCTTTTACCTCATTGAGGTTAAAATTCTTGTCATTTAGAAAATCCAGTGATTTTTTAAATAAAATTGTAAATTTGTGTAACAATAATCTTATGAGTATATCAAAAATAAAAAACAGGAGAATCAACCATGACGAAACGATCTCAAATTTACAAATGTGAAATCTGCGGCAATATAGTCGAGGTTTTACACGAAGGCGCAGGTGAATTGGTTTGCTGTGGCAAGCCGATGAAACTTATCATCGAAAATACGACTGACGCCGCCCGAGAAAAACATGTCCCGGTAATTGAAAAAATCGCCGACGGCTACAAGGTCAGTGTCGGTAGCGTTCTCCACCCAATGATTGACGTTCATTATATCGAATGGATTGAATTGGATGCCGACGGTCAGGTTTTTCGGAAATATCTGAAGCCGGGCGATACACCGGTGGCTATTTTTAACGTATCGGCCGAAAATATAACCGCACGTGAGTATTGCAATATTCACGGCTTATGGAAAGGAACATTATAATGCTTAGTCCCAAATTATTAACCGCTTTCAACGACCAAATCAAACACGAACTGGAATCCGCCTATCTTTATGCCGCAATGAATGCCTGGTTCAAATCGGAAAATTTCGACGGAATGGCGCATTGGATGGAAGTCCAGACCAAGGAGGAAATAAACCATGCCAGGAAATTTTACGACCATATTTTCGAGCGTGGTGATGTCGTCGAACTCCAGCCAATAAATATATTAGCCAAGAAATGGGCTTCGCCGCTCGACGCTTTCAAAGCCGCTTATGAGCACGAACAATTTGTTACCGGCAAAATCAATGATCTGATGACAATGGCTATTGCCGATAAAGATTATGCCGCACAGGAATTTTTAAATTGGTTCGTCGCTGAACAGGTCGAAGAAGAAGATTCAACTTTGAAAATAGTTCAACTTTTAAAGAGAATCGGCGATCACGGTCAGGCTTTGATTATGGTTGATCGAGAACTTGGTAAGCGCGAATAATAGGTAAGAGCCAATTATGAATTTTAACATAGACGAAGTATTCGAAATTGCCGAGCAGATAGAGGTCAATGGCAGTCGTTTCTATCGCCAGGCCGCTGAACTCAGCCAGTTGGCTGAACATAAAAATATGTTATTAAAGTTGGCTGAGATGGAGGATCAGCACCAAAAAACCTTCGCTGGCATGCGTGAAAAAATAAAACAAACCAAGCAAAATTTGTCTTATGATCCCAATCAGGAAGCCGCTCTCTTTTTACAAGCCTTTGCTTCTGGCTACGTGTTTGATCCAACGGCTGATTCATCGGCGTTAATCAGAGAACAAAAATCAATTGCGGATATTTTGCACTTAGCCATTGGATTGGAAAAGGATTCAATCGTTTTCTATCTCGGCATCGAAAAAATCCTGCTCAACGAAGACGATATCGTTCACGTACGTGCTATTATTAAAGAAGAGATGGGACATATTACCCTGCTTGCCCGAAAATTAGACGAACTGAATTAAGCTAAACGGCAATTTGTTTTGATTTAATACCCTTACAGGTATGATTACTTGTGAGGGTATTTTTTTATAATATTCTTGATGAAATTAATGCAGGCTGTTTAAATTGACGATAATGATTAACACTAAAATAATTAAAGGAATAAAAAATGGCAATTCGTATTTTTGTAACGGGCGGGACTTTTGACAAAGAATATAATGAACTCACCGGACAACTCTATTTCAAAGACACGCACTTACCGGAAATGCTAATCCTCGGGCGCTCGCGGGTAGAAGTCGAAATCCGCACTTTGATGATGATTGATAGTCTGGAAATGACCGATGATGACCGACTATTGATTGCTCACCATTGTCAGAAAGCCGCTGAAGATCGGATTGTCATTACTCATGGCACGGATACAATGGTAGAAACCGCCCGTCTCATTGCCCAAAATGTCAGCGGCAAAACTATCGTCTTGACCGGCGCGATGATTCCTTATAAATTTGGTAGTTCGGATGGACTCTTCAATCTCGGTAGTGCTTTAGCTTTTGTTCAGACACTTTCTCCCGGCGTTTACATTGCGATGAATGGTCGCTTTTTTAGTTGGAATAACGTTCGTAAGAATAAAAAGACCGGAGAGTTTGAGGAAATTTCCTGATTATTGAGCGAGAGACGGGACTTGAACCCGCGATCCCGAACAGTCGGGAGCAACGCTAAGCTCGTTGCTTTTACTCTAAGATATTTATTGAGCGAGAGACGGGACTTGAACCCGCGATCCCGAACAGTCGGGAGCAACGCTAAGCTCGTTGCTTTTACTCTAAGATATTTGTTGAGCGAGAGACGGGACTTGAACCCGCGATCCCGAACGGTCGGGAGCAACGCTAAGCTCGTTGCTTTTGTTTTGAGATATTTGTTGAGCGAGAGACGGGACTTGAACCCGCGATCCCGAACAGTCGGGAGCAACGCTAAGCTCGTTGCTTTTGTTTTGAGATATTTGTTGAGCGAGAGACGGGACTTGAACCCGCGATCCCGAACAGTCGGGAGCAACGCTAAGCTCGTTACTTTTACTCTAAGATATTTGTTGAGCGAGAGACGGTACTTGAACCCGCGATCCCGAACAGTCGGGAGCAACGCTAAGCTCGTTGCTTTTACTCTAAGATATTTGTTGAGCGAGAGACGGGACTTGAACCCGCGATCCCGAACGGTCGGGAGCAACGCTAAGCTCGTTGCTTTTGTTTTGAGATATTTGTTGAGCGAGAGACGGGACTTGAACCCGCGACAGCCACGTTGGCAACGTGGAGCTCTACCAGCTGAGCTACTCTCGCATAAATAAAAAGCGCGTAAATTTAAACTTTTCGCCTACTTTATGCAATAATTTTTACATTTGACGGTATCTGCTAAATAATCTAATTTTCAGTATGAATAATCGTAACTATTGCATTATTATTCCGGCTTACCAAGCGGCAGAAACTCTCCCGCCTCTGCTGAAATATATCACTATGCAATTCGCTGAAAATGATATATTTATTGTAGATGACGGTTCGACAGATCAAACGAGTGACGTCATTAACGATTATCCGCAAATTCATTTAATTAAACAGCCTGTTAATCGAGGTAAAGGAGCCGCACTCCATTCAGGTTTGCGCGAAGCTTACCGACTTGGTTACCAATTTGCAGTGTGTCTGGACGCTGATTTACAACACGATCCTAATTATATTAGTCGTTTCATTGCAGCTCAAAAGCAAACAGGCTCCGATTTAGTTCTGGGCATCCGAGATTTCACTTTCCGAACGATGCCGTTTCATCGAATTCTATCCAATACCATCACTTCCTTTTTAATTTCCCTCCGAACCGGACGACGCATTCATGATAGCCAATGTGGATATCGTTTGCTTAATCTTAAAATTATGCAACCATTTCAATTTTCGGAAAACGGTTTTCAATTCGAAAGCGAAGTTCTGATCAAGTTACTCTTAGCCGGTTTCAAATATACCGAGGTTAAAATCCCGACGATATATTGTACCAATCATAGTTCAATCAACAACGTAAAAGATACCTATAAATTTATACGTCTATTTTTTAAGAGCTATCTATGGTAGAGAATTTTTATAATCCGGCTATTTCCGGAACGGTCAAATTGTTGTAATTTAGCCGCCGATTATTACTTGGAAAATGAATGATAAATGAAATTATAAAAATGATCGCGATAACTTTCGTCCCCACACTCGAATTACGGGCTTCGATTCCATACGGCATTTTTGCGGCTAATATTTCATGGTTAATTGTATTCGCGGTTTGTGTGGTTGCCAATATAATTGTTGGTATTCTAATCTACTTATTAATGGACTTGATAATTAAAATTATTACGAAAATTCCCGTTATTACCAAAGTCTGGGATAATTATGTGGCAAAAACCCAGCAAAAAATTCAAAAAGGGGTCGATAAATATGGTAAATGGGCTCTGGCAATATTTATCGGAATTCCTTTACCGGGTTCAGGTGTTTATACCGGGGCGCTGGCGGCTTATTTGATTGGCTTAAGGTTCAAGAAATTTATGGTAGCCAATGTTATCGGCGTTATCATTGCCGGAATAGCAGTAACGGTTATTTGTCTAACGGGTGCCAGTGTTAGTAATATTTTTATCAAGCAGATGTAGCCTTTCTGTTTGAATATTCTAATATATAATAATAAATTTAACCGCTTTTTTGACAATTATCTTAAGGCGTAGTGCCCGCCTGACCGATTGGCATCAGTTAATCGGGCAGGCCAGTCTGATCGAATCAGTCGGGCAGGCAGTCCGGTTAGCGCACTTGAGATTATAATTTAGACTAATGACTAAAATTCGTTTAAAATTAAGATGGGTTTTTTGATAGATCGAGCTTGAATTAGGTTTCAAGCGCTTTTTTGTGGGGCGTAGCGCCCGCCTGACCGATTGGCATCAGTTAATCGGGCAGGTCCGCCTGACCAAATCAGTCGGGCAGGCAGTCCGGTTAGCGCGCTTGAGATTATAATTTAGACTAATGACTAAGAGTAATTTAAAATTAAGATGAGTTTTTTGATAGATCGAGCTTGAATTAGGTTTCAAGCGCTTTTTTGCGGGGCGTAGCGCAGTCCGGTTAGCGCGCTTGGTTCGGGACCAAGAGGTCCCCGGTTCAAATCCGGGCGCCCCGACCAATTATTAATTAATATCAAATGACGGGTAGGAACGCACCTATTGCAGTTTTTTTTACTCTAATTAATCTAAACAAAACAGCCGGTTGTCACCGGCTGTTTTTATTTTAATGTACGCCCGGAAGGATTCGAACCCTCAACATTCAGGTCCGTAGCCTGACGGTCTATCCAGTTGGCCTACGGGCGCATTACTCAAAAAGCGATTTAATTTAGAACAGATATAATTTTTTGCCAACCATTTTTTTCCATTTTATTCATTTATACAACCTTGGTAAAAACTTCAAAATGAGGCGGATTCTCCAGATGTTTTTTAACGGCACATTGGTTAGCTGAACGCACCAGCGCATCATAATATTTTTCGGGAAAATCCTCGGGAACCTGAATCTCTAATTGGATTCGGCTAATCATACCTGTAGCCGTATCACGCTCCGTACGTTGCACCAGCCGAATCTTTTCCGTCGGCAAATTGCGTTGTCTGCAAAAACTAAGGACATACGCCCCGGCACACGTTCCCAGCGAAGCCAAAAATAATGCAAACGGAGTCGGAGCCGTTTCTTCGCCACCCGAGCTGAGCGGCTGATCAGTCCGAATGGTAAACTTACCTAAATGAGCATCTACTCGTAACCCTTTCGGGAAATCTATTATCATTTCCATTACTGACTCCTTTTTGTTAATTAACTCTGGACTTTTAGATCGTAGTTTCCCTTCGGGGGTTACAAGTAGATTCAATTTTCAGTTGAAATCTTTTTTTTAATTTCTTAACATTCGCTGAAATGATCAAAACAATTTTTAATTTAAAAAGCACCGAAAACGGAGTTTAAAAATGAAACTATTACGTAAAAGTTTTCTGATTTTTATTACTAACCTTTTTGTTTTCATTACATTAAACGCACAAAGCCTTAATAAGGCATTATATAAACCCAGGTATCACGACCCGGTACTGGAACAGATGAAAGAGCAACGTGAGAAAGATATTGCTCGTGAGGATTCGCTGACTGCAGCAATTCGCACGCAACAAGAAGCGCGCCGAAATATTGACAAAAAGGATGAACTTTCTCTCCAATCCGACCTCTCCGGAGTAAAAAAACCAGCTTCGCTCAATGTCTTTAAAACAATTGATCACTTCCCTCCTATCGCCCAATATCAATCCGGTATGTGTTGGTGCTTTTGTGGAACATCTTTTTTAGAATCGGAGGTTATGCGTCTGACCGGACAAAAAATCAAAATATCGGAATTATATACCATTTACTATGAATATCTGGAAAAAGCGGCGCGGTTCATTCGCGAAAGAGGCGATTCATTCATTGGGGAAGGTGGCGAAGTCAACGGCGTTTTACGCATTATGAAAAAATATGGAGCAGTTCCGGCGGAGGTCTATACTGGTCTTCCTCACGGTGACAAACACGATCACACTCGCCTTTTCACAGAAATACGCAATTATTTGGAATATTGTAAAACTAACAATTACTGGGACGAAGAAATCGCTCTTAATAGTATTAAACTGATTCTAAATAAATATCTCGGCGAACCACCCCAGAGTTTTATCTACGAAGATCAGGAATATACTCCGGTAACTTTTTTGAATAATGTTCTAAAATTGCAGCTCGATGATTATTGCGACGTAATGTCCACGACTGCTGTTCCGTTTTATATCCGAGCGGAATTTAAAGTCGAAGACAATTGGTGGCATGATTCGTCTTATATCAATATTCCACTGGCAGAATGGTATAAATTTTTGAAAAAAGCGATTACCGGGGGATATAGTCTGGCGATTGGCGGCGATGTCAGTGAACCGGGTTATCTGGGCTTTGAGGATGTAGCTTTCATTCCGGATTTCGATATTCCATTTAAATATATCAATCAGGACTCCCGCGAATTTCGGATTTATAATAAAACTACGACTGACGATCACGGTTTGCACCTTGTCGGATATACCCGCGTTGACGATCGTGACTGGTTTTTAGTAAAGGACTCGGCTCGCAGTTCACGTTGGGGAAAATATGAAGGCTATTATTTTTATCGCGAAGATTACATCAAATTGAAAATGCTTACCTACACTGTCCATCAGGACGTTTTGAAGGAAATTTTAAGTCAGGTAAAATAGATAGGCTTTACGAAAAGCCGTGGGCTTAACCCCGTAGGACAGCCTTTCCAGGCTGTCAGTTAGACATTATCCATCATTAAAATTGATAGGCACCGTATTCGCCAACCACTGCGAGCATAAGCTTGGTGCTGTCATCTAGACATTATCCATCATTAAAATTGATAGGCACCATATTCGCCAACCACCGCGAACATAAACTTGGTGCTGTCAGTTAGATATTACCCATCATTAAAATTGATAGGCACCGTATTCGCCAACCACTGCGAGCATAAGCTTGGTGCTGTCAGTTAGACATTATCCGTCGTTAAAATTGACAGGCACCGTATTCACCAACCACTGCGAGTATAAGCTTGGTGCTGTCACTTAGATATTACCCACCATTAAAATTGACAGGCACCGTATTCGCCAACCACCGCGAGCATAAGCTTGGTGCTGTCATATAGACATTACCCACCATTAAAATTGACAGGCAAGAATGCCTGTCCTACTACTCAATAATCAATGCAATTTTTGATATATCAAATCCAATAATTCCTTCATTTTAAAAGGCTTCTGGATAAAAACAAATTTGGGATTTTTCTTGATTAATTGCATGATAGATTCTTCAGCATAACCACTATAGAGTATAACCGGAATATCTTCTTTTTGGGCTAATATTTCTTCAGATACAGTTACTCCATTTTTGTCCGGCAATACGACATCTGCCAATATCAAATCAATTTGTCCATTTTCGTTCTGGAATTGCTCAATAGCCTCAGCGGCATTAGCCGCCGTAATCGGAGTATATCCATTTTGGTGAAGAGTTTCCGCTAGAAATTTCAAAACATCAGCACTATCCTCGATAATCAAAACCTTTTCTCCATTCCCATGTTTCATCTGAGTTTCAGCCGATAGATGAGCTTTATCATCCACCGTTATCTCAGTTGTTGGCAGATAAATGTCAAAAACCGTTCCGCCACCAACTTCGCTCTTAACATTGATCCAACCGTTATGTTTCTTAATAATGCCATATACTACCGATAATCCGAGACCAGTTCCTTTTCCGGCTTCTTTCGTAGTGAAAAACGGCTCGAATATTTTTTCGATTATATCAGACGGAATCCCCTGGCCGGTATCAGCAACCGAAATCCGCACAAACCAGCCGGGATGGGAGTCTTTAATTCCCTGACAATCTTTGGCTGAAAGAGAAACATTGTCAGTTGAAATGGTTAAGGTACCGCCGTTCGGCATAGCGTCACGCGCATTCACTACCAAATTAATGATAACCTGCTCAATATTACCTTCATCGGCTTCGATATTTTGGATAGGTTCTTTTAGGTTAGTGATAATTTTAATATTTTCACCAATAAGGCGTTTGATCATTTTTAGTAGATTAGTTATAGTGTTGTTGATATTAATCGGTTTGAATTCCATAGGTTGTTTCCGGCTGAATAGCAATAATTGCCTGGTCAAATTAGCCGCTTTATCACAGGCATCCAAAATATGCTTTAATCCAAGATAATCCGGCTCGGTTTTATCCTTTTGAGCCATCAAAATCTGGGCATATCCTTGGATAATTGTAAGTAGATTATTGAAATCATGGGCAACTCCACCTGCCAGATTGCCGACCGCTTCCATTTTCTGGAGCTGAACAATCTGACTTTGTAACTCTTCTTTTTCGATCTGCCGCATTTTTTGTTCAGTAATATCACGAATAATCGTCAATAATAAACGTTTGCCGGGCGCAGTCTCAAAATAGGAATCCGATAGACTAAACCAGACTTTTCTCCCATTATGAAGCAATACTTCCATTTCAAAATAATTTCGGTCGGTTTTGCCATGAAAACGCTGAAGATAATGCTCCATATTTTTATCTCGTATTTCTCCAGCATATATCGAAGTAAATAGCTGCCCCTCTAGCTTTTCTCTGGGAAGATCAACCATATTGCAATAAGCTTTGTTGACCATTATGACTATACCACTTTCATCGGTCAGGCGCATACCATCTACGGAATTTTCCCATACCAACCGAAAATTCTCCTCAGACTTGCGCCTCTCTTCTTCATCCTGCTTTTGTTTAGTTAGGTCATTATAAACCGCTACAACTTCGCCGCTCGGCAGTTTAAAAACATAGTTATCTCTCCAGCCGGAGATGCGATTATCCTTATAAAATGTCACTGGAAAATTTTCCGGTTCACCCGTCCGCCAGACACGTTGTAAAACTTCAAATAAACCAAAATCTTTCACTCCCGAAAATACTTCCAATAAGCTCTTACCGACTACCTCACTTCTTTTTATCTTATCAATTTTTTCACCGGCTTTATTTATATCTCTGATAATGAAATCATTACCATTATCAACCACTTCATATATAATTACGGCACTACTGTTGTATTCAAACAATGACTTGAATCTTTCTTCACTTAATTTTAAGGCTGTCTCGGCTTTCTTGCGTTCCGTAACCTCAGTAATGACACCAACTACCTCGAAATGCGATTCATCAATTTTCTTGATTCGCGCGTCTTCATACATCCAGTGAATTACACCATTTGCGTCTCGCAAGCGAAATTCCTGGCTATAGTGATCGACACCACTTTTAAGTGCAGCAGAACTGACTTGATCCATTGCCTGGCGGTCTTCTTCTAAAATACTGTAATAATAACGATCATTAATATCTTGAGTTGGATAATCAGGGAGCGGGATAATATTTTTAATAGCGTCCAGATTGAAATAGCGAGTTTTCCATAGAAATTCCGGTTCAGTTCCCTCCTGTCTGACTACCGGTGAATGCCAGAGAATAGCCTGAGCGCTTTCCATTATCCGGATTAAATCTTCTTCAGCTTGTTTACGTTCGGTTATATCCATTAACTGAGCGATTGTCAGAAGATTCCCTTGAGTATCTTTAACAATTGTAGAGCTAATTTCAACTCTCCGTATTTCTCCGTTTGATCTGATGACATTGAATTCATATCTATTGGGTACATCCTCACCGCGCTGGCGTTTGAGATATCTCTCTCCTACTAGTGCTTTGCTCTCATCATCCAGGAATTCTCTGAAATCATGTCCAATGATTTCATCACGAGATCTACCAACAAGTGTACAAAGAGCATCATTAACATAATTAAACTTAAAATCCTCACCGACTATTAGAATCGCATTTTGTGAATTTTCCACCACTGCCCGGTAGCGCTCCTCACTTTCTCTTAGCGCCGCTTCAGCCCGTTTACGTTCGGTTATGTCTCTGGCAATACTCAAAATGGCAGGTTGTCCGTGATAATCAATCAAACTGGAATAAATTTCCACCGGGATAGATTTCCCTTCTTTGGTTTTGTGGGTAGTTTCAAATATCTGGATTTTATCTTTGGGCATTGACCGGGCAAGAGTCTTGATATCTTCTCTTTTTAATGAGGAATCAATACCGAAAAGTCCAATCTTGAGTAATTCTTCCTTAGTATATCCTAAGACTTCCGTTGCAGTTCGGTTAACGTCCATAAGATCGCCGTTAAAATCTATAATCCAGACTGTCTCGATCATTCCATCAATTAATTCGCGATAGTGTTTTTCACTTTCCCTCAGTCCCTCTTCTGCCTTTTTGCGATAAGTTATATCAATCACAATCTCAATCGCTTTATTAACCGTTCCATCCGGGTCAGAAATTGGAGCGGATAATATTTCATAGGTTTGCCCATCGGAAGCAGTCAACTCAATTTTCTGAATTGTCTTGGTGCTGATTGATTTTTTCATCGGGCAATCGTGACAGGGTTTATTTCTATTCAAATACTTTTTATAACATTTTTGGTCAGCAAAATCACCAAATCTTTCTTTTAAAAATTGGTTCTGATATAAAATCTGGTAATTTTTATCAACTATATCTACGCCAATCTCAACTGCGGATAATCCATCCGTAACTTGTTTTAGTTTATCTCTTTCAGCTATTAGGTCTTCCTCAGCTTTTTTGCGGGCTGTAATATCCTCGACGGTGCCTTCATAATATTTGGTTACACCCCTTGAATCTCGAACCGCAATAGCGCTTTCGCGAACGTGAATGAGCGAGTTATCTTTACGCTTCCAAACTGATTCTAAACCCTGAACCTTTCCTTCGGTTTCGATCCGTTTTTTAAATTCCGACCGCGGGTGCTTGAGAACAAATCCTTCTTCTTCGACGTTCAGCTTTGATAATTCCTCGAAAGAATCGAAGCCAAGCATTTTTACCAAGGTCGGGTTTGCCATTAAAATTCTGCCATCCGGAGTAGAACGATAGAGCCCAATCGCCGCATTTTCAAAAATGGCTCTATAATGCTCCTCACTTTCTTCAAGTTCACTTACATTTTTTTCCAATTTCTTGATTATGCGTTCACTATATAACTTGAAAATATCTTCTTCATTTTGAAATCTTGGTTGGGCAATTTCCAAATTCCCTTCAACTCGGTTTTGCAGAACTTCTTGAATAATATTCAGAAAAAGGTCCGATTCAACCGGTTTACGTATAAATCGCGAAGCACCTAATTTCAGAGCGAAAATCTCATCTTGTCGTGAAGTAAAAGTAGCCGAGTAGAAAATTAATGGAATGTCCTTCCAGCGCGGATCAGATTTAACAATATTGCATAACATATAGCCATCCATCTCTGGCATCAAAATATCCGAAATGATTAAATCAATGCTATTATTCTCCAAAATATCCAGCGCCAATTTGCCGTTAACCGCAGAAAATACCTGGTAGTCATGACGGTTAAGAAACGACTCTAATAGGGAACGACTCTCATTATTGTCATCAACAATCAACACTTTCAGCATAAATTGCTCCTCCTAATTATTTTTAGCATTAATGAATTTAATTGTGATTAAAGTACCATGATCGTCGGCGTATTTCTTAATATCTCGCGACTCCACCTCGATTTCGCCACCATAAAATTCGACGAAAGATTTAACTAATGGCATCCCAAAACCGGTTCCAATTTCGCCTTTAGTCCCAGGGCGACTTGTAATTTTAGTTATATCAAAAATCTGGCTCATCAACTCAGCTGGCATGCCAATTCCATGATCTTGGATTTTGAAAATCACGGCGTCATCTTCTTCTGCCGCCGAAATTTCGACCTGCCCTCCTTCAAAGGAAAATTTCAGGGCATTCGTCATCAAATTATTAATAACTGAATTGATTAAAGAACATCTCTCTGCCATTACCCATAGGCTATGGTCAATATCTATCAACAGTTTAACATTTTTCTGCTCAAAGCGATCACCAAGTAGCAAAACCGATTCTGCCAAACATTCGCTCAGGTTCACCGCACTTATTTCTATTTTTTTCTCCTGGAGAGCACGCATTTCTCGGACTAAATTAATGATGTCAATACCATGGGTAGTCGCAGTTTTTATTTTACTGAGGTAATCGGTTATAGCTGAATCACTTTTCAGTAAATCGAGGGACATACTTATAACAGTAAAGTGATTGGCAAGGTCGTGACATAAAATATGTAATAATTCTTTCTGCTCGCGGTTTTGTTCGAGGATGATATCTTTTTGTTGCTTAATTAAAAGATGGGTACGGACGCGCGCCAGTAGCTCGGGCGGATTAAACGGCTTAGTCAGATAATCAACTCCACCGGATTTAAAACCTCTTACAATATCATCGGTTGCCGTTCTGGCAGTCAGAAAAATAATTGGAATATCCATAGTTTTCGGATCGCGCTTTAGCTCTTCACAAACCTGAAACCCATCCATACCGGGCATCATAATATCGAGCAGAATCAAATCGGGTCCTGCTCCCATTCGAGCGATTTTCAGGGCTAATTGACCGTTATTGGCCGCTTTTATGTCGTAATCGTTTATTAGTAGCCCTTTCAGAAAATTCAGATTAGTTGCTACGTCATCAACAATTAAGATTGTAGGTTTTTTATTCTCCATATTAATCCTTATTGACCTGGTCGCCCAGTTCAATGAATTTCTCTAAAATACTTAGGGCTTGATCATAATCGTATTGCTCAATAGATTCGGCGATTTTTGTCAAATCTACTTCAGGAATTGATTGGCTTAATTCACTCTTGATCAAATAGAAAATGTCACCGGCTCTTGCGTCATACTCAGCCAGGTATTTTTTTAATTCCTGGCATTTCTTTTTCTGCTCAATTCCCCATTTCCCGGGTTTATTGGTTTTATCAGAACTAATAATTTCGGCTGGCAATTCAATTTTTTGAATTGTATTAAAAACCAACTCAAGTTCCATACTCAATTGCTGAATTAATTCCATAATATTTTTAGAACCAGGAGATTTTGATTTTAATTCCATTTCAAGCGCAGAAGTGACTTCATATAATTTCTGGGCTCCGATATTACCAGAGCTTCCCTTGAGAGAATGTACCCGATGTTCAACTGCTTCTAAGTTATTATCTACCAAGTAATTTTGAAGGCTTGTGATCAGATTTATATTTTCACGCACAAAATTTTGCAGAATCTTTCCGTATAATTGCTGGTTACCGGCGACCCGTCTCAAACCAGACTGGACATCAATACCAGATACTTCTGGAAAATTTAGATTTTTAGCCAACTGCTGTTCAGATTCACCTTTATTTATTTTTTTTCTTTTAGCTGGAATCCACTTAACCAGAATGTTATAGACCTCGTTCGGATCAATCGGTTTGGTAATGTAATCATTCATCATCGCCGATAATACTTTCCCTTTTGTGCCGGACATAGCATCGGCTGTCAGCGCGACAATCGGTAGCTTTTCATATCCCGCAATTTGACGGATCGCCCTGGTCGCTTCATAACCATCCAATACCGGCATCTCAAGATCCATAAAAACTAAATCGAGTTCAGAAGGATGCATTTCCTGACATTTCTGGACGGCGACGCGGCCATTTTCGGCTACGATAACGTCCATTCCATAAGCAGTAAGCAATCCATTTATAACCTGCTCATTGATTTCATTATCTTCGGCAACTAAGATCCGGGCGCCTTTGATGAGCGCCAACTCACTTTTAAGTCTTTGGCCTCGGTCGGCTTGGCGTTTGCGCCTAGGAGTGGTTTTGCCAAAGACCTGCATAATTGTATCAAATAATGTCGAATTGGTGATCGGTTTTAATAAAAATGCATCAACACCAATTTTTTCAATATTGTCAATGATTTTTTCTTCACTATAAGCGCTGACCATTATGATGGCTGGTGCAGAGGGAATTTCAGGATCCTTTCGGATTGTTTGAATAGTCTCGATACCATCCATTTCGGGCATTTTCCAGTCCATTATAATAAGCTGAAATGGTTTGCTTTTGTGTTTCTTTAAAATTTCTATAGCCGCTTTGCCGGAAGATGCCAGCACGACTTTAAAACCGAAAGTCTCAAGTGCGCCTTTGATAATTAAACGAGAACTTTTATTATCGTCGCAAACCAGAACTTTTAACCCTCGTAAATCGGGAGTAAGAACAAATTCTTCGATTTTCTGATTTTCCTGCTTTTTAAAGACGGCGGTAAAGTAGAAGGTACTGCCTTTTCCATAAACACTTTCGACCCAAATATCGCCTTGCATCAGTTCGGTCAATTGCTTAGAAATAGCCAATCCTAGACCGGTACCACCATAACGTCTGGTAGTGGAGGAATCCGCCTGGGTAAAAGATTGAAAGAGCTTATCCTGCTGTTCCTTAGTAAGACCAATGCCGGTGTCTTTAACTGAGAACTTTATTTTTACTGTGTCGTCATATTCCTCATCCATTTCTGCCCGGACAATAATCTCGCCGGTATCAGTGAACTTGACGGCATTATTAGTCAAATTCGCCAGTATTTGATGCAGACGCAAGGGATCGCCAACTAAGTAGCGCGGAATATTTTTATCTATGCCGAAGATTATTTCCAGATTTTTTTGATGGGCTTTAAAGGTTACAACATTGGCGGTATCCTGAAAAACTTTTTCCAGATTGAAATCAATATTCTCCAGTTTTAGTCTACGAGCTTCGATCTTGGAAAAGTCCAGAATATCGTTAATGATTTCCAGCAAATTCTGAGCGGATGATTTTATTTTAGTTATGTAATCATGCTGTCGAGCATCTAACTCGGTTTGTAAGGCTAAATACGTTAAACCGATAATCGCATTCATCGGAGTTCTTATTTCGTGGCTCATATTAGCCAGAAAGTCACTTTTGGCTTGGGTAGCGGCTTGGGCTTGTTCCTTAGCCTGAATCAGTTCCATTTCCATAATTTTGATTTTGAGTATATCAACATAGGTTTCCAGCAGTACCTCTTCCCCTTCGATTTTAATTGGAACTGCACTTTTTAGTACTGGAATGTTTACCTTATCTTTATTTATGATCACTGTTTCTTTTTTATCTACTATCTGATCTGGGCTTAAGATTGGGCAAGTATCGCTATTATAAATACATAAAATTTCATAACAATTTTTCCCAACAATTTCATCGAACGAATTAAACCCGAGTAAGTCAAGAGTAGCCTGATTAGCATCTCTGATTGTTCGATCTTGATTAACCAGCACTACAGGAAATGGTATGGATTCAATGATAGTTCTCAGAGATTCTCGAGATTGTTCCAGAGTCAGTGCAATTTTTTCCCGTTCTTCAATTTCTTTTACTAAATCGGCAGTTCGTTCAGTAACTCTTTTTTCCAGCTCTATGTTCAAATTTTTGATTTTTTCTTCGGCTAATTTTCGTTCAGTAACGTCAGTGATAACTGCGACACGGGCATCATGCCCCTGATATTTCAAATCATTCGAACGGAAAATGACGGTTACCATTGTTCCATCTTTTTTCAAGTGATGCCATTCGACAGCATCTTGATAATCATATAAATCATTTAGCATTTTAACTATTTTCTTTTTTTCATCTGCCGGATAAAGATCCGTCAAGCACATTGCCAGAATTTCATCTTTGGAATAACCATAAAACTGAAGGAAGGCCTCATTAACCGCTAAAATATTATAGGTATTATGTTCATAGATTATGATCGGCGCCGGATTAGATTCAAAGAGCAGTCGGTAACGGGCTTCGCTTTCCTGAAGAGCTTGCTCAGCTTTCTTCCGCTCATTGATATTTTGAACCGCGCCATGAACACCAATTAATCTATTGTTTTTATAATCCCAAACCGGATAAGCATAAACTCTTAACCATAATAGTTCACCGGATTTAGTATAAAAGCGTAATTCGGATTGGATCGGTTCATTCTTTTTCAATTTTTCAAAATCATGATCATCTTTTTCAAGATCGTCCGGATGGAGCCTGGCTCTCCAACCACCGGCTTCACTAAATTCCTTGAAGGTAAATCCAGTTATGGTCTCAAAGGCACCGCCAACCCAGTCGGTTACCAGAACACCATCTTGATTGATTTTGGCCGAAAAAACATAATCCGATACTACGGAAGATATTCGACGATAACGGATTTCGCTCTGCCTCAGCAATTCTTCGAATTCCATACGTTCAGTAATATCAGAAACGATGCCCTGATAATGGGTAATTTCTCCGGATTCACTTCTAATGATAAAAGATAGATCATCAATCCACTTTATTGCGCCTGATTTAGTAACAATCCGATAAGGTTCATGTTTAAAAGATTGCACGTCGGGTGTTTGACTATACTTAACTACCTCACTATTAACTCTCGGTAAATCCTCAGGATAAATACATGATTCATAGGATATTTTGCCTTGTATAAACTCATCGGCGGTATAGCCAAAAAGATTAATGACACTTTCAGAAACAAACTCAACTGGCAAGGTAGGTTCGTTATACCAGGTAAAAGCTACGACCGGACTGCGATTGATAATTGTGTTAGCTTCTCTGAGTTTTTTTTCGACTTTATCCCTTTCTTCCTGTTTTTTCTGGATTTGCTCCAGCATTTCGTTAAATCCATCATAGAGTATTCCGATTTCATCTTGAGTCGTTTTTGGTAAACGGATTGAATAATCATGTTTGGTCGTAATTTCCTTGATAGTATCAACTAATGCCATAATCGGGTTGGAAACGGTCTTGCCGGTGTAAAATGAAAGAACTAAAGCTAGTCCAAAACCAATCAGCAAAACGACTATTCCCAGCCCTAAACTCTCTAATATTATTGAGGATAAAGGATGCATCTGGTAGCGAATCAGAATGTAGCCGACCGCAACTTCCTCTTGAGTAAGTTCTGAAGAATAAATTAGATAGCGAGATTTAAGCTTATATCTACCGGAATCAAAGAAAGGATAATCATAATTCTCAAACCCATCACGCGCAAATGTCGCAAACAAATTTCTATTATGGTCAAATAACCAGGCATTAACGACTTCACTTTCACTTCGTAAGGAAGCCAGAATATTTTCAGCTGTTTCGTTATCAAGGAATAAAATAGCAGGAATAGAATTCGAGCCAATGATGCGAGCTGTCGTTTCTAACTTTTCATTGACATCTCGCTGATAGTCAATCTGATTAATTATTACCTGAAAAATAATGAAAAATACGATAACAGTGCTTACTGTAATTAACTGAATTACAATCAGTTTTTTCCTAAATGACAACTTCTGAAAAAATCCCCGATTGATAGACTTCATCTTCGCCATAGCATCATACCAAATAATTTAATTTGGCTATTAAATGAAGGCATCACTCAACAATCCGGGCTAATTTTTTAATTTGAGAACTGGCTTTCAAGCCGACACTTTCCAATTTGGCAAGATTCATTTCAAATTTTAACCTATCTTCTTGCATAAAAAAATTAATCATTACACCACTTTCACAAAATCCGGGAGTGTCACCGATCGTCAAGGTCTTCCTTTTCTTAAGTTTGGCTAATATTGGATCAAGTTGATTTTTTTCAGATGCAGAAATGAATAAAATATGGCAATATCTCAAATCATCAACACTTTGGTAGTGAGCAACTCTAATCGGTATATTTTTAACGAATTTTTTCTCAGCTACTCGTCGCAGAGAATTGACAATGTCACTATTGCCAATTACTCCGATAAAAAATACTTTATTACGCTCAAGATCTGGCCAGGTAATATATTTTGTAAAATTATAAATGAAAGCCGCTTTTAAGTCATTAATCTCAGTTTCACTATTGAATGGCAAATTGGCATAGATAAAGGAAAAACTAAGAATCAGGAAGCAAACAATACAGACGATAATTTTATTTTTATGCGGCATTCAATAGATCAATTTTCTTTGGAATACATCAAATTTCATCATATCAGAGTTGATACCCCAATTTGAACAATAAAGCTCGTTGTGGTTGACGATAGCGTTCTGGCGGTCGGTTACTAGTATGGTAGTAGCGAGCATTTAATAAATTGTTGACGGCAATCTGCAATTTCAGATTTGGGATCGGGTTATAGTTGATAACACTATTTAGCACAAAGTATGGATCAACATAATGACTTTTAGTTGTAGAAATAAAAACGGGATTTTTACGGCGGCTGAGGTAATTACCACGCAGATTGACATTGAGGTTCGTCAATAACGAATAGGTAACCCCGGCATTGAATCCGTGGCGGGCAATTTCAGGGACCTGCTTGCCGTCAGAAAATTTAGAATCTGTGAAAGTATAATTCAGGTTTAGCTGCATTTTTTTCCGGCGGTAATCAAGATTTAATTCCAGACCATTAGTATTTATGCGTTCGGCATTTACCCAACATGAATCTTTCTCAATTAGCATATCATAAATTTGATTATGGAATAGCGAAAAATCACAGCGTAAGTATTGATTGAAATTTAGATTATTGGCTAATTCAATTGATTGCATTCTTTCCGGTTTCAGGTTCGGATTACCAATGCCCCAGTTGTAATCCCAGGGCCTCGGAGCGCGAAAAGCTTCGGTATAAAGCAACTTGCCTGTATAATTCTTATGGCTATAAACAAAACCTAGGCGAGGAGTCAAAATCGTCCCATAATAGGAACTTTGATCAAGGCGTGCTCCAGCCGTCATTTCGACTAATTCCCAAAATTTGTATTGGGTTTGAACGTAGAAACTTATCAAAGTATTATTTTCATAATCCGGTTCCTCCGGTTTAGCCGGAGCTTTTTCTGGGTCATCACTATAGGTTATAGAAAAGTCGCTGGCGAGTTTTTCGGCTTCCATTACAACTCCGGCAACTAAGTTGGCTTTACTGCTCCACTCATAATCGAATTTTTCTTCCAGCCCGACTAGTGAATTCGGACGATAATATCCAACCTGACCAGTATCAGTAGTAATATAGGCAATTGTATTATCCATTACCGTCGAGTTTCTATAATATAATTGCGATTTCAATGACCAGCTCGGTTTTTTAGTGTACAAGTTGCTCAAATAGGCATTCAAAAAGCGAATGTGAAAATTCGTACCATAGTCAAGGTAATTAGTGCCGAGCGATTTATAATTTGTCGTGCGGGAAGCCTGTTTATCCTGAAGTGTCAAACCAATTATGGTGTTTTTATATTTGATTTTGGAATCAAATCCATAATCATTTTCAAAATTTTCCATATTCTCTGACCAGTTTTTGTCGCCTTTAGTACCTCCCAAATCCGCCTTTTCAGTTTGTTTATAAAAAGTGGAAAAAGTTACGCTGAGCGGCAAATTTTCCGGCTTTAGACGCAAACTGATATCGCCGAAAAGCGTCCCAAATGAACCGGCTGTTAGGCTCGCTTCGGCTTTCGGTCCGTCTTCCGCATCTTTGGTGATTAAATTTATTATTCCGGAAATGGCGTTCGTTCCGTATAAGGCTGATGAAGGTCCATAAACCACTTCTATTCGTTTGATATTTTGCAAATTATAATGATAACCGCCGTAAAATCCTCCCGAATTCAATTCATTGATCTCGATCCCATCAATCATCACTAAAATTAGATTATTCTGGCTGGGCGCGCCGCGCTGAAATGTGTAACCGTTAAAACCTAATATGTCGCGAAATTGAAATCCGGGCAGATCTTTTAGAACATCTTCCAGACTGTGGTAGGCTCGCTCTTGAATTTCCTTATCAGTAATAATCCGGACGGTAGCGGGCACTTTATCAATGAGTTGGCTTCTCTTGGTGGCAGTCGTGACTTTGATATTCATCAATTCACTCAAATCCAACTCTAGCCATTCATCTAATTCAGAATCCTGCGCCAGAGTAACACTGATAAGAAATAAAGAAACGGCAAAGACGCTAATTCTCAACTTTAACATAACAGTGCCCTTTTAAGACAATTGTTACAAATTTTTGAGAATAAGTCATTTTCTTTATTAAATAGCCACCAATCCTATATTAATCAAGAAAAATCGCAATGTCAATGCAAATGCGATAATCACTCGCTAAATCAACGACTTGGTGCCATTGCGTTTATCACTTTTATCCTTTTATTACGCCCAGCGGTTTGAAGCGAGCGACTTTACGAACGATACCGGCCGCATCTACCGAATCAACCACTTCGCCCACATCTTTATATGCAAATGGCATTTCTTCGGCGATCGTTCCTTTTTCTTCCGCCATTACATAGACACCGCTTTCCGCTAATGCCTGATATAAATCAAGACTGCGGGCTTTGGCTTTGGCTTGATGCCGCGATAAAATTCTACCAGCCCCGTGGCAGGCACTACCAAAAGTTTCTCGCATAGCAATCTCTGTCCCAACGCATAAATAACTCGCCGTGCCCATATCACCGGGAATTAGTACTGGTTGACCAATTGCTTGATAAATTTCTGGTAATTCAGGATTACCGGGACCGAAGGCACGGGTTGCACCTTTGCGATGAACGCAAACCTGGATTTTTTTCCCGCCATATTGATGTTCTTCAATCTTAGCGATATTATGCGCAATATCCCAGACTGGGCGAAAACCGAGCTCGTTCGGACTAATTTTTAAGGTTTTCATAAGGCTATCATAAATCAACGAGCTAATCACCTGACGGTTAGCGAAGGCAAAATTCGCCGCGGCTCGCATAGCTCCGAGATAATCTTGTCCTTCTATTGATTTTAATGGGGCGCAAGCCAACTGCCTGTCGGGAATTTTTATTTCATATTTTTGGGTGGCACGTAGAGTTGATTTGATAAAATCATCGCAAATTTGGTAACCGAAACCTCGCGAACCGGTATGGAGAATTAAAACCAGATTGCCCTGAAATATACCCATCGCCTGCGCCGTCGTTGAATCGTATATATCCACTACTTTTCCAATCTCGATAAAATGATTACCACTACCGAGCGTCCCCAGTTGATCGGCGCCCCGCTCGAATGCGCGTTGCGATATTACGGACGGTTCGGCATCCGCAAGACAGCCCCTATCTTCAATAAACTGTAAATCATCGGCACTTCCGTAACCCATTTCTATCGCCCATTTAGCCCCCTGAACTGCTACCCGTTCGAGCTCACGGCGACTAAGTTTCCGGATAGCTCCATGCGAGCCAATCCCACTGGGAACACTATTGAAAATAGCGGCAATCAAGTTTTTAATGTCAATTTTGAGCTGATCGGCAACCAGATTTGTCCTTATCAAACGCACCCCGCAGTTAATATCATAGCCGACTCCGCCTGGAGAAATCACACCTTCTTTAATATCAAAAGCCGCTACTCCTCCAATCGGGAATCCATAACCCCAGTGAATATCGGGCATAGCCATGGAATAGCCTACGATTCCGGGTAATTGAGCTACATTTGCGACCTGTTTAAGGCTCTGATCATCTCGAATAACCTGCATCAGGTTTTCATTCGCATAGATTCGCCCAGGAACGCGCATTGCGCCGGTTAGCGGTATTTCCCATACTTGCTCGCTTATTTGATTTATTTTTAACTGCTCCATTATTGACCTTTAAATATCGAGGACAAAGCGCGCTTTCCAGTGATTACCTTGATTTTTAATTTGTAATTCATGATAAGTAACGCTCTTTATCTCACGTTTTAAAATATGTTTCTGCGGGTTGAACGGTTCTCCGCTCGCACTAGCTATCAATTTTTGCTCGCAAAATTGCTCGATTTGGCAAGATTTGAATAAAAAATGCCGGCTTATAGAATAATAAAGCAATTCGCCGAGCCATTCCCGCAGAAGTAATTCTATGTCAGCGGCTTCTACTGAAAATTCGCAAGTTTTTTGCTCCGTAACTTTCGCCACATTAGCCATCAAATCGAACAAAGCCAAAGCGGAATGTTCGAAAAGTTCCAGCAAATTGGCGCCGTACACCTCCACTCCCAGATCAGCCGTGTGCGGAAAAATCCGGTAAAATTTGCTTTTTCGTGCCCGTTCCGATTTACTCAAATCAACTTCCATATTTATAATTTTAATCCCACATTTCTCCATAACCTAAAGTAAGATATACACTATTAGAGACAAGAGCAAATTTGCTGTTAATTAAAATTAAAAATAGGTGATTAATTCAATAGTCGAGAATCAGAGAATTTTATAGAACTGCGCCCATATTCTCTTATTTCTTAAAAGAGCTTACTAGCACTTAAAAGAACTCAAATACGCTTATTCACTCAATGACTGAGGAAAATATTGACAAAATCAACCGCTTGAACCTGGTTTTTATTCTTGATAGTTCTCTTTCCATCGGCATAACTCGTCACGGTACAATTTTTATAAACCGTGCAATTGCCGTCAGCATCGGGAGAGTAGCCCTTGCAAACCCGCAGAACATCGGGAGAGATCTCGTCAATAATTACAATTTTCCCATCGCCATATTTCAGCCGTCCCAGCTCAAATTTTCCATCAATGACATGGAAGTTGTTGCTGGCAAATTCCTGTGCAACGATTTCGGCGATCTCTTTAACCAGTTTAATACTCTGGTCAATCTCGTCTTTAGTCATTGCACCGGTTTCCGCTAACGCTTCAAACGTAATGAGAATATCACTATCTCCTTTTGTCCAGGCTTCAACGATCGTATGAATATTGCGGCAAGGTCGCACAAAAGGATATCTTCTCCAGAAACTACCAGTGGCGTTATTCCGCCAGGTAAATTCAAGATTCAAGAGTGGAGCCGCCCCGGGAAATTCCGGTGATTCGGCTGGCATACTAAGCGGGACAGCCGGTTCGACGATCATTTCATTATCGCTGACGGTATCAATATAATGGGAAGGAATACCCCTTTCCTTTAGCAGTTTAAAAAAATGCGTTGCAAATCGGCAAGCAATCGCACCTTTTCCAGGGATTTCACCGACAACGATATCATATCCAGGATCAAAAACAGGTTTACCATTTTCCAGATAACCCGTAGCTCTATCGGTAAAAATTAAACGATATTTACCAGTGTATGGCCCACTTTTTATTTCGACGACATCTTTGGATTTTCCACGGTAAATCAAGTCTTCTTTCAGCATAAGTACTTTTCCTTTTGTAACAATTGTAAATCAAAAAAACAATCAATATCAAGTTTCACAACCGATAATTTACAACAATCCGAAAAACTGACCATTAAAATATCAAGCCTCTGTCAATCTACCAAAATTTGCCCATTATTTTGGATAATAATTGCGAGCGTCAGTATCAATTAAACTTTAGATCTTTGCTTTTATTAATAAGCCCTGCCTAATTTTTCAGCCGAAATTATGGCACAACAAATATCGGCTGAATCCAGGCACAACTCCCATCGGAAGCCACAATTTTTGCCCGTACATATTTTTCATTAGAAGTCAATTTATAGACTGCCGGATTATTTTGCGTGCGTAGCAGGAGTTTGCCCTTGGTACCGATAAAATCAGTTGTATATTGGTTTTTGCCACTCATCTGGATAAAGATTTCGATTTGGACAGGTTTGACGATTAAATCAGAAATTTCGACGCCCGTGCTTGAATAAAATAAACCGGCTTCGAGATTCTGCAAAATTTCGTTTACCTCAAGTTTTTTAGCTTTCACCACCACCCATCCACGACCCGGGTTAGATAATTCGGCAGAAAATTTTTGATATACGTGAGCATCATCAGTAGCAGTAGCATAAATTCGCTTTCCAGCCGATAGCATAAAATCCCATATCTGCTCCGTGCTTGGATGATTATCATCACCATAATTGTTGGTACCAGGACAACCGTTATATAACTCAAATAAATTGCAGTCCTTAGAATTCAATATAATGTCTGCGTCGAGTCGCCATTGATAATTGGGATGATTTATCATCGGAACGCCTCCTATTTCCCGAACCGTGTCAAGACATCTTTGGAGAGCATCTAAATCGGTTTCGCTATGAATTGGCGAAATATCTTCGGTAATATTAAAGGCATTAATCTCCAACAAACGGCCAGTTCCGTATCCCATTATTTCTTCCCCCGGAATAAATAGAAAGGAGGGATCACCTTCAATGGCGTAGGCCGGTGGAATAGTTACAGTCGAGTGATCGGTAATAACCAAAAAGTTATAATCGTGTTCCCGATACCATTTCACAACATACTCAACCGAGGAATCGCTTTCACCTTCTCGGGCGTGAGTATGAAGACTACCCTTGTACCATTGCATCTTAGCCATATCGCGTAATTCAAATTGCTGGCTGAACAACTGGAAGCGTAAGAACAGTACTATTGCAAATAGCAGTAATGACTTTCTCTTAAAATTTTTCTTTAAACAACCGAGACCAAACACGCCAATAATATATTTAAAACCGGCTTACTATAAAAGTTTAGCTTTCGGAAAAAGGTTAATGAACTTACAATATGGAAAGATTTTATTTATCGGAGATTTAGTACCCCCAACAGGACTCGAACCTGTGCAACCGGCTCCGGAGGCCGGTGCTCTATCCATCTGAGCTATGGGGGCTTCAATAAGCCTTTTAAGTTACATCTAACATTCCAATTTCTCAAAAAGAATTCCTTGACAAATAATTATGAATTAATTCAATTTTTATCTAATTTTAATGCGTTTTTAGAAATATTTCTAAGTAAAGGAGAAAATGATGAAAAGAATATTGCCGATCATATTAGTAGGATTTTTAGTCTTTTCTTGTGCCCAGAAAGAAAAAAGCGCCAAATTAGAAAAAGGAACCGAGCTTTATCAATTAGCCCAGGAACTATCCCAGCAAATTCCGATACTCGATCCTGAAAAAAATACCGTAATTGTTACTACTAAAAAATTTGATATTACCGTCGGAGATGTTTTCACCACTTTACATCAGTTGTACGGAGATGGCATTCAGCAATTAAAAAGCCTTGATACCAATCAATTGACTGAAATAATTAAGGGAAACGCTATCGCATTGGCTGAGAAAAAACTCCTCTTACAAGCGGCTGAGAAAAATGGGATAAAAATATCAGACGCCGAGGTTGACAGCATTCTTGAATTACAGTACATGCAGGTCGGCGGTAAGGAAAAATTTCTTAATTACTTAAGCAATGCCAATATTAATTTTAAAGCCTTACGGGAAGATATCCGTGATAATCTGGCTATCAATAGCTATCTCGACAAAATGATAATGGACTCGGTTAATATTACAGAAGAAGACATTCAAAAGTATTATAACGAAACCGATCAAACTGCTACCGTCCGGCATATTTTAAAAATCACGCAGGGAAAATCGCCTGAAGAAAAAGCCCAGATTCATTCCGAAATGGAAGGAATTCTTGATCGAGCCCAAAAAGGTGAAAATTTCGAATCTCTGGCTAAAAAATACTCGGATGACCCAGGCTCAAAAGATAACGGCGGATTATATAAAGACTTCGGCCGCGGCGAAATGGTAAAACCTTTCGAGGACGCCGCTTTTGATTTACCAATCGGCAGTATCAGCGATATTGTCGAAAGTCCTTATGGTTACCATATTATTAAAGTTATCGACCGTAAAAAAGAGAGCCGTCCGTTGGATACCGTCCGGAGTGAAATTGAAAATATTTTAATCAATTCGCGCCAGAATGAATTACTGATAAACTTGCTGGATAACCTGAAAAAAGAGAACGACTTTAAAGTCGTGATACCATAAGAATATTAATAAATACTTTACAAAGGAGCTGAAATTTCAGCTCCTTTGTATTTTATCTGCTGAATTTAAAAGTTACTGATTCGGAATCAGGCACAAAAATATCAATGGGGTAATACCTGTATTAACAATCTGGTGCTCTTCATTAGGCAAAACCAGAATCGCATCATCTTGATTGATTTTGACTTCGGAATTCCTCCCACGCGCTTTACCAACTCCCGCCAGAACATAGATTTCGTGTTCATAATTGTGGTGATGATACATAGTTTGTCCACCCGGAGCAATCTCGAATCGGCGTAAGGTAAAATGCGGCGCACCTTCACTCGGGGAAAGTAGTACCTGGCGACGAACATTCTCAGCGCCCGGTTCAGCAACCGGTTCCGCTGGTACTTCTTTTACTTTTCGGATTATCATTTTTTCATCTCCTCGATAATTGTTAAAATTTTTTCAATAATCGAATCGCAGAGAAACCACCCACGCGTCGTCAGAATTAAATGTCCGTTCTGCAGACTAAAAAACTGCTCGGGATTATTGCCAATCTTATTTATTAATTTGTTATAAATGTGCGCGAATTCGATACCGGACAATTTTTCCAATAACGCAATATCCAAACCTTCAGCGGTACGTAATCCTAAAAAAACCGCTTCGGTTATGCGATCGGAAAGACTTAATTTTTCCTGACCGGCAACCGGCAGACAGTTATTCTGCAGGGCTTTAATATAATCATCAATCAAACGTTTATTCCACCAGCGTTTTTGCCCGTCGTATGAATGGGCAGCGGCTCCGAATCCAAAGTATCTTCCTCCCTTCCAGTAAATCGAGTTATGTCGCGCCTCGAAACCAGGTTTGGCAAAATTTGAAATTTCATAATGCCGAAAACCGGCGTTTACCAGCAGGTTATGCGCGGTTTGGAACATTTGCCATTCCAGTTCTTCATCAATCACCTGGATTTCACCGTTCATCTGCGCTTGATATAGTGGTGTACCCCTTTCATAACTTAGACAATACAACGAAAGATGCGGAGCGCCTGTTCGCAGGGCTTCTTCGACTGTTTTTTGCCAACTACTTAGCGTTTGTCCGGGAATGCCGTAGATAAAATCCAGGCTAAAATTTGAAAATCCGGTTTGTCTCAATTGCTCAATGGCTACATCAATTTCTCGACTCTTATGAATACGTCCCAGAGTTAGCAATTCATCGTCATTGAACGACTGAGCGCCCAAGCTAAGTCGGTTGACCCCTTCCGCTTTTAATGACTCCAGAAAGTCAGCTGTTAACACACCCGGATTAATTTCAACCGTAAATTCTGCAACATTTTTCGTAAGGTAATATTCTCGAATAGCCTGAGTCACTTTACCAAAATTATTTATACCGAAGAGATTGGGAGTCCCACCGCCGAAGTAGATTGTCCGCAATTCAGCTCGCTCCGCCTGTTGATCGGCTCGTAAGGCTATTTCCTTTACTAATGCTTCAGTATAGGCAGGAATACGCTCAAGTCTTTGATCTTCGGAAGCAAAATCACAATAGCGGCATTTTTGCAAGCAGAACGGAAAGTGCAGGTATAGGCCAAGTTTCTCTGAATCTGAGCCAGAATTGGTAGGCGCCTTTTCTTTAGTAATTTTTTTCGTATTAATCATTATCTTGAATATGATACAATTCAATAAGTTGCACAATAACTATTATTGTTTTGATTCACTAGGAAATGGAATCAGCTATGTCCAATTATTGTTATCCTGGTTAAAATAAAAATTGAATCTTCTAACCTCGGGGAGGAAAAAACTTTCACATTATTTAACTCTTTTATTTCCCAGAAATACTCAATGGTGTGCTATTTGGAATGCGCTAATATCTGCAACATTATCTAAAATTTAAAATAGTCATTATTATCCCAAGTAGTAAAAATATTACCCCAATGATCTTACCTAAAGTCTGTTCGTTGGCTTTGTTAGCGAACTTAGCGCTGAACATTCCACTGCCCGCCGCGCTAATGCCCAATATTAATCCCTCAACTGGCTTTGTACTACCATGTAAAGCATACCCTATCGCTCCAGAACAAGCCGTTATCGCCATTATTAGAGCTGAGGTCCCAATTGCTATATGAATAGGAAAATTTAGAACGAATATTAAAATTAATAATATCATACCTCCACCCCCTGCCCCTAATACTCCTGTCATAATACCAACTAAAAATCCTAAAATTAGAGCAGTCACAATTCTTTGAGTTTGGGTTTCAAATTTTGCGACCTTTTTCATTACTTTTGCTAAAGACTCGTGATTTAGTCCTTTTTTCCAGATAATAATGCCCATAATCACCATAAAAATTCCAAATGTACTGCCTAAACCTACCTCTGATATTCCACCGGCAAAACTTGCGCCTAATTGGGCTCCGATAATTGACCCGACGGCTATCCATATTCCGGATTTTATGTCTATATTTTTATGCTTAAAATAAACATAAGATATTGCCAAGGGAGCTATAACATCAACTATCAAACTTGTCCCAATAGCTTCATGGACAGAGAAATCCGTTAGTATACTCAATAATGGCACCACCACCATCACACCTGATGCACCGGTCAAGCCAGTTACTATACCTGTGAAAATACCTACCAAGACCATTTTGATTATCATATTAACGTTCTCCCTTTATTGAATCGTATCTAATTTTTTATGATTTTAGCTTGCGACCCATTTTTTTATAATGATTTAGGATTCTTTCAAAGCAATTACAATTCAAAATATCTGAAAATTAATTTTCAATTTATCTCACCAAAATTTTCATTAAGCTAGGTAACGATTACTGAATTCTAAAAGTTCCTATTTGCGCTAATTTGTAGGCAACTCTGTGATAATTTCTCTTGGTTCTAAATCGTAAGCTAATTTCTTTTTATGCTTTAAAAATACCTTCTGCCAATGTCCAGCATTAAAGACAAGTATCATTCCAACACCTTGAACAACATCAGAGGCATTAATACCCAGCCAGACACCTGTATAACCTAATCCAACCGTACGAGCAAAGAAATAAGCCAAAGGTATCCGAAAACCGAGCTGGCCAATGGCGTTCACAATGGTAGCAGTTCTGGTATCACCGGCGCCGTTCAAAGCTTGTGAAAAGACCAGCGAAAATGCCAGAAAGGGAAAAGTAACTGCCAAATAACGTAAGAAGGAACTGCCAATCGTTATGACTTCAGGATGATCATTAAAAATCCCTACAATCGTGGGCGCAAAGATCAGAAAAATTAATGCTACTGGGACAGCAATAGTTTCGTAATATATAACTGCACGCCAAGCTGATTTTTTAGCCCGCTCTGGTTTTCCTGCCCCAAGATTTTGACCCACCAGGACCGCCGCCGCGCTAGCAAATCCAAAACCCGGTACCATAATGAAAGACCTAATTCGTGAACCAATTCCATATGCCGCCAATGTGACATCGCCATAAGACGTAACCAAACGCATTAGAAAGAGAAATGATATTTCCCGAATAAATACTTGAAGCGAGGCGTAAAAGCCAATACTCACAATTCTTTGCATCAAGGCTGGGTCTGGTTTAAAATGTCTTTTTCCTAAATGAATAGTAGAATGGCCAAAAAGAACGTGACCAAAAAGATATATAAGACCAATTCCTCTGGTTATTACCGTTGCTACCGCGGAACCTGATACACCCATCGCCGGAAATGGCCCATATCCCATAATCAGTAAAGGATCAAGAAAAATATTAAGAACATTTCCTATTATCAGGGCATTTAAAGGCGTTCTGACATCTCCGGAACCCTGTAGTGCACTATTCACACCGCTAAAAAGAAAAATAATGATAGAGTAGTTAAAATTTATTCGCAGATAATCAGCGGCATAGGTTAATACTTCACCGGTGGCACCAAAAAGTTTCAAAAGGGGTTCAATTAGAAAAAATGAGACAACCAGCATTATAGCCGAACCGATTAATCCTAAAATAAGCGTCTGCCCCAGAACTTCATCCGACTTCTCATAATTCTTTTCACCGGTAAAATGCGAAATTAAAGCTGTTGTCCCTACACCGATACCTTGAACTAACATCATCATGATTGCCATAACTGTCCCGGCAATAGAGAGAGCAGCTACTTCTATATGTCCCAACCTGCCAACAAAAAATAAATCTACTATTGAGAAAAGGTCAGCCAAAGCCCCGCCAATCATCATCGGAGCCGCTAGTTTCCAGATCGAACGCGAAAGTCGGCCTTCTACTAAACCATTTTCAACCTTCCGCTTGCGTTGATTTGCCATATTATTCCTTAGTGTATCGTAAGAGAATGGAGTAAGTCAAATATTTACACATTTTTGTAGTGTTTTTGACTTATATTTTTATTTTTTATAATTCTAAACATCTTCAAACTTTGGATTTTAATTTTTTCAGATGAGATTTCCAATAGTTTTTATGTATATATTTTATGATTTAAATTTAATTGGTATTCACTTTCTGGTAGCAATTTCCAATTGCATTTTGAAAAAGTTACCCTGAAATTTTCGCCTATGAAAGGAGAAATATGACTAAAACAATTTTAATCACAGGAACCACTTCCGGATTTGGAAAAAGTATCGCCGAGCGTTTCGCCGCAGAAGGATGGAATTTGATTCTAATAGGTCGCCGCTCCAATCGCCTCAAAGCGATCTCGACTAAACTCGGGGAAAAAGTAACTGTATTACCAATTGCTCTCGATGTTCGTCAGCGTCAGGCAGTTATGGAAACTCTCACTAATTTACCGGAAAAATTTAAGGCAGTAGATGTTCTGGTCAACAATGCTGGTTTAGCCGCCGGCCTTGAACCTGCTCAATCGGCCGATCTTGATGACTGGGATGCGATGGTAGATACCAATATCAAAGGCTTAATGTATGTGACACGGGCGATTTTGCCCGGTATGGTTGCGAGGAATGCCGGGCATATTATTAATATTGGCTCGGTAGCCGGCTCCTATCCTTATGAAGGCGGTAATGTCTATGGCGCCACTAAAGCTTTCGTAGCTCAGTTTAGTCGTAATCTTCGAACAGATGTCAGCGGAACGGCGATTCGAGTTACTAATATCAAGCCCGGGAATGCCGAAACCGAATTTTCACTGATCCGGTTCAAAGGTAACGTTGCCAAAGCTCAAGCAGTCTATCAAGGCTATCAGCCTTTGACCGCTGAAGACATTGCTGAAATGGTCTTCTGGGTCACTCACCTTCCCTCACATGTCAATGTCAACGAATTAGAAGTTATGCCAGTTGCTCAATCCTGGGCTGGTTACAAAATTCACCGGCAATAATATTTATACTGATAAACGTAATTTTGAATTATACTGACGATTAAATAGATTTGCCGCAATGATTCATAAAATAACCGAGCGTAAAAAAGATCATCTCCGAATTATTTGCGAGGAGAATGTTCAGTATGAAAAAGTAACAACCGGTTTTGAACAATTTACCTTTATTCATAACGCTTTACCAGAAATAGACCTCCGTGAGGTTGATTGTACCTGCGAATTTCTCGGATATCAACTCCAAATACCCCTGATAATTTGTCCAATTGGCGGCGGCGAAAGCGATGGTAAAGAACTCAATAAAGCTCTCGCGAAAGTAGCCAATAAAGCTCGTATCGCTCTAGGGATTGGCAGTTTGCGACCGGCTTTAATTGATAAATCTGTATTGGGAACTTACGCAGTCGTGCGTGAGAATGCACCGGATATTCCATTAATTGCTAATCTGGGCGCAGTCCAGTTGGCGGAAGGGCTAGATCTTCAGACATTAAAATTATTACTGAATGAAATAGGAGCAGACGCACTCTCAATTCACCTCAACCCGCTTCAAGAAGCTCTCCAACCAGAAGGCGATCCTGCATTTCATAATGTCAGTCGGGCAATTGAGATTTTAAAGGATACTTTGCCAATTCCAATTATCGTAAAAGAAGTAGGTTTTGGACTTTCGAGCGGAGTCATTAGACGTTTAGGTAAAATGGGAGTTAAATGGGTTGACGTGGCGGGTGCCGGTGGCACTTCCTGGTCAAGGATTGAAGCCATACGCATTACCGATTCCTATCGAAAACGATTAGCCGCTGAATTTTTCGAATGGGGAATTCCAACCGTATCGGCTTTATTGGAAGCCGTAAAAATCAAAGGCATTAATGTCATTGCATCCGGAGGAATCGAAAACGGTCTTCAGTTCGCGAAAGCCATTGCTCTTGGGGCAACTCTGGGCGGTGGCGCGGCTTTATTCGTACGTACCTGGTACGCCCAGGGTATCGAAGGATTGGCTGAAACCGTGAATTTATTCGGCGATACTTTGCGGCACGCAATGTTTTGCACCGGTTGTAAAACTTTGGGAACTTTCCGCGGTAATTCAGAGATTATCAAAAACAATAGCAATTTAAGTAATGTAAAATGAAGAAATTGTTTAAGCTAATTTGCATAATACTCGTCGGCTTGCTGAGCCAGGTAAACGCCGCCGAGCGCTTTGCAATCCTATACACAGGTTCGGTTATGGGTGAAACCGAACCCTGTGGGTGACGAACGAATCGGCTTGGCGGTCTGGCTAGGCGTGCAGAAGTTTTCAATAAATATCGGACGAATTACCCGAACAGTTTGACATTGGACGCCGGTAACCTTTTCTTCGATCGAGACGAAATCGAGACAAAGCAATTAGAACTTAAGCAAGAAACTGCGCGACTGATCGTTGATATTTATAATAATTTAAAATATGACGCTTATAATGTCGGTGGACATGATTTCGCCTTAGGTCTCGACTTTTTAAAAGAATTACAAGCCAAAGCCCGGTTTACTTTCATCTCCGCAAACGTGGTGGATACATTGACCGGCAAACCGGTTTTTGAACCATATAAAATCGTCAAAGTCGGTAATAAAAATTTTGGTATAATCGGTGTGACTTCGGTCTGGAATGAAAAATACCGCGGTGTCGGGATTGCCGATCCCATTCAGACTTTAAATAAATATTTGCCGGCACTGCGTAAAAAGGCTGACTATATCATAGTATTAGCGGCTTTGACCGCTGGTGACGAAAATAAACTCGGAGCAATTAAAGAGAAAATAGATTTTATTTTAATGGCGGGTTCCTATCGCTATTCGCGTAATCTGGAAGTGGTTGACGGCAGGTTTATCGCCCGCTGTGGTACAACAGGAAAATACGTTGGAATCATTACCGCTGAAATTAATCAACCTAAAAAGCCGTTGCAGGATATTTCAAATATTAGCGTTCAGCTGGAATCTGCCACCAATCGGCTCAAGTCTTTTAAAACAAATGCCGGCGATAAAAGCATCGAGGAATATTATGCCGACAAACCGACTCAACTGAAAGTAATTCGCGATCTCCAAGAAACTCAAGACAAATTATTTCAACAAAAAAGTCAAATCGTTAATCCGGTCAATTATGAATTAATCGAATTGGATGAAAAAATAGAAGACGATCCTGCAATTCGTAAAAAATTGAACGATTTTGAGAGGCGGATGAACGCCAAAGGTTATAAAATAACACCAGCGGGCGATTAACAAGGCTTGCATTACTAAACAATTCATAGTAATTTTACGCGCTTTTTGTAAGGGGCTGTAGCTCAGCTGGGAGAGCGCTTGAATGGCATTCAAGAGGTCGCCGGTTCGATCCCGACCAGCTCCACATCACCAAAACGTAGAACAGGCTTTTTAGCCTGTTTTTTATATAAAGGCTGTAGTTCAACTGCCTGACTGACTAATATCAATTGGTCAGGCGAGCCTGCCTGACTTATCCCGGTCAGGAGAGGGAGAGCGTCCCGATTGGTCGGGAAGGTCGCCGGTTCCCTGCCCGACTGACACCGGTCAGGCGGGGATCCCGACCAGCTCCACATCACCAAAACGTAGAACAGGCTTTTTAGCCTGTTTTTTATATAAAGGCTGTAGTTCAACTGCCTGACTGACTAATATCAATTGGTCAGGCGAGCCTGCCTGACTTATCCCGGTCAGGAGAGGGAGAGCGTCCCGATTGGTCGGGAAGGTCGCCGGTTCCCTGCCCGACTGACACCGGTCAGGCGGGGATCCCGACCAGCTCCACATCACCAAAACGTAGAACAGGCTTTTTAGCCTGTTTTTAATTATCTATAAATGCCGACTTACATTCATTTAAAGAACAAAAAACTATTTGCGTAATTCATAGTTATGAGCTTGGCAAAAAAATATTAATTAGTTCTAAACCGGTTGTAGGCATTAAGTAAAATATTTGTAAATTTTACCAAGATTGTTTGTGATTTAGAATAGGATTAACAATGGGAAAACGACTAAAGGACGTTGATCTAAACAATACAAACCTTTTTCATCAACCCCGAATAGTTGATATTCAGAATGCACACTGTCCCAATGGCTGTGATTTAATGGCAGAAAATATTAAAATTAAGGGCTTGAAAGCCATTGAAGTTAAAATTCGTTGGAAAAATAAAGAAGGTAAGTTGTATCTTGATCCAGAATTCGGCAGTTACGCAAACATTTCAGAAGTCGAAGTACCAAAAGGCGAGATAGTCGAGTTCATCTGTCCCCATTGTGGGATATCTTTGCGACGTGAACAAGAGCTCTGTCGCAATTGTTCTGCTCCGACTTTTGCGATGGAATTACCTGGTGAAGGACAAATAATCGGCTGTTTGCGTAACGGTTGTTTCGAGCATACTTTGAAAATTGAAAGCTTTGCCGCAATGCAATTGCGAATAGAAGAAAAATTTATTAGAATGATAATGTAGCTACGAATGATGAATATTTTTAAGCCACTATATCTTGTTATTTTTTGTTGTGAAAATACAACTTGCGGTATAAATTTTACCGCTTTGTAAAATAATTGGACCCAAAGTTTTGACTGGATTAAAATTGGATGTCGTGCAGTTAACAATTTTTCATTACCTTACTAAGATCACAGAGTCGTTCTGGCTGTCAGACAATCTGATCAGCATCGTGTGAATATGGAATCGAAAACAAATATTATCAATCGGAACGTCCTGGTTTTAAACCAGACATACGAACCGTTGCATATCTGCGATGTCAAACGGGCGATCGTGCTTATTCTGGAGGATAAAGCCAGCCTGGTTAAAGCATTTGATCATCAAATGTTAAAGACTGTTCAGCAAAATTTTGAGATCCCTTCCGTTATCAGGATTCACAAATACATCAAAGTTCAACACTGGGAAGCGGTTCTTAATAAAGCCAATATTTTCCGGCGCGATAATTTTACCTGCCAGTATTGTGGAGCTCGCAATGTACCACTAACTATAGACCACATTATTCCCAAAGTTCACGGCGGTCAAGATACCTGGACCAATCTTATTACCGCCTGTATCACTTGCAATAACAAAAAAGGAAACCGTAATCTAATTGAATCAGGGATGGTATTAAGAACTAAACCCATCAAGCCTCACAAAATTCATACATTACAACGATTTGCCGAATCACCAATTGACGAGTGGCGGCCATATTTATTTTTAGAATAAGGACAAAATGGAAAATCGCAAAGTAAAAGGCAGAATCTTAAGCGGAATGCGCCCGACCGGTAAAATGCATTTAGGTAATTACGTCGGAGCTCTCGAAAACTGGGTAAAATTACAAGACGAATACGAAAACTATCATCTCATCGCCGATTATCACGCGCTCACGACTAATCTGGATACAAGTGAATTATTCTCGAACACGATTGAGATGGTTTACGATTGGCTGGCAGTCGGAATAGATCCTCAACGCAGCCCGATTTTTCGTCAGAGTCAGGTCAAAGAACACTGCGAACTATTTCTAATATTCGCAATGTTAATTACCACAGCCCGCCTTGAACGTAACCCTACCCTTAAAGAACAAGTGCGTGATTTAAATATTGGCACTTTGTCGTTCGGACATCTCGGTTACCCCGTGCTCCAAGCCGCCGATATTTTGATATATAAAGCTAACCTTGTACCGGTTGGCGAAGATCAGGTACCGCATGTAGAAATTACACGGGAAATCGCCCGGAAATTTAATCAGACCTGGGGTAAAGTTTTCCCTATACCGGAAGCGAAACTAACCAAATTCGCCCGCCTTCCCGGTTTAGACGGCAATAAAATGAGTAAATCCATCGGCAATACGATCCTCTTAGCGGATTCGGATGAAGAAATCAATTCCAAAATTAAAAAAGCTATCACTGATCCCCAGAAAATAAGACGCGGCGATCCCGGTCGTCCCGAAATTTGTCTGGTTTATACCTATCATGAAAAATTTAATCCTGCCCAATGTCCCGAAATTTACGCCGGTTGCACAAGCGGTGCTCTCGGTTGTGTCGAATGTAAAATGAAATGCGGGAAGGCGATTCAAAGTGTTATCGCACCTTATCGTACTCGCCGGATGTATTATGCCACTCACCAATCTGAGGTCATTGACATTTTAATTGATGGCGAGAAACGGGCTCGTCAGGTCGCCCAAAACACTATGGCTGATGTCCATAATAAAATGAGAATCGGATAAGACGTGATAATCCATTACCTGGACTGGCGAATCCAGCAATTTTAATCGGATTAATGAGTTACAACGTCAAACTAAACGTATATGAAGGGCCACTCGACCTCTTGCTTTTCTTTATTAAGAGAGATGAGATTAACATTTACGACATACCCATTGCCTATATAACGGATGAATATCTTAATTATCTACAACTCATGCAGAGTTTAAATCTGCAGTTAGCGGGTGAATTTATCCTGATGGCTTCCATCCTTATAAGAATCAAAGTTCAAATGCTCCTGCCGCGTCCGGAAACCGAAAAACTCGAGGATATTGAAGATCCACGCACCGAATTAGTCCAAATGCTCGTCGAATATCAGAAATACAAAGAGATCGGCGAGCAACTGAAGCGACTTGAAGCAAATCAATCCCGCCATTTTCCAGTCACACTGACGTCAGACCAGCGCAATTATGATCCCGAACTTTTCCTCGGTGATATAACTTTGATCGATTTGGGGCTTGCCTTTCAGCAAATTCTCGAGAAACTGCCAAAAGTTGAGCCGGTCAATCTCGAAATTATGAAGGTCAACATTCGTCAGCAAATATTATTCATAAGAGAATGTTTAAAAAAAAGAAGCCGTATTCGATTTTCCGAAATTGCGGCTAAATTAACTGACCGACTCGAAGTTGTGGTTACTTTTCTGGCTATTCTGGAAATGATCAAATCAATGGAAATTAACGTATCGCAGAAGGATATTTTCGGTGAAATATGGATAACCAAGAAAAAAACTATTCAGGATAATGTTATCTCAAACGCATAGAATCGTACTAGCGCTTTTATTCGGCGCAACCGAGCCGTTGACTAAATCACAGGTAGATATTTGTCTCGAAGAGGACATTGATTTGACACAAATTATCGCCGATTTAAATCAATATCTTGAAACGGAAGGACTTCCGGTCTGGATTCAGTTGGTGGCGGGAGGTTATCGGCTAATGACAAGAGCTGAATACGAACCCTGGCTAAGTCGGCTTTTTCAAAATAAGGGCAAATTACGCCTGTCACGCTCGGCTCTGGAAACGCTAGCTATTATTGCTTACAAACAACCGGTTACCAAAAGCGAAATTGATGCGATTCGCGGGGTTGATACCAGCCTCAGACCTCTTGTAGAAAAAAATCTGATTAAAATTACCGGTCGTCAAGAAGGACCTGGGCGACCTCTGCTATATGGTACCACTAACCATTTTTTAGAATATTTCGGATTGGCATCTTTGCAAGATTTACCACAGGTTAAAGAACTGGCCGAAATTGCCGGTGAAGACAATCTCCAATCAGATATTGTCGAACAGGATGCGACTGAATAGATATTTAGCGCAGGGAGGTTTTAGTTCACGACGCAAATGTGAAGATTTGATCCGAGGAGGTCGGGTTAAAATAAATGGATGTATCGTAACCAACCTGGCTACTCAGGTAAAAGAAACCGATCAAGTGACTGTTGACAATCGCCGAATTGTTCCACCTAAACCAGTGTATATTCTCTTAAACAAACCAGCTGGCTATATAACAACAATGCACGAACAATTCGGCCGCAAAGCAGTCACCGATTTAGTAAATAATGCCTTCGCCAAACCTATTGGTCGTTTGGATATGGCTACAACCGGAGTGCTTCTGCTGACTAATGACGGCGAATTAGCCTACCGGCTGACTCACCCCAAGTTTGGTGTTGAACGCATCTATCGAGCAACAATTGCTGGTAGAGTCTCTCCCGATATTAAAAAACAGGTAGCGGAAGGAATTGCAATCGGAGAAGCGCAAAAAGCATCTGGTCAAATCCTTACTATTAAATATTTAGATGGTTTTTCCAGCGTCACCATAGAATTAAAGGAAGGTCAGAATCGCGAGGTGCGTCGCATTTTTGCTGTTTTAGGCTATAAAGTCATTTCACTGGATCGGCTAAGTTTCGCCGGTGTGCGCTATTCAGGATTGGAACGTGGTCAATGGCGCAATTTAAATGAATCTGAAGTACGGCGACTGAAGACTCTGGTTGGTTTGGCAGATCAATGACGGAGTGACAAATTTTTACAATTGATTATTCAAATATTGTATTAATTTACCTTAAGATAGCTGAAAGGAATTTGAATTGTTATCCTATGGAATTAAATTTACGCGCTTTTTGAAAGGTAGAATATGGGCATTATAATAGCAATCGATGGACCGGCCGGTAGCGGAAAAAGTACCACTGCGCGGGAAGTAGCTCGCCGACTGAATTTCACTTATATTGATACCGGCGCAATGTACCGAGCGATAACTTTGGCAGTTATCCGGCAAAATGTTGCAGTCGAGGATCATCAATCTGTGATAAAAATTGCCGAACAAGCCGACATTCAGTTTGAGTGGGCGGATGGCAATTTGCGTACGATTTTAAACGGTGAGGATGTAAGTAATGAAATCCGTTCAGCTCAAGTCGCGCGTTTGGTAAGTCCGGTTAGTGCCATTGGAGGCGTACGTGACATTTTAGTCAAGCGCCAGCGCGAAATGGCTAAGACGGCAAATATTGTTATGGAAGGTCGCGATATTGGCACCAATGTTTTCCCCGATGCTGATTTTAAATTTTATTTAGAAGCTGATTTGGAAACAAGAGCTCGCCGACGAATTAACGACTATCAAAAGATCGGCCAGAATTTATCTATAACGGAAATTATGACTGAGATCGAACAAAGAGATAAAATCGATTCTTCGCGCGAACATTCACCTCTTAAAAAAGCCCCTGATGCTATTGTAATTGACACCTCCAATTTAAAATTTGAAGAACAGGTTGAGATGATTATACAAATTGTGAAATCATCTGAACTCTTCAAAAAGATAGAAAAGGCTCCGGTCATTAACGGAACCAATTGTAAAAATTAACCCTAAACCAAAGGAACATTTTCAATGTTAGAAGAAGAACAAACCTTAAACCCTAAACCCTCCGAAGAATCGGAAGTAATTCCGGACATTAACCCGGCTGATCCATTCGCCGAGCCAGTGACTGCCAGAGATGCCACGATTGAGGAAAGAACATCCGCCACTTCGGATTATACTACCGAATTAGTCACTTCGGGGCCATTGTCAGAAATTGTAAGAGTATATGATTTAAAAGATATTGATAAATTGAATGAAGTCCAGGCTCCCAAGGCCGAAGACCATACAAAAATCTATGAAAACTCACTAAAAGATATTGCAAAAGATCAGCGCATACTCGGAACAGTTGTAGCCATTAATGAAAATGAAATTTTAGTTGATGTCGGCTTCAAATCCGAAGGTATTATTACCCGTGAAGAATTTGAAGAAGGTGAATTGCCGAAAATCGGCGACCAAATTGAAGTATTTGTAGATGTACTTGAAGACGAAAATGGTCAGATGATTCTTTCCAAGCGGAAAGCCGATTTTATGCGAATCTGGGAACGAATTAAGGAAATTTATGCGGCTGGTGAAACTGTAGAAGGGCAAATTGTCAGCCGTATTAAAGGTGGAATGGTAGTGGATATTATGGGAATTGATGCCTTTCTGCCCGGCTCACAAATTGATATTCGACCGGTTACCGATTTTGATTCCTATATCGGGAAAACTTTTGAATTTCGGATTGTCAAATTAAATGAATTACGGAAAAATATTGTCTTGAGCCGTAAAGAATTACTCGAAGAAAGTATGAAGGAAAAACGTGATGATTTATTATCCAAAATCAAAGTCGGTGATATTCTAACTGGCCGGGTTAAAAATATAACCGATTTTGGAGTTTTTATTGATCTCGGTGGATTAGACGGCTTACTCCATATCACCGATATTTCCTGGGGACGTATCAATCACCCGAGAGAAGTAGTTCAGATGGATCAGGAATTGACAGTCAAAGTCATTGATTACGATCAAGAAAAACAGCGTGTTTCGCTCGGACTCAAACAACTGACCACCCATCCCTGGGAAGGTATTGAAAGCAAATTTCCTGTTGGGACGATCGTTAAAGGCAAAGTTGTTAATATCACTAATTATGGCGTATTCGTGGAACTCGAAAAAGGGGTTGAAGGACTAATCCATATCTCGGAAATATCTTGGACTCAGCATATTAAACATCCTTCAGAGGTGTTCAAATTGGGCGATGAAATCGAGGCTAAAGTGCTGGGCATAGACAGTGCCGAACGGAAAATTTCATTAGGATATAAACAGCTTGAACCAGACCCGTGGGAATCAATTGAACAGAAATTCACAGTGGGTTCTGTTCACAAAGGTATAGTTCGAAATCTGACTCCTTATGGCGCCTTTATCGAACTTCAAGAAGGTGTTGACGGATTTGCCCATATTTCAGATATGTCCTGGACGAAAAAAATCCGCCATCCCCGGGAATTGCTAAAAAAAGACGATGAAGTCGAATTCAAGATTCTGGAAATCTCGAAGGAAAATCGCAAAATCTCTCTCGGTTTAAAGCAGGTTACTGAAGATCCCTGGCCAATGATTGAAACTCTTTTTTCTGTCGGAAGTATCGTGGAAGGCGAAGTCGCTAAAGTGACTGATAAATTCATTGTGGTCAATCTAGAACACGATCTCGAAGGAATAATTCCATTAGGACAAATGCCTAAAAAAGATCGTAAAGACCTCAGCAAGGCAGTTGAAATTGGTGAAAAACTGCAGCTCAAAGTCTTGGAAGTCAACCGACAAGAAAAGAAAATCATACTATCACGTGAACAGGCTATTCCGCGCGAACCCAAGACCGAAGTAGAAGCTTATATGATGCAACAGGCTGAAACAACTAATAAACTCGAAATCCCGAGTGAAATAATTCAGAAAATCGCCGAATCGGAAGAAAAAACTCAGGAAAAAGAAGAAAAGTCAGCCGCAAAGGTTAAATCTCTCGCCAAAAAAGCCAAGAAAGCGGAAAATGTCGAAAAACCAGAAGATCTCACCACAGAAGAAGAAAAGCCCAAGAAAAAAAGTACCAAAAAAGTCATTTCTGAAGAAATACCTGCTGAGGAAAAACCTGAAGTAGAAACCAAAAAAGAAACCGAAGACAGTCCGGAAAAGACCAGGAAAAATTCGGCCAAATCAACTGCAAAAAAATCTAAACCAAAGGCCGAAAGTGAAAAATCAGCCGCTGATGATACCGCTGAAAAATAAGGAGCCTGAAATCGTTTAAAAATAACAATGGGGCTTGGATTTTGACAGCCCCATTGTTATTTTGCAAAGTTGTATGAATCCAAGTCTTAAAGAAAAACGCCGCAAATTTAATGAGAAATTGTCCTATCGGAATGTCAGGCAAGCCGTCCGAAAATGGATTACCACCAACACGCGTACTAAGATTTGGATCTTCGTTTTCACCGTTTTTCTCTGGCTCTACGTCGTATTGAATAATACTTATTCTTATACTTTTTCAGCTAAACTGGAGGTGAGAAATATTGACCCGACTAAAACGACGATTGAGAAATTACCGTCGCAAGTCCAAGCTAATTTTTCAGGTAAAGGAATTGACCTGTTTTATCTTATCCTATCACCTCAACAATCAATCAAATTTGTCGTAGATTGCTACTCCATTAAACAATATTACGATTTCCCTTTAAATGAATACTTTAAAAATAATCCCGAAAAAGTCATCACTCCACGAAATATTAATGTCAAACTCGATCACATTATCTGGCCGGAAACCTTGCGCGTTGTTTTGGACGATTTAGTCACGGCAAAAGTACCGGTCAAACCGGAGGTTGAAATACAATTAGCACCTGGCTATGTCTTAGCCGGTTCAATGCGTATAATTCCAGACAGCGTTACCTTAAGAGGTCCGCGAACTTATGTCAGGCAATATACTGCAGTGCCAACTAAAAAGCTAGTTCTCACTAATGTTTCCAGTTCGATTTCGCAGGAAATTGATTTAGAATTTGTCCCTAAGTATAATGTTTATATTGATGTAACGCGCGTCCGCATCCTGCAGAAGGTCGACCAATTGGGTGAAAAAAAATTAACCGACATCCCAATTAGAGTAATCAATCTTGCTCAAGATCAGAAAGCCGAAATTATTCCTCCAACAGCCACATTGACTATTTCCGGTGGAATCGAAAAATTGAAAACAGTTCAGCCGGAAGATATTAAAATCGTATTTGATTTTGCCACAGATTGGCGACCGGATGAGTCCTTTTACACTCCAACCGTAGAACTGCCACCCGGACTCTTAAACTGGTGGAATCTCGAACCCGATACTTTTGAAATTCGGATAATTCGCGAGAGGCAACCCTGAATGCTAATTCTCGGCATCGAAACATCCTGCGACGAAACCGCCGTTGCCATTTTAAATGATAATGAAATTTTAGTCAATCTGGTCTCTTCTCAATTACTTCATCAGCAGTTCGGAGGCGTTGTCCCGGAATTTGCTTCTCGTGAACATATGCGTCTGCTTGATCAGATGGTAAAAGAAGCATTCGTCCAGACCGGATTGCAGCCCGAAAATCTTGATGGTATTGCTGTGACTCGCGGTCCCGGGTTAATGGGAGCTTTATTGGTTGGATTAAGTTTCGCAAAAGGTTTGGCATATTCACTTCGTAAACCCTTACTGGGTGTCAACCACATCGAAGGTCATATTATGGCTAATTTTTTGACCTGCCCGGATTTAAAATTTCCCTTTCTCTGTTTACTGGTTTCCGGCGGCCATACCCAAATTATCCAGGTGAATGACTTTGGTAATTATCAGATTCTTGGGCGCAGTGTTGATGATGCCGCCGGTGAGGCTTTTGACAAAGCCGCCCGCATTCTGGAATTACCTTATCCGGGAGGTCCACAAATTGATCAAATGGCACATCGTGGTGATCCCAATTTTTACCAATTTCCGCGGGCTAAAGTTCGCTCCGAGCAGTACGATTTCAGTTTCAGTGGACTAAAAACCGCGATGTTATATTTAGTTCGTCAACGAGGCCAAAAATGGGCTCAGGAAAATTTAGCCGATTTATGCGCCGCTTATCAGGAAGCGATCGTTGATGTCCTGAAAATCAACACTTTCACTGCAGTCAAAAATCTGCACGCCAATAAACTGGTCTTAGCCGGTGGCGTTGCCGCTAATTCCAGACTAAGACAAGTTTTCCAGGAACAGGCTGATTACTACCAAATCGAATTGATAATTCCATCTTTGAAATATTGTACGGACAATGCCGCGATGATCGCCAGAACCGGGCAGGAAATGTTGTCACGCAACCAAATTTCGCCTTTTTCAATCTCAGCCGTACCGAATCTAACACTTACTACTAAATAAAATGCATTCATTGACCTTGAAAATTCCGGGATTTGAATGGTGGTGGTTTATCCTTTTATTGGGATTAGTTGGACTTTTATTCTTCTCCTTCAGGAAAATTCCCGGCGGAAGGTCGCGGTCAGTAACGACGATATTGCTGGTTTTACGCAGTTTAATTTTGATTCTACTGGCAGGATTGATTCTTAAGCCGGAAATTCATTGGACAAGTAGTCGCAAAAAAGCGCCATCAGCTTTGGTTTGGATTGACAATTCGCTTAGCATTGCCGCTCAAAATAATTTTTCTAAAGACAGTTTGCTTTCAATCGTCCAGGAAATTAATACAGCACTGGATGGGAAAGGAATCAAGCCGCACCTTTTTCTATTTGATGAAAAAATTATTCCCGTAACGGGAAAACTGAAAAATATCGAGAATAATGGCCTCGCCACCGACTTAGCCCAAGTTTTACAATATTCTAAGACCGAGTTTGAGAGCGAAAATATCGTAGGTGCGCTAATTATTTCCGACGGTGTCATCACCCGAGGCGAAGACCCAACTTTTAGCGATATCGAAATGCCGTTTCCCGTGTTTACTATTGGAATTGGCGATAGCGAACTGGTTATGGATCCTGCCGTTACGAAAATTGAAATGCCCCAAACCGTCAAAGCTGGAGATACAGTTACTATCAATGCTGAAATAATACCGACTGGAAACGGCGATCCGATTACTGTAATGCTTAAAGAAGGTGAAATAATTCTTGATAAAAAAGTCATAGCGAGTCAAAGCCAAGCTATGAGAAAAATGCTGTCTTTTCAAGCAATTCCGTCCAAACCGGGCGAAAAAATATATTCTGTTGAAATTACAGCCGCGCAGGATAAAAATCCCTACAATAATCTCAGGATGAATGCGGTGAAAGTGCTCGAATCCCAAATTAAAATACTCATTGTCAGCGGGCAGGCTAATTTCGAAGCGCCTTTTCTGACTCGCACTCTACGCGGATTGCAAGATGTTTTCGTTCAGAATGTAGTTATAAATAAAGGACAGTGGTTGCCGCTCTCATTTCAAGAGATAATGGCAAAAGAGTGGAATTTGATAATTCTTATCGGCTATCCGACAGCCGAATCCAGCCAGAACGATTTAATTCGTCTCCGGCAAAAAATTTCCGATTACAATTTGCCACTAATATTTTTTCTCGATGGAGATGTTGATTCTAAACAGTTAGAAAGATTGCTGGGCTGGAATCCGATGAATGAATTGTTGGTTGATAAATCAGTAAATCAGATTAGCGTCAAACCAACGCGCGCAGGTCTGGAACATCCTCTAATAAAAAATTTTCAAAAAGTAAATGTTTCCGAAATAATCTGGCGGGAATTACCACCGATCGGCTCGCCTTACCGACGGATTCGCCTTAAGCCGTCTTTGCTAACGATTATTGAAAGCACTGATATTGCCGAAAATCCGGTTATCGCCGTCAATCAGGAAAGAAATAAACCTTTGGCGCTCTGTATCGGATTAGATTTTTGGCGCTGGTCATTTATGACCAATGAGATAGGACGGTTTGATATTTATGACGAACTGTTTCAAGGAATGACAAAATATTTAACCGATACCCTCAGCTCTTCTCCAATTCAACTGTCAATCAATAAAAGAATATTTCTGAACGGTGAAAGCGTCGAAATGAGTTGCCTGCTGTACGATTTGAAGGGCTTAGTAGTAAACGATGCCGTAGTCAAAGCCGAACTAATTCAACAAAACGACGTGATCGCCTCAAGCAATTTGATCTGGAATGGAAATAATTATTCGGGAGTTATACCCGTTAGAAATGCCGGCGATTGTCAGGTACGCATTTCAGCTTGGAGTGGCGATAATTTAATCGGAATTCGCGAACAGCCGATCACGGTAGTTGATCGCTCGATCGAATTACTTGAGGTTCGGCAAAACGTGGATTTACTCAGAACAATTGCCTTACGGAGTGGCGGTTTAAAAACGAACCGGATTCCCGAAATTATTGATCGCTTACAAGTAACGGAAAAGATTATCACCCAGTCACACGTTATCAAGTTTTTAAACTGGCGATGGACGCTTGTGATTTTGATTGTTTTACTTACAGTAGAATGGAGTATGCGACGTTTTCAGGGCTTTCTATAAAAAGTCTTGACCTTTTAATTGTTTATGTTCAAATTTCCACCGTGCAGACTAGAATTCAAAAAAAGAGGTATTTCAGCAAGAATTGGTAAATCCGATCTGGTCTTAGCACGTAAAACGCTTACCCCATTTATTAAATAGAAAAAAATACCGGAGTGATTTTATGAAGAAAATTGCAATGCTGGGAGTAGGATATGTCGGTTTAGTATCCGGAACGGGACTGGCTGATTTCGGTAATGAAGTAATCTGTTATGATATTGATACGACTAAAATAGAAAAACTAAATAACGGAGAAATGCCAATTTATGAACCGGGTTTGATTGATTTGGTTAGAAAGAACGTCGCTAAAGGCCGACTGAAGTTCACCGACGATCTGACGCTGGCAATACGGGAATCGGAAGTGATTTTTCTGGCGGTACCGACTCCTTCCGGCGAAAATGGTGAAGTTGATCTTTCCTACATTTTTAATGCGGTTGACCAAATCGCCAAGGTTATTGACAGTTTTAAAGTTATTGTCACTAAAAGTACAGTCGAGGTTGGAACTAACGATCAAATCCGCGAACGTCTATTATCACATAAAATTGCGCCGGAAATGTTCGAAGTGGTTTCAAATCCCGAATTTTTACGCGAGGGTTCGGCGGTTAGCGATTTTATGCGGCCGGATCGGATTGTGATCGGCACCAGTTCACCAAAAGCCCTCGAGATAATGAAGGAAATTTATCGTCCTCTCTATTTAATCGAAACGCCGATTGTGGCAACCGATATTCACACCGCCGAAATGATTAAGTATGCTTCAAATGCTTTTTTAGCGACGAAAATTTCATTTATTAACGAAATAGCTAATCTCTGCGAACTAGTAGGCGCCGATGTTCAGCAAGTCGCCAAGGCTATGGGTCTGGACGGGCGGATCGGTAAGAAATTTCTACATGCTGGACCGGGTTACGGCGGCTCTTGCTTCCCAAAAGATACTTTAGCTTTAACTAAAATAGCTGAAAAAGCCGGAATGCGATCCACAATTGTGGAAGCTGTCATTGAGGCCAATAATCGTCAGAAATTGCGGGTCGTCGAGAAGCTCTTGAAAGTTCTACCAAACCTCTCCGATAAAACGATTGGAATCCTGGGATTAGCCTTCAAGCCCAACACTAACGATGTCCGCGAAACGCCAGCATTAACTGTAATTGAAGAAATTTTGAAACGCGGCGGGCAAATCAAAGCCTATGATCCGGAAGCTATGAAAGAAATGCGCAAATATTATCCCCAAATTACTTATGTGGCTTCCACTGAAGATGCCGCTAAAGGAGCCGATGCTTTGATTATTATGACGGAATGGAACGAATTTCGCAATTTGGACTTAAATTATCTAAAATCAGTGATGAAAAATCCGATTATGATTGATAGTCGCAATATTTACGATCCTCAAAAAGTCCAAGCAGTCGGCTTCATTTACGATTGTATCGGCCGTAAAATTGTCAATTAATTAGGAATATACTAATGTCTGATTCCGAACGAAAAGTTTATCTGGTGACCGGTGGCGCCGGATTTATCGGCAGTAACTATATCCACTATCTATTTTCAAAGTACAAAAATGTTCGGGTGATTAATCTCGATAAACTTACATATGCCGGCAACCTGGCAAATCTGCAAGATCTGGCTGACAATTCCGATTATATTTTTGTTAAAGGCGATATTTGTGATGCGGATACTGTAAATAATATTTTTCGTAAATATCATCCGGATTACGTCGTGAATTTTGCGGCCGAGTCGCATGTAGATCGTAGTATCGGTAAGCCGGACGATTTTATTCGGACGGATATGTTTGGCGTTTTTGTTTTATTGGAAGCTTCCAAAGAATTTGGGATTGAGCGTTTCATCCAGATTAGTACAGATGAAGTCTATGGCTCAATTTTGGAAGGTTCATTTACCGAAGAATCGCCATTGAAACCGGGTAATCCTTATTCAGCCAGCAAAGCCGGTGGCGATCGTCTGGCGTATTCCTATTTCAATACTTATAACTTGCCGGTAATTATTACGCGCGCTTCGAATAATTACGGTCCTTACCAATACCCGGAAAAACTCATTCCGCTGTTTGTCACAAATTTAATCGAGGATAAACCCGTTCCCTTGTATGGTGATGGAAAAAATGTGCGTGATTGGTTGTACGTCTGGGATCATTGTGATGCGATTGAATTCATTCTGAAAAATGGAAAACCCGGCGAAGTTTATAATATCGCCGGAGAAAACGAGTTGGAAAACATCTTCATCACCAACTTTATTTTTGAATATATGAATAAACCGAAGACATTGATAAAACCAGTTGCGGACCGACTGGGACATGACCGGCGTTACTCGATTTCGGCGGCTAAACTGCACGAACTCGGCTGGCAAGCACAAAACAAATTCGAAGATGCTATGCGCAATACTATCCAGTGGTATATTGACAATCCGCAATGGTGGAAACCATTAAAAAGCGGCGAATACCTAGAATATTATAAAAGGTATTATAAAATCTAAGAGGTATATTAATGAAAAAAGCATTTGTTATTCTAATGGTGGCTATTTTATTCGATATTTCATTAGGGCAACAATATAGATCCTCCGAATCTCAAAAATCGTATAGATCCTATGGGAAAATGTTTGAACAAGAGACTGAAAAAGAAAAAACTACTTTAAAAGAAAAAGCAAAAGAAGTTTCAAAAATGCAAGAACTAATTGCTCTTGATAAAGCAGTTTCACCCGAAGAATATATCGTAGGCCCTGGTGATATATTTGGGATTGATATAATTATCACTGAAAATATAAACATAGAATTAGCTATAACTCCTACTGGGGATTTATTAATACCATCGGTTGGAAAAATTAATGTAAATGGTTTAATTCTGAAAGATGCCATCGAACTATGTAAAAAGAAAATCAATGAAGTCTACCCAAGTGCCAAAGTCGATGTAGCATTGGTAAACTTACGCACTTTCAAGATTCAAATTGCCGGCGCCGTGTTTCAACCAGGGTTCTATGATGTTACTGCGGTTACAAGATTAAATGAAATAATTGAGCTGGCTGAGGGATTTGACCAATTTGCCAAGGAATTTAATATCCAGATAACTAGAAACGATGGCAGAATTGACACAATAAATTACTTTAATTATAAACTCGAGGGAGACCTGAAGCATAATCCTACTTTTTTAGAGGGCGATAGAATATTCGTCTCATTTGGAGATCCGGATAAAGAAGCTATCGTTATTCGAGGTGCAGTGTATGGAAGTGGCTATGATATTATCCAAGAAAATGAATCCTTAGGCTATTATCTACGACGCCAAGCTCAGTTTATTGAAAACGCTGACTTAGAAAATGTAACAATTACGCGAAAAGAGGCTGATCACCAGCTAGTAATGACGGTATATCCGCGAGATTTCTTCTCCACTCCATTAAAGCCAGGTGATGCGATTGACATTCTCTCAGAAAGAGGAATATCAGTTAATGGATTCGTCCAATCTCCAGGTAGTTTTTATTTCTATCCGGGCTATTCATATTTGGATTATATTAATATGGCTGGTGGAAACACCTATGAAGGAGATATCGATAAGGTTTACATACGTCACTTGGATGGAAGTACCGAGCCAGGTAAATCTGCAACTCTTAAACGAGGTGATGTTATAATTATCCCTCGTAGTTCTAAGAGTACAATATTCGGAGATTTATCAGTTCTGGAAATATTTACTTCCATTGCAACTATTTTATTAACTTTTATTGCCGCAATGAAGTAAATGAAATTTAAAATTTTCATAAATAACAGGAGAATTACGTGGCACCTATAAAAAAAGAACATCCGCTTCTCTATTTTATTTTTAAACATCGCGTCACAAACCTATTAATTTTACTCCTTGGAGCTATCCTAGTTTTTGTAATCGTATTTTTTGGAATGAAGAAAAAATATACCGCTACAGTGTCAATTTTACCTCCCAGCCAGGATTTATCATCAGGTATAGGCAGCTCGATGGGTGCTTTGGCAAATTTAGCTGGGATAAATTTACCTCAGAGTACACTCCAGAGTCCTGAGATGTATAAAGAAATCCTTACCTCAAGAAAAGTTTTAGATACAATCCTATTTGAAGAATTTGAAGGAGTTGATTCCAGCGGTACAATTTATCGAAAAAAGTTAATTGATATGCTTGACATCAAAGCCAAAAATGAAAGAGAAAAAATTGACAAGGCATTGAAAAAATTACTCAAAGATGTTATTTATGTAAATATCAATAATGAAAGTAATGTTACTAAGTTATCGGTGACACTTACCGATCCTTTTTATGCGGCTAATGTAGCCAATAGGATGGTAGAACTATTAAATGAAATTGTCGTAACCCAAATCCAGCATGAAAATCGTCAACAATTACTATACATTGAAGATCACATCAAAAATACCCAAGACAGTATTAAAATTGCAGAAAAATATTTACAAACATTTTTAGAGCAGGTAAAATCAATTGCTGAGCCAGCTAATCAGATCAAAGAATTGGCATTAAAAAGGGATCTGGAATTGTATTCTACTATCTGGATCGAACTTAAACAGCAGAAAGAAATTTATACATTAAAGTCAATCCCAAGCCTGGCAGAAGTTAAAGTCCTTGATATAGCCCAAGCACCTTATTTAAAGAGTAGGCCTAAAAGATTACTAACTATGATCAGTCTGGGAGGGCTCTTTCTAATTTTACAAATATGTGTAAATGCTCTCATTTTAATTATTAATAATTTTCGCAAAGAACTCAAGCCTGATGAACCAATTCCCCACCCTAAATGAGTTAAAGGGATTTTTCTCTAATAAAGAAGGTAAAAGTTTATTTGCTAATTTTGCTCAATTTGGCATATATCAGGTTATTATTTATTTAGCACCTTTAATTACTGTTCCGTATCTCTTGAGGTATATTGGAGTAGCAAAATTTGGTATCATCAGCTTTGCAATGGCTCTCGTCTATTATTTTCAAATAGTCGTAGAGTATGGATTTGGGATAACGGGAATCCAGATGATTGCCCAGAGTCAGAATAATAATAGGAAACAATCAGAAATAGTATCGAATGTTTTAATAATTCAAATTATACTATTCAGTATTTGTTTTATACTATTAGGGATATTATGTTTTTTGATTCCTAAAATACACGATTATAGATTCATTTATCTATTTTCCTACGGCTATATCTTAGCGAATATATTTTTATTTACCTGGTTTTACATTGGAGTGGAAAAAGTCAAATATGTCAACGTAATTATTTCTATATCAAAATTATTATATATACTCTTAATTATCATTTTTATTAAAAATGAAAACGATTTTGTTTTAGTGCCGATATTTAATTCGGCGACTACCTTTCTGGCGGGGATTGTTAGCGTTATCATTTTAAGGAAAAAATTCATCATCCGTTTTCTCAAACCGAATAAGGATATTTTGAAGAGATATTTAAAAGAAGGTTGGCACATTTTTCTCTCAAATATTGCTATGAATTTATATCGCAATACTAATGTTATTATTCTGGGAATCTTTTCATCAGATATAAGCGTGGGAATATACAGTGCCGGTGAAAAGATAGTCAAAGCAATCCAAAGTACCTTATCACCTCTTACTCAAACCTTGTATCCTTTTATCTCCCGAAAGAAAATTGAAGAACCGGAAAAATCCATAAGATATATCAGTAGAATGATTACGATTATGGGTTTTATTGGATGTATTATCTCAATATTACTATTTATCTTTGCAGGGAAAATTGCTTATCTTTTAAATGGGTCAGTTAATCTGGCAATGGTACGAGTGATTAGAATTGCCTCTTTTGTAATTTTATTCGGGGGGTTGAATTATTGTATTGGAATAATTTTTATGACGAACTACGATATGAAGAAAGAATTTTTAAAGAGCGTAATGATTGTAGGAATATTGAATACTATAATTTGCGCAATTCTTTGTCATTTAATCAGCGAAATTGGCGCGGCAACTGCTCTATTGCTTTCCGAATTTATTCTATTTATGCTTTTGGTTTACCATATTCAACATAATAAATATAAATGTTCAACAAATCCCTTAGAATTATGAGTTATCCGCACGTATCTATCATAATCTTGAACTGGAATAAATGGGCTGATACGATTGAGTGCCTGGAGTCGGTATTGAAATCGGATTATCCGAACTTCAATATTATTCTGGTTGATAATGGCTCGGATAACGATTCAGTTGAAAAAATATTAGCATGGGCTGATGGAAAATTAATAAAACCTTATATTAGTAATTATGATGAAATTGTTTTGCCGGAAGTAAAGAAGCCTTTAATTATTCAGAAAATACAGATTGAGAATATTAATCACGTTCCGACTGAATCTGGTAAAAACGCTATGATTAATCTGTTAATAAGCAATGAGAACCTTGGATTTGCTAAAGCTAATAACTTAAGCATTAGATATGCTGACGCAACATGGAATAGTAAATATTATTATTTATTAAATAATGATACGGTCATAGAGAAGGAAACCCTAAGAAATCTTGTAACTGTATTAGAAAACGAAACTCTATATAAAATAGCTCAATCGACCATATTTTATTATAACAATAAAGAAGAAATTGCTTGTGCGGGCGGTAGGTTGTTTCCTTGGGGAAAAGGTAAATTTTATACCCGGATTACGTCGGACGAGATCAAAGAAATAGGATTTATAAACGGATGCGCTCTATTAATTTCGCAAGAAATTGTTGAAAAATATGGTTTACTTAGCGAAAGGTTTTTCTTTGGTGAAGAAGATTTTGAGTATAGCTACAGATTGTCTTTAGCAAAAGTAAAAAAAGTATGTGTCGGAAATAGTCGAGTGTATCATAAAATTAGCGTCTCTTCTAATCACTTACTAGATAATGATCGCGGTCGTAGCTTAGTTTTATCAGCATTAAACAGAATCGCAGATATGCGAAATTATTATCCCAGATTCATCTGGATATTTTGGCGCTATCTTACTGTCATTTATTATTATTTATTCCTCATGATTATTAAACATGGAATCGATACTAAATTAGCCAATAAGTATTTGAAATACATTCTGAAAAAAAGTAGAAATATTAGTAGTGTTGATAAAACATTATACGAAGAGATAATTAATAAAAAATGGAACTGACTAAATTATCTAGTCTCTTTTTTGCGGCTGTTATATTAGCTATGACGATTTTTGAGAAGCGTCGCTTGAACACGATAATTACACCCTTTTCCGTATCAGCGTGGCCTTTAGTGTTTATCATACTCGTAGTAAATTTTATGTTAGTGAAAATCGAATTTGATATTGTAACACCACGAGCAATATTATTCTTATTGGCGAATTTATTTATTATATGGCTAATTGGCATAATATTTTCATATATTCATAATAACGATAGGATACAGTCACTAAATGATATTTTTTTACCGTATGTTAAATTTGAAAAAATCCTTATAGTTCTTTCCTGGGTAGTAAATATTGTTGTATTTTTAAAGATGAAGAACCTTTTAGCTAAATATGGCGGTTTAAGTTTTTTAGGAGATTACAGATTTGAAGAAATGATAAACAGTGGACCTGAAGCACATATATCACAATTTGGAAAAGTAACGTTTCTACTACTGAGTTTTATTTATCCAATGGCAAATCATAAAAAAACTATCCTTATTACACTTTTTGGATCAATTGTTATGTTATTTATGCTTCAGTCAAAATATAATCTTATTGGAGTTTTAGTAATAGTATTTATCTATTATAATTTTACAAAACCAGTTAAAAAGCAGATTGGCAGTATTTTGAAATTCAGTTTATTAACGTTAATGATAATGGCTCTTTCCTTAATCACATTGACCATATTCTGGGGTACTTTTAAAGTATCAAAACAATCAGTATGGCTATTCTTATCAAAAAACTTACTCAGTTATTTTTTCTCATCTCCGATTGTTTTGGACAAATGGTTAGACCATGCTTTTGTGCAACCTGATTGGACATTACTATTACTATTTAAAAATATAATAAACCGTATAGTGGGCAATCCATTAGTATATAGCTCGTTGGATTACGTAGACTTAAACTTTTCAGAAGTTGCCAAGGATGTTTATTCAAACGTTGGAACAAGCTATGGAACGTATTTTATCATTGGAGGTTGGATTTTTAGTTTATTTATGAGTACAGTAATCTCTTCATTAACCTATTTTGTTTATTACAGCGCCAAGAAAAAACCTAATCCTGTGAATGTATTTTTATGCATGACTTTATTAAACATTGCGCTTTTTAGTTTTTTTGGGCAATATTTTACATTTCTACCATATTATGAAATGATTATATTTTATATAGTTACCATAAAGGTAATGGATACCTATAACTTATTTATTAGTGATTATCAAAATTCGCTTCCATTGCGAAAGTAATGTTTCGGAAAATTAAAATATTACATGTTGTGAATGTATTTGGAGGTGCTGTTGGCCGAATATTGGTTGACGTCATGCCACATTTAGTAAAAAAATTTGATGTTAAAGTGGTATCGATACAATCAATTGATTATTCGGAACCATTGGTACAGGAATATATTAGGAAATATAACAATCTGGAATCGCTTAAATTAAATCGTTTTTCTCTGTTTAAAGCATATCATAAGCTAAATTGCTATTTTAAAAAGATAGATCCAGATTTAATTCATTCTCATATGGGAAGAGCTGATATTTTTACAGCTATGTCAAAAACTAAAAATATGATAATAATGAATACCCTCCATTGCGAAAAAAAGAACCATAATCCATTGACTCAGATCGGTTATAGACTAACTGATAGAAGGGTCGATTGGAGAATTTGTATTTCGCAGACTGTTGCGAGAAGTTATTATAATCATGGTTTTAAAAGTCCTTATTCAGTAATCTATAATCCAATTGATATTAATGGGTTTACCAAACCAATAAATCGAGAGGAAATAAGAAATAACCTAGGATTTAAGCCTAACGAGCAAATTATAATTAATGTCGGTCGGCTAATTAAATGTAAAGGTCAGAGGTACCTTATAGAAGTAATGCCGCATTTATGTCATTTATTACCGGAAATAAAACTTCTCATTGTGGGAGATGGCCCTCAGTATAATAGTTTGAAAAAATTGATTATTAATAATAACTTAGAAAATAATGTATATTTATTAGGCTACCGGCAAGATGTACAAAATCTGTTAAAAATATCCGATCTGTTTGTTTATTCAGCTCAGTGGGAAGGCTTAGGTATGGCAGTAATAGAAGCAATGGCGACTAGAATTCCAGTTCTCGCTCACCCCCTGCCTGCCCTCAAAGAATATATCATTGATAATCACAATGGTTATTTTTGCAATATTCACTTAAAAGAATCGTTCGCCAATAAAATTTATGATATACTTACTAATTCTCATCATAATTCATCAATAGCTGAAAATGCTTTCAGAACGGTGACTGATATGTTTTCTGCTGATAAAATTAGTAAACAATACATTGAACTTTATCAGCAATTACTATCAAATAGATAATTAATAGGACTATAGATTAAGGATAAGAGTATAAAGACAGTCATTTTAGTTTCAAATACCAGTTGGTATTTATATAATTACCGACGTCCATTAATAATAGAAATGATTAATCGTAATATTAACGTTATTGCTGTTACTCCAAAGGATGATTATACTGATTTGCTAAAAAAAATAGGCGTTAACCATATTGATATTAAAATAAATAGAAAAGGGATGAATCCGATAACTGATATTATACTTTTTCTAAATCTTATTAAAATTTATCATTGTCAAAACGCTATTTGTATCCAACATTATACAATAAAACCAGTGATTTATGGAAGTCTGGCCGCAAAGGTTTTACATTTTAAAAATGTGATAAATGTGATTCCAGGTCTAGGATATGTATTTGGTAACAAATCCAATCATCAAAAAATTATTAAAATTCTAGTAAAATGTCTATATAGACATACATTAGGCGTATCAAAGGTTTGTATGTTTCAAAATCCAAGTGATCGTGACTATTTTGTTAAATCGAAAATTATTCAAATTTCAAAAACAGAGGTTACATATGGTTCAGGAGTAGATTTAAATTACTTTGATTTTAACAAATGTGTAGAAAAAGAATATGGGCATTGTACATTTTTACTTTTTGGACGTTTATTACGCGATAAAGGTGTGCTGGAATACGTTGAATCCGCAAGAATTCTAAAAAGAAAATATCCTAATGCCATTTTTAATATTTTAGGATTTATTGATGACGGTAATCCAGAAGCAATACTTTTTAATGAGATAGAAAAGTGGAAGAAAGAGAAATATATCAATTATCTTGGTAACACTGATGATGTAAGACCATATATTATTAATTCAGATGTCATTGTATTACCTTCTTACTATAATGAAGGTGTCCCAAAATCGTTAATAGAAGCATTATCAATTGGTCGTCCCTTAATTACGACTGATCGGCCTGGTTGTAGAGAAGTTATCAATGATGGGAAAAATGGAATAATTATACAACCCAAAAATGTTGAACAATTAGTAAACGCAATTGAATATATGATTCAAAATCCTGATGAGAGGATAAGAATGGGAATAGAATCAAGGTTATACGCAGAAATTAAATTTGATGTAAATAAAGTAAATGAAATATTTTTTAAGTATATGAATATTTAGTTCACGTCTAAACCTGTATATAACAGTATTATGAGAATATGCAATTACAATTAATGTTAAAATTGTCGACCAAATATATAGAGAAGAGAATGAATTTTATTATTAACAATAACTTGATATGAATAATGGATTTTTATGATAAACAATCCCGATATACGGTTAAAAATGGGAAAAATGTCTAGGCTGATTGCTCAAAATAAATTTGATGTCCAATAAATTAATAAAGAGTATTTATCTTATCTGGATCAACTATGGTAGTAAATTATTACATAAATATTATCACTTTTTAAAGCGATATAAAAGGGATGGTTTTGGTATGTATGTTCGGATACTCAAGGAAGATGAGAATATCGGATACAATAATTTTATAGCCGAATCCCGTTTCTCAAGTATATATCAATCTTTTGAATGGGGAATTGTCAAACAATACGACCATTGGGAGGTTATTCGACTAATTGTTATTGATTCAGGCCAGATAGTTGGGGGACTGTCTTGTTTATGCAAGAAATCGCCATTCTTTGCTAAACGAATCTTTTATATTCCTCGTGGGCCGGTATTGGATTATTTTGCGGAAAACGCACCTGATATTTTCAAATTACTTTTTTTGAAAATACGGGAAATTGCACGCCGTGAGGGGGCTTTGTATATCAGAATAAGTCCCGATATTAGTAAAAATATTCATTTTAACGATTATATTTCAAAATATAATTTACACCGCGTCCGTTACCCGATTTTACATACCACGACTTATCGCCTCGATCTTACAAAATCTGAAGAACAATTGCTGAACTCGATGGAAAGTCGGGTAAAATATGACATAAGGAAAGCTCAGCGTGAAAATGTAGAAATTTTATCTGATGACGGTAATGAAGAATATTTAAAAGACTTCTATAATTTGTTATATCAGGTAGCCGAACGAAATAAATTTCCGATTTACTCGTATGAAATGATGCAAAATATCTGGAATATTTTGTCTCCTAATGGAATGTGTAAAATTTTTCTAGCTAGAAGCCAAGGCAAAATAATCTCCGGCGCTTTTTTATTTCTTTTCGGTGATAAATGTATTTATCAATGGGGTGGTTCAGTAAGGGCCAAAAATAATCCCAATCAATTATTACATTGGGAAATAATTCGGTGGGCGAAATCAAACGGATTTAGCATATATGATCTTCAGGGTATTCCAGAAAATGTCAAAAAAGGCGATGAATTATGGGGCATATATTTATTCAAGCGCGGATTTGGTGGCGATCGGATTCAGTTAATTGGAGAATATGATTATATTTTATCTCCGATTTTATACAAGATTTGGCAAGTAATTGAACCAAAATATCCAGCCGTGAAAAATTGTTTATCAAAAATAAAGAAGAGGAAATGAGTAAGAGATTAATTTTAGCCTATCATCGGATTCTTCCTGATGAATTAGCACTCCTAAGACAGCCTTTGGCAGTAAGTACCACACAATTTGAGAGACAAATTCTCTATTTAATAAATAAAGGATGGCGAAGTCTAACCTTATCAGAATATTTTGAAATATATTATTTAGAACAAAAGAAACCTGATAGAGTTTTTGTAGTCACTTTTGATGATGGGTACCGTGACAATTATTATTATGCATTTCCAATTTTAAAAAAATACAATCTTAAAGCGACTATTTTTTTAGTGACTGGACTATTAAACGAGCCTAAAACTTTGCAATCTGATAATAATATTAATAACAATTTAACCGAGATGGATTATTCGATTACACTAGAACAAATGAGAGAAATGGCTAATTATGGAATTGAATTTGGTTCGCATACTGTGACCCACCCGAGATTGGATACGATCGGGTTGGCGGAGGCTGAAGAGGAAATTTATCAATCAAAGAGGATGTTGGAGCAATATTATAACCGACAGGTGAAAACTTTTTGTTATCCTTATGGCGCATTTAACGACGATGTTATTTCATTAGTTGCCAAAAGTGGTTACCAATGTGCCGTCGTTACTCCGACTCGTCCAGGGATTAAAGAAACTCGATTTACCTTGATTCGGGTTGGTGTCTATAATTCTAACTCACTCTTGAAATTCAAATTCAAATGTTCAAACCTATTTACAAACATTAGAAAAGCAAGATTATGGTTTCTGTTGAAGCATTTATCAATTTATTTAAAAAAGAAAAGCACAATTAAAACCTCCTTTGTTTGGTGAAATATAATAACCGGGTTGGAGAATAAAAATTATTTGCTGATAATACAAAAATTACTTGACCTCATCAAAAAATACTTGTAGATTTAATCACGATGAGTAAAGAAGAGGAAAAAGACTAAATCAACTTGGTACCGGCCTCGATTCTTTAAATAACCCTAAAATTTATCAACTTAGAAAAACTGTAAATCTTATGTTTTGAGTAGAAATTTAATATTCATTTAGTAATCTTGGCTGGAGGAATGTAGTGGCTTTGGCATCTTTATTAGCAGTCTTTTTGACTACCTATATATGCGCGTTAGGATTGACTTATCTAGCACGCAAGATAGCTCTCCGTTATCATATTGGCGATATGCCCAGTGAACGGAAAGTTCATAAAGTGTTTACGCCTTATTTAGGTGGTGCGGCAATTCTCCTGTCAATCATAATTGGTATCGTATTATCAATCTATTTATTACCTATGGTCGCTGAAGAGGTCCCGCGGCGATATTATTTCCTAGGTATAACCGGTGTGCTAATCGCCCTGGTAGGATTGTACGACGATATTAAAAAGTTACGTTTTTCTACCAAATTTTATTTCCAAATTCTCGCGGCTATCATCGTGGTTTTAGGTGGCTTAAGATTTGAATCTTTATATATTCCGATTATTGGTGAGGTTGGGTTAGGTTGGTTTTCGATAATCTTTACGATATTATGGATTGTATTTATAACCAATGCGATGAATTTGCTGGATGGATTGGATGGACTAGCGGCTGGAGTTTCTACGATTATTTTTCTGGCTTTTGCATTAGTAGCATTACATTCCGGTCGAACATTGGTAGCCTTAGTTTGTCTATTATTTATTGCAGCTAACTTAGGATTTTTAAAATTCAATTCTCATCCGGCTTCGATCTTTATGGGTGATACTGGTTCGCTTTTTATTGGTTTTTCAACGGCGGTTATTTCGTTAGAAATAGGCCGAATTGGTCACACTAATTGTCTGGATATTATTATTCCGCTTACGATTTTAGCTGTACCGATATTGGATACTACAATTTCCTTTTTCCGACGAATCAATAAGCATATGAACCCATTTATGGCGGATAAGGAACATATTCATCATCGTTTAATGTCAATTGGATTTTCGCATAAAAATGCGGTCAAGGTAATGTATTTTTTAAGTATTATTGCCGGATTTATCGGCTGTTCTTTCATTTACCTTGATAATCGGGCGATCGTGACAATTTTATTCGCCGGTGCAATTTTTGTAGGTTTAGTGATACGCCGACTGGGTTATTTTGAGATCGAGAAAAACCTAATCGTTGTGCCCAATGGTACCAATAATAACAGCAAGACCAATGGATTTAGCAATGGACATTCAGAGCCAAGATTTATCCCGTTTGATACGTCGCAGTTTATTCAATCCTTTATCTTTTTCTTGAGTGATGTCTTATTTATCGTTGGTTCGTTTTTAGCGGTTTATTATTGGCAGATTGTTCCCAATCTTTTACCGGAGCAATTGTTGACTCCCTATAATTTAATTTTATGGATCGCCTGGTCAGTTATCTATTGGACTTCGTTATTGGGCTTGAATAATCTTTACCGAATTGAATGGGATACTTCGCGAGTTGATGAAATATTTACTGTTTTTAAAATAATATTTTTCGGCACGATTGTATTATTCTTTCTGAGTTTTGAATTCAAAATTCCCTTTCTTCCTTCGAGGCGAATATTAGTCACTTATGGTATTTTTCTGGTTACTGGTATTAGTGTTGGTCGTTTAGTATTAATTACTATTTTGAAAAAATACAATTTGTTAGAATTTAAAAAACGTCCGACATTAATTATCGGCGCTTCACGTCGCGCGCTCAATGTAGTTCGGAAAATAAATTCTGTCCCTGAGTTAAAATTTAACATAGTTGGAATGGTTGATGATCACGCCAATGGAAATATCGGGAAAATAATTGAAGGGGTACCGATTATTGGTAGTTTTGAAAACATTCCCGAGATTATTAAAAAAAGAAAAATTAAAGAAGTCATTATTGCCCTTGATGACAATAATATGAATCAGGTTATTGATATGATTGATCTGTTTTCAAGGTACAACGTTTCGATCAAATTACTGCCTGATTTTTACAATCTACTCACCGGTTTTCGAACCAGTCACATTTATGGAGTCTCATTGGTAAAGTTTTTCGGCTCTAATATGAAAACCTGGGAATGGGTATTGAAACGGCTCATTGATATCATTATTTCGTTAGTAGTTTTAATCGGATTTCTACCTATCTGGCTAATCATAAGTTTGATAATTAAACTCGACTCTCCGGGACCGGTATTTTATAAACAAAAAAGAATTGGCAAAAATCGTCGCGAATTTGAAGTAATTAAATTCCGTTCGATGGTTCAGGGTGCCGAGCAGGAAACCGGACCGAAATGGGCTGAAAAAAATGATCCGCGAGTCACCCGTTTCGGTAAATTTTTGCGAAAAACTGGGCTCGATGAGATTCCGCAATTTTTCAATGTCCTAATGGGTGATATGAGCATTGTGGGACCGCGTCCCGAGCGGGATTATTTTGTTAATGAGTTAGAACGTTCCATTCAATTTTACTCGCGTCGCTTAATCATCAAACCCGGAATCACCGGCTGGGCGCAGATTAAATATAAATACGATGAAACCATTGATGATGTACGCGAAAAATTGCGCTATGATTTATATTACATCGAAAATATGTCAGTTATTTTAGACTTAAAAATTATCATTCAGACTCTATTAATTGGACTACGGCGTAAACACCGCACAAGCTACGTCTGAAAATTAGTGACTGGAAATAACGATTAGATTATAATATACTCTATTATCATTCCAAAATTTTTTCTATTTTATAAGGTTGAAATGGAGAATGAATGTTAGACATTAAACAAATTAGAAACGAACCGGAAAAATTTCGGCGAGGATTGGAAGCCAAAAATGCCGGCGATAAATTGGATGAGCTGTTAAAATGGGATGGCGAACGCCGAAAATGCATTAACCAAGCTGATGAATTGAAGGCTATCCGCAATCGGGTCAGTGACGAGATTGGCCAATTGAAAAAAAAAGGGTTACCAGTCGCAGAAAAGATCCTGGAAATGCGCTCGGTAGGCGATCAAATCAATAACCTCGACCATAAATTGAAAGAAATTGATGAAAAGATAAATAGTATCCTAATTACTTTACCTAATCTGCCGCACCCGAGCGTTAAAATCGGAAAATCAGCCGCTGATAATGTTACTATAAAAGAATGGGGGCACAAACCGGAGTTTGATTTTCCCTTAAAAGATCATTTAGATTTAGGAGAAGCACTGGGAATTCTTGATATGAAAAGAGCCGCCAAAATTTCAGGCTCGGGATTTCCTATGTATATCGGAGATGGTGCCACTCTCGAGCGCGCCTTAGTCAATTACATGCTGGATTTTCATCGAAATCATCACGGATATCAGGAAGTCTTTCCGCCATTTATGGTTAACCGTGAATCAGCCTTCGGTACCGGTCAGTTACCTAAACTCGAAGAAGATATGTATCACATTGAGATTGAGGACCTTTTTCTAATCCCGACAGCGGAGGTACCGGTAACGAATATTCATCGTGATGAAATACTTCCAGAAAACCAACTGCCGATTAAATATACAGCTTACTCTGCCTGTTTTCGACGGGAAGCCGGTTCGTATGGCAAAGATACCCGCGGTTTATCACGCGTGCATCAATTTAATAAAGTGGAGTTGGTTTGGTTCACCACACCTGAGAACTCATACCAAGTGCACGAACAGATACTCAGGGACGCCGAAGATATTTTACAGGCTTTGAATCTCCATTATAGAGTGGTGGAACTTTGTTCGGCTGATTTGAGTTTTGCGGCGGCTAAATGTTACGACATCGAAGTTTGGGCACCGGCAAGCGGAAAATATTTCGAAGTCTCAAGTGTCAGTAATTTTGAAGATTTTCAGGCTCGCCGGGCAAATATCCGTTACCGCCGAACCAGCGATAATAAGGTAAATTTCGTGCATACTTTAAATGGTTCTGGTGTAGCCACTCCCCGACTTATGATTGCATTACTCGAAACTTGCCAAACGCCGGAAGGCACAATCATAATTCCGCAGGTTTTACAGAAATATACTGGATTTAATCAGATAAGGACCAAAAAATGACAGGTGAAAAAAAATATAGAAAACTTATTTGCGAAATCGGCAAGAAAATCTATGCCAATGGTTATGTTGCGGCTAATGACGGCAATCTCAGCATGCGTTTGAATGCGGAAATGGTTTTAATTACACCGACTAATGTATCCAAAGGTGCGGTGAAACCTTCTCAAATAGCTAAAATAGATTTATCTGGAAATCCATTAGATAAAAATCGTCCGTCGTCGGAGTCACTCCTGCATTTGGCGATTTATAAACGATGTGATTGGGTCAAGGCAGTCATTCATTCGCATCCGCCATATTCGACTGCCTGGGCAGTAACCGGACGAGGATTGACGGACCCAATCTTGCCTGAAACTATCGTATCAATCGGACAAATCCCATTAATCCCGTATAAACCGCCTTCAACTCAAGAATTGGCAGATATAGTAGCCGATGCGGCTCAGAAAAACGATGTGCTATTACTCCAAAATCATGGATTAGTAACAGTCGGCAAGGATTTATTGGATGCCTATTACAAGACCGAACGCGCCGAGCATGTCTTTCGAATTGTGGCGCTGGCTAAACAAATAGGAGAAATTAGAACCCTGAGCAAAGCAGAGGTTGCAGAATTGTATCGTTTATTTAACGTATCCGAAAAACTACAAGTAACTTATCGATAGTTCTTATATGATTAGGAATTTCTTTGCTGTAATCTGGGTAGTTTTAGTTACGATTGTATTTGGTAGCCTGAGTATGGCTTTGCCAGGAAGCCATAATACAATGATGCGCAAATGGTCGCAGATGATTCTCCAATTTCTTGGGGTCAAATTACAGGTTCATGGCCTTGAAAATATAGTAAATCGAGGTTCAAAAATCGTAATTAGCAACCATGAAAGTGCTCTGGATATTCCGATCTTGATGGCGGCTTTACCAGTTCCTATTCGTTTTATGGCAAAAAAGGAATTATTTCAGATTCCTCTTTTTGGATGGACACTTAATCTGGCGCGTCATATACCAGTTGACCGTAAAAGACCTCGCAAATCATATACGGTAATTAACCGTGTTGCTAAAGAATTAATCCGGAACGGGCTCAGTATTGCTGTCAGTCCAGAGGGCACTCGCAGTTACGATGGTAAAATTGCACCTTTTAAAAAGGGCGCTTTCCGATTAGCTCATATACATAACCTCCCGATTCTTCCGGTATTGATTCTCGGAGCTCGGCACTGCGTTCCGAATAAGAGCCTTTCGATCATTCCCGGAATAGTCGAAGTGCATATTGGGAAAGAAGTCCATTTGAGTGATTATCCGACAATGAATGATTGCGTGGCTGATTTACGTAACCAAATGATTGTCCAAAAGGAACAATACGAAGAAAAAAGAAAGCAAGGTAGCCTTGATTAACTGCATCCCAAACCGGATTGCCGAACCAGAAATATCCATTACCAAAAAGGAAAAATCCCTTTACAAAGCCTGGTTGAATCAGGAATTCAATCTCGCGGATTTGCAAACGGTTGAAGGCTACTCGCTCAGTATATTATCACCCGGGAATCGAAACGAAACTGAAGGTCCGGATTTTCACGATGCTTTGATTATGTTAAATGAAAAGTTCGAGCGAGGTGACGTTGAATTACATCTCGAATCGAATGACTGGTACAGCCATGGACACGACCGGGACCCTCATTACAATAATGTGATTTTACACGTGGTTTTAAACTCAGGTAAATTACTACCGATAAAATCTTGTGACAACCGTATTATTCCCACATTGATCATGACGCCATTTGCGATCTCAGCACCTGATGAATATGCTTGCTTAAGCTGGAAACATCTATCTAACGACGATCTCAACCAAGTTCTAAAAACATTCGCCGAAATTCGCTTCAAACGTAAAGCCCAAATATGGCGCTCACTGATTTTAACAAAAGGCGCTGAGCAGACATTATATGAAGGACTGGCTGATGTGCTGGGATACAGTCGGAATCGGAAAATGTTTGGAATACTAAGCCAAAAAGTGACCCTTGAATTGATACGGAAAATTTTACGAGATACTGATCCCGAACAGCGCATTATAGTATTGGAAAGTCTTCTATTTGGTTCGGCTGGATTTCTGACCAAACCTGAATTAAAAGTATTCATCAGAAATACAAAATATTCAGAAGGTTTATATAAAATCTGGGTGAAAATATCGCAAAAATACGAACTGGAAGAATTGGAATCAACGGACTGGCATTTCGCCGGATCGCGACCGCCGAATTTTCCGACTTTGCGGATTGCGGCACTGGCCCAGATAATTAATAAATTTTATCCTAACTATCTAGCTGAAACTTGGTTAAGAGTAATTCAAAATGCCAAAAATTTTACTGATATTCGACGCTATGCAAGTGAAATGTTTCAACAACCGGACGGACTCTGGCGCAATCATCCATTATTGAAACAACAGCCGGGAAAAATGCTGATCGGCGTTCAGCGCCTTAATGATTTGTTGAGTAATCTGCTATTGCCATTCAGCTGGGCGATAGCGTCGCTCGACAATCAGTATGAATTAATTGATAAAGCCGCTACTTTCGCGGAGCAGGTTGAGTGCCTTGAAGTGCCGGGATCAGTTAAGGTTGCTCTGAACCGATTGCCACTGGATACTATTACTTTGCACCAAAATTATTTAACTCAGGGAATAATTGAGTTCTCACGTCGGTATTGTAACATGAATATTTGTAAATTATGTCCGTTAGAAAAATATGCCCAAAAATGATAAAATAATCACGCGTGAACAAGCCGGCCGAATCGTTAGTCAACTCAAAAGAGAAGGCCGAAAGGTTGCCTTCACCAACGGCTGCTTTGATCTTCTTCACATTGGCCATCTTGAACTATTGGAGCATGCTAGGAAATTAGGTGATATTCTGATAGTCGGTTTAAATTCAGATGATTCGGTACGACGCTTAAAAGGTCCTCAGCGCCCAATTAACACTCAATTAGATCGTGCTCGGATTCTTGCCGCTCTGGAAGTGGTAGATTATGTAGTAATATTTAATGAAGATACCCCTTTAGAGTTAATTCAAACCATTAAGCCTGATTTTCTGATCAAAGGTGGTGATTATAGCCCGGATACTATTGTTGGTAGTGCATTCGTCGAATCCTATGGCGGAAAGGTAATTGTATTTCCCCTGGTTCATGGCAAATCAACTTCCGACCTGATAAATACCATATTTCAACTTTAATCAATAAATGCTCTTGACATTAAGTTTTGTTTGAAATAATTTCCCACCCAAAAATATATAGAATGGAGTGAAATGAATAATAGAAAGAAATTGAGATTAATCTTATTATTTTGGATGACGATAACAATTAGTGTAGCATTATCTGCTAATAATTCCTATGAAAAAATAAATAACAACAATGGAGAAGAGAAAGAACTATCAGATAATTCTGGGAATGATATTTTTGAACTTATTTTCAATGAAGCTAAGTTATTCTATGTAGATGCTTTAGTATCTTCTTATTATAATGACACAGCCGCCGTAAAATACTGTTTTGATCGCATATTTGAAATTATCGCCGAAATCAGTGAACTTGATAGCCTGACTCTGGTTGAACAAGATGACTTCAACCGTTTTAATGAGATGGTATCAAATGACTATCAAACCCATTTTTCGTACTTGATAGAAGAAACTGACTCAGTGATGATAGTTTCGGTAGGAGAGGAATTATTTGTAACACCATTAGATACGGTCGATATAGGCAATGATACCTTAATCGTGGTCGAAGACCGACCAGGACATATTCCAATCGTTCGATCCAAAAAAATCGATAAACTTATAATATATTATTCCGGTCAGCAAGCCCCCGTAATTCAAAGATATCTTGAAGCATTCAATAAATATAAAGATCATTATCTCCCGATTCTAAAAAAATATAACGTACCGGAAGAAATTATTTATTTACCAATTTTAGAAAGCGGCTATAATCCTAATGCCTATTCTTATGCCCATGCCGCCGGAATATGGCAATTTATCGCTGGTACTGGCGCCAAATATGGTCTAAAGCGTAACTGGTATGTAGACGAGCGTCGTGATCCGATTAAGTCTGCCCATGCGGCAGCTAAATATCTTAGAAAGCTTTATGAAGAATTTGACGACTGGTATTTAGCTTTAGCGGCTTATAATTGCGGTGAAGGTAATGTCTGGCGTGCTATCAGACGCGAAGGCACCCGTGACTACTTCAAATTACGCTCGTTACCCTCCCAAACTCGGAATTACGTCCCATCCTTTATGGCTATCACAATCATTGCCAAAGATCCGGAAAAGTATGGACTTACCACACCCACCACACCCACTTGGGAATGGGAAGAAGTGATAATAGATCGTTGCTATGAACTCGATGTCATTGCCAAAGCTTGTGAAACTACACCCGACATCCTGCGGCAATATAATCCCGAACTGCGACGCTGGATGACCCCAGCTAATGATAATCAATATGTACTGCGGGTACCCAAAGGTAAAGCCGAGGGTTTAACAGAAAAATTGGTATCACTACCAGAACCAAAGGACGTAAAACCCGAGGTGGTTTATCATAAAGTTCGGAAAGGTGAAAACTTGAGTTCAATTGCTCGTAAATATGGCACCTCGGTTTCGGCTTTAGTTTCTGCCAATCACCTTCGTAATCGCAACCAATTACGTGTGGGTCAAGTGCTCCTGATACCGACTGGCTCCTATTATTCGGCACCTGAAAAAAAATCGTCCCAAACTAATGTAGTAACCCATGTCGTCCAACGAGGTGAAACATTAAGTGAAATTGCTGAAAAGTATAATACCAGTGTAAGTAAAATAAGATCAATGAATAATATTCATAATAGCCATATACAGGTTGGTCAAAAACTCAAGGTACCTACTAATCTAGCCAGCCAGATAGAACCTTCCGACAATCCCAAGGGCAGTACTAAAGTAATCCACGTCGTTAAAAAAGGAGATACTTTAACTTCAATCGCCAATAAATACAATGTTAGTCTTACAAAATTGAAATCGTGGAACGATCTGGATGGTCGCAAACCAATTTATCCCGGTCAGCGGATCGTAATTTACCAGTCAATTAAAAGCTAAGTCAAACGGTTTTCCCTTTCTGAAAGTCTGAAATGTTGTGTCATATAAATCGTACTTGGTCAAAATCCTCTACTATTATGACAAAAGGATAAGCCTAATTATAGAAAAATAATGGCTTGCCTTTATTATGAATTCTATAAACATCTCTTTGATGTCTAATGTCGGTCATTTAATTTTGACTATGGTATCTTCTGAAATCCTTAATACCGAAAGACACCGCGACGGGGTAAAATATTTCTGCAAGTTATTCCGTATCGAATCTTCACTACCTTCCATAAACCACGTCACCAGTATTCTTCGCAAATTTTCACTTCTTCCCTATGAAAATATCAGCAAAATCCTTAGTCTGAACCAAAATTGGGACGAAAATCATTTCCGCTGGCCTCAGGAAATCATCTGCGACTATGAAAAATATAAATTAGGCGGTACCTGTTTTTCTCTTACTTTTTTTCTAAAGGCAATTCTCGATTATTTTGGGTATCAAACCACAATATTAATGGCCGATATGAAAGCCGGACGAAATACTCACTGCGCACTCTTGCTTGAATTCAAAAACCGTAAATATCTACTTGATCCCGGCTATTTACTCCACTTCCCTTTACCATTAGACTCAGCCGTCACTTCTGGGAAAGTCCAATTGGAATATGATCCATTTTGTGAGAGGTATTCACTCTCGACATTAGAAAATGGCAAGAAAAAATGGCGGTATTCATTTCAGGAAAGACCGACTTCTATCGAGGATTTTAGTCAGTACTGGGAAGATTCCTTTCATTGGATGACTATGCACGGAATCTGCCTGTCCAAGCGCGACGAAAATAATTTCATTTACCTGCATAATCATTATTTAAAATTGGAAAACAGATCCCAGCATTTTAAAGGAAATTTGAATACGGAAATTGCAGAACTGGCTCAGCGTTGGTTTAATATTCCACCGGAAATTGTTCGGCAAGCCGAAAAAGCTTTGCGTGAAAATTTATACCAAGATAAAATATTAGGTTATCAAATACCAAAATGGTTTAAATAGCAATTGCTAAAACACTTGAAAAAATAAAATATATTAAAAATCTTGCTTAATAACCACTTAGAAAACAGATTGTGGTTAAAATATCAGACTAGACTAACTCTTAATTTTTTAGTTTGAGAAAAATACTGGGGTATTTTTATCCCAAATAACCTCTTAAATGTAAAGCCCTACTATTATGCCGTAATTTTCGTAAGGCTTTTTCTTTAATCTGGCGAACCCGTTCTCGCGTTAAATGTAAACGTTCGGCAATATCTTCCAGATTTAACGGTAGATCGCTGTCAATACCAAAATAAAGACGCAGGATGTAGGCTTCCCTTTTGTCTAAAGAATTTAATGCTCGCTCGATCTCTAAGTGAAATGACTCCTGGTTTAGAGTAAGTCCAGGATCATTATCTTCCTGGCTAGGTAGAATGTCTTGTAACGTACCGGTTTGATCGTTGCCGACTGGAGCATCAATACTGATAGTATTTTCAGTTAATTGGCGGGCAGAATCTATGTCAATATTTTCATTTTGCAACAACACTTCAATTTCATCGTTGGTCGGCTCTCGTTCATAATCCCGTTCAAATTCTGAAGTAATTTTGGTAATCTTGTTAAGATTACCGACTACGTTAAGCGGTAAGCGAACCAAACGTGAATTTTCTGAGATAGCCTGCAAGATAGTTTGCCTTATCCACCATACCGCGTAGGAGATGAATTTAAATCCACGAGTTTCATCAAAACGGCGCGCCGCTTTGATTAAACCGATATTACCTTCATTAATCAAATCAGCGAGAGAAAGACCATAACCCTGGTATTTTTTAGCAACTGATACTACAAATCGAAGATTAGCTTTTAGAAGCCGATCAAGAGCCTGGGTATCACCGGCTTTGACTTTTCTGGCTAGTTCAATTTCCTCATCCGGTGTGAGTGTCTTTTCAGTCCGGATTTCATCAAAATAACGGCGTAAAACCTCGTTGGAGATGAATGGTGATTTTCTAGATGAAGATGAATAATTAGTCATGGCCATTTCCGGCCAGGTTAATAATGGTTAAGTTTCTGTCTCACTTTTAGATTGATCCGGCTCATCCGGTTTAGCAGTATTTTCTTTAGAACTTTCCTGAATCTTGTAATACTGGGCTTCTTTATCTTTTAACTTTTTCTCGAGTTCTTTAATATTATTAATCAAACTGGTTACCTTTTCATTTTTAACGAGATTGCCTTTAGTATTTTGATTCAGCAATCCATAAACTACTCGACCTAATTCGGTGTAATTCTTATCAATATCCCTCTTGATTTGAAAAATATCCAGTTTAATTTTGCCCAGCTGGGTCATTTCCTCGGCTTTCTCGGCGGCTTCTCGAGATAATTCACCGGCTTTTTCAGCGGCTTTAGATGCAAATCCTCCGACACTTTTTTTAATATCATCCCAAATACCAGTCATATTGTCCTCCTAATTTTTTTTCTTACTATTTAAAAAATCCACCTAAAATTATTTATAATAAAACATAATGTCCACAAAAAATAAGAGCCTCCTACAATTAGGAGGCTCTTTTATGGACAATGTCTTTAATTTTTAATACATGTCGCCCATTCCACCTGGCGGCATTGCCGGTGCGGCTGGTTCTTTTTCCGGCACCTCGGTTATTACAGCTTCAGTAGTCAACATCAATCCCGCAATACTTGCGGCATTTTGGAGAGCGATGCGGGTTACTTTAGTTGGATCTATAATTCCGGCTTTATACATATGAACATATTCTTCTTTATATGCATCAAATCCGAAATCATCTTTCCCTTCTTTAATTTTCTGGGCAACGATAGATGGTTCATGACCGGCATTTTTGGCTATCTGGCGCAAAGGCTCTTCGAGAGCACGTTTGATAATTTTTACGCCAACCATTTGATCGCCAGTAACTTTAATTTTATCCAGAGCAGGAATGCATCTGATTAAAGCAACGCCACCACCAGGGACTATACCTTCTTCCACTGCGGCTCGAGTTGCATGCAGGGCATCTTCTACCAAAGCCTTGAGTTCCTTCATTTCAACTTCCGTCGCGGCACCGACTTTCAGGACAGCTACTCCGCCCGAGAGTTTAGCTAAGCGTTCCTGAAGTTTTTCTTTATCATAATCCGATGTACTGGCTTCAATTTGAGCTTTAATTTGTTTGATTCGGCCTTTGATATCCTCGGGTTTACCGGCACCTTCGACAATCGTAGTATTGTCTTTATCTACCACGATTCTCTTCGCATTTCCCAGATGTGAGATAGTAGCATTTTCCAATTTGTAACCGGCTTCTTCAGATATAACTTTACCACCCGTTAATACTGCAATATCTTCTAACATTTCTTTACGACGATCGCCAAATCCCGGGGCTTTCACCGCAGCAACTTTTAAAGTGCCTCTTAGCTTATTGACAATTAAAGTGGCTAAAGCTTCGCCTTCTACATCCTCTGCAATTATCAGTAAGGAACGCCCCATCTGCGACACTTTTTCCAAAATCGGCAACAATTCCTTCATATTGCTGATTTTTTTGTCATAAATCAACAAATAAGGATCTTCTAAAACTGCTTCCATAGCCTCGGCATTCGTTACAAAATAGGCTGAAATATATCCGCGATCAAATTGCATACCTTCGACCAAGTCCAGAGTTGTCAGAGTACTTTTGGCTTCTTCAACGGTAATAACGCCTTCCTTACCGACTTTTTCCATTGCCTCGGCAATTAATACTCCAATCGGTATTTCGACTATATCCTCTTTACCTGATTCATCTTTTATCATCCGGCGGACTTTCCGGTTATTAGCTGAGATAGTTCCTACCTGAGCTATTTCTTCTTTACTGTTTGTCACAGCTTTGCTCAATTCTTTTAGGCTTTCGACTACCGTATTTACAGCCGTGTCAATACCACGTTTCAACTCCATCGGATCGGCACCCGCGGTAACGTTCTTGATGCCTTCAGCAATAATTGACTGGGCTAATACAGTAGCTGTGGTGGTACCGTCACCAGCAACATCTGAAGTTTTTGATGCAACTTCTTTCACCATCTGAGCGCCGATGTTTTCAAGTTTATCTTCCAGTTCGACCTCTTTGGCTACGGTAACACCGTCTTTGGTAATCGTCGGAGAACCAAATTTCTTTTCGATAACTACATTACGCCCTTTTGGACCAAGGGTAACTTTCACAACATTAGCCAGTTTATCAACGCCCTCTTTTAGAGCAGTTCTGGCTTGTATTTCATAAGTGATGTCTTTTGCCATATTTGACTCCTTTTGTTAGCATTAAAGTATTGCAAAAATGTCGCTTTCGCGCATTATCAAATGTTCTTCACCATCAATCATTACTTCTGTACCAGAATATTTTCCATACAAAACATGATCGCCGACTTTTACTTCCAGTGGAATTTTTTTGCCATCATCAGTTGTTTTTCCAGGGCCAACAGCTATTACTGTGCCTTCCTGTGGTTTTTCTTTGGCAGTATCAGGCAAGTATATGCCACCTGGAGTTTTCTCATTAGAAACTAGGGGCTTAACTAAGACACGATCTGCTAATGGTTTGATTGCCATAGAATTTCTCCTTTCAATTAATTTATTAATTATTGATTAACCAATTGTTTTTAGCCATTATTCTCCTTCAAGCATTCAAAGAGCGCATTTAAATTTACAAATGACGTGCCAGTTTTCGGCTCGGACAGAAAGTCAGAGAAAAATATTTCAGCTGACTGTAACCATAGATAGATTATTTCTAGTAAAAGTCCTTTTAATGTAAATTTTATTTCAATTTTTTCGTATTTTCCTATGACGATTATGATCCTGATATGATAAGTTCAAATTTCCTTTTTATTCTGGTGGGATTTGTGGCTGGTGTTCTTTCCGGCTTGTTCGGTATAGGAGGTGGTATTGTAATTGTTCCCATTATGATTTGGTTTGGTCATTTTTCTCAATTAGCCGCAAATAGCATTTCACTTACGGCTTTACTTCTACCGGTTGGGATTCTGGCCGTTTTGGCTTACCATAAATCCAAGTTGGTTAAAGTACGCCAGGCTTTATTTATAAGTTTGGGAATTTTTATCGGCGTGGTTGGCGGCGCTATTTTAGCTCTTGAGATTCCCGCTCATTTCCTGAAACGACTCTATGGCATTTTCCTTTTATATATTGCTTGGACTTATATTGACATTCCATCATTATTTGCAAATGGAGCTAACCAAGAGAAAACTAACCAGCAATTTGAAAATTTAAATTTGGATCGACCGGTTTGTTATATAGTGCTGGGATTTGCGGCGGGAATAATGTCCGGCTTATTTGGCATCGGTGGCGGTATTATAATCGTACCGGCCTTGATATCAATTTTTAAATATCCATATAAAAAAGCCGTCGGTACATCATTGATGGCTTTACTTTTACCAGTAGGACTGCCAGGGGTGTTGATTTATAATCGCGCCGGACAATTACAAATCGGTCCAGCGCTATTTATTGCTCTCGGATTATTATTTGGTGCGTTAGTTGGAGCTTTAGTTGCAATCGAGTTGCCTACTAAACTAATTAAGAGAATCTACGGGGGATTTTTATTGTTAGCAGGCTTTAATTTTATTTTTTAATAAAATCAAGACGATACCGCTAAAGCGGCTTCTAATCACGGTTTAACGACGGTTACTTTCTTCGATTTTAGAAGCTTTGCCCCGTAAACCTCTCAGGTAATATAATTTAGCCCGACGAACTTTGCCGACGCTGATTCTTTTTATTTTCGATATTTTCGGGGAGTGGAGCGGAAAAATCCTTTCCACTCCTATTCCATTGGAGATTTTTCTGACGGTGAAAGTCTCACTAATTCCACTGCCGTGACGAGCAATGACGACTCCCTGGAAAGTCTGCAGACGTTCTTTATCACCTTCAATGATCTTGACTTCAACTGCGACGGTATCACCTGGTTTGAATTCAGGAATATCGGTTCTAAACTGATCCGCAACTGCGGCGGTTAATTTATCCATTATTTTTATCCTCCATATTCATATTTTTAATTAAATCAATTCTTCTTTGGCGAGTTCTAAGTTTGCGTTGTTCCTGGCGCCAGGCGTTTATTTTGGCGTGGTTACCCGTGGTCAAGACCTCTGGAACACTTTTCCGTCGGTAAACCTGTGGATGGGTATATATTGGGCCTTCCAGTAGATTATCCGTAAAGGAATCGGTCTCAGCCGACTCATAGGAATGGAGTACCCCCGCTATGTGTCGGATAACTGCATCAATAATAATGAGCGCCGGGAGTTCACCGCCGGTCAACACATAATCACCGATACTGATTTCATCAGTCACCAGGTTAGCGATTACTCTTTCGTCAACACCTTTGTAGTGGCCGCAAAAAAAAGTCAAGTCTGACTCCTGAGCTAATTCGAGTGCTAAATGATGGTTAAACAATCTTCCCTGTGGCGTTGGAAACACGACGCGCGGTCGTTTATGCCCAGTCAGTTTGACAATTTTATCATAAGCACGAAAAAACGGCTCCGGCTTTAAGACCATTCCCGCACCGCCTCCGTAGGGTTTGTTGTCAATCTGTTTATGTTTATCACGGGTGAAATCCCGTAAATTCCAGACATTAAATTCAACCTTACCATTTTCGACGGCTTTGCGGAACATGCTTTCAGATAAACAGGCTGTAATCATTCCCGGGAATGCGGTGATTATGTAAATTTTCATTTCGGAAATAAACCTTCGATATCTTTAAAAATAACAATTTGTTGTTCAGGGTCAATCTGTTCAATTAAATCGGTTACTGCCGGAACAAGGAGGGTCGCGTCTTCCGATTGAATGACAAATAATGCCTGCGGATTGGTTTCGTCCAATGAACTAATAAAACCGATATCTTTGGCTGAATTGATTACTCTAACCCTGAATCCGATAAGCTCAACGAGCTCTTTCTTCAATTCATATTCTCGTGGAACGAAAACCTTTAGTCCTCTAAGATAATCCGCTTCCTGCCGGGAATTAATATCTCGCAATTTCAAATAAACTTTTTTAGTACTTATTCTCAGATAATCAACCTTCCATGGGCGAGCTACCTGAGCACTTTCACCGAGCCAAAGTACTTTTGGCTCATCTACTTTTATATTTTTCAGAGAGCCGCGATTTAAAAGGACTGCCCCGTTCAGACCAAAGCTTTTTAAAATGGATCCGACCGGTAACAGTACCAAATGATCCATTTTAACGCTTATTCAATGATTTCTAAAATTGCCCTTTTCTGACCTTGTTTGGCGGCGGCGGCAGTCAAAAGTGTTCTTATCGCGCGAGCGGTGCGCCCTTTTTTCCCGATCACTTTTCCAAGATCACCTTCCTTGACTGAAAGTTCCAGAATTACGGTTTTTTCACTATCAACCTGCACCACTTTTACATCTTCCGGATGGTCGACTAATTGTTTTACGATGAATTCAACAAACTCTTTCATAGCTGTCACTCCTCTTTTCTAGTTTCAGACAATTTCAACACTACTACTCAAAAATCTACTTTAAATTTAGTAAAAAATAGTCAAAGTATCTTTTATAATTAAAATCTCACATTTCTGTCTGGACATCAGTCTTAGATTCGGTTACTTCGCTGGAAGTTTCACTGGTCTCTTCAGATCCTTCGATTTCTGGTATTACTTTTTCTTCAGAAGATTCAACCGCTTTAGTTTTTTTCGCCGCGGCGGATTTAGGTTTTGCAACTTTCCCAGTCGGTTCGGTTTCAGGTTCTAATTCTTCTTCGATATTCTCGACGACTGGGACAGATTCGGGTTCTGGGACCTCGACGGCTTGTGCTTCTTTAACTTCTTCAGCGATTTCAGCGCTTTTATTATGAGCTAACTGCCATTTTTGGATTTCGATATTTCTTACCTGTTCGCTGATATTATTGCGAATCAAATGCCATTCCATTGCGATACCTTCTTTCTGTAATAGATTGAAAACAGTATCTGAAGGAACAGCACCTTTTTCTAACCAGCTAAAAACCTTTTCCTTATCTATTTTAACGGTTGCCGGTTTGGTCAGCGGATCGTAATAACCTAATTTGTCGAGGTATCTACCATCCCGGCGACATTTACTGTCCATTGCCACGATCCAGTAAAACGGTTTCTTCTTTCTACCCATTCGTTGTAATCTAATTTTTACTGCCACTAAGAGCCTCCTTTTATTTAATTACCTATTCCAAAAGCAGATAAATTCTTGGGTAGTTTCATCCGACCCATTTGTTTCATTAACTTAGTTATCTGCCAGTATTGATTAAGTAGACGGTTGACATCCTGCGGCTGAGTACCACTCCCCAGAGCAATCCGTCGTCGCCGACTACCATTAATTATATTGGGTTTAAGCCGTTCGGTTCGAGTCATTGATTGAATAATCGCTTCGGCTTTAATCAGTTCTTTTTCATCTACTTTTTGATTTCCGAGTCGCATACGGGCAAAGCCAGGCAAGTGTTCCATTACGCTATCAAGCGGTCCAAGTTTTTTTAACTGTCGTAGCTGAGTCAAATAATCTTCGAGGGTAAATTGTTCTTTTTTTAATTTATTTTCTAATTTCAATGCCGATTCAAGGTCAACGCTCGCTTGCACTTTTTCGACTAATGAGACAACGTCACCCATCCCGAGAATTCGCCCGGCTACCCGCTCCGGATGGAAAATTTCCAGATCGCCGATCTTTTCACCGAAACTCATATATATAATCGGTTTCCCGGTAGAAGAAACGATCGTCAAAGCAGCTCCACCGCGCGTATCGCTATCCATTTTGGTTAAGATGATTCCGTCAACACCAATTTGTTCGTTGAAAGAAGTAGCGGTGTTGACTGCGTCCTGCCCGGTCATTCCGTCAACAACCAGAAGGATATTATGCGGTTTGATGGTATTTTTGATAGTTTTTAATTCCGCCATCATTTTTTCATCTATGTGCAAACGCCCGGCGGTATCAATTATTAGCGTATCGCGATGTTGCTGTCGTGCAAAAGTAATTGCATCTTGGATTCGCCCGACTACATCGGGGTTCTCGCGAAAACAGGGAACCTTTATCTGTCGAGCAAGAATCTCTAATTGCTCCTCGGCGGCAGGACGATAAACGTCCACAGGCACTAATACTGGGCTATGTTGCTTCTGAAGTAATTGATAAGCTAATTTTGCGGCGCACGTTGTTTTTCCGCTACCTTGCAAACCGACCAGCATAATGATAGTCGGCGGAATAGAAGCCTCCTTCAAATTGCGGTTTTTATCTCCAAGCAAATGAACCATCTCATCATAGATGATTTTCACGATTAATTGTCCGGGAGACAGGCTTTTGGCAACCGTTACCCCGACTGATTTCTCCTGTACCGACTGAACGAATTCTTTTGCAACCTTGTAATTGACATCGGCTTCAAGTAAAACCCGCCTAATCTGACGCATTGCATCCGCGATATTATTCTCAGTTATCCGCCCTTCTCCACGAAGGGATTTTATGATCGCACCAAAACCGTTTTGTAATTGTTCAAACATTGTTTAATTCAAATTCATTAAAGCGGGTAAATTTAATTTTTTTAACTTCTTTTTGCAAGATATTATCCTCGCAGGATTATATAGTATCAAGATATGGTATCCACCGTTTCATCACTAAAGAATATAAGGATTTATTTGAAAATAAAGGAAGATTGAGTTACCTTTTGCTTGTGAATGCTAATTAAAACTAAAGGATTATCATGAATAGAAGACATCTAATGATCGTTTTGACGTTCCCAATATTCTTAATGTATAATTGCTCCGAAACACAACCTGAGTCCAGCAATCCCTACCGAATAAATTCGGGACTCAATCCTGGAATAAATATTGGTAATGCTCTCGAAGCCCCGAACGAAGGCGAATGGGGCGTGGTGATTAAAGATGAATATTTTCCATTGATAAAATCAGCTGGATTTAACTCCGTCCGTTTACCAATTCGCTGGTCAGCACATGCCGACGTTAATCCACCTTATACGATCTCGGACGATTTTATGAACCGAGTGCGTCACATCGTTGACACTGCTCTTGAGCACAAATTATATGTAGTTATCAATGTTCAACATTTTCAGGAAATTTACACTGAACCCATAGAAAATAAATCGCGCTTGCTGGCTTTCTGGCATCAAATCGGTTTAGCATTCAAGGACTACCCGCAAACTTTACTTTTCGAGCCACTCAACGAACCTCATTTCAATCTCACCCCCGAATTATGGAACGAATGGATACCTGAATTAATTGATACGATTCGGGTCACAAATCCCAATCGTACTTTGGTAATCGGAACAGCCGACTGGGGCGGAATCTGGAAAATGAAAGAATTAAAGTTACCCACTACTGAACGAAATCTAATCCTCGCAATCCACTACTATGAACCATTCCGGTTCACTCACCAAGGTGCCGAGTGGGAAAAAGAAAGTAATGCCTGGCTGGGGCGCACCTGGACCAAAACCACCGATCAAATGCAAGAACTCAACCAGCATTTCGACCTAATTAAAAAATTTGCTGACTCGTTAGGAGTACCGGTTTATATCGGAGAATATGGCTGTTATAATCGTGCTCCCGAAGAATCTCGATTAATTTGGACACGAACAGTCTCTGAACAATGTGAAAAATACGGATTTAGCCGTGCCTACTGGGAATTCTGTTCTGTTTTCGGTATCTATGATCCAGTTGCTCAACAATGGCGGGAGCCGCTTCGTTCAGCAGTATTATTGGCGAAGTGAAAATTATCACTAGCTTTAATCACTAATTCACAATAACTTCGCTTTGACTCACCCGACCGGTAATATCTTATTAGAAATTGAAGTTATGACGGAATATTTCATAACCATTATGATATAACCGGCAGGTGATTAATCCTGGTGAAACATTCATGATAACCAGTAAACACAAAGAACAATGAAAATTACAACCACAAAGTCAATAAGAGATTGAGGAATAAAAAAGAATTCTTTGCGTCTCTGCGTCTTTGCGAGAAAGGTATTTTCAGGTGAAAAGTAATGGAACTTAACTTCGTCATAATACTTTAATTTTGGTCATAGCTAAAATCAGACGTAATTGCATATCAGAAAACACCAATGTAAATTCCGACAAATTTGATTTTTATGATAATTAACAAACGATTCTGCGCTAAAATAATATTCACTTCATTTTGTTTATTCAGTGCTCTGCTCATCCGGCTCGAGGCTGTCGAATTGACAATTTTAAGCGAAACTACTTCAGAACTGACTCTTCGGGTCGAAATTGATGCCGACTTAGAATGGCGCCAAATAGAAAATTACCCGAATAAAGTCAGCTCCTTGACTTTAGGAGACGCCTACCAATCCCATTTGAGTCAAACCCTGGAAATTCCTTACTATCAATGGCTAATCGCACTTCCGACTGAGGATAAACCTTCAGTATCCATAACCAAATCTGTTTTTGAGTCAGTCAAACTCTTAAAATACCTGACTATGGACGAGTTGATGGCTCTCGATAAATTTCCCTTGGTTGCGATCGCCGAGACCGGTTTTTTAAGAGATGTTCCCTTCGGTTCGCTTGTAATATATCCCCTGCGTTCAGCAAATAATTCCAATGAATTACGTTTATTGCGCGAGATTGAAATTACCATACAGTACCCGGCAGTTAGAAAAACGACTATCAATCAGACTGCAGTAGAAAAGGGCGATTATTTAAATGCTTTTGTGAATGGATCATCAGCCACACGCTGGCGACAATCCCGCCCGCTTAGTCTAAGAAAACCTCTGAGTCAACCTTCCGGTAAGTGGTTTCGCATCACGGTAAAAAAGGATGGCGTTTATACCCTAACCCTCGACGACCTAAAAAGCGCCGGATTGACTGAGACAAGCATAGATACGGGACGTATTTATCTCTACTCTAATTCCACCGGTGGGCGTCCTCTGGATGCAACAATTGGCGCCGCCGTTCCATCGAATTTAATCGAAAATACTCGCTGGATAAAAGGTAATAACGACCAAGATTTTACTAACGCTGATACGATTCTTTTTTACGGTCGGGCTACAAGCGGAATTGACCTCGATTCTAAAAACTCCCTCACTTTCGTGCGGAATCCCTACTCACTAATAAATTATTATTGGTTATTTATCGCCGATGAACCCGGCTATCCTAAGGCTATGCCGACTATAAATAGTCTTTCAGCAACTCCCAATATGACCGTAACTCAAAGTGAGCATCTCGAGGTTCACGAAGAAGAAAAGGTTAATTTTTTACGCTCCGGATTAAAATGGAGCGGAGAAAAATTCAATACCTCAGGTTCAAATGTTTCGGTAATTCTGACTATGCCAAAAGTTCGTGATAGTTACGTTGGCGTAATGACAATCTGCACTCGCGGAGCGGTTGATGAAATTTCACATTATTTTAAAGCTTATTTGAACAATAGTACTACGCCGGTCGCCAGTTGGTCAGCCACTAATTATCAAAGTGCCACTACTTCTTTTTCAACGACTCTTTCAGCTAACATAAATATTTTGAAAATTAACTATACTTCCCGACCTAGTAGCGCCAGCGCTTATCTGGATTATGTAATGTTTCGTTATACTAAAGACCTAAGCGCATTCACCGAACCGCAAACTTTCTGGTCACCGTCGTATTCTGGAATAGTCGAATATGAAATTAACGATCTAAATTTTACCAATCCACTGATTCTGGACGTTAGCGACTGGAGCAATGTTTCCATCCAGCAATACAACCGAAATTCTAACCTAATTGCGTTCCGTACAGCCAGCCAATCCAACCAACGTCGGCAGTATTATTTTACCGCTCCATCTTTTTTTTATAAACCGGAAAAAATCGAGTTAATCCCGAATCCTCAATGGATTACATTGCGCAATATAACCAGTTCCTACGATTACATCATTATCACTGCCGATGATTTCCTGACCGCGGCTGAAAAAATTGCCACTCTATATTCACAGGAACTTCCCCCCGGAGATCGTCTTAATACATTGGTTGTCACTCAAAATCAAATCCTGCGCGAATTTAATGCCGACATCACCGATCCTCACGCCATTCGCTTTTTTCTGAAATATGCCTATGAAAATTGGACAACCGCTCCAGCGTATGTACTGTTACTTGGCGACGGCACTTTTGATTACCGCGCCATCGAATCCAGCACAGGAAATTATGTAATGACCTATCAGGTTGAACCGGCTGTGGAAGATTACTCCGGTTTTTCTTCCTATGCTTCCGATGCTCGTTTTGTCTATATTAAAGGTTCGGATCAGGTTATGGATATGGCAATCGGTCGGGTGCCTGTGAGAACTGCTACGGAAGCCCTCGATTATTATGAAAAATTAAGACAATACCTCACCGAACCAATTTATGGCGAATGGCGTAGTCGGATCACGCTGGTCGCCGACGATCCGCAACGACCTTATAACAATGAAAAATATCATATAAATGATACTGAATCTTACATTGCCAAATATATTCCTAAAAGTCTCATAACCGATAAATTGTATTTACTTGAATATCCAGAAGTCCAGGACGTATCCAGTAATTGGGTAAAAAAACCTGCCGCGACCGAAGCCATCTTAAATCAACTCAAACGCGGCACAACTTTGATTAATTATCTCGGCCATGGTTCTTCCACAGTCTGGGCGCAAGAAGAAGTACTAAAAATGGACCGCGACATTGGTTTAATCGAAGCCGGAATGAAATTACCACTCTGGATCGCCGGAACCTGTAGTTGGGGGCAATTTGACGACATCAATACTATTTGTATGCCGGAAGCCTTAATCAATAAAAATAGCGACGGAGCCATCGCTATCCTTACACCAACTCGACCAACTACTGGTACTCAGAATGCCAGTTTCATAGGCAATTTCATCAAAAAGATGTTTCCAAGCGGCGAAATCAGTCGAACCAGACTTGGCGCTCTAATTCAAAATATTTATAACGGCACAAATGAAAATCAGGAGAAATACGTTCTATTCGGAGACCCAGCCCTTTACCTGGCGTTGCCGTATCAAAAAGCCACTTTCGATAAAATGCCCCGCGACACTTTGGCAGCATTGGAAAAGGTCAGCGTTACCGGACGTGCAGTTTCCGAACAGAATTTTAACGGCGATGGAATTATCAATGTCTTTGACAGCGATCGCTACGTAACCCGCTATTACCTCGACGACGCTAAAGTAACCCAGAATCTTAGTTACACTCTTTCTGGTGAAACGCTCTATCGGGGCAATCTTAAAATCGAAAATAGTGAATTTTCCTCCCGCTTCTACATCCCGAAAGACCTCAGCTATATGAACCTTTTCGGCCGGATTAAGGTTTACGGCTGGAACACTTCTGCTATGAGTGATTTTGCCGGTTGTTATGATTCATTATTATTTACCGGTACCACCCAATTCGATGATACCAGTGGCCCGCAAATCGTGATCGGCTTTGAAGGTATGGATTTTAAAAGCGGAGACATCGTCGCTCCCGATGCCAAAATTAAAGTATCAATTATGGATCCGGTGGGAATTAACATCGCCGGCAAACTCGGACATGATATCACTTTCCGTTTTGATAATGATAATGACCTTATTTTTGAAATGACGGAAGACTTTGTTTATGATGTAAATAGCGACTCTTCAGGCGTTATAACCAGTGACTTGCCTAATCTCTCACCGGGAATCCACCAAATCACTGTAAAAGCCTGGGATAACGCTAATAATTATGCAACCGCCACAGCTGAATTTATCCTTGCCAGTTCTGATAAATTAAAATTGGAAAGAGTGGTCAATTTCCCCAATCCCTTCGCTAGTACAACCGACTTTGTCTTTTATCTTACTCAGCCGGGACAGGTAAAAATCACCATCTACACCATCCGCGGGCTAAAAATAAAAACTATATTGAGTGACGAAATTTTACCGCCAGGTTTTCATCAAGTTAATTGGGACGGATGTGACGATTTCGGCGATGAAATCGCCCGCGGCATTTACCTCTATAAAGTTCAAGTACAGTCATCCGATTCAAACCAAAAAGATACCTTCATCGGAAAAATGGTAAAATCATGACGACCCAACTCAATTGGTATTCTATGCCGATTATTTTGGCTTCTCAATCGCCGCGCCGGAAAGAAATTTTAGACATGATTGGACTGAAATACGAAGTCTGTCCTCCCCATTATATCGAAAACAATTCAATTGGCAAGTCGCCGACAACCATCGTTATAAAACATGCCCTGAATAAAGCCGGAACCGTAGCACCTCGCTATCCGAAAGCTTGGATTATCGGTGCCGATACCGTCGTCGTTTGTAAAAACAGAATTTTAGGAAAACCACAGAATGAAAACGAGGCGGTTCAGATGTTAAAATTCCTGAGCGGCGTCGAACATAGCGTCTTCACCGGATATTGCGTTCTGAATTCCGCAAATGGTCGTTATTTGAAAAATGCAGTACGAACCCGGGTCAGATTTAAAGAAATTCCTTTGGCGGAAATCCAATATTACGTTGAAAATTATCATCCGTTCGATAAAGCCGGGGCTTACGCCATTCAGGATTTCAGCGCTATTTTCGTCGAGAAGATTAACGGATGTTTTTATAATGTGGTCGGTTTTCCGCTACCGGCTTTCTACGAACAGGTTAAAAATGAACTTTCTATCTGCCTCTGAAAGTTTTTATTGAAATTAATAGGAATTTTTCTGATATTTGAAACAATGGAAATGAACTAAATGAACTAGAGGAACAATGGCAACGTTTTATGAAATATTAAAACAAAGCAGAGAAACACAGGGACTTACTATTGAGCAGATTTCCAGCCGGACCAAAATCAGCAAAGAAATAATCACAGCCATCGAATCCGGTGATCTAAAAATATTGCCGAAAACATATATGCGTTTATTCCTGAAAGCCTACTCTCAGGAATTAAATTTAGACCCTGAAGCAATTCTTAAAAATTTCGAGGAATTGCTCGGCGAACCAGTTGAGACACCGGCAGTTCCTGACAACAACATTAAGCCGAGTTTACCCATTTCACAAAAGCCGGAAAAACCAGAAAAACCAATAATAGGAAAAAAACAAAACCGCAACTTTTCCACTGTAATAATCGTTTTTGTGATTCTCGTTTTTTTGATTGCAGTCCTCAGACAGGTTTTAATGGATGAAAAAAAGACGAGCAGTAATACCGCACTACCGAAAATTACTCCAACTGACACAACTCAAACTATTCCTCCGAGTCCCGATCTCGAAGTAGCAGTTCCCAAAAGCGAATTGAATTTAACTATTACAACTAAAGACAGCTGCTGGGTGCGGATTGTCACAGATAATCGTACGACTTTTGAAGCAACTCTGCCACCACTTTATAAAAAAGAAATGATCGCCAAAGAGCAATTCGATATGCAAATTGGTCGCCCCGGTTCTATTAATCTAGTTTTAAATGGAAAAGACTTAGGCCCGGTTGGCGTTCCTGGCATTCCAACCCGTTTGATAATAACCAAAGATGGGATTATTAGGCGTCAGAGTTTTTAATCTCAATAATTTTTCCTCATTTTAATTTCTCCTCTTTTTAAATAACCCCTTAATCTTCTTAAAACCTTTAAAAAAAACTCTTGACAATTAGTATATTTTGTCCTATTTTGTGGGTGAATGTGGTAAGAAATCCCAAATAATCCCAAAAATGCGAGGAAACTGTAAACCCGATGATTACTGCCTTTGCCGGTGAAACCCGCCACCCACTTGACGAAAAAAATCGCTTGAGTATTCCGGCTAAATATCGACGTTGGGCTGATGGTCAGGACGGCGAGTGTACCTTTGTGGTTACCAAAGGCTCGGATCCTTGTTTAGTTGTCTATCCATCCACCGAATGGGATGTATTATCTGAGAAGCTTTTGAAATTATCCTATTTTAAGAAGAAAAATCGGGCTTTTATCCGAGCGCTGGCACGTAGTTCTGTTCGTCTAAAGTGTGACGGCCAGGGGCGTATTTTGATACCTACAAGTTTACTTGAATACGCCCATATTAAAAAAGAAGTAACGATCATCGGAGTATTGAATCGTCTCGAATTATGGGATCCGGAAACGCTTGAAAAACATGAAGAGTCTTCGATTCCTCTCGATGATGAATATTACGAAGACCTGGGCGACATTCTTTAATCTTGATATTTGGAAAATTATGGTATGACTACCCTCCATATTCCCGTATTGGTTGAACAAACAATCCAATTTTTGATCAATAGACCGACGGGAATTTACGTTGACTGTACCCTTGGTACCGGTGGTCATTTCCAAGCGATAGCCCAACATTTAGATAATGACGCATATCTAATTGGTATAGATGCCGATCCGAGTGCCGTGCAATATTGCGAGCAAAATATTTCGATTTCTCAGCCTCACCAGTTTATCACTGCCAATTTTGTTGATATTAAACGGATTTGCTATCGGGCAGGCTTTCCGAAAGTTGACGGTATTTTAATGGATCTCGGATTATCATCATTTGCCTTAGACAATCCCGAGCGGGGTTTTACTTATAGTCAGGCTGGTCCTCTCGATATGCGTTTCTCGCCTGATACTGCTCAGACTGCGATGGACTTTATCAATACAGCCTCCTTGAAAGAACTGGCATTAGTTTTCAAAGAATATGGTGAAGAACGTTACAGCTACAATATTGCTCGTCGCATAATAACTGAAAGAGATAAAAATCCTATTAAAACTACTGGCCAATTAGCCTCTATTATTCGAGAAGAAGTTCCAAAGCAATTTCAAATTAAAACCTTGAGTCGTATTTTTCAGGCGATTCGGATTCAAGTCAATCAGGAATTAGACGCTTTACGACAAGGTCTATCAGATGCTGTTTCATTATTAGCCCCTTCCGGACGAATTGTCGTTATTTCTTATCATTCCATTGAGGATCGCATCGTCAAACAATTTTTTAAAAAGGAAGCCAGCGATTGCATCTGCCCTCCTGATTTCCCGATTTGTCAGTGTAATCACCGTGCCCAGTTAAAAATTTTAACCCATCGCCCGATATTACCGAACAAATCTGAAATAGAAAGAAACTCACGGGCACGGAGTGCCAGACTGCGCGCCGCGGAAAAATTGTAGAGATAAAATATGTCCAGCCGCAAGTCATTTCGTAGAAGGAAAAAAAATCTGTTGTTGATTGTCGGCTTTTTTGTTCTTATCGGTTCGATGGTATTTTATATCTGGATTTACAACACCACCAACGCTCTGTATCGCGAAATAGACCAGTTAAAACGAAAGGAAGCCAGTCTGATTGCCCAAAATCAGATGATCGTCGTTGAAATTGAGAGACTGAGTCGGGCAGATCGCATAAAAAATATCGCGATGACCGAAATTGAAATGGTTACGCCTTTACCAGAAACATTAGCAGTTGTCATAGATTCTAAGGTTTTAGCAGTTGAATAATGGCTAATCAATTTAAATCCATTCGGAAAAGGACTTTGATAGTGAGTAGCTCATTAGTGGCTCTCTGGGTGGTTTTGATAGCACGCCTCTTTTATATTCAAGTTTTAAATTCTAAAAAATATCAGGAATTATGTAATAATCAAGCCAATCTGCGCAAAGCCGTGTTACCGCGCCGAGGCATATTTTACGATCGCAACGGCGAGGCTTTAACCATTGATTTAGTTAATTACTCGATCGCGGCGCATCCCTACTTGGTTGAAGATAAACCCCGTTTAGCCAGTACTCTGGCTAATGATTTGAGCGCCAAACCCGAGCAGTATCTTAAACTGTTGGAATCCAATAAAACTTTCGTCTGGCTGGAACGCGAAGTCCCCTATTCAAGTTTTCAAAATTATGAAAAATATGAAAAAACTCCCGGATTGGTTATCGAAAAAAATGTTAAACGCTACTACCCGCTCGGTGAAATTACCGGTCAATTGCTTGGTTTTACAAATATAGATAATCGCGGAGTTTGCGGGCTGGAAAGCGGATTGGAAGGCTTACTTTGCGGAACGCCCGGCTGGATTATGGTTCAAAAAGACGGCTGGGGACGACTTCACTATCGGCCGGATTTGCCTTCCAAGAGCAGTATTGACGGCAATGATATTGTCTTGACAATTGATCGGGAGTATCAGACTATTTTATATGAGGAACTTTTACAGGCTTACACCGAAACAAAAGCTGAAAAAGCTATGGGCATCGTGATTAACCCCAATGATGGCGATATCTTAGCTATGGTTACCTTGCCACCTTTCAATTCTAATAAACCTTCCGATTATCCGATTTCTGCTCAACGCAATGCCGTAGTTTCGGATATATTCGAGCCGGGGTCAATTTTCAAGATTGTAACCGCGACAGCCGCTCTCGATAACAAAGCTCTGCAACCTAAACACCAAATTGATTGTAATCCCGGTTTTATTCAAATCGGGAATCGGATAATTCGCGATCATGATAAATACAGCATTCTGACTTTCGCGGAAGTAATAAAAAATAGTAGTAACGTCGGAACCATTAAAGTCGCCCAATTAACCGGAAAAGATCAAATCTTTAACTATGCTCGCAAGTTCGGGTTTGGGGCAAAAACCGATATCCAGTTTCCCGGTGAAGAATCCGGGATTTTACACCCATTTAAAAAATGGAACGACCTAATTCTGGCTCAGGTTGCTATCGGTCAAGGAGTCTGCGTCACGGCTTTACAAACCGGAATGGCTTATTCGGCTATTGCCAATGGTGGCTTATTACTTAAACCGCAAATCGTCAAAACGATCAAGACCAAAGATGGCATTGAAATCTTCAATGCTCAACCGGTTTATATCAGGCGAGTTGCCAGTAGTGAAACAATGAGCACTTTACGCGAGTTATTAAGACTAACAGTAATGAGTGGAACCGGTTCACGTGCCGATATTAACGGATTAGCCATTGCTGGAAAAACCGGAACTGCTCAAAAAGTTGTCAACGGAGCTTACAGTCAGACTGAGTACATGGCATCGTTCGTCGGATTCTTTCCCGCAGATAATCCTAAGTTACTGTGTGTGGTTGTTATTGATAATCCGAAAGGTCTCAGGCATACTGGTGGTGGTGTTGCGGCACCGGTCGTTCGAGAAGTTTTCAAAAGAATCGTGAACCAGTCTGACGATCTGTTCTTCGATGAACCAGCTCCCTTACCAACCCCAGTGGTTAATTATGTTTACGAAACTAAACCGGCGGTCGCTAATGTTCCTCAAACACCTGACGAGGCTTATCATCCCAATTTAACGACTGCGATTTATACCAATCAAATGCCTGATCTTTGTGGAAAAACTCTTAGACAGGCGGTTGGAATTTTACATGAAATTGGGATTGACGATATTGAAATTGAAGGTTCGGGAGTTGTGGTCAGCCAAAAGCCGACCCCTCATTCGCCAGTCAATCCGCATGTCAAATGTATATTGAAACTTCAACCCACTCGGACGCCTCTTGAATAATTCACTTTCCGAAATATTACAAGGTATTGAATTTCGCTGGCTGGGAAACTTACCGTCTTCAGTAGCGGCTCTTAGTGTCAATTCCAAGGAATTGGCTAAGGGGGCGCTCTTTTTCGCAATTCGCGGGGCTAAGGATGATGGCCATAAATATGTTAAAAACGCAATACAAAACGGTGCGGCCGCTGTGGTGGTCGAAGAAGTAGTCGCTGATGAATCCATCCCCCAGATCATCGTTGCCGACACTAAAACAGCCCTCTCAAAAGCCGCCGCCAATTTTTATGAAAATCCGACCAATAATATGACGATCGTCGGTGTGACCGGCACCAACGGCAAAACTACCACTGTTTACCTATTAAATGAAATATTCAAAGAAGCTGGTCTAAAGCACGGTACTGTCGGCACGCTGGGTTACTCGATTGGAGATGAACGTTTCTCCTCGAACTTGACTACACCCGATAGTATCCAATTACAGCAAATTTTTAAAAAAATGCTCGACCGTGGAGTCGAAATAGCGGCTATGGAAGTGTCTTCGCATGCTTTAGCCTTGCATCGCGTTGACGATGTCCATTTTAAAGCCGCCGTGTTTACCAATATTTCTCAAGATCATCTCGATTTTCACCATAGTCTCGATGAATATGCCACAACTAAGAGCAAACTCTTCGCAATGATTGAAAAAGACGGGTTTGTAATCAATAATCTCGATGATAATTATTCCGATTTATTCAAGAACGCCGCCCAATGCCGCCTGTTCACCTATTCTTTGCTGAAGACAGCCGATTTCACCTGGGCGCCCGGAGTGACCTGGTCAAACGGCATTTCCGGAGAAATCCTAACTCCCAACGGCAAAATTGAAATCAAGAGTCGCCTTTCGGGACAATTTAACTTGAAAAATATTTTGGCGGCTACGGCGGTAGCGGTTAATCTAAATATTGACGATAAAATCATCGCTTCAGCCCTAGACAGAGTCAAATCTGTGCCCGGCCGCTTACAAGAAATTTCGCATCCTGGCCAATTTCGCGTTTTTATAGATTATGCTCATACCCCGGACGCCATTACTAATGTCTTGCAGACTCTACGTGGAATGCTTCCGGCCGACGGGCGCTTAATTGTAGTTTTTGGTTGTGGTGGTAATCGCGATCGCGACAAGCGTCCTAAGATGGCGCGAGCTGTCGAGTCCTTAGCCGACCAGGCGATCGTCACCACCGACAATCCGCGCTTCGAAGAACCGTATGATATTATTGAGGATATTGTTAAGGGCTTTACGAGCGGGTATAATTTCAAAGTAATCATTGATCGGAAAGAAGCGATCCTGGATGCTTTAAAAAATGCTGAGCAAAACGATATAATCGCAATTCTTGGCAAAGGTCATGAAACCTATCAAGAAATTCGCGGAGTCAGGTATCCATTTTACGACGGGGAAATCGTACAACAATTCTACGGCGGATCAAATGATTAAGGCAGATTTCATTCGGTCACTCGGTCTCGGACGCATTGTCAATTTCGAGGGGGCAATCAATGGCGCTGAAATTGACAGTCGCAAACTTCAGCCTGGTGCGGCTTTCTTCGCTTTAAAGGGTGCGACATCCGATGGTCATGCTTATGTTCAGGAGGCTTTGCAGAAAGGTGCCGTTTTGTGCGTGGTAGCGGAAGATTGGGCGGCTAAAAATCCGACTCCCGCACCTCTCTGGATCGTACCCGATCCGGAAAAAGCCCTCCAGAAATTAGCCGAAAAATGGCGACTCTCCTTCTCCATTCCGGTGCTGGCAATCACCGGAACTAACGGAAAAACGACAACTCGTGCGATGTGCGCCGCAATTATAAAAACAGCCTATAAATTGCATACAACTTCCGGCAATTTCAATAATCAACTCGGTTTGCCGATCACTTTGTTGAATTTAAGACCCGAACACCAATTCAGTCTAATTGAAATGGGGACAAATCATTTCGGCGAGATTGCCCGACTATGTGAAATTGCCCATCCGAATGCCGGTTTAATTACCAACGTCGGTTGGGGACATATTGAATTTTTCGGCAATATTGAGGGCGTAGCGCGGGCTAAATCTGAATTGTTCGCCGCTCTGCCGGAAAATGGAATCGCTTTTATTAATGCAGACGATCCTATGATCGTCAAAATGCCGGTAGCCGGGCGCAAAATTAAGTACGGTTTTGAAAATAAAGCTGTTGATTTCTATGGCAAAATCTCAGGCTATAATGATGAAGGTCAAGCGGTTTTAAACGTCAATTCGCGGTTCGACATTCATCTGCCAATTCCCGGTAGAATTGCCGCTTTAAATGCCTTAGCGGCGGTTGCAGTCGGTTTATTTTTTAATGTAGATGAAAAAGCGGTCATAGCGGCTCTTGAAGCATTTCAACCGGTCAGTCAGCGCTTTGTGCAGATTAAAGTCGGTCCCTATCAGGTGATTAATGATGCTTACAATGCCAATCCTGATTCGACTATCGCCGCTTTGGAAACCTTTAGACGGATTAAAACTTCTGGACGTCGCATTTTCATAATGGGCGATATGCTCGAATTAGGTCAATATGCTATGCAAGGGCATAAACGAGTCGGCAAGGCGGTCGCTCAAGCCGATATTGACCGCTTTTATGGCGTTGGAACGCTAACTGCCTATGCCATTGAGACTGCCGCTCGAGCTGGCTTAAAAGCCGCTTATCATTTCAGCACCAAATCCGATTTATTAGCCGCTTTAAAATCCGATTTGAAAGAAGGCGATACTCTACTCGTGAAAGGTTCACGCGGCAGTCGTATGGAAGAAATTATTGAGGGACTAAGCCAATAATATGTTTTACCATCTCCTCTATCCATTAAAAAAATACTTCACAGGATTTAATCTGTTTCAGTACATCACCTTTCGAGCGGCTATGGCGGCTATTACGGCTTTGCTGATTAGTTTCATTATTGGTCCATACATCATTAAAAAGCTAAAAAAATACCAAATCGGCGAGTTGATTCGGGAAGATGGTCCCCAGACACATTTGGCTAAAAAAGGGACACCAACAATGGGTGGAATTATTATCTTATTTTCGGTAATTGTTCCAGTACTTTTGTGGGCTAATCTTACCAACACCTACATAAATCTAATTTTACTTAGTACAATCTGGATGGGTATTTTCGGTTTCCTCGATGATTATTTAAAAGTCATTAAGAAAAAGAAAAAAGGGTTGATCGCTCGTTATAAACTTTTAGGGCAAATCACTCTGGGCTTGTTAATCGGTTGTTATCTGTATTTCTCACCTGAATTTGCTGACATTAACTCAATCACTTCCGTACCGTTTTTAAAAAATAATTATCTTGATTTCGGATGGTTTTATATTCCGTTCGTAATTTTTTTCATCACTGGTATTTCTAACGCCGTTAATCTAACTGATGGACTGGATGGTCTTGCCGCTGGCTTGATGGGAATCGTCGCCTTGGCTATGGCGGTCATTGCTTATATAACGGGGCGTGTAGATTTTAGTAATTACTTAAACACGATTTATTTGGCGGGAAGTGGGGAATTATCAATATTCTGTATGGCCGCCGCCGGAGCATTTCTTGGTTTCCTGTGGTTTAATGCCAAACCGGCTGAAGTTTTTATGGGCGACACTGGCTCACTTTCAATGGGTAGCGCTCTGGCTACTCTGGCAATTTTATTGAAAAAGGAAATATTGTTCATTTTTCTGGGCGCTTTGTTCATTGCCGAGGCGCTCTCGGTCATAATTCAAGTGGTTTACTTTAAATGGACTAAAAAGCGGACCGGCGTTGGTCAACGGGTTTTCAAAATGGCGCCCTTACATCACCATTTCGAAATGCAGGGCATACCGGAGAGTAAAATTGTAATCCGCTTTTGGATAATCGGCATTTTGTTGGCTTTGTTCAGTCTAAGTACTTTTAAAATTCTATGATAGATTTAAAAACCAAACCAGCTAATCTGAATGATTTAAAAGTCGCCGTTCTGGGCGCTAAACGCAGTGGAATTGCGGCCGCAATATTAGCCGCCCGACGGGGTGCTGAGGTTCTTTTATCAGATACCGCCAATCCGGAAATTGCCCCAGAACAGCATTCCGCATTAAAGCAACACAATGTTCAATTGGAAATTGGCGGGCACACCTCGAAAATTTTTGATTCCGACCTAGTTGTTCTAAGTCCGGGAATTCCCAATGATGCTCCCATCGTCATTGAAGTCACCAAGCACTCAATACCGATCGTGGCTGAAGTGGAGATGGCTTACTGGTTCTGCCCTACGGATAATATCATCGCCGTTACTGGTTCCAATGGTAAAACTACTACCACTACCCTTCTATCTGAGATTTTTAAAGGCACTCAATACGAACCGTATTGTGGCGGCAACATCGGGACGGCTTTTAGCCATTTGATCATTGAGGCTGAACGTTCCGCCCACCCCCAGAAAATTTTCATTCTGGAGCTGAGCAGTTTTCAGCTGGAGCGCATTGTCCATTTCCGTCCGAAAGTTTCGCTGATCCTGAACATAACGCCCGATCATCTGGATCGCTACGAACATCGTATGGAGCTTTATTTAGCCGCCAAATTGCGCATAACGATGAATCAGACCGAAGATGACTACTATATTTTTAATGACGATGATGAATTGCTAAAGACTAATTTGCCGCCGAGATGCCATTTGATTCCCGCCGGATTACATTCCACTTCCCAGAAATTAATTACTTCAGACGCCGAGAAGATTTATTTTTCCGGAGAAGATCAATTCATTGAACGGGCGCGAGTTGCTTTGCTCGGCGAACATAATCTTTACAATTTGACCGCCGCTTTGACTGCCGGGCGATTGTATCAATTACCAATTACGCATTTACAAAATATATTGTACAATTTTAAAAGCATAGAACATCGCCTCGAATTTGTGACAACCATAGACGGCGTGGACTATTACAATGATTCTAAAGCCACTAACGTTGTTTCGGTCAATTATGCCTTGAGAAGTTTTAACCGGCCGGTAATTGTCATTTTGGGCGGAAAAGATAAAGACTCCGATTTTACGCTTCTCATCCCGCAAATCCGGGAACATGTCAAAGCCGCAGTTTTAATTGGTAAAGCCGCTGATAAAATTCGCAAGGCATTGAGTGGTGTCGTCGAGATGTATGACGCCGGGTATTCTATGCCGAGCGCCATCGAAATTGCTCGCAATCTGGCTGTGCCTGGTGACATAGTCTTGCTCTCTCCGGCTTGTGCCAGTTTCGATATGTTTAATGATTATGAACATCGCGGTCGGGTTTTTAAGGAAATCGTGATGAATTTGCCGAAGGACTTGAAAGTATGAACGTTGCTTTTAAAAAAGGAAAAGTTGACCAAAAATACTTGATCGCCTTTTTTATTCTGTTAGGTTTCGGTTTAGTGATGCAATATAGTGCCAGTTCTTCGCTTGGGGAAGCCCGTTTTGACGATCCGTCTTTTTATGTTCGTGGACAGTTTGTTCGGATTGTGTTGGGTATGGTTGTTGGTCTTATTTGTACTTTTATCAATTATCAAATTCTCAAAAAAGGCGCGTTCTGGATTGCTCTGGCAGGGATTATTTCACTGATTGCGACTTTAGTCTATCACAAATTGCACCCCGGTCAAGCGACTGCGCGCTGGTTTCCGATCGGCGGTTTTAATTTTCAGCCTTCCGAATTCGCCAAATTGGCATTAATTATTTACCTTTCATCCTTCATCGAGCGCCACGAAAGACATCTGGATGATTTCAAGCGTGGTTTTATACCGCCAGTCATCATTATGTTAATAATGGTGATATTGATTATCGTCGAGCCGAATTACAGCACAGCTGCTGTTTTTACTGTTTTCGGTCTAATTGTTTTATTTATCGGTGGCACGAAACTGCTCCACTTCCTACCCTTTATAGGTGGATTTGCATTATTATCAGTGGTTACCATTCTACGTTCACCGTATAAACTGATGCGCATCCTGACTTTTCTAGAACCAGAAAAGGATTTACAGGGCGCCGGTTATCAAATTCATCAATCAATGATCACACTGGGTAATGGTGGTTTTTTCGGTCGTGGTCTGGGCGGTAGTATCGAGAAAAATTTGTTTTTGCCCGATATGCATACTGATTTTATTTTCTCAGTAGTCGGCGAAGAGCTTGGTTTTATCGGGGCGGTGGTTTTGCTATCGCTTTACCTTTATCTATTTATCAGGGGAATAAAAATAGCTCTGCGCGCGCCGGATGTTTTCGGCAATTTGCTGGGTATCGGTCTATCGAGTTGTTTGTTTATTTACGTAATTGTTAACGTGGGTGTTACCTGTGGACTTTTACCGGTAACCGGCTTACCTCTCCCCTTTATCAGTTACGGCGGTTCTTCGATGTTATTCAATTTCGCCTGTGTCGGGATCATTCTAAACATTTCACGCTATGCGGTCCCGCAAGCAAAAACAAATTCACTGGTGATGTTCAATGACTAAGAAAGATGAATCTCGACGTTTAAAAGTACTAATCACGGGCGGCGGTACCGGTGGTCATCTTTTTCCGGCGATCGCCCTGGCCGAAGAACTTCAGATGCGTCAATCGCAGATTGGCGAACTCGAAATCATTTTTATTGGAACGCGGCGAGGTTTGGAATCCCAGATAGTTCCGAGTCTGGGTTTTGAATTCCATAAAATCTGGATTCGCGGCTGGCAACGTGGCTGGACTCTAAATGATATTTTGGTCAATCTGTTATTTCCTGTCAGATTATTCGTCAGTTTGATACAATCATTTTTTATCATTAAAAATTTTGATCCCGATTTAGCCATTGGAACCGGCGGCTATACGGCTGGACCACCTCTAAGAATTGCCGCAATGCTGAAAATCCCGATTTTTCTCCACGAGCAGAACGTCATTCCAGGTGCTACGACTAAAATGCTGGCAAACAAAGCCAAGCGGCTTTATACGTCTTTTGAAGAGTCAAAAACTTACCTGGAAAACGCCATCTGCCTCGGCACTCCTCTCCGGCGTTCTCTGCAAATTGTTCCGCGGGAGCAGGCGATTTACTTTTTTGAATTGGAGCCCGATCGCAAAACCGTTTTTATTTTCGGAGGCAGTCAGGGCTCCCAAGCTATTAATTCTTATTGGATTGAGAATATTCCCACGGTGGTGGAAGCCGTTAAATGTCAATTCATCTGGCAAACCGGACAGCGCGATTTTAAAATGATTGATAACATTTTTAGTAACAATCCCTGGGTTCACGTCACGCCTTTCATTCATGAAATGGGAATTGCCTATTGTGCCGCCGATGTTGTTATTAGCCGGGCAGGCGCTCTATCGCTGGCAGAACTTTGTCTCTATGGCAAACCTTCCATTCTCGTGCCTTTACCAACTGCGGCTGGCAATCATCAGGAAATCAATGCCCGCAATATGGAACAGCGTGGCGCTTCCATTTTGGTACTCCAGAAAGAATTGACTAACGACCGATTGACTCGGGAACTTATCGCTTTACTGAAAGATGAGCCGCGTCTTCAAGCTATGTCTGCCAATGCTAAAGCCTTAGCCAGACCGGATTCGGCAAAATTAATCATTGACGATATTTTAGGTTTTATCGAAGTAAATGCACTCTGAAGTTAAAAAATATCACTTTGTTGGAATCGGCGGCATAGGTATGTGCGGTCTGGCTGAATATTTATTGCACTACGGTCAAATTGTAACCGGCTCTGACCTGGCGCCTTCCGAAAATACAGAACGGTTGGAAAATCTGGGCGCTCAAATCAAATACGGACATCGCCGCGAAAATGTCAGCGATTGTGACTATTTGGTATATTCTTCGGCCGTCAAGCCGGACAATCCGGAGAGAATGGTCGCTATCGAACGTCACATTCCAACTCTGCGGCGAGCGGAATTGCTCGGCCAAATCTTTGATACTAAACCCATTCGGATTGCAGTCAGCGGTACTCACGGAAAAACGACGACAACGGCGATGATCGGGCAAGTCTTGACTACGGCTGGTATGGACCCACTCATTTTAAGTGGTGGCGTTTTGAAGAGTAGCGGTAGCCCGGTTCAAATCGGCAAAGGTGATATAGTAATCGCCGAAGCCGATGAATTTGATCGCAGTTTCCTGCAATTATCTCCAACGCATGCCATCATCACAAATATTGAGAGTGAACATTTAGATTGCTATGCAAACCTCACCCAAATCAAAAATGCCTTTTATGAATTTACCGCTAAGATACCGGATGCTGGCAGAGTTATCGCCTGCTCGGATGAAAAAGAAATACCCGACTTTTTAAAACATCATCCGCGACCATATGTTACCTATGGTCTTTATAGCGGAGAATTTCAAGCTCGTAATATCCAATTAAAAGGTAATTCAAGTGAGTGCGAAGTTTATCATAATTCAGATTTAATTGGCTCGCTCCAATTACACGTCCCCGGTCTACATAATATTAAAAACGGACTAGCGGCGATCGCGATGGCTTCTTTACTAAACTTACCCTTCCCGGTTATCCAGGAAGGTTTGGCAGACTTTCGGGGCGTAAAAAGGCGATTCGAAATTCTACAAGAAAACGACAATCTTATGCTGGTGGATGACTATGCCCATCACCCCAGTGAAATTGCGGCGACTCTCAACGCCGCTCGCAAAGGCTGGCAACGACGAATCATTGCAGTTTTCCAGCCCCATTTATTTTCTCGTACTCGGGATTTCTATCCCGAATTTGCGCGGGTACTTCGGGTGGCTGATGTTATCGTTCTTCTTGAAATTTATCCAGCGCGAGAAGCACCTTTAGAAGGTATAAGCTCCCGCTTGATTTATGATGAAATTCGCAAAGACCGGACTCAGGACGTTTACCTTACCAACACGCTCGATGAAGCTCTGGCATTATTGCAAGAAATAAAATTGACCGGCGATATGATCATCACACTGGGCGCCGGTGACGTCAACAAAATTCTAGCGAATTTAATGGAATAAAAAATTGAAACTGGGATTGATAATATTAAAAAATAAATCGCAAAGGTATTTAGGTGTTCAGAATTTATCTTCTTTTTTCAGAAAGTACTGGGACCTAAATAGACTTTGTGATCAAAACCTTTGGACAAAAATTTTCCAGGGTTCCCGCAGATATGGGGGGCAAAACATCAAAACGCCGG